>Ga0114922_10000307_pt1 | contig 47058 bp, 43 predicted proteins | sample AartaG_FD_100975 | JGI IMG/M metagenome (GOLD analysis project Ga0114922, IMG submission 100975) | Deep subsurface microbial communities from Aarhus Bay to uncover new lineages of life (NeLLi) - Aarhus_00045 metaG | ecosystem: Environmental > Aquatic > Marine > Oceanic > Sediment | place... | reverse complement strand
TTTAGCTCACTTTAGGCACTTTAGCTCACTTTTCACTAATTTCCCCTCTACAACTGTAGTGAGCGCACTACAAATCGCTCATTTTATGCAAAACAAACCCAATTTCCAAAAAGCCCAAATGAATGTAAGCCGAGTATTAACAAAGGATTGTGAAAAAAAGACACTTGGTCAACGTGGGAAAAACAAACCCAATTCAAACCCAATACAAACCCAATCAAACCCAATTAAAGCCAATAAAATGCCAAAACAAACCCAAAACAAAGCCAATACAAACCCAACTTGTCGCGGCGTAGCCTCTGGCGAAGCCGGATCAAACCCAATTTTGTTCCATTGGTTCTGTTTATTGTTTATAATTCCGCGAAAGTAAAGATTGAGAAGGAATTTTGAAAATGAGTATGACTGGTACTGCTTTTCAGAAGTGTATTAATCCGGACTGCGGGGCCGAGTTCGACTGCGGGCAGGCCATTTTTAAGTGTCCGGCCTGCGGCGAGCTGCTCGATGCACAATATAACTGGGACAAAATTAAGGTGCCTAAGAAATTGAGCGAATTCGAGAGACGCTGGGCAAACAAAAGCAATCCCCTGGATTTTTCCGGTGTATGGCGGTTCCGCGATCTGTTGAATTTCTGTGACGACAAATACAAAGTTACCATAGGCGAAGGACAAACAATCCTACAGCAAAATGACGCTGTCGCCGAATACGCGGATATGCGGGCGGGACGTTTATATCTGCAATACGAAGGGCTGAATCCGTCCGGCTCATTCAAAGACAACGGAATGGCGGCGGCATTCAGTCACGCAAACATGGCCGGTGTCAGTTCGTGCGCGTGCGCATCGACGGGCAATACTTCGGCATCGGTGGCCCTGTATGCACATAGCTGCGGGCTGAAAGCCACGGTGTTTATCGGCTCAGGTCGAATCGCCTTTGGCAAACTCAGCCAGGGAATGGATTACGGTGCGCAAACGATTCAAATACAGGGTGACTTCGATGACTGTATGCGTCAGGTTCAGGATGTCTGCACCAAGCTGGGACTATATCTGCTCAACTCGTTAAATCCGTTCCGGCTCGAAGGCCAAAAGACCATAATGTATCGAATCATCGAAGGCCTGGGCTGGGAAATGCCGGACTGGATAGTTGTACCTGGTGGGAATCTGGGCAATTCCAGCGCCTTTGGCAAGGCCTTTTATGAATTGAAACAGCTCGGCTTAATTGAACGGATACCGCGAATGGCCATTATAAACGCTGCCGGCGCCGATACGCTGACCGATTTAGTCAACAACAAGAAGCTCGCCTGGAATAACGGCAAAGTCGACCAAAAAATTATTGACAATTACTACGCTGATTTGTCCGCTCGTAACTTTTCGCCGCATACCTGTGCCTCGGCGATAGAAATCGCGCGTCCGGTCAATCTGAAAAAATGCCTGAGAGCGATTGATATATGTAACGCCGTCTGCCGGGCTGTAACCGACGAAGAAATTCTCGAGGCAAAAGCGATTATCGGCAGACACGGTTTGGGATGTGAGCCGGCCTCGGCGGCAACAATAGCGGGCTTAAGGAACCTTAGGGCCGAAAGCGTCATTGCCCCTGACGAGAGAGTTGCCTGTGTGCTGACTGGCCACCCATTAAAGGACCCAAACGTAACCGTCAACTACCACAAGGAAAATCAGGGCAAATTCAGCAATCCCCCTATAGAAGCACCGAACGATATCGACGAAATAATCAAGATGTTAAACTGAATCTCTAAACATTCATCAAGGCAAAGTTACGCCAATGGAAAACAACCATAGCAATACCAAGATAACGAAGATTTTTGTCCTATGTGCAGTATTATTGTTTTCTGCAATAACCGGCTCCTGGACACTTTCCGAAAGGCCGCTCAATAATCATGAATGTTTTGTTTCGATTACTGCTCGAGAGATGCTGGAAAGCGGCGATTGGGTCATGCCTACCTGTAATGGAGAGCCTCGCCTTGAGAAAACGCCGCTTTCTTATTGGCTTGTAGCAGGTTTGGCCAAAATAACCGGAAAGGTCGACGAATTCACTGCCCGGCTGCCAAGCGCTGTTTTTGGCGTTTTGTCGGTTATAGCTATTCTATATTTTGTAAACCAGTGGCTCTTCTTTCGCATTGCGATACTTTCCGCGGCTGTTTGGGCGACATCGTTAGGTTATACACGTTACTCGCATAATGCCAGGCCGGAAATGGTTTTGACCTTTTTTATTATGCTGTGCTTCTTAACTTTTTACTCAGCAGTTTCCACCAAAAACCGCAAAAGACAAGTGGTCTATATGCTGATTTTCTGGATAAGTTGTGGGCTGGCAAATCTTGCCAAGGGCCCTGCTCCTCTGCCTCTGGTACTGGTGCCGCTTTTTTTCTACGTTGCTGTGTTTCACCGGTGGAAACAAATACCCAAACTCTTGCCAATTATCGGGACGGTCGTTTTCTTAGCTATCGTTTTGCCCTGGCCGCTGGCCATCGCTTCCAGGATGAATTGGGATTTGGCTGTGTGGAAACGCGAATTTGTAGACCGCTTCTTTGGTGCATACGCTTCCGGCCACAAACCTTTCTACTACTATCTGCCCAAGATCTTTCAGTTTATGTTACCGTGGGCGGCTTTTGTGCCTTTTGCCTTAGCTGCTCCTTTTTACAGAGTTTGGAATAAGAAACAGCCTGTAATGAAATTTTTGTGGCTGTGGTTTGTTGTTGATGTTGCCTTTCTGACAATATCAGGCGGAAAACGTCAGCATTATATCATCCCCGCGATACCGGCAATGGCAGTTTTGATCGCTATCCTGCTGGAAGATATGGTTTTTTGCCGGAAAGCGTACACAAACAAATTCGCAAGGAATCTTCTGTTCTCCCACTTATGTGTATTAATAATAGGATTCATTACTCTACCTATTGTTATAGGCCAACTAATACCCGAGGTTCTTCGTGCAGCAATTATTTCAAGCACAGCAGGATTGACTGGCGTTCTGATTGTTGCCGGCTTATTTCAGGCCAACAAATCCTCTGCGGCATGCTGGGCCCTATTCGTAAGTATCGCTGTTTTGATAATGCTCGGTTATACCGGCTTTATAAATCCCCTCAATTACAATCAGCCGTCAAGGCTTTTTACACAAACGGTGGCGCAAAAGGTGCCGCACTCGGACAAACTGATAGCATACAAATCCGCTTCCGCAAGATTCGTCCATTATTTTGGCAGACCGGTACCCAACATACAGACAAAATCAGAGGCCTATGAGCTGTACAGAAAGGGCTCGTGGGTCGTGGCTTTCGGCATATATCTGGACGAACTGCTCGACAACGGCGACTTTGAAATCGTTTATGAGCAGGAAAAGGCCGAGCGACACGGACAAGAAGTTGTAGGCGGGGCACTATTACATAAATCCAGCGGTGGTTCTAACGACAAGATTTAGCCCGTTACTTGACCAAACCGTCAATGAAGCTCTTTTCGGCCTCGAGCAGCGGGCGTTCTTTGATAACTCGAACAAGTTCAATGACCTTGGCCGGATCAGTGTATCCCTGGGCCTTAACCGCCCACACGGCCGTGAGCATCGAGACTCTTTTTCTACCGTCACTGCAATGCAAAAGCACGGGCAGATTGGTTTTATCAGACATAATTTTCAGAAATTCTTTCTGAGTTGCCTGGTCAGGAAAATAATTTGCCCGGTTGATGCTTCTATCGATAGGCAGCTCGAAGTATTTAACACCATTGTTTCTGACCCAGGTTACTTCCTCGTTGTACCAATTTTCCTCGCGATGTTCGGCGGCGGAACGGACATTTACGATAGTGCCGATATGATATTTGTAAAGCAGGCGTGTGTAATCCATCCCCCGCGGCTGACCGCTGGTATAAAGGACATCCGGCTTGATAACGTGAAAATTTTTGATATGAAAATGCCTGACTAAAAGAATTGCCACTGCCACGGCCAGCAAAATGACAATCAAGGCGACCGGTGATTGCTTCTTTTTCTTTCTCACTCTTAATCCGTTGTTAAAGTTTCCTTTCGATGCACTTTGCGCACCGAATATATTTTTTTGCCTGTCGATTCAAAATAGACTCTGCTTATCATCTCACCTATCAGACCTGTAGCAATGAATATCAATCCAATCAGCAGAAGTACAGCGGCCAGGCCCGCCAGTGGGCCGTGTGCAACAAAAATCGGCACGTTATATACGAATTTGTCGTACAGTATATAAGCGCTAAACAGCAGGGCTGCAAGGATACAATACGAAGCCACCCTGCCGAAAAAGTGCAGCGGCCTTGTGATGTACCCGAGCAGAAATCTGAGCGTTATCAAATCGAAGACGACCCTGAACGTTCTGGAGATTCCATAGCTGCTGGCCCCTTTTGGGCGGACAATGTTCTTTATAGGTATCTCGATGATTCTGGCGCCGCTTCGCGAAAGCAGTGCCGGAATAAATCTGTGCATCTCTCCATAAAGATTCAATTCCTCAATCACCTCGCGTCTGTACGCCTTGAATGTCGTGCCGAAATCGTGGATGTTGACGCCGCTTATTTTTGAAGCAAGCCAGTTAGCCGCCCTGCTGGGTATCTTCCTCATTAACAGATTGTCCACCCTGCGTTTGCGCCAACCGCTGACAACATCGTAGCCGGCGTCGATATTTTCAAGAAAACCCGGTATCTCCTCCGGGCTGTGCTGCAGGTCTCCATCCATTGATACTATTATTTGTCCTGTTGCAACATCGAAGCCGGCGGCAAGGGCGGGGGTCTGGCCGAAATTGCGGCGAAGCTCAACAACAATGACTCTGCCGTCTTTGCCGGCAATATCTTTTAGCAGCTCCAACGTATTATCGCCGCTTCCATCATCGACAAAGATAAGCTCATAATGCAGGCCGGTTTCGCCCATTGTTTCGGTCAATCGGCCGTAAAGCTCCTCGATAACCAGAGCTTCGTTATAAAGCGGCACTACTACTGAACAGTCGAGGCGTTCGGTATTTACCCGTTCAGAGCTTTCCATAATGCACCAGTTTTATTCCCGCATCTTTGAAATATTGTTTTGTTTTTCCACTACAAAGGGCATCCAGCTCAACCTTTCGCTGGTGCAGCAACCTGGTTTTGTCCGGGTGGAGCCCGTCAGCAAATCCCGGATGAGTCATCACTTCCACAGTTGCCGCCGAATTATATAAAGCGACTGCCTTGAAAAAATTCACGTCTATTTTACCCGTATGTGCAATACCAAGAAAAGCATCATTTTTCAAGAAATCCTGATTTTGCATGCGGTTTATCCTGGCCATAATCCTTATTTTTTGGGCTCTTCTCCTGCCGTCTATGCCGGTCAGCGGCCAGGGTATTCGTAAAAGCTCCTTCGGCTCGGAAGGCCAGCGTATAGCGCCGATTCCAAAGCGTCTTGCCAATTGGCAGACGATGGAAAACAAAGAGGGGAAGGCGTGGATATGTTTATGTGAGTCCAAATGTGTCGGTTTTAGGCCATTATCAATGACCCATTGTATTTGGGCAGCTAATTCGGCCCGGATGGCCTCTCTAATTTTATGGCCTGCCACGGATAAAAACGACAGTATGAACGGCGAGTAAGCAAATTGGCCATCGGAGCCGAGTAAGCTTTTAATACTATCATCTTTCGACAGAGGCGGGCCTTCAGTGAGATTAAGGTGCACTCCTACGCCAAGAGTGGGCAATTGCTTAGCTATTTCGACAGCCTTGCCGGCGGCCGGCATATTGGCCATAATCGTTGCGCTGGTCAGTATGCCATCGCTATGGGCCTGGGCCACGGCCTCGTTTACACCGTCACAGAGACCAAAATCATCTGCGTTTATTATGATTCGGCGATCCATCATTATTAAGTTTAAACGGCAAAGATAACAAAAGCAATCAGGTTTTAACGGGTCAGCCAGAGAATTTCCCTGCTCATTTCGTGGAGTAAACCTGTTGATGTTGAGGACATCACTGAACATTTTTTGCCTCTGAAATTGGGTTTGTTTGGGTTTGTATTGGGTTTGTTTTGGCATTTTATTGGCTTTAATTGGGTTTGATTGGGTTTGAATTGGCTTTGAATTGGGTTTGTTTTTCCCACGTTCACCAAGTGTCACATTTTCGTAATCCCTTGTTGAAACTCGGCTTGCGTTCATTTGGGCTTTTTGGAAATTGGGTTTGTTTTGCATAAAATGAGCGATTTGTAGTGCGCTCACTACAAATGTAGAGGAGAAATTAGTGAAAAGTGAGCTAAAGTGCCTAAAGTGAGCTAAAGTTGGATTCTCGATGCTCATGACTGGTAATTCCCCTAAGGGTTTTCCGTTTCGCTCCAAAACTATTTACGAACAATGATTTTTGGCGTGTCCCGCACCAAATAGGCTGCTGCCGTAATTTGGTGCCGGACGATACGTGCGGTTCTCCGCTAATCTGCCATTTCTATGGCAGTTTGTATTATACCAAACCTGCTTAAAATGTTCAATAAAAATATAACAATTTTGATAAAAAAATTAGCCGCGAATTTGCACGAATTACACGAATTTTTTAGAAGCGGATTAGGAACAGACACAAAACGTAAGACCCAAGATCCAAGACAATCTTTGGAGATTTGGCATCAACATTTGGGGTGCCGGAATCGCCTTATTGTTTCGTACGGGTTATTGTGCGGGGGGAGGGGAGATTGTCTAACCTCGCCGAGGGCGGTTTTGTACTGTTTGGGTGGGCAAAAAAATCAAAAAAGATGCGAAAAATTGCGAAAATACACCGTTTTATCACATAAAAACGGCTGAAAAGTAAAAAAAATCCATATATCCGTATTTACCCCGATAGACACGGAACGGACAGGTCATACAATTGATTATGTGTGAACGGGCTAATTTTCGGACTTCGCACTTGACAAAAATACTTAAAAGGATTAGAATTATCAAAGAACAACCGGGGAATTTTCGGCATTTTGTAACAGGCGAAGACATAACGTTTTCATTACGAACATTTAATGGCCGCATTGGTCAGAAATGAGGGCAGTAAAATGATGGGGGAAACAAACTTAAAGGTATGCGTGCTAATGTCAATATTCTTGCTGGGGATGGTCTGCCCAGCAGCGGCGGGAAAAATCATAGTTGACGCTGATGCTCCCGGTGCAAACAATGGCTCATCCTGGGTGGATGCCTACAAATACCTTCAGGATGCGCTGGCCGACGCCAATTCAGGCGATGAAATCCACGTGGCTGAGGGCATTTATACACCTGATAGCAATTCAGCTGAACCGAGTGGCAGCGGTGACCGGACGGCGACTTTCCAGCTCGTCAATGGCGTGACTATTAACGGCGGCTACGCCGGATTCGGTGAATTAGACCCGAATGTTCGAGATATTGAGGCCTATGAGACCATTCTCAGCGGCGACTTGAATGGTGATGACATAGACGTAGATGATCCTTATGATTTACTTAACGAGCCGACACGTTTCGAAAACAGCTATCATGTGGTAAACGGCAGCAACACCGACGTAAATGCCGTGCTGGATGGTTTGACCATCACTGGAGGCAATATCAATAGCTGGGGCCCTTGGCAATACAGAGATGATTATGGCGGTGGGATGTATAACGAATTCGGTCGCCTGACTATAAGCAACTGCACTTTCAGCGGCAACTCTGCGCGCAGCGGTGGTGGGATGTACAACTTTAGGAGTAGTCCCACACTGACAAGTTGCACGTTCAGCCACAACTATGCTTTCGAAGACGGAGGTGGGATGTACAACCACTTCAGTAGCCCTTCTATAATCAGTTGCAAGTTCAGGGAGAACGTGGCAAGCAGTGGTGGTGGATTGTACAACAATTCTAGTAGCCCGACTATAACTAACTGCACATTCAGTAAGAATGAAGCAGGCGGTGGTGGTGGTGGTGGAGGTGGGATGTACAACCTCTACAACAGCAGCCCGAAGCTAAGCGAGTGCACATTTGTCAAGAACGTATCGAAAGCCGAAGGCGGCGGCATAAGTGATACATCCTATGGGCAGCCTCATGGGGCGGCAACCCTGACCAACTGCAGGTTCATTGGGAACATAGCGGTGAAGGGCGGAGGGATGTTCATTGGACGCGGTAGGCCAACGCTGACCAACTGTATGTTTATCGGTAACTCGGCTGACTTCGGAGGTGCAGCAGCCCACTGCGATTTAGCTATCGCAACGTACAGTAAATGTACGTTTGCTGCAAATTCAGCACAATATGGAAAAGCTATATATTGCTCTTCCTGGTGGTATACTCGAATTCCAAACATTGTCAGACTCAACAACTGTATTGTATGGGATGGAGGAGAAGAAATCTACAACGATAATGATAATAATTCGATTATTACGCCCGAACCCCCCTTCCCCGGTGCACCTACCGGCCAAGAAGAAAGCTCCAACGAAAGTAATTCGATTATTACGATTATATATAGCGATGTGCAGGGCGGCTGGCTAGGCAAGGGAAACATTGACGTCGACCCTTGTTTTGCCGATGCAAATAATGTTGATTATCACTTGAAATCCCAGGCAGGGAGGTGGGATGCAAACGAGGGACGATGGACGAAAGACGAGGTGACGAGTCCCTGTATTGATGCAGGAAATACAAATAGTCCTGTTGGTTTAGAGCCGTTCCCTAATGGCGGCGTGATTAATATGGGAGCATACGGCTGCACAGTTGAAGCCAGTAAGTCATACTTTGGCCAGCCGGTCTGCGAAACGCTCGTTGCAGGCGACATAAACGGCGATTGCATAGTCAATTTCAAAGACCTTGCCTTTATGGCATTCCATTGGCTGGAGGATAGAGGGGCTGCTAATTCTAAAACGATTATTGAAGATGGGATAGAATATTATGTCAAAACGGACAAATCCATTTACGAATTGGGCGAACATACTGAGATACTATATAGAATTACTAATTTGACGGACGAGCAATGGCGGATTAGTGGTATGGGTTATGTGCGGGATATTCTTGTTGAGGTAAAAGAGGGACAGAGCTTCAGACCAATCTGGAGCGTCGGTTCGGAGATTCCTTCCCTCCCGGGGCCCGGAGGTTTAAGATTGCAGCCGGGCGAATCTACGGAATGGCGAGCGCCCTGGCCGCAATTTCATATGAACTCGACGGGAGATTGTCGAGATTACCATCAGGCCCCGCCGGGGACATATAGAATTACAGGAGTTGTAGATGGATATAGAATGAGCCCGGAACCTCCAATGGAGATACATATCCGTGTTTCTGTAGATATTACTGTAGTATATTAGCAGGGCCAAAACAGCTTAAATATAAGTAACATTTAACGAAGGGAGTTGTGGCAAGATGGGAAAAAGGGAAAAAAAGAGATATTTTATTTCTTCATTTGTTTCTTTGGTTCTTCTTTGCTCACTAATTTTGATAATAAATTCCAAATTAGTAACCGCAGGTGCTCAAGATCCTGATTTCTACTATTATTCAAGTGGTCGTAAGTATGCGCTGACATTATCCAAAGAGAAGATCGCAGTGAGATTTAAGCAAGGATTAACAATAGAGGAACAAAAAGCTGTCGTAGAATCCGAACCGGGTTTAGGATCGTTTTCTCAACGAGGGGAATTGCCGACCTTCAGGTTGATTATTTTGCCTTTACTGAATGGTGCAACAGAAAAATATGTCATTCAAACAATAAGGAGATTGAACAGCAGAGCAGAAGTAGAGGGTGCTTTTCCAATCTTCGTTTTCCCTCATAGTGAAATAGTCACGACGGATGAATTCATTGTTAAGTTTGCCCCCGACGTCTCGAAAGCGGAAATTGATGCTTTTAATACATTAAACGGAGTTGAAATTGTAAGAAAAATTGAAGGATAGAGCATTATATACTAAGAGTAACAGACCCAAAGAATATGAATACGTTGAAGATAGCAAATCTGTATTATGAAAACCCCATTACGATATTTAGTTCTCCTGATTTCATTAGAAGGACTGAAAACCTGCCGAGTAGGGTAACTCCTGACGATAAATACTTCGAAGAAGATAAGCAATGGCCTCTGGATAATTGGGAGCAGGTTCCACCGACCTGTTTCAAACAATGAGGCAAGCCTGAAAAACTGGGCAAATCTTGAACTCAAGCCTATCCAGGCTGACCATCAGTCAAAGTATGGCGGTTCCCAGTAAGGTGCAGATATGTCTACGACAATATCACCGTCAGAGCCATATCCTTTCTGCTCAAGACGACAGGTAGGTATCTACATGCTAAGCCGAATGAGAGTAGTTCAACTTATTTGGGAGTGTAAAACTTTAACCGTTGAGAACTGATTCTACAGGAGTATCAGGGAGAACCAACCTTGAAAATCACTTAACTTTGTCGTCAGATCTATTTTTGAGTAAGACAAGGTTGTTTGATGTTATTGCCTTCAGGTCTTATCAGTAGCTATCGATGATCTCAACCTCTCTCCGCCGTAGGAATTTAACATCTCCATTAGAAAATAACACGTGTGTGCCATTGATGTTCTCAAGCAGAGTTTTATCATAAGCAACGGGGAATATTTCAACTTCAGGCCCTGTTCTTCCGCCAGCCTGATATTCAACATTCTCCATAATCCATGTTAACGTTTCAGTGTCGGCAAATGAGACCACCTCATTTAAATTTAAATTATCCGGGAATCTGCCGCTGTGCCTGCCGCTCCACTTCAGCAACACAGAGCCCAATTCATACAATATGTCATACGACTTTAGTATTTGCTCAAGATTTTCGAATTCTACCGACATGCCGTCAGGCGGCAGTCTGTATCCTTTTGAAGTATCGCGATTTTGAGTCAACATCTCTACTGGAAATGTCCCAATGGGATAACTGGTAAATTCATCTTGGCAAGATGGATAATATATCTTAATTGAATACTCGCCCGTTGTGATCTTCTCAAGTTGTTTGTCTGTCAGTAAAATCGCAAAATATCCCTGATCATCGACTATACCTTCAACTCCCAGCGACGTAGTTGGTGTGGAGCGTAACTCAACGTAGACCTTTGCTCCTTTCCAGGGGGAAGTTGGTAGAACGGCGGGCTTGCCGTTTTGGTAAAGAATTTGACCGTAGTAATATACCCGTTCATCCAATACCGGCTTTACTACCTTCTTTACAGCCGTTTCATTAGTGACCTCTGTTATTTTGCCATCCATCAATTCGCAGACCTTCCGAGTATACTTCAAGTTAAATTCTACACCCTCAACTTCTTTTCCAGTCAGGTTTATTCTGATTGAGAATATACCCGAGGCCAGCCCGGAAATTTCGAATCTGCCATCTGGACTGACAAAGTATTTCTTAAAACCGAATTGGTAAAGGTATTGTCCCGAATAATCCTTCCAGTCAACCTCGTTTCGGACATCAACTGTAAATTCAGTGGCTGCCGATCCGTCAGGCTTTACTATCTGTCCTGTCAGAACTGCCGTACCCTGTGGGAACTCTTCAAACTTAAAGTCGATTTTTTGTGTTCCATGAAGTGTCCTGTTCAGTCGTTTGTACTGGTGAGAATAATCCTGGCCGGCAGGATCTTCATCGTAAACAATAACGCGAACTATGTATGGCCCTCTTATCTCATCAAAACTATAGAATCCCTGTCCGTCTGTGCACACATCTCGTGTTCCAACATACCTTTGTCCCTTCTTTCTTTTCTCGCCTATGATAACCCAAGCATTTGGGACTGGCTGGCCATCCGCATCGGTAACCTGTCCATGCACTACTTTCAACTTGCTGCTCTCTATCCATGCATCGGGCGTGGTTGCAATATCTTCGGACACTTGTTCATATTTGACGCTTATTGTTTTTAGCTGTTCCTGCAAAACATCGTCCCACGGCCCAAGCGAGAAATGTATGTTATGGTCAAACTCTTGCCGATAGCCTTGATATTTAATTCCACCATTTTCACGAACCTGCTCCGCGGAGGCTATGCTGTTGCCCATGTCGTCCACCAGGTCAATAGTCGTACGCCATTTAAATTTCGGCCAGGAACTGATATTGCTTCTAAGCGTTCCTAACAGTTGTCCCTCTTCCACAAAGAACCTGATATTCCGGCCAAATACAATTTCCGGCTCTTCCTTCGTCCCTACCCTCAAATCAAAATGTATATCCTCATCCGGTTTAAAGTCCCTCACAAATCCACCTCTCCATGCAGGTTTAATCATAAGTTTTCTTATGACCCTGGAGGCTCCATAGCCAAGGGGGATCAATATACTGAACACAATGACTGCCGCGACAGCTCTCTTTATCCAGATTCTGATTTGCGGATTGATTCTAGTCGATTTATACGGGCCAGCTTGTTCGAAAGTGCTCAAAGCATCGTTAAGAATGCGATCATCAGCAGCTTTAGTCCCGGGTAAAATCAGTTCCTTAATCATTTTTTTTATGTTGTCAGTGGGATTCATTTTTATGCTCCCCATTAAAAAACAGCTTTAGTTTCTTTAATCCGTATCTGTATCTGCCACAAACCGTGCTCACCGAAGTCTTTTGTATTCGTGCTATTTCTCTAAACTTCATTCCGCCCTTAAGATGCAGCACGACCACCTCTCGTTGTTCAAACGGAATTGACACCAGAGCATCTGTCAATAGTCGCAATCTTTCGTCAGCGATAATCCGGCTGTCAGAGCTGCTTAAACGTGAGCTGATCGGTTCGGCTTTATCAAGTTCTATCATATTGGGCTTTGTACGGCGAAACTCATCACGTACTCTGTTGACAATGCAGGTTGTTAAATAATTCTTCAAACTCCCTTTAATTTGCAACTGCCCGACTTTCTGGGCGAAAGATACAAAAACATCATGCAGGATATCTTCTGCGATACACGTGTCACGCAGCATTGAACCGGCAATAGTTCGCAGATCATCCTTATACTTCTCGTAGACTGTGCGGAGAGCGTCTTTGTCTCCATGCTTAAGTTTCCAAAGAAGTAATCTTTCTTCCAACATAAACCGCCGTCCCCAATCTTGAACCTTATTTAATCCAAAAACGAACGTTCGCTACTAATATGACGTAATCATACCAGTTTTTTATATAAGGAAAGTGGATTTTTTTGTGATTGGGACACATTGTACTTGTCAAGCGTTCGTAGGGTCGCTGAAAAATGCTACTATTCTGCCGGCCTCCTCAAAAATTCGTAGCTCTTTAATTTCAACAACTTATACAAACTCCCTGGCTCACCCAACCATTTCCTTCTTCAACCTCTCCCCCAGTATTTAATACAATCTAAAAACTATTGAAGATGAGAGTTGTGGGATTGGTTTTTTATTTTATTAATTAATTTACTTAAATTTAGGGAAATTGAGATTCTTCGCTTCACTTCGTTGCGCTCGGAATGACAGCAGGTGAGCTTTCCACCCCAGTGAGATAACGTTTCACTATCTCATGGGGCAGGCATAGAAAAGTTAAAAATCAAAATGTAATGCTCAAAAATACAATGTAAAAATCAAAAATGGATTCCCGCTTCCGCGGGAATGACAGAGGGAAAAGGAATTTAGAAAGCAGTGGCTTGTACGCGTTAATTATTGGAGGATCTTTCACTGGGACAAATCCGCAGAATCTCCGGGGTGGTGATTTGGTGAGTACAGTCAAATATGTTAGGGGCCAATACCGCGGAGCCAATATTCGAGAAGTCGAGCCAAATCATAGGAGTCTACCGAGCCGTCGTTATTAAGGTCGGTGCCGGCGCAGCAGTTTGATTGGCTGCAATTTTGGTTCTTGAAGTGTTTGGCTAAGAATGAATAATCGGCAAAGTTTATATTGCCGTCGGCGTTAAAAGCAAGGAAAAAACGCTCATTGATTTGCTGCAAGTCCAGGAGGGACACCTAACTTAGACTGCCGGGCTGCGCAGGGCGGTGACGATAAAGCCAAGGGTAAGGGCCAAGGAGCCGACTGCGTGCAAAAGGACCGTGATTTGACTGGCGCGGTATTGGCCGGGCCTGGCTAAATCTTCTTTGCTCGCAAACTTAATCGCGAAGACGGCAATCGGTAATGTTAACAGATAAAACAATCCTGCAAAGAACATCGAATGGTAAATCATCATAGCCGCCGCAATTAGAAAGCTCGCAGCCATTGCGACTCGGTAAATCCAAACAGAGGCGGGGACGCCGAGACGAACTACAAGCGTTCTCTTGTTCACCGCGGCATCGGCTTGCAAATCCGGAAATTCATTGACGAAAATTACCAGGAAAATTAGTATGCCGACTATAGCCGCGGGCAGGAGCGGAATGGCATCAATCACTCGCGTCTGTAAATAGTATGAGCCATATACCGGCAACAGGCCGAACAATAGCGCAATGACAAGCTCTCCAACACAACGGTAGCCGAGCTTAAGAGGTGTAGCGGTGTAGAAAAAGCCGCCGAGCAGACCGACAAGGCCGAGAGTCAAAATAAAAACGCTCCGCGTCAGCAGGATAATAACCACTCCGAGCGCCGAACCGACTGTTAGAGCAACGAGGGCGGTGAGCAATATTGCTTTAGGCGAAAGAATACCCTCCTGGATGTAGCGGCTGCCTCCTGAAAACGGCGTGGGATTTTTGTTGGCCCAGTCGTTCCCGGAAAGATGGTCGAAATAATCGTTGGCCATATTCGCACCTGAGTGGATTGCCATTATTCCCAGCATCGCCAGGATAAATAGCGGCCAGTTGAAAGAGCCGACAGTGGCGCAACCGAGACAAGAGCCAACCAAGACTGGCGCTGCGCTCGCGACTAAAAACTTCGGCCGGGAGGCATAGAAAAGTGTAATCAACTTTGAATATTCAAAATGAGGTTTCATATATTTAATTTTAATCACGGACCTGGATTCCCGCAAGGCGGGTGCCCTCACAAATTGCACCCCGTTAGAAAATATTTTCCTTTCTTCCCAGATATTTTTGTCGCCTCTGGAATTTCTAACGGGGTGCACGTATTTTCCCCCAGGATGCCTTACGGCAGAGAATTGGGTTTGATTGGGTTTGAATTGGGTTTGTTTTTCCCACGTTCACCAAGTGTCTTTTTTTCATAATCCACTGTTAATACCATATTTACGTTCATTTGGGCTTTTTGGAAATTGGGTTTGTTTTGCATAAAATGAGCGATTTGTAGTGCGCTCACTACAAATGTAGAGGGGAAATTAGTGAAAAGTGAACTAAAGTGCCTAAAGTGAGCTAAAGTTGGATCCTCGATGCTCGTATAGCGTATAGCGTATGTCGTAATGGATTCCCGCCTGCGCGGGAATGACAGGTGTGACGGGAGGCTGTGGATTTTGGGGAGTTTAGGCGGTTTGCATAGCTTGTAGCTTGTAGTTCGTGGTTCGTAGTTCATAGTTGGTAGTTAAATATTGGCCATATACCAATCACCATTTCCTTCTATTTGGCCTTCTGTAAAAAAAAGAAGCGCCTCTATAAATGGGCGAATGTGCGCGTTTGATGCGAAAAATGGCTTGTTTTTGACAGGATTTACAGGATTAAGTTATTGGTAATAAAGCAGTTAAAATTTTTTTATTTTTTTCAGATTTGGCCGTTAGGTATGAGCGTTTTTGGTTGAAGAAACACGGACTAACACAGACTTTTTACCACGAAGGCACAAGTGCATAAGAGCACAAGAGGATAAGAGCATAAGAGCATAAAAGATTTAACCAACAAAAAAATGGAAAAAATTTACCGCGGAGAACGGAGAGCTCGCTGAGGTTTTTAGCCACCGAAAATGCAAAAAATGCACAAAAAAGGCAAAAAAATGACCAAAAAAGTGCTTTTTTAGCACATAAATAGCGCTGTCTTACAGGCGGCGGAAGACCCTTAGAGTGAAAGGCACTCTAAAAAAGGGGGCAAGCAGATTTCACGGATTTTGTTTTTGACGGCAAGTGCGGGGTTGGGTAGTCGTTAGTTGAAAGAATTATGGCAGGACACCTGATTATTCCAAAGCACAAATAGAAAAGTCAGACAGCGAGAAATATATGATGGATTGTAAATTTTCTTTCATTCAATATATGTCTTGTTTCTCTAACGTTTTGCAAGTCCCCCATTACAGAAGAACGTTCAAGGCCCGTATCTTCAGCTAACTTCAGGGCAAGCCTCTTTTTTTTGATGAGTATCCCAACAGAGGGGATCGCCTTTTCTGTCCTGCCATCCATGACATATCCAATCATGCCTCCATTTGTTACACTTCCGCTGTATTTGCCGGTGACGAAGCACATCATTCCCTGCTTATTAACATATTCACTGTTATTAGTTGCTAATTTTGATGGAGGTGGATAAGGAATACGCAATCTCTTACACTCAAAAACAAAATGAACTTCTTCTTTAGGAGTACCCAAAAATGCAAAGAGAATATCTGTACGCCCCTTATCTTCTGCTTGAGTATCAAGAGTGTTTACCTCCGGCCATACATGGAATGGCAAATCGACCCGTCTATTTTTTTCAATGCGTATATTTTTCACGAATTCTTCTGATATAGACACTTCACGTTCGAGGCGATCAGGCTTTTCGAAAGAGTCCCATGAGGTTATGACAAGTTCCAATATTTCGGGAATAAGATCTTCCGGAAATAAATCCTCCTTCCATACCACAGCATTTGCCTCTGCCCCCATTACCATCAACTATCCCTCCCTGAAGATAGTATTGCAGCGGCTATCTCATCAGCATCATTGATAGCTGCCGTCTTCGTCCAATGCCTCAATGCAAGCGGCTTGACAATATAGAGATTGTCTCTGTCAAAAACCTTCAACCCTCGATGATATGTAAACCTACCCTTCCTTTCAGGAAGGGCTTCTTGAATACTTTTCAAGGCCGCTTGTAATTCATCAGATGTTTGACTTTGCTGGAAAGGCTTAGATTTCTCAGATTTACAAAGAGTAACTACGGATGTCCCTAAAATATTTGAAACTTCAACTTTCCCATTCACCCTGAATTTGCTTCGTTTCGCCCACGAATTTAATATCCCGCAAAGCAATTCCACGTAATCTTTGCGTTCATCCGGCGTAGGCTTTCTTATAGTTCGCACTTCTTTACTTGCTGATGTCGGCATCATACTCCGTTTGAAGATTTTAACAGTATCTTCAATAAGCATTTGCTCACGTTCGGAAATTCCATAATACTCATAGACCAGTCGCTCAATATCCTGCATGGCTGCTTTTACTTTCTCCTCCCATCCCATATCCTCTTTCTCAATAGATGCCTTCAAGCAGCTCATCTGCTTGGCTATCTGGTCTATTATCCTGCGTGACCTTGGCGGATCATAAGTGTCTCCAGGAAGGGGGAATGGTAAAAATTCTATTTCCTCTAGGCGAACAAGATCTCTTTCTATCCCAAGGTTGGCAGAAATATGAAAAGAATAATAATCAGCAAGAGTAGTATTTAATACCGCAGATAAAAACATCAATAGTTTTCTATCTTCTTCACTTGCATTTTCTTTGCTACTGGTAATTGATTGTAATGTGGCACGAAAAAGTACTGGGAAGTCACAGAAAGCTTTCCTGGAAAAGCCCTGATTAACAAGAACCATCGGGGGCTTAAAAATTGATTTATCTGGACTGCGACGAAGCTCGGTAAAAGTTTTCTCGAATTCATATCTCCCGAATTCGCAACAATTCCATCTTGTAAGTATCAAATTGATGCCTTTATTTCTTGTGTTTATATAAAGGTGTTTCTTTGGCCACCAAATTGGTTTGGGTTTTCCATGTTTTTCTTTTCCATTTTCTTTAAGTACAGGTTGAAGTTTACCATCAATTGTTTCATAATATTCAGGTAAATATGGCTGAAAACCCTGACCCGATATAAATTGTTTTGGTTTTTCAGGCTTTCCAACAATATCGCCTAAACGCGGCATTTCAAGCAATCTATCGACAAGATGAACATCTCGATTTGTTCCCCAGAACTTTTTCTTCCAGACTACGGATATCTGTTTTTTGTGCGAGGATTCCTGTATCTCGGACAGTCGTATGTTTTTACGATCTTCGGGTACAATGTCTATAACTCCTCTTCGCGGGTCATAAGAACTTACCTTTGGTACTTCATATTTTATAGAATAATCTTCTTCCGGCTTTTGGGGAGTGAATTTGATAATCACTGCCGGGCAATCAGCATTTTCAAAGAGGATATGTCGCCAGTCGGATAATTGAATAACCTTATCGACTGTAACATTTGAAAACCAGCCTGCTTGAAATTTGTCGGTCTTGTTATTGAAAAGGACTTTCGTCGGCAAAACAAGGCACGACTTTCCGTTAGCTTTCAGGTGTACCGGTGATTTCCACATAAAGGCGTGGGCAATCTGTTTGGCCGGCAGGAAATGTTGTTTGCGATCTGCTTTTGATCTGGGAGCATCTTTAAGATATGGATTATTTTCACTTAAACACCATTCAAATGCTTTGGTATCAGAAGCCTTGCCTCTGCTTACCCACGGTGGATTTCCTATGACAAGATCAAAAGATTTTTCTATAGGTACACCATTATCAAAAAAGTTCCCCTCGAAGATTACGGGAGTTTTTGTGTTTGCATAATTATTTTCTTTAAGGGCGAGGAAATTATCCAGCACTTTTCCTCGTTTTTGCTCCAGTTCATGGATATCCCTTCGTCTGAGCTGATCGAGAAATGCCAGATAAAGACTAAAGCATGCAATACGGCAAGCGGTTTCATTGACATCAACACCGCACAGTTTTTCGGAAATGATTTCCAGAAGTGCCTCAGTACGGGTAATATTATATACTCCCGGGTTTTTTCGTCTCCATTGCTCTGCAATACGGTTAAAAAGTATTACCAAAAAGATGCCTGACCCACATGCTGGATCCAAAAACTTTTTCCCTAAAAGTGTGTTCCAGCCGTCAACAGCAACATTAACGACCATCTCCGCTAGATATTTTGGTGTGTAATAAGCCCCGCTCTTACGTTGCTCTTTTTCGTCTTCTGCAGCGAGAAACTCCTCATAAATAGAGCTTATCGTCTCAACGGGGATTACACGGAAGTCATAAGCCCAGAAATCAAATGTCAATTGATTTTCGTCTAATTCTTCCCCGTTCAAAAATCTACGGAGTATTTCTATATGTCCTTTATCTACCAGCGGTCGCTCATCTTCGAGTGTATCATCAAACATACTTCCATTAAAATGTTTTTGCAAGAGAGCGAAGAGATCATAAAGAATATTCTTTGCTTTATCACCCTTGTATTTTGTAAACAACTCGCGAAGATTTTTTATTCCTTTTGCACCAGCTTTGTCGAATTGTTCTTCATCGATAATATCGCGTTCAACGAGATAGCAAGTAAAAATAATACGACCAAGAAGAGCGTGCACAATTTCGTAATTCAGTTCACTATGCTCATGCAACTGATCACGTGCCTTTTTTAGATTTCTGAGAAGAAACCTATCAACAGCTTTGTCTGGCTGGAAACTGTCTGGATTGTCCCTGTAAATCTGTCCTGTCTGAACCCTGCGTACAAAAAGCACCTTAGCTGTCGAATCAAGTATCTCTACAAGCCTATGCTCATCTTCGATAACTGAATCTTCCTTTACCGGTTCGGCCAGACTTGAAAAAACCTGCACTTCGTCAGGGCTACTGATTACTAAAAGAGTGGCAAGCCCTTGATTCCAGAATTTCTGGTAACGCTCTCGCTGTCTAAGGGAATCAATACGTTTGACTTCCTTGAAATAGACCGTCGGTATGTCATCGACACAGAGTATGCCGTTTAGATGCATTGCTTCCCATGCTCGTCTCATAAGATGGGAGTAAGGATGACGACCGGCATATTTTTCAATGTCCTCGGCTGAACGAAAAAATTCAGGCGCAGATACACCTTTAAGATTAAAATCTTTAATCAGTTGTACACTTGCAACGGACATAGCATTCGTCGAATTTCGGAGTTTAGCATCCTCTCATATATTTTGTCGCATATCCTACACAATTATATTCATTTACGCAAACACTATGAAAATTCTCCCACAAACATCTGCCAGAATCGGTGCTAATCAGTATCTATCGGTGTCTAAACAAACGATTCTATCTTTTCCTTACAAATTCGTTCTGTCACCTCGTGTAGTTTTTGGACGCAGGGTGGGTCTTTAGCCCGCCGCTGATTATTTCCAAATACATGCAACTGCAAATCTTTCTTCTTTTCAATTTTCCTGTCTCATATTTAGTCAAGGTGTTGCGAAATATCGCACCCTGCAATCTACAGCACTTTTTGTTATCAATTTAGTCTGCTGGAGATACAATGTCAATGTTCTTGTATTGTTCGAGCCCTGCTGATAGAGAAACATTAGGAGCTTTCCGAGCAGGACTCACTTCGCTCCGGTTTTAATCAAGGTAAAATCCGAAGCTCAGTGTAAACTCACATAGTTATTCCTTTGATTAAGTCTTGTTTCCTTGCTCTTGAGAAGCCCTTAATCTGCCTTTCTCTTCGCGCAGCTTGATGTTTATTTTGAAAAGTCTCTTTGTAAAGCAATGGATGGTTACCATGTTGGCGTAAACGATTTTTGAGATCTGGTGCCTTATAGGCACGTAAGTATTTGCTCCTAGCAATGACATTTTTTAATAGATTCCTCCGCTTCGTCCCCGTGCTTTCTTGCGAAAGCAAGAACGGGGACTTCGGTCGGAATGACATTTGTTGCGTGTGCACCCCCGGTCGGAGCACCCCTTAAGAACCCCGCCCGGAGGATTGGTGGTAATTATGAACCCCAGCACAGGACTGGGTAACAAGGACAACAAATCCCCCCACCACAGGGGTGGGGGCTATATAAAAAGGCAACCCCGCCACGTGGTGGCGTGAAATAACAAAAAAGAAACCCACTGCACAGGACTGGGGGCTAACCGATATTGAAGCGACGTGAAACGTCGCGGTTTTTATAAGAAATAATGGTGGGGCAACCCTTCGACTGCGCTCAGGGCAGGTCCCGCCCTGCCGCTATAAGGGCGTATCCGAGGAGCAGGATGTTGATAACAGAAATGCCGGTTACGGTATCCTTTTGGCGGCGTCAAAAAAAAATGGGAAAAAAGCAACAAACCTGCCAGGCTGGCAGAGAAACCGGGATTATCTGCAATTTTGCCAGATTGGCCGGTGCGCCTCTCTGTAATGTAAGCTCATTTATAGCAAACGCTTATGGAGGTGTGGGCCTGCGGCGAAGTATCTGGCACACAATTTGCAACCATTATCCAAATTATATACGACTATGGTTGTGAATTTTTCAAAACTTGAGGAAGTCAATTTTCTGGCCAGCGGCGCCAACTGGGGCTGGCCGGAGGCGCTGCGCGACCTTTTTCAGCCCAGAGGCGTTAATCTGCTGATGGCCGAGAACGCAGGCGAGTTTGTTAATATTATCGAGCAAAGACGAATTCATACGACAATTGTGGATATGGATTCGGAAAAATCAAACGGGCTTGTGACGATAAAGATTATTCGAATGGATTATCCGCTGCTGCCCTGCATCCTGCTGACAAGCGCTGCGGGCGAATCAATGCTCAGCAAGGCCCTGCGACTTGACGTCTTCAGCGTCATTGAAAAGCCGGTTGATATGAATATTCTGCGCCAGCAGTTGAACAAACTGTTTATAAAAAAATATAATAGCGACCTTTTCGCAGAATAGTTATAATTTGCGAAGATAGCGAAAAAAGGCAAGTAAAGAGTAGAAAAAGGGCTTTTTGAAAGGAGCAAAGTCAAAATGAAGATTCGACCATTGGCAGATAAAGTACTTGTTCAACGTCTCGAGGCAGAGACGAAGACCGCCGGCGGGATAGTCCTGCCGGACACCGCCAAAGAAAAACCGCAAAGGGGTAAAATCGTAAGTGTCGGCGAGGGGAAATTGCTCGACGACGGAACACGCCAAAAAGTACAGGTGAAAAAGGGGCAGAATGTGCTTTTCACAAGCTATGCCGGGACAGAGATAAAGATAGAGGGCAAGGAGTATCTGATTATGGATGAGTCGGATATTATGGCAATAATTGAAAAGTAAGAAACGAAACTTTAATACGTAGTGCGTTGTGCGCGGCGGACATCGCACAAAACGAGAACGCAATACGACAGAGATACAAAGAAAAGGAGAAATACAGAAATGGCAGCTAAAAAAATTGCTTTTGGCAGTGAAGCACGCGCGGCTGTTCAAAAGGGTGTGAAGAAACTCGCAAAGGCGGTCAAGATCACACTCGGGCCGTGCGGCAGGAATGTGATTTTGGAAAAATCGTTCGGCTCGCCTACCGTTACCAAAGATGGTGTAACGGTTGCCAAGGAGATTGAGCTGGAAGATTCCTACGAGGATATGGGCGCACAAATGGTCAAGGAAGTGGCCTCGAAGACATCGAGCGTTGCCGGCGACGGGACAACAACGGCAACAATTCTGGCTGAGAGTATCTTCGATGAAGGCCTCAAAAACATCACAGCCGGCGCTAATCCAATGCAGGTAAAACGGGGTATCGAAGCAGGCGTCGATGCAATCGTGAAAGAACTGCACAGGATGAGCACATCCGTTGTTTCCGCCAAGCAGTTCGAACAGGTAGCAACCTGCTCAGCGAACCAGGATGCTGAGATCGGCAAAAAGCTGGCTGAGGCGATGGGCAGGGTCGGCAAAGACGGAGTTATCACCGTAGAAGAGGGCCAATCACTGGAAACAACGGTTGAGCTGGTCGAGGGGATGCAGTTCGATAAAGGTTACCTCAGCCCGCACTTTATTAACGATCTGGAGAATATGTCGGTCGTGCTGGAAAAGCCATACATTCTGGTGCACGAAAAGAAAATCAGCTCGATAAAATCACTTGTTCCACTACTTGAGAAGGTATCCAAACAAGGCAAGCCGCTGTTGGTCATCGCCGAAGACATTGAGGGCGAGGCATTGGCCACGCTGGTTGTCAATAAATTGCGTGGTGTTCTTCAAGCAGCCGCTATGAAAGCGCCCGGCTTTGGCGACAGGCGAAAAGCGCTGCTGAGCGATATTGCGGTTCTGACCGGCGGTGAGGCCATTTTTGAGGACCTTGGGCTGCAGTTAGAGAACATCGAATTGACACAGCTCGGCAGAGCAAAACGAATTACTATCGACAAAGATGCCACTACCATTATCGAAGGTGGCGGCAGTACCGAAGCCATCAAAGGCAGGATAGAACAGATTAAAAACGAGATTGATAAATCCACCAGCGACTATGACATTGAAAAACTTCAGGAAAGATTAGCAAAATTAGTAGGTGGCGTGGCACAGATTAATGTCGGAGCGGCGACTGAGGCGGAGATGAAGGAAAAGAAGGCACGTGTAGAAGATGCACTACATGCCTGCCGGGCAGCGGCGGAAGAAGGGATTCTGCCGGGAGGAGGTGTACCAATGCTCAGAGCTTTGGCCGTTCTGGATAAGGTCAAGGCCGCCGGCGATGAAAGAATAGGCGTTGATATCGTGCGAAGAGCGGTTGTGGCGCCGATTAAGCAAATCGCTGAAAACGCCGGACTGGACGGCTCAATCGTTGCACAGAAGGTTATGGAAAGCAAACAGAAAAACTTCGGATATGACGCATTGCGTAAAAAATACGGTAACATGATTGAGTTCGGCGTCATTGTACCTACAAAGGTCGAAAGAATTGCCCTGCAGAACGGAGCCTCGATTGCTTCGCTGCTGCTGACGACCGATGCTGTGGTCAGCGAGATTCCCGAAAAGAAAGAAAAGCCGCCCGGGATGCCTCCGGGAGGTGATATGTATTAAACGTTTAGTGTAAGAAGTGCCTAAAGTGAGCTAAAGTGGAAAAAATAATCTATAACTTTAGGCACTCCCAACTTTAGCTCATTATCTTTTTGAAAATATGAGCTTTCGTTTTTACACAAATGCAGTCTCTCGTGCTTCCAAAAGTGTTGCAGCGGGAATATTTATCACAGGGCTGCTGCTAATCGGCTTTGGCTTTTTGATTTACGTGTTGAAGGAGATTTTCGCAATACTCGCTGCGATAGTATTTTCCGTTACAGGTGCGGGTTGTTTGATTACCGCTATCAAAATCTTCCTGGCACAAAGGAAATTGAGCAAACTTGGTCCCGACGATTTGCAGAGTTACAGAGAAAACGTCCACATCCATATCGAAGAACATCACGACACATAATTCTTGAAAGATGAACGGCGTCCCTGCGGTGACGAAACCCGCTTCGCTTTTAGCGGATTTTTAGTGTGGCCAGGGCAATGGCGGCGAAGGCGGCGGCCAAGAGCCAAAAACGCACTACCACCTGCGGCTCACTCCAACCGGCCAAGTGGAAATGATAGTGAATGGGCGTGTACCTAAAAAGTCGCTTTCCACCTGTATATTTGAAATAGCCGACCTGCAGAACTACGCTGACCAACTCCAAAACGAATACACCACCAATAATGAAAAGCAGAATTTCATTTCTGGTCACCAGTGCCCCGTAGCCCATAGCAGCCCCGAGAGGAAGCGACCCGACATCACCCATAAAAACCTGAGCGGGATGGCAGTTGTACCATAGAAAGCCGAGTACGGCCCCCAAGATTGCCGAATAAAAGATGCTCAGCTCTCCGGCCTGGGGTATATGCGGCAGCAAAAGATACTCTGACCAGGTAATACTGGTTTGCGCCATCGTCTCTGAGGTGACATAGCAGAGCACCACAAGTACCAGACTAACCATTCCCACACATCCGGCTGCCAATCCGTCCATACCATCAGTCAGGTTAACGGCATTGCTGGTGGCAGATATATAAAAAATCGCTATCAAGACAAACATCCAGTCGGCGAGGGGAAAGGGAAGTGGGTTCTTATAGAACGGCAGCCAGAGCCAAAATACTTTTGCGTCGTCTATGTTGACAAAATCGCTGTATAAAAACGACGCTATCAAGACAGCTCCACCGATTTGAAAGATGAGCTTCTCCCATGCTCTCAGGCCGGTCCGGCTTGGGAGGGCGCGTGCGGACGTGAGCTTTAGCCAGTCGTCCACACCCCCGAGAAAACCAAACCATATCACCAAGAAAATCGCCTTCTCAACAAAACCGTTCCATAACGAAGTCTGGGGATTGTAAAACTTCGCCCATAGTAAGGTGCTTACCAGAACTGAAAGGATGATAATCAGGCCACCCATCGTAGGAGTATTGGCCTTTTCCCTGGTCAACTCGTTTAGTGTAGCGTGATGAAACTCCGGCCGGTCCCCAATTTTTTTTCGCATCAGCCAGCGAATAATAGTGGGACCAATCAAAAGCGATATCAGGAAGCTGGTCAAAACGGCTGCTACGGAGCGAAACATCACGTTCTGATAAGCGTAAAAGTGGAATCGTTCTTCGGCACGCAAATACCATAACAAGTAGTATATCATCTCGTACCTCGTGGGCTGCAATCCGTGCCCCGTGCCCCGAACGAGCCAGATGCGATGAGTCAGGAGTCACGAAAAAGCTGCTTTTAGTCTCTCGACGGCCATTTCCAGTTTGGCTGTCCTCGAACCTTTGACTAATATTATATCGTAATCTTTTATGAAACCTTTAAGATTATTACAAGCTGAAAGGGTATCGTCGAAACATTTTGTTTGTAAATCGTATTCGGCGGTTCTTTTTGCGGCCACGGCAGCGATTTTCGCAAATTTTCCAACGGCCATTAAAAGGTGCACGCCAGCGGCTGCAATAGAAGCGCCCAGCTCAGCATGCAGATGCTCAGCCTGTCGGCCCAGTTCGGCCATATCGCCGCAGATAAAAACCAATCGGCGCTTTCCAGTTGAATTGAGATGTGTCAATATATCCAGCGCATTCTTCATTGATGCGGGGTTTGCGTTGTAACAATCATTTAATACCGTTAGCGTCCCGATTTGCAGCGGTTCAGCACGCATGGAAACAGCCGGCTGGGTCTTCGCAGCGCGGGCAAAATCCTCGATAGTCAGACCAAACTGGCTGCAAACAGCCCAGGCGGCAAGCGCATTTTCGACATTTCCCGAGCCGGCCAACGGCAAATAAATCTGCTTACCATCGATGGTGAAACGGCTGCCGAAGCCCGCATGAGTGATGTTGCGTGCCTGGCAACGGCAACCATCCGATTTGCCAAAAGTGCAAAATCCGGTGCCTTTTGCCCGGCAGGCACTGACCAGCTGGTCACAATCAGCGTTGATTATCAAAACACCATCGGGCTGCAAACCGCCGGCTATGGATAATTTTTCCTGTATAATCGTCTGCAAACAGGCGAAACCGGCTAAATGGGCGGGATGAACGCTGGTAACAACGGCCACATCAGGCAGAGCGATTCGAGTCAAGTAAGCGATCTCGCCGGGGTAGTTACTGCCAAGCTCCGCGATAACGATTTGGTCCTCTGGGTCGGCACCCAAAAGTGTCAAAGGCAGGCCTATACTATTGTTGAAATTTTTCGGCGCCTGAAACACACGGTAATGCCGGCTTAAAACGTGATAAGCGATTTGCCTCGTCGTCGTTTTGCCTACCGAGCCGGTTATAGCAACTACCTTGTACCCGGCCTTCCGCCGGTAATGCCGGGCAAAATCACCAAGGGCTTTTGTAGTATCATCCACCTTGAGTACGGGTGCGCCTTCGACACCCTCACTGACTACGGCACAAACAGCACCTTTGGCAAAAGCTTCTTCGACGTAATTGTGGCCATCGAAGTTATCACCAGCAATAGCAAAGAAACAGTCGCCAGGTTTTGCAGTTCGCGAGTCGGTACTGACGCCGGTAAAACTCGATTCTCGATACTCGATTCTCGATACTCGATTCATCGGATGCGCTTTTATTATTCCGGACAAATCCGCTATCGAAAAATTCTTCATTTTCGTTTTTCAATCCTATTATCTATAATTCGAGTAAGATAAATACCTGTTGACACAACAAAATTATACTATAATCTTACAAGTGAAGGTAAGAGATGTTATTAAAATGATTGAAAAAGATGGCTGGTTCATTGTTAGGACTCGTGGCAACCATCGTCAGTTCAAACATAATACAAAAAGGTCTGATTATAATAGCAGCAAGGCAATCCGCCGCAGGTGTATTGAGGCTACCACCGATCGCGATGTGCCGTAGTAAAGGAATGCCATATGTTCGACCGAATCTTAAATCGAATGCGAGAAAAAATTCGTACGCGCCAGTATATTATGACGTACCATGCCAGACGAGAGATGCATTATGATGATTTAAGTATTTATGATATTGAAAGGGGAATCCTCACAGGAAAAATTCTCGAACGTCAAAAAGATGAAACAACCAATGAATGGAAATACCATATCAAAGGAAAAACAGTTGACGGTGGTAAAGTTGAGGTTATTGTGAAGATAAGTCCAACCGACAAACTGGTTATTATTACTCTATATACAATATAAGGATGAGGAAGAAGACTATGATATGTGATATTTGTGGTCATAAGGGAGCACACGTTCGTAGAGTTGCCGAAACCTATGGCAAAGGAAAGAATTTACTGGTGATAGAAAACATCCCTATGGTTAGCTGTCCTGATTGTGGGCAAAGTTACTTTACGGCAGAAACACTTCATGAAGTAGAACGTATCAGACTCCATCATAAGAGCTTTGCCGTTGAGCGTCCAGTTGAAGTTGCCAAATTTGGATAGAGGCTATTTTTCTGAAATACGAAAATTAGTCCAAAAGAATGAAAATCTAATTGAGGGAAAATGGCATGAGTACTTTGCCAGTCAAAGTTGAAGCGCTCGCCACGGACGTTTCTTTTACGGAAGATTGCCTGCGAGTTGCACTCGCAGATGGGCGCGAAATTATAGTTGGCCTTGAATGGTTTCATCGTCTTCGAGATGCTAATGACAATGAAAGGAAAGATTGGCGTCTTATCGGCAGCGGGATAGGAATACACTGGGAAAAGATAGATGAAGATATTTCGGTAAGCACTCTTCTTGCTATAAGCTAATCAAGCAGACTCCTATCAGTAATATGCTTCAAAAAGCGCCATTTTTACAGGAATATACAGGACTATCTGATTTTGAGATATTTTTTCGATTTCACACAAAATATCATAGATTTTTGAAAAATATATCTTGACTTATAACGTTATTCGTTATAGAATATAATTGGTTTATGATTAAAACCTTCAAATGTAAAGAAACAGAAAAGCTCTTTCACCGAGAATATTCCAGGAAGTTGCCACGTGATATTCAAAAAACAGCTTTTAGAAAACTGCGTATGGTCGACCGAAGTAAAACATTGAATGATTTGAAAATCCCGCCAGCCAACAAATTGAAAAAGCTGTCTGGTGAAAGAAAAGGACAATATAGCATTCGTATTAATGACCAATGGCGAATTTGCTTTAACTGGATAGATAATAATGCTTTCGAAATAGAGGTTACAGACTATCATTGAGGTGAAAAAATGGCAAAGAACAAAATTCCTCCTCTACATCCCGGCGAGGTGCTCCTCGAGGAATTCCTAAAGCCTCTGAACATAAGTCAAAATCAGCTTGGCCGAGATTTAGGGGTGTCTCCTCGAAGAGTAAATGAAATCATTCACGGCAAAAGGAGCATAACAGCAAATACAGCGCTTCGTTTAGCCCAATATTTCGGCAATTCGCCGCAGTTTTGGCTGGGCCTTCAAATGGATTATGATTTGGACGTGGATAGAGACAGGCTTTCACGTCGTATAGAAAAAGAGGTGAAAAGGTTAGTATCTGCGTAGGGGAAAAGATAGATGAAGATATTTCGGTAAGCACTCTTCCTGCTCTAAGCTAATCAAGCAGCGTTCCTATTATTGTGGCTATACCCAATCCACCTTTCGCGGATGCCTTTAAGGCTGCCGCCTATCGGGACCTCCACAATAGCTGACATTCCAGGACGGCTCAGTAAAATACATCTTCGTCCGAGAAAATAAGCATAAAAACAGCTTGCCTTATGTGCACCAAGGGATGTTTCACTCACTGCTTTGTAGTCTCTTATTAAGGCATTCAACAGCAACTGCCTTATCGCAGAAATCGAATTTTTGTGTGCCAATGAGCTGATAATCTTCGTGTCCTTTGCCAGCTATGAGCACAATATCTTCTTTTGCGGCGGTTTTTATAGCCAATTCAATTGCCTTTTTTCTGTCCGGCTCAACTATGAGCGTTTGCGAATCCGGATTCTCAAAGCCGGCAACTACTTCGCTTATAATATCGGCGGGGCGCTCTGTTCGGGGATTATCACTGGTAACAATTACAAAACCAGCTAATTTTTCGGCGACCCCGGCCATACGCGGCCGTTTAGTTCTGTCCCTATCTCCGCCACAGCCAAAAACAACGATTAGTGTACCCCTGCAGAAAGTCTTTAGTGCAGAGAGTGCATTCTCCAAAGCGTCATCCGAGTGAGCATAATCAATAAAGACGGATACGCCCTCGCGGTCGAGTTTTTCCATCCGGCCAGGTACGGCCTTTAGAGCTGACAAGCCGGCAGCCACTGTTTCCAAATCGAAACCGGCAGCGAGGCACAAACCAGCCGCTGCGAGGTGATTACTAACATTATATCGGCCCAACAAAGAGGTCGTTACGATTGACGATTGACGATTGACGATTGACGATTGGCCCGAATATTCCAGGACGAACGCCGTTCCATTTATGTCCATCGACTCGATGTGGGCAACAATATCGGCTGGCTCATCAATGGCGTACCATAAGATTTTGGCGTTGGTTTTTTGAGCAACTTGTTTGGCCTCCGGGGACTGTTTGTTCAACACTGCGGCTGCATCGGTTGAAAGAGATGAAAAAAGTTTGGTTTTGGCATTTAGGTATTCGGCTTTGGTCTTGTGGTAGTCCAAATGGTCGCCGGCAAGATTAGTGAATGCGGCGGCTTTGAATTTAATACCTGCCAGGCGGTTTTGAGCAAGTGCGTGGCTGCTGGCTTCAATGACCATATATTTTGAGCCAGCCTTGACCATTTGCTGTTGTCTGTCGGCGATTGCAAAGCAGTCGGGCGTTGTTAAGTCCGCCTGATAGCTCGCCAAGCCGGTATCATAAACAATTGTGCCGACAAGGCCGCACTTTGGGCCAGCTTTTTGGACTACCGAGCGAACCAGATACGCAACGGTGGTTTTGCCGTTTGTTCCGGTGACGGCCAAGTTAGTCAACTTTGAAGCCGGATTGCCCCTACTCGCCTGTGCCAGAATGGCCGCACTTTGCGCAGAATCCTCAACAAGAATAATCTCGCAACCGGTACCCGGTATCTCGTACTTCGCGCCGCGCTTGTCGGCAACGATATATTTAGCACCGCGGGCTGCGGCCCGGTCAATAAAGTCGTGGCCGTCGAATATTGTGCCTGTGATGGCTACAAATACACCTCCGGCTTTGACAAGACGGGAATCGGCGCAAATATCAGGCACTTTGGCCGAAGAAACCAGATTTAGGAGGTCGTCAAAAGTCATAAGCTCCCACAAAAAACTTTTGCTTATTTTAGCCGGAAGAAAAATTATTGCGATGAAAAATTGCGGCTTCGGATATATACTTGTCGGTAACAGTGAATCCATTAAGAAATCCCTGGGCGTTTTTATGAAAGGAATTGGATTATGAGAATTCGGTATCTTGTTGGCGTCTGTTTAGTATTGGTATTGGTAGGAACAAGCTGCAAAAAGGAGCCGGAAACCGGCCCGGAGGAACCTGTGACGGTAAAAGCCGCATTGGAGAAGCCTGCGCCGCCGGAAAAAGCTACTACAGAGCGGCCTGTGCGAGCCAAACCGGCATTAGAGGAACCTGTGCGGGACAAGGCAGCAGCAGAGAAACCTGTAGGAGAGAAACCTGTATCAGGGGAAGCGGCGTCAGAGAGAAAAGAGTATTTCGCTGTGTTTATGGAAGGCAAGAAGATCGGCCATGCCATACAGAGCCGAGTCGTAGTTGATGGGAATGTAATAACCAGTGAAATAGCCAGTATGACGATGAGCCGAGCTGCTGTTCCGGTAACCATGAATATGACGGAAACCCTCATCGAGACCACCGATGGCAAACCACTTGGTTTTAAAGTAGCACGAGATATGAGTATTATGACGATGAAACTGGAGGGAACGGTGGATGCGAACGGCGTTGTGAATCTACGACTACGTCAATGGGAGCTGAGCAGAAAAGCACGCTTGAATGGCCAAGCGGCGCTGTAATGGCTGAAGGTTTGCGTTTGTTGACGTTGAAACATGGCCTGAAGGAAGGTTCGACGTATACTGTGAAGATATTCAGCCCGAGCATCATGCAGGTCCTTGAGGCCCAAATACAAATTGGGTCGAAACAAAATGTTGACCTTTTAGGCCGTGTCGTAGCTCTAACAGAGGTGACAACAAAGACGCACATGCCAGGGGCCGGCGAGATGGTCAGCAAAACTTACGTTGACGATAACCTGCGAACACAGAAAAGCGTTATGCCGATAGCGGGAATGCACATTGAGATGGTCGCCTGCGCCAAGGAGTTTGCATTGGGCGAGAACGACGTGCTGGAATTAGTTGATAAGATGTTTGTGCGCAGCCCGGAGCCGTTGGGTAATCTCGGCTCGGTTAAGTCAATTACCTACCATTTGGTTCCAACCGGCCAAACGAGGAACATAATAATACCCTCTAACGACAATCAAAAGGTGCAAGAACTCAACAACGGCAAAGTAATCGTTACGGTCGAGCCCGTTGCGGCACCGACAGGGGCAAGATTTCCTTATAAAGGCAGTAACAAGACTATTCTTGAGGCCACCAGGCCTACAAGATATCTACAGAGCGACCGCAAAGACATAATTGACCTTGCCCGTCGTGCGATTGGCCGCACGAATGATACGGCAGAGGCCATCAAAAGGATTGAAGCGTTTGTTGCTGATTATATTGAGAACAAAAGCCTGTCGGTTGGCTACGCAACAGCGGCAGAAGTTGTTGTCAGCAGGCAAGGTGATTGCAGCGAGTTTGCGGTATTGACGGCAGCGATGTGCCGGGCCGTTGGGATTCCGGCCCAGGTGGTTGTGGGGATTGCGTACGTGGAGGATTTTGCCGGTCTTCAGGGCTTCGGCGGACATGCCTGGACTCAAGCGTATGTCGGCGGTAAATGGGTGGGACTGGACGCGGCCTTTAAGGGGACCGGACGAGGCGGCTACGACGCCGGCCATATCGCTCTTGCCGCCGGCAATGGTGAGCCGGGAGACTTTCTCAATTTAGCAAGCACACTCGGCCAGTTCAAGATTGACAAGGTGATAGTCCGCAAGAGGTAGTAAGTTCGAGCATATCCTGCGCCGCAAACGAGGTGCGTTTCTTACTGCCGTGGGCAAGGCTCGTCGTCCAGGATGCCTTCGAGCAAGAGATTTGCCAAGACCGGGCCGTCATCTGTCATAGTTATCCACACTATATGGTCGAATTGACATTCGGCAATTCCAGCCAGCTTGCGTGCCGGGCCCTTGCCGGCTCCACCTGTCGTAGCTAATATGTAATACCGCTGACCTTCTTGTATAGATTTGTTATATACGTGGATGTGCCCGGCAAAAACCGTATAGGGCCTGTCCGCCAACAGCAACTCGAACTGCTGCCAATTTTCGTAGCTTCCGCCCAACCACATAGGCTGATGCATAAATACCAGTGTCCAGCGGACCTTTCTGTTCGCTTCGAGAACCTCGCGGAAGTACTGCATCTGCCGGTCGTCAATCCAGCGGGAAGAACCATCCTGAGTGTTAAGACAAAGAAACAGGACATCGCGATAAAGGAAGTGATAATAACTTGGCCCGAGTCGCTCTTGCCACTTTTCGGCCATAACTGAGTTGCTAATATCGTGATTGCCGGGCACGTAAAAGAAAGGCATCTGCAATTTATTCACCAAACCATCAAACTCGTCCCACTGGCGATTTAATCCGGCGTCATCGGCAATGTAACCTTCAATTAAATCACCAATAGAGACAACAAATTCAGGCTTCAAAAGGTTTAACTTTTCCACAGCATCCGCAAAGACGCCCTCCCGATGTCCGCCGGTCCGGTCAGAAACAATCGCAAACTGGAAGTTATCGGGATTATTGTATAAATCCAGATGTGTCCAGGGATTTGCTCGTTTGGAGACTTGAATCTTCAAGTCCGGCCCAACTGCGGCACAGCCAGCGAGGGAAACTACCAAAACAACCATAAACAAATTTCTTAGAAATCTCATAATGTTCCTCCCTGGAAAGATAAAGGGCAAAAATAAAAAAGACTGCGGAACCTTATATTCATCAGTTTTTAGCTTTGAAATTTTAGCTTTATTCAAACTGGATATCGGCGAGGACGAATTCGACATTGCTGTTACCATTATAGGAATTTATCTGCGGCTGATAGGCAACATTGAAGAACTCAACGTCCTGCAGCTTCTTGGCCCATTTTCCGAACCGGAAGCCGATACATCGGATTGAGGCCGTATTATCCGTTATCACAAGCTGCAAATGGTCGCCCCTTATACCAACTCTTCTCGGCGGAGCAGCAAGACGGACACCTTTCGTAGCGAAGACCGGCCGAGGATTGCCCTGCCCAAACGGGGCAAGCAACTGCAACTGGCTAACCGTATCTTTGCGAAATTCACTTAATGGGGCCACTGCATCGATGTAAAGCTTGGCCACTATATCATCTTCACGTAAGTTCTTCTTTGCATGGGCCTCGAAGAGGTTGGCAAATTGTTCTATTTTTGCGGCTTCGATGGTTATGCCGGCCGCCATTTTGTGACCGCCAAACTTGATTAGATGCTGTGAGCATTCCCTGATTGCGCTGAGCAAACAGAAGCCTGGTATCGACCGGCCGGAACCTTGAGCTTTTGCATCCTCGATGCTTAACATAATCGTCGGTCTATAAAATTTATCCACTATTCTCGAAGCCACAATGCCTAATACGCCACCGTGCCAATCTTCACTTGCAAGCACAATGCTCTTTTTGTCGGGATGGTCCAGTCCGCACCGGGCCACCATTTCGCAGGCCTGCTTGAAAATCTTCCGCTCGCACTGCTGACGCTGTTTGTTTTGCTCTTTGAGGTACTCGGCGATTTTCATCGAGCGAAGCTCACTATCGCTTGTCAACAGCTCGACGGCCAATCGAGCGTGTCCCATGCGTCCTGCCGCGTTTAGCATTGGAGCAAGCCGAAAGCCGATGTCGAAGCTATCAAGCCCCCGTCCTGTCAAACCAGCAGTTTCAATCAAGGCCTGCATCCCGGGCAGTCTGCACTCCGGCAGTGCCTTTAGTCCATAGCTCGTCAGCACCCTGTTTTCGCCGCGAAGAGAGACGATATCGGCGACGGTGCCCATAGCAGCGAGGCTGGTTGCATTTAACATAAATTCGCGTAACCTCGGTCCGAGTTTCGTACCGACATTAAACTCATTTGCTATCGCCCAGGCCAGCTTGAATGCCACCATCGCGCCGGAGGAATCCGGGTTCGGGTAGGCATCGGCCAGTGCCGGATGGACAATAGCGACGGCCTTTGGCAGCTCTTCGTCAGGCTGGTGATGGTCTGTAATTATCAGCGCAATTGCCAATTGTTCAGCGAGGAGTGCGGCGTCAAAATCGGTAACGCCACAGTCAACGGTGATTAGGAGCTTTGAGCCGGCTTTAGCCAGTTGTCGGACAGCTTTGGCATTCAGGCCGTAGCCTTCGTCGATTCGATGGGGGATATAGTAATCGACCTGTGCCCCGAGGAGGGTCAGCATTTGCCAGAGAATCGCGACGCCTGTAATGCCGTCCACATCATAGTCGCCGTAGACGGTGATTTTTTCCTTGTTTCTAATAGCCTGCTTTAATCGGCAGACTGCTGCTTCAATCCCCGGCATCTGCCCGGGCTCGATAAGCTCAGTCAGTTTAGGCCTTAAAAAGATGCCCCCCGTATGGTCATCGGTTATGCCGCGATTGATTAAAACATGTGCTAAAAGAGGCGAAACCTTTAGCGATTTGGCAAGCCGGCGAGAGCGGTCGTCCGTAGGCCGGATGACCCACTTGGTCTTTGGGCCCGGCAAACGCACTTTATGAGATTCCCGTAAGGCCCGCACAGGGGCGGGTTTGGCGGCCTTTTGCATCCGTGCAGTAGGTTGCATCAAGAGTCCGTCCTGTTCTTTAGCTTTTTGATTGCGACTGTATGGGCAACCCAATGTGATTGCCCTGGGCAGGCACACGGGCCTGCCCCTACGTTATATATCAGAAGATTGTAGTTTACCCCGTTAGAAATTCCATCACAAGCAATAATATTTCCCAACAAAGAGAAAATTTCTAACGGGGTGAATTGCAAGGATTGTTTTGGATCCTTATCTCCGCCAGGCAAGCTTTTTTACACTTCCATCCTTCTCTTTATTGCCAGCGGCAACATGGAGTGTAAAATCACCGCCTTTCGCGGTCAACCGAGCTTCTACCCAGCCAACAGGCTCGGTATCGCTGAAATTGTAACCCACTGCCGGAAGATTTACGAGATGAATCCCTTCAAACTCTGAAAATCCATATTCATGAGAATGACCGTACAGAACGGCCTTGACCTTGCGAATGGGTTTAATAATATCAAAAAGTCGCGGCACATCCAACAAGTCCCCGTCACCATCTCCCAGAGTATGGTGAAAGCAAAGCATTGTCGGCGTATCGTCGCAGTTTTTTAGATAGTCCTGCAACCACCGCCTTTGCGCTCTTCCTAACAAGCCCGGCACTTTATTAACGTAAAAGAGAGAATCCAAAATAATCAGGCGAATTGGCGGCTTATTGACAACTACCACGTGCTTGCCTGAAGCCGGCTGCCTTTCGCCCTCAATTTTATTAAAAACCTTCCGAAAGTTGTTCCGGTGATCGTGGTTACCAAGTGCCATAAAGACCGGTGTCTTTTCAGCAGCCGGACTTAATAGCTTCTTGAGATTGGCATAATCACCTAATTTGCCCTCCAGCCGGGCCAAGTCCCCGGCAATGGCCACGCCATCCGGCAGGACAGAAATGATTTGGGGAATGACTTTTTGCAGATTCCGATAAGGGTAAAATCCCCGGTATTTATCGCTGACATCCTCCGGGATATGCGTATCGGCCAGAAACGCCCATCGGGCTGCTTCTTTTCCATTTTTGCCCGAGCCAAAGACACTGGGTGAACCGACCGTAACCATAACGCCCACAGCAGCTAAGCTCGTCTTGATGAAATCTCTTCTATTTATCGACTTGTAAAAAATTTCTGCCATAAGTAGCTGATTTTCCTTTCCTCCTAATTTATTGAGCCAACAATATATACAAAAAAGAGGCGCGGGCAGCAAAAACCGTTTTTCACGCTCTCATATACAAACCGCCATTTACGGCGATATACTCGCCGGTAATAAAGCCGGCGGCATCGCTTGCCAAAAACAGTACCGCTTTTGCCACATCCTCGGCCTTGCCGTTTCTGCCGAGTGGAGTTTGCTCGGCAACTTCCTTCCTTCGCCGGGCAGAACTGAACCGCTCGTGGAATCGCGTCTCAATGAAGCCGGGCAGTACGCTGTTGACCCTGATGCCGTATGGAGCAAATTCCTTCGCCATAGAAATCGTTTCGGTGGCGACCGCAGCTTTTGCCCCCGCGTAAATACCCGAGCCGACACCTCCACCGTGATGGCCGGCAACTGAGCCGATATTGACAATATTACCTTTGCTCTTTTTCAAATATGGCAGGGCCGCACGCGTCGCCAAAAGGACACTGCGGACGTTGGTGGCATACACATCGTCGTGATACTGAACCGTCGCGGTCTCAAAAGGCTGCCTGTCAATTAGTGAGCCGGCATTATTGACGAGAATATCGATACCACCCGCCTCCCTGGCGAACTGCTCAACACTTTTGTTGACCTGCTCTTCATCACGGATATCGGCACAAAGTAAGATGCCATCACTATTTTTTTTAACCTGCTCAAGAGTTTTCTCAGCGCCGTCTTTTGTTCTGAAGTAATGGACCCCGACGAAACAGCCCTGCCGGCTAAACATTGTTGCTGTTGCCGAGCCGATTCCACTACTGGCGCCGGTAACCAAGACCTTCCTACCTTTCAAATCTTCACAAATCATTTCGGCAATTCAATCAACGTTTTTACACTTTCTCTCTCACTTATTCGAGTATCTTAAACTGTTTGTTAATTCCGGCTCCCTTCATATAAGTTCCTTACGCAATCCCTGACCAATATGGCTGCGATTCCGGCGGGGGTTAAGTGAAACGCTTACCGGCTGCTTTTACAGCAGCTCGTCGATTGCAGCGGTGAGGTCTTTTTTACTGCTTAAGCCGACCCATTTCTTCTGTACCTGTCCATCTTTGAATAAAATAGTCGTCGGTATCGCACTTATGCCGAATTCTATTGCACTGTCACGAGCGTCATCGGTATTAAGCTTGCAGATTTTGGCCTTGCCTGCATATTCATCCGCAATTTCCTGGATAATGGGAGCCATCATATTACAGGGTGCACACCAGGGCGCCCAGAAATCAACCAAGACCGGCACATCAGAACCGTGAACAGTCTCATCAAAAGCAGCATCATTCAGCTCAATTACATTACCAGCCATTATTCTATCCTTTCAACCAAGTTCTTTTAGGTAAGACCCGCTGTTATCTAAATCATCAGAATAATACTCGAATCGGCCGCCTAACGCCAACGAATTTTGCAAAGATTTTGTCCGGTTTTTATTAATTTACCATCCGCCCGGCTGAAGCAGGTCGCTGACCGGTTCGTTCCACCAGTTTGGGTCTCTGAAATACTGCTTGAGCATCATCGCAGCAACAACGCCATCACCGACGGCTGTGGCAAGCTGCATAGCTGCGCCAACCCTGCAGTCGCCGGCCACGAACACTCCCGGCACTTTTGTCCGAAGATATGCGCCGTCACACTTGATGAATCCATTGTCGGTGAGCTCTACAAAACCTTTCAGGAAGCCGGTATTCGGTACCATACCAATGAACATAAATACTCCATCGCAGGGATAGTCTTCTTCCCGGCCGGTTTTGACGTTTTTGAATTTGACCGATTGGACTTTGCCTTCGCCCTCTATGGCCGTTGCCACGGTACTATATTTGATAATCAAGTTTGAATTCGGCCCATTTGCTTTTTGCAGAAGCTCCTCGACCAGGACTTTTGCCGCTCTAAATTCATCCCTGCGATGTATCATTGTCACCTTATCGGCAAATTTGGTCAGATGCAAAGTTTCTTCCACGGCGGTATTGCCTCCGCCGACAGCGACGACATTCTTGCCCTTAAAAAACGGTGCATCGCAGGTCCCGCAGTAGCTAACGCCCGAGCCGCGGAATTTCTCTTCGCCGGGGACGCCAAGATTGCGGTAAACGCTGCCCGGTGCCAGGATTACGGCCCTTGTGTTGAATTTGTCCTTGTCACAGTAAACAGCGATACCGCCATCCTGGAGTTTCTCCAAGCCGGTAACTTCGCAACCGGTCTTTATCTCGGCTCCGAAGCCCTCCGCCTGCTTTTGCAAGTTCTGAATTAATCCTGCGCCATCAATACGCTCAATACCGGGATAATTTTCGATTCTATCTGTGTTAATGATTTGGCCGCCGGGCATAAACTTTTCGAGTACCAAAGTCTTTAATCTGTCACGGGAATCGTAAAGAGCCGCTGCGAGACCGGCCGGGCCGGCGCCTATAATAATAACATCATACACAACATTACTCATTTTCTTCGATGCCTCATATAACAATCCAAAGTAGATTCCAAGGGACGGTTAAGAACCGTTATCAACTTCTTTACAATGATGGCCTAAAACCTGTTCATAAAGATTTTCGATGTTCTCAACAGTTTTGTCCCAACTATAATTCTGTCTTATATAGGCGACAGCTTTGTCCCTGACTTTGTCCTTAAATCCATCTCTGATAAAATCAATGACCTTTTCGGCTAAGGTTTCATAGTCGCCCGGTTTTAGCAGGCAGCCCACTTCGTTATTGACTATCTGAGTAAAACCGCCAGTGTCGCCGGCAATTACGGGTGTTCCACAAGCCAATGCTTCCAGCGCCACCAGGCCAAAGGCCTCAAAGATCGAAGGCATTGCTGCAACATCGGCAACATTAAATAACTTGACCATCTGCTCGTGGTTTTGGGCCCCGAGGAAATAAACACTGTCCAATTCCAACTGCCTCGTTAGTTCCTCCAACTGCTGCCTCAAGTCACCGTCGCCGGCGATAAGAGTTATTGGCTTTTTATCTATCTGGGAATAGATTTCCGCTGCTCTAAGCAGTGTATCTACGCCCTTTTGGGCGGTCAATCTTCCGCCGAAGAACACAATGGGCCTGTCCACGTCCTCGATAGAATAGCCCCTTAGCAGATTCTTTTTGTCAATATCAAGAGGTTTGAACATACCAGTATCGGTGCCGCTCTTGATGACAGTTATCCTTCGCGGGTCAAGGCCATAGGCATCAATCGCCTGGGCCCGTTCATCCTCGGTTAAAGCTACTATAACCTCTGCACCATGAATTCCCCGCAGGACGGCTTCCTGATAATCCTTATAGTTTTTGAACGCCTGACACTCGGTACCATGGAGAGTTATAACATAAGGTATGTCAAATTCTGCAATGATAGAAGCAATGACCCAGCCGTGATGCACGTGAATGATGTCAGGACAGAATTGAGAGAGTCCCTCTTCTATCTTACTCCTAAAGGCTCGAAAGTAAGCCTGCCGCTGAGTCCTGCTCAGCTCACCAAATTTCTTTCCCTTGCTCAAAGGATGAGATGCAAAAACCGGAAAATCGAAGTCTAAATCATATTTCCTGTTTTCTCCATTGCTAAAGAGCACGGCTTCAACAGGATATGGCTTGCTTGGAAGGCAGTGGTCAGAGCAGAGGACTCTCCCCTGGTGTCCTTTTTTAACTAAGGACCCAGCCAAGCCATCAACGTAAATTCCTGTCCCCGCCCCTTCGAGAGGAAAGTGCATCATTTGATAGATTTTCATTGTATTCTGCCTTGGGTCGAAGTCCCTTGTCCTATATAAAGTTCTGATTTTGCCTTAACGAACCAATTACGATTTTTCTTCTGTCTCGGCCTGGATTTGCGTGAGTTGTTGGCCGAAGCGGTCGAGCTTCTTCTGGCCATCATCGTATTGACTATAAGCATTTCGGATATGCTTGCCAAGAACGTCCCAATTGGAAAGAAAATCTGCGAAAGAGGCGTTTAGTCTTTTCAGGTTCTGGCGGATTTCGGCAGCCTGCTTTTCTATCTGCAGGCCGTGCAGGCCCATCACTACCGTCATAAGATAGGCGTATAAAAGGTTTGGTGATACGGGTATTACCTTTTTATCAAGTGAATGCTGTAAGATATCGTGCGTCTCCCCGGCGTATTTGACAACCGTTTCGTAATAAACGTTCTCGGCAGGTATATAGCAGAGAGCAAAATCAAGCGTACCCTCCGCCGGCCTGATATAGTCGGAGGCAATCTTATCGATATGGATAGTTACGTCTTTTAGAAACTGTTTGCGTAGTTTGCTTCTTTCCTCATCAGTCTCCGCCGTTACAACTTTTTCGAAACTGGGCAGCGGAAACTTCGCATCGACAGGGACCGAGAATTCAGTCATTTGTATCAAGGCATCGACCATTTTGCCGTCTTTGAAAGTATACTGGAGTTTGTAGCTGTCCTTCGGCAGGATATTGGAGAGAAGATTTTCCAGCGACCACTCACCCATTTGGCCTCGCAGCTTCGGTGAGCTTAGAATATCCTGGAGCCGTCTGACTTCGGCTCCGACCTGGAGCATTTGCTTGTTCGTACCCTGCAAATTGCCGATTTGGCTGTGCAACTCACCGAGTACCTTCTGGCTGGACTGCAGGCTCTGGGTAAGCGTGCTTTGGCCGGCCTGCAGCGAGCCTTGCAGGGCCTGGCGAGTGCCGTCCTGAGAAGCTTTCAGGGCTTCAAGCTGCTGCTGAAGAAGGCTGATACCGGCGGCCTGGCCGGCTATCTCTTTTCTGCCGGCAAAATTTGAACTGATGAGCCAGACCAACAAGGCCAAGACAACCAATATCAAAACAATGCCCACGGCAATCAAGATTGATGCCATCTTCTTCTCCTTAAAAAACTTCTTGATTATAGACACTAAAGAGTCATTCGTCAAAGAACAACCGCCGGAAATGACGAGCTAAAATGGGCGTAAATAATCTTGATATGTAAGTTGAAGCTTTGTATCGTCTTGACAGAACATAATAAAAGCCGGCTGGTGCTGGGCCATTTGCGATGGAAGCAATAAAATCCGTCATATTCGACTGGGGAGGAGTGCTGATAGAGGACCCGGCTCCGGGCCTGATGCAGTACTGCGCCAAGGCCCTGCGTGTAAGCAAAGAGGACTATATAAAACACAGAAGCAAATTCGCGGATGATTTCCAAAAAGGTCTGATTTGCGAAGATACATTCTGGGAAAGAATATGCAGTGAATTAAACGTGCCGAAGCCGAAAGCCAACTCATTATGGGCTGAAGCCTTTAAGGCTGCTTATGTACCGAGAGATGATGTGTTTTCAATGGCTGCTTCACTTCAAAAAAATGGCTACAGGACTGCCGTTTTGTCCAATACGGAAGTGCCTGCAATGGAATATTTTCATCAACTGCGATACGATATGTTTGACGTGCTTGTCTTTTCCTGCGCAGAGGGCGTAAAAAAGCCCGGCAGGAAAATCTACGAACTAACATTAGAAAAACTCGGCTCGCAACCCGAGCAATCGGTATTTATAGATGATAAGCCAGAGTACATAAACGGCGCCAAAGAAATCGGGATAAATACCGTCCTTTTTCAAAGTATGGACCAACTCAAAAATGAATTAGCCAAGCTCGCCATCAAAATAGATTGAGCAGAGATGGCAAGCAGCGGGGCGAAACTATGTCAAATTATCATCTGGTAATCTTGAAGAAACCCTACTTGGAGGCGATATTAGATGGTCGAAAACAAATCGAATCACGCTTTACCAAGACGAGGCGTCCCGCTTTCGGGCGAGTATTTGCCGGCGATAAATTATTCCTCAAAGAAAGCGGCGGGCCGGTCTGTGCGGCGGCCACCGTAGAGGCGGTCAAAAACTTCGAGAACTTGACGCCAGGACAAATAGCCGAAATAAAACAGCAATACAACAACTACGTCCGAGGCGCCGACGAATACTGGCACAGCAGGACGAATTGCAGGTTCGGCTATTTGGTCTGGCTGAAGGACGTAAGAGCCATCGAGCCTGTGCGAATCAGCAAGAAAGACTGGCGGGCGTGGGTGGTTCTAACAGAGAAAGAAAACTTCGGCCTACTGAATATTGGGCTGTAAAAAAAGCCCAATGAATGAACATAACTTGCGATTTTTGCGAATTTTTGTTAAGAACCGCAATAATACCCTCTCTGAATCCGTCTGTAACTGTGCAAATCCGGTATGGAAAAACGACAAAAAACCCAAGTTTTGGAAAGAAGCACAAAACGTTAAAGAAAATTATGCTGGGCATTGTGGTGGTTCTATAAGTGGAGGATGACAGGTTGGTAGCTGAAAAAAGGGCTTTTGAGACTGCCGGAGCAAAAGCTAAGTGGGCAGGTTCAGTAATTAAGGCTGCGCTGGGATTTTCGGGGGAAATCCCGACTCCAAGTGTAACCTTTCCTGCTGAGCGTCCACTATCCTTTTAGAAGGGCCCTTGTAAGGGCACGAAAACGTAACAGAACCAAATATTATGTAGAGAAAGGAGCCGAAAATGAAAAAGACAGGACGCAAAGTAGCGATTCTAATTCTGCTGGCCGTGCTGGTGCTAAGCACGCAGGCAGTTGCTGCTCGCGGTCGTCGCGGTCGGGGTAGTAAACGAGGACCTCGGGTTGGGCGCGGAATGCCGGCAGATCCCGAAATGTGGGGGCCGAGGATGCAAGTCGGCAGAGGCCAGGGAATGCGTGCCGGCAGAGGTCAGAGGATGCAAGGCGGCAGAGGCCAGGGTATGCAGCGCAGAGATATGATGGGCAACTGGTGCCCATTTATGACACAAAGAGGTATGATGGGCAGACGCGGCCAAGGCTTCCAGGGCAGAGGCTTGGGCCCATGTGGCCAGGGCTTTGGGCCAAGAGACAGAGGCATGATGATGCGAGGCAGAGGTATGATGGGAAACCGCGGCCAAGGTTTCCGGGGCAAAGGTATGGGTTGGCCAGGCCTGGGTGGACCTCCCGAAGGTATGGAGAGACCAGGTCGCGGTTGGCTTCCTGAACGTATGGAGAGACCAGGTCGCGGTTGGCTTCCTGAACGTATGGAGAGACCAGGTCGCGGTGGACCTCCTGAAGGTATGGAGAGGCTCGGTCGCGGTGGACCTCCTGAAGGTATGGAGAAACCGGGTCGTGGTGGCCCCCCCGAACGTATGGAGAGGCTCGGTCGCGGTGGACCTCCCGAAGGTATGGAGAGACCAGGCCGTGGTGGACCTCCCGAAGGTATGGAGAGACGCGGTCGTCGTGGTGGGCCTCCCGAAGGTATGGAATGGCCGGATCCGGATCGCGGTGAGGAACGCGAATGAAATGAGTAGAAAGAGACCCGGGGAGAAGATAATAGGCCGGCAGCGCCGGTACAGCAAAACTCATATAACAAGAACAAGGAGACATTGCCCCGCCGGCGAACCGTTTGTCGGCGGGGTTTTCTTCCCATAGCAAGGCGGGCAAAGGCGCTAAAAAGTACAGGCAAATTAAGTTTGATGAATTGCGCATGGTGGAATATCCTATACATCTGGTTTTTTCAGCTTTTCCAGAGAATGCTCTCAGGATTCAAATAGAAGGGCTTTTGGCCGGACTGGCTCGCTCGGCCGCTGAGTCACTGTCCGCATCAGCAAATAGAGAGGGGGCCGCTGTGCACGTTGCGATGGACCTTGCGGATATCCGCCAAAGTTGCCAGGGCGATCCCGAGGCATATCGGCGACTGATTGAGCGGCACCAGGAGTACGTCGGAGGAGTGCTGTGGCGCTTCAGCCGAGACCGCCGCGTACATGAGGAACTTGTGCAGGACGTTTTCGTCGAGGCGTACCTGGGCCTGGGCCGCTACCACGGAAAGGCGCCTTTTGCCCACTGGCTTTCCCGGATAGCAACTCGCGTCGGGTATCGCTACTGGAAACAAGTCGCCCGCCAGAAGAAGAAGGAAAACTTCACACTCCAAGAATGGGACCAGGTACCTGATGATTCGCCGGAAAAGATGGACCCCGGCCAGGCCGCCGAATTAGTTCACCATTTGCTGGCCCAACTGCGACCGCGTGACCGGCTGGTCCTGACATTGCGCTACCTCGAAGGATGCGATGTAGCTGAAACTGCCCGCCGAATAGGCTGGACCAGGAGCATGGTGAAGGTCCAGGCAAGGCGTGCCAGAAAGAAATTGGAGAATCTTGTCGCCCAGGCTGGAAAGGAGAGCATAATATGAAAAGCAAAAACCGATTCGAAATCCTGGCTGCCCGGGCCCGCAGCGAGTTGGCTCCTCGCGTGGACGTTGCCGGTCGAGTGATTGCAACACTCACCGCCGAACAAGACCGGCTCGACCGGATTACGGAGAGGCCATTGATGTGGCTGGCCGTGTTCTCTTCAGCCGCAGCCGTCCCTGCTGTGGTGCTGGCGGTCATTGCCTACTACGCCTCGCTCGATCCCCTGTTTGAAATATCAGAAGCAATTTCATGGGTGATACAATGAAACAAACAGAAACAACCGACAGTCCGACCACACATTACATGCGACGCCTACATCGCCGGCGCATAGCCCTTTTCGGCCTGGTCATCCTGCTGGCCGGCAGCGTCATCGGCGCCGCCTCGATAATGATTGTGGCCCCACACAAGCTAACCAGACCCCCACGTCCTCCGGAAATTGCCATCGAGGGCCTGCTCCCCAACCTGGAGCGTTGCCTGCACCTTACGGCCGAACAACGCAAAAATATCAAGCCCATCCTGCAAATGCACATGCAAAAGCTTGACGAGATCCGCGCCGATGCCCGCGCGGAGATCGACGAAACCCTGGGGCAAATGAATGAAGATGTCACGGCGATGCTCACCGAACAGCAGAAACAAACCTGGCAGTGGAGGCTCCACCGTCTTCAGCGGCAGCTCCGTCCTCCTGGGCGGCGCGGGCCGGGCGAAGGAGACCGGCGCCGGAGAGGCCAACCTGAGCGGTTCCGCCGGGGTCCCGGGCCCTTCGGCCCCTGGCGAGGTCCGTCCGGACCGAACCGGCCCCGCAATGGTATGAATCGCGGCTTGATGCCAGGAAAAATTGAAGAGAGCACGAACGAGGACCTATGAACACACTATGGTCAGCAGTTTGACTGCATATTAAATGTGGTAAAGCAAAAGAGCAACCTGGAAAGGAGCAAAAATGTTAAAGAAGATTATGCTGGTTGTGACAGTAGCGGTTTTGTTAGCAGCAGTTGCGAACCTGATAGCTCAGGATGAGAATAATGAGCCTGCCTCACCGCAAACACAAAGGCAGCGCGGAGTGATGGGCAGGGGCGACCGTGGTATGCGGCGTGGTCCGGGTAGGTTTGCTCCCGGCGGGGCTGATGCATCGTTGATAGTAAGTTCGCCGATGCCAAAGACAGAGCAGGAGAAGAAAATCCTGGACGTACTTGACGATATGGACAAGAACCAGCGCAGAGGGATGATGAACGTGCCTGTGGAAGACGGCAGGCTGCTGCGGCTGCTCACGGAAACAGTTGGTGCCAAGCACGTCATCGAGATAGGCACCAGCAACGGATACTCGGGTATCTGGTTCTGCCTTGCACTGCGTAAAACGGGCGGCAAACTCACCACTTATGAAATCGATGCCCGCCGGGCCTCGCTGGCCCGTGAGAACTTCAAACGGGCCGGAGTGGATAAAATGGTTACGCTTGTCGAGGGTGACGCACACGAAACGGTCAAGAAGCTCAAAGAGCCTATTGATGTCGTATTTATTGACGCCGACAAGGAAGGCTACCCTGACTACCTCAACAAGCTGCTGCCACTGGTTCGCCCGGGTGGATTGATTCTGGCCCACAACATCAATATGATGCGTGGCGGCAGAGGGTCTGGTATCCAAGACTACGTCAATGCGGTCACGACCAATCCTGACCTGGAAACAGTCTTTTACCTACAGGGGGGCGGCGTCAGCGTGACGCTCAAGAAACGCTGATAAACTCGGCTTGGAAATGATTTCGCGTACAACCGGTCGTTGCGAAATCCGGCCAAGACACCGTTTCTGAGAATGTGAATGAACAGAGGGGAAAGATGTCGAGGCCGAGAACGCGAGCATCTCTGCTGGTTCTGACCGCAGTATGCCTGGTCAGCCTGAGCGTTGCTTCCGCCGCCAGCGAAGATGAAAGTAACATAGACACCGATGATACTTTCGTGGTCCAGCCCAGCCGGGGCGAATCCGCAAGAAAGACTGGCGGGTACAGGTCGCCCTAACAAAGACAGAAAACTTTGGCCTGCTGAGAATTGGAGCCGCAAAAAAGCCCAATAAATGAGCATAATCTGCGATTTTTGCGCATTTTTCCCTAAAAACCACAATAATACTCCCTCCGGAACCGTCTGTAACTGTGCAATCGCAGTTTATCGGAATAAAATGGGGGCCGGAATTTGGCACAAAGGGGGCTTTTGAAGGATATAACGGCGTTTTTGGGCTGGTATTGGACCTACTCATTTTTTTTGTAAATTTCTGAAAGTTTTCTTGACAAACGGCCGAAATCAACGTATATTATGTACGGAATGATAATAATGTAAATTGTATACAGGCGGACGAACAATGACTACGATTACAATTACAGATGCGCGGCCACAGTTGCGGAAATTGGCGGATAGGGTCTGTCATCGTGGCGAGCGAATATGTGTAGAAAGAAATGGAGAACCTGCCTTTGTGATGGTGAGTTTTGAGGATTTTGAGGCAATTGAAGCGCTTGAGGAAAAAATCGACATACAAGAGGCGAAAAAAGGCCTAAAAAAAGGCAAATTTATTCCTTTAGAACAATTGGAGTCTGAGCTGGGTTTGTAATATAATACCAATATGTATAAAGTTCTTGTCTCAGAGAGCGCAGCCGAGTTTATCCGCGGACAAACAAAGAAGATACAACGACAGCTTGACAAAAAAATCAAAAACCTTGGACCAAACCCTTTCCCCGCAAATTCTGTAAAATTAAAAGGACACGAAGGCCTATATAGAATCGTGTCTGGATATTACAGAATAATATACACTGTTGAGCATAAAACAATAACAGTTTTGGTGCTTAGGATCGCCCACCGAAAAAAAGTGTATAAAAGACTGACCTAAGTTGGCTTCTAACCCAAGTTACGCAGTTGTAGCAAAATAAAATTTTTTTCGGTATCAAACCGGCGATTGCCGTTTGTAACTTAGGCTCACAAGCCCAAAACTCGATGTAGTGAAGACCTACTCTCTTGCA
>Ga0114922_10000306_pt1 | contig 47248 bp, 36 predicted proteins | sample AartaG_FD_100975 | JGI IMG/M metagenome (GOLD analysis project Ga0114922, IMG submission 100975) | Deep subsurface microbial communities from Aarhus Bay to uncover new lineages of life (NeLLi) - Aarhus_00045 metaG | ecosystem: Environmental > Aquatic > Marine > Oceanic > Sediment | place... | reverse complement strand
TGTCTCGATAGTCCTGCTGTCGCTCCGCGTGTCGTTGACGGCGACTATTGTGGCCTGTTTGCTTGGGGTGCCTTCGGGATTTCTCGTTGCTGTCGCTGAGTTTCGAGGGAAACGCGCCGTGAAAGCCGTGCTTAACACGCTTATGGCCGTCCCCACGGTTGTTATCGGTCTGACGCTGTACTGCATGCTATCGAGGCAGGGACCGTTGGGCGGCGCGGGGCTGCTGTTCACCTCCAAAGCAATAGTCCTGGGTCAGATCGTTCTCGCCGCGCCGATAGTGGCGGCGTTAACGGTCTCGTCGGTAGGCGAGGTTGAGATCGCGGTGAGACGCACTGCGATGACGTTGGGTGCTTCGGCATTTCAGGCTCTTATGGCTGTTGTGCGCGAATCGCGATACGCGTTGCTCGTGGCGTTTTCGGCCGGATTCGGTCGAGTGATCGCCGAAGTCGGCAGCGCTATGATGCTCGGCGGGAATATCCGAGGCTACACGCGCACGATGACCACGGCGATAGCTATGGAAACCGGCAAGGGCGAGTTCGGTCTGGGGATCGCGTTGGGCATAATACTCTTGCTCGTCGCCCTTTCGATAAACGTGATCGTGCAGATACTCTCCGAACGCATGGGAGGCGGAAGGCGCAGGATATGATGCGTGCTGTATATCAACTTAAAGGGCTGGTGAGACAGCGTGACGGCTACCCGGTGATCTCCATTGACGAAATGGAGATCAAGGAGCACGAGATCGTTGCGCTTCTCGGTCCGAACGGGTCCGGCAAGACCACGCTGCTTAACATCCTCGCGTTTCTCGATCCTCCCAGCGGCGGCGAAATGTCGTTTGAGGGACGCCGGGTTGATTGGAGCGAAGCGACCCTTTACCGGCTGCGTCGCCGGGTCACCCTCGTGACTCAACCGCCAACGATGTTCAACACCGCCGTGCTCAGCAATGTGACTTACGGTCTGAAGCTGCGAAACGTCGCCGGGAGCGAAAGACGCGCACGGGGACGACGGGCGCTGGAGAAGGTGGATTTGCAGGGGTTCGAGCACCGATCGGCACGAAAGCTGAGTTCCGGCGAATCGCAACGCGTTGCGCTGGCACGTGCGCTCGTGCTTAAACCGCACGTCCTCTTGCTCGATGAACCTACCAGCAGCATCCACTCGGATTCCGTGCCGCGGGTCGAGGCCATGCTGCGCGATCTTGTCGACGAGAACGGGACGAGTGTCGTGTTCAGCACGTTGGACCCGGCACAGGCGGACCGTCTTGCGGACAGAGTCATACATATGCACGACGGCAGGATCGATCATGAGCGTTAGACGGTGAGCCACGTCTTCACGACGATCGTACATCCTCTGACGAGCTGGTGTGAGACCTGTTGAGCAGTGTGCGGGAAGAATCTCACACGTGAAGTATGAGAATGAGTCCTGATGCCTGCAAACGGGTGAAGATCTTCAAGTCAGTTTGCGTTGACCGGTACGGGAATGCCCGCTCGGCTGTTAGCGACGTAAGTGGCTGCTAATAAATCTCTTAGGTGTTATCCTGCGACTATCGTTTGCGGCACGAAAGAGTCGGTCTTTTCAAGATGCAGAGGCCTCGACGAGCTCGTCGAGGCAAAGGCCATAAACCCTGAAGATGTTGTAACAGTCTGGCTTATGGACAAGGCGCGGGAGTGGCGGCTACGCTCCTGACTGGATAAAGGCGTGGGAGTGCCGTCTGTAACCCTTTAGGGCGGTGAAACTTGGCGCACGTAACCGTTTTTGTCTTGCAGAAAAGGGCGAATTCTGGTATAATTAAGAGTGAGTTGTGCGGGATTAACTCAGCTGGTAGAGTGCCAGCTTCCCAAGCTGGATGTCGCGGGTTCGAATCCCGTATCCCGCTCTGGGCGGTGCGGTGGTGGTAACTGGATGGAGGTTCGCTCGAAGGGCGGTGGAGTTGGTCGAGTATGCCCATATATGAGTTCGAGTGCCGGAGCTGCCATCACGTGTTCGAGGCGCTTGTGCGGAGCGCCGATATTGCGCCACCTCAATGCGACAGGTGTGGCGGCGGGAGACTGAGAAAACTCGTCTCGGTCTTCGGGCTGGCTGCTGCAGGGGACGAGGGTTCAAGTTCGTCTTCTTCAGGCAGCGGCTGTTCCTCCTGCGCAGCCACGAGCTGCAAGACCTGCCGCTGATTAGAGCCGTTACGCGCAGCGAGGCAATAAGGCTGCATCAGCTTCCTGTGGGCGGTCGTCGGGGCTGCGAAGAGATCTTTGACGTGCGTGTAGGGTACGTGTGTTCTCTGAACGGCGCGCCTGACCGCTCGTACTGGGTCAGACCGCGAATAGATCGCGTTTGTTAGGTGTAAGAGAGATGAACACCGGATACGGCGGCAAGAAGAGCGTAGAGAAGCATTACGGCCGTACGCCGGACGGGGGAGGGATCTTGCGAGGACACTGATGAAGAGCCCCCGGGCTCGTGCAGCGGACGGCGAGCGAGCGCTGGGGCAGTGAATGGATGCAGCGGAGATGTATAGTGCGGCGCTGTATCCGGCAGAAAGTGGTTCACCGAAGGAGGTGGAAGCGGATGCTAAGGATACTGTTTGTCAGCACATATCCGCCGCAAGAATGTGGCATAGCCACGTACACTCGCGCCCTCGTCAGAGGAATAGAAGAACAGTACGGTGCGGCAACTTGCATGATAGCCGTTCCGGAGAATGGGACCCGCCCTGTAGGCACCAATGACAAGATCGCCTACGTGATAGAGGGCGGAGGCCAGTACTCGTACGCGAAAGCCGCGCACTGGATAAACAACTCCAGTTGTGACGTGGTCTGGTTGCAGCACGAGTTCGGGCTTTTCGGCGGCCCGCAGGGAAAGGATGTACTGACGCTGTGCCGTCACCTGAGAAAACCGCTCATTACCACGTTGCACACGGTAATGCAGGATCCTCCTCCCGCGGCGCGTGAGATAACGCGCCAGATCGTGCAGATGTCCTCGGCGGTCACGGTCATGGCGAGGACGGGACTTGAGATTCTCAAGAAAAAGTACAAGGTTAACCCGGAGAAGCCTCGCATGGTGCCACACGGGGCTCCTGACGTGCCTTTTGTGCCGTCGGGTGACGCTCACAAGGGAGAACATGATGGACGTACAATACTGTCCACATTCGGCCTTATCAGCCGAGGCAAAGGCCTGGAGTATGCCATTTCGTCGCTGCCGCCTATAGTTGCCGAATTCCCGAACGTCAAATACCTCGTACTCGGCCAGACGCATCCCAAAGTCGTCATGGAGGAGGGAGAATCCTATCGCGAATCGCTCGTCAAGCTGGCCGAGGAACTCGGCGTGTCGGAGCACGTCGAGTTCGTGAACAGTTATCTGGGCCTGCGGCAGTTGCTGGGGTATCTCAATCTCACCGATGTCTACGTGACGCCGTACATTGGGAAAGAACAGATCGTGAGCGGCACGCTGGCGTATGCGGTGGCCTGCGGCAAGGCGATCGTGTCAACACCGTACCTGTATGCGCAGGAGGTTCTCGCGAACGGCCGCGGACTTCTTGTGGATTTCCGCGACAGCAGCGGAACAGCCCAAGCCATATTGGAACTTCTGCGAAACAACGCGTTGAAAGAGGGGGTCGAGGCGCGCTGCTACGCGTTCTCTCGCGACATGACCTGGCAACAAGTGGGCTCGAAACATGTCAGGCTGGCCCGAAGCTTTGCACCTGCGAGAGAAGCCGCGCTCACAAAGGCGCAACTCGCGTCGTTCAGCGTTTCTCGCGCGACTCCGTCGCGGGCGTCGTAACAGAAGCATTAAACTGGATTGGAGGCGCCACCGCGCAGCCTCCCGGGAAAAACGATTATTCAAATAGGCCTGGACCACCTAAAGCTGCTTACCGACGATGTCGGTATCATTCAGCACGCGTTTTTTGGCGTGCCGAGACGCCATACGGGCTATACCACCGACGACAACGCGCGAGCGCTCATCGCCGTCGCCCGGTACTCGCACATCGCATGCGACAAGGAACTGGAGAGGCTTGCCGCAACCTATCTTTCCTTCCTCAACCACGCGCAGGAAACGTCCGGCCTGTTCCGTAACTGCATGAACTACGACAGAACCTGGATAGAGACAGGGCGCAGCGAGGAGGACGCGCTGGCCCGCTCGTTTCTTGCACTTGCGGAAGTGCGGGCAAGCTCCCTTCCGGAGTCGCAGAAGAACGCCGCAGAGAACATGCTGTCCCGTGCACTCCCGGCGATATCCGAGGTCTCCTCACCGCACGCTGTGCCGGTCGCCCTGATGGGTTGCGCCTTTGAGCACACACACTGCCCCGATAGCTCGCTGCTGTCCACCGTCACGTTCTTCGCCGACAGGCTATGCAGGCTTTTTGAGAGAGTGAGCTCACCCGATTGGCAATGGTTCGAACCCTATCTCACGTACTCCAACGCGCGCATGCCACACGCACTCTTCTCTGCGTTCCGAGCTACGCAGAATGAACGCTTTCTCGACATCGCCCGGAAGAGCACCGCCTTCCTTACCAAGGCTACCTTCGTGGACGGTTTTCTCGAGCCGATTGGCAATCACGGATGGTACCCGAGAGGAGGGAAGCGGGCCTATTATGACCAGCAGCCGGTTGATGCCGGAGCGTCGGTTGAGCTCTACGTTGAGGCGTTTCTTGCAACCAGCGACCCTGAGTACAGCGATCTCGCCCGCAAAGCGTACTCCTGGTATCTCGGTGATAACTCCGAGCATATCCCCGTGGCCGACCCGGCCACCGGTGCATGTTACGATGCCCTCAAACGCGAGGACGTGAACCTCAACCTGGGTGCCGAGGCCTGCGTGACTTTTCTCATGGCCGCTCTGGCCCTCCGGCAGATAACCTCGCTCCCTTGATAGGGGCGCCGCGTTCCGGTCAGATCTGCTCTCGAAAGCCCTCCGGATAGATCCTCCTGCGGCTTCTATTAGAATAAGTCTACATCAGTATAGTCTTGTTTTAGAGTTTATTAGGACAAATATCTAGAAACTACATTAGGTATTAATAGGCCCGAAAGCGGCTGTTGACGACGTAGCTGGCCCTCGGCGCAAGTCGGCATAATATATATTATCGGACACTGTGCAGAGAGGAAAAAATTGCCTACCAATTCGAGGGGGCACGAGCGGCGTAGAGGAGCCCTGAAGGCTTGGAAACAGCGGGTTTGAGTCGGATCTGGCGAAAGGCTGACGCTGGTGGGATTGCGAGGTGGAAGGCTCGGGGTGTAGATCGCGCCTGAGGACTGTAGACGCTTCTGGAGGGACATTGGGGGGATTCGGGGGGATATGTTCGTGTTTGGGCGAGAAAACGCCTCAGAGAGCGTCCTGGGCGGTCGGTTGGGGCTTCGAGTTGGCGGGTTTGTGTTGACTAGTTGATTTGTTCGAGCGCAAGGAGGCGGCGTTTGATTTCGATGCCGGCTGTAAAGCCGCCGAGTGAGCCGCCAGACCGGATGACCCTGTGGCACGGGACGAGTATGGGGATGGGGTTCTTGCCGAGTGCGTTCCCTACCGCTCGCACGGCTCGTGGCTTGCGGATTTGTTGTGCAATCCATTTGTAGGGGCGGGTTTCGCCGAATGGTATCCGGGAGGAGGCCTGCCAGACAGCGAGCTGGAATGGTGTTGGTGAGCCTAGGTCGAGCGGGATGTCGGAAAACGAGACGGGTTTGCCTCGAAAATAAGCTCGAAGAAGGCGAAGCGCGTGGTCTACGAAGGGGGGGTGCGCGGGATTGTCATGTTGGGGGATGTTGGAGATGTTGATGAAGGTTACGCGTGAGATTCCGGATGGAGTCCACGCGAGAAGGAGGGCAAGATCGGTGGCGACGCTAAAGGTACAGTGCCCGGATTGAGGGGGTAACGCCGGGTCTCGATCATTGGGCATGGTGTTCCTCGGCATGCGGTAGCGAGGAGGCTTTGCTGGTCCCTTGGGCGGGTGCGCCGAGGTCGCGTGACATGGCGATGAGGTTATCGAGCCGGGCGGCGTTATCGGCGTCGGCCTGCTCGACGGATTCGCGCAGCCTGAAGAGTTCGTCCGCGATGGTCATAGCCGTCATGATCGCAACCTTACTTGTAGTGACATTGCGGATGCGTTTTGCCGTCTCGGACATCTTACGGTCAACGTAATCGGCAAGCGCGCGAATATGTTCCGAGTCGTCGCCCTCGAACGTGTAACTGCTGCCGAAGATTCCCGCTTCTGTGCTCATCTGTCTCAGTCCAGTTGGAGAACGGCGGCCTTGAGGGCAGCGACTTTACGCAGAAGGTGTTCGACCTCCGACTTGAGTTGCTTTCGCTGCTCCCTCAACAGCACGGTCTCGGTTTGAAGGTCCACGAAGTGCTCCTCTGCTTGTTCAAGGACCGCAAGCTGTCTTGAAGTGTCCGCGAGCTGATGTTTGAGCTGTGCGAGTTCCTGTTTGAGAAGGCGTTTCTCGGTGCAGAGCTTCCCTACCCTCCCGTGAGCCTCGGAGATGACGTCTTCCAGCAGTTCGATTCTTTTCTCGACCTGGTCGTTTTTCATTCTTCTCGCAGGCGCGCATGAAACTTGACCACAAGGGCTTCGACAATCTTTTGGTGCAGGGCGTTGACCTCTTCGTCCGTCAAAGTCCTATCCGAGGCGAGGTACTTGATGGAGAAGGCAATGTTCTTCATACCGGGCGGCACCTGGGGGCCGCGATACAGATCGAATAGTGTAACGTCGCGCAGAAGATGGCCGCCGGTGTTGCGAACCAAGGCGGTCAGGTCCTCAGCCTGGACGTGGTCGGCAACGATGACTGCCAGATCGCGTCTTGACGGTGGAAACTTCGGTATCGGTTCATGAGAGCGAGGTGTGCCTGTGTGAGGTCGCAGAGAGTCCAGGTCCAGTTCAAACAGGACGGCCGGTTCCTCGATGTTGAAGCGCTGGAGAACGGCCTTGCGGACCTCGCCGATCGAACCGCAGGTGTTATCGCCCACGCAGATTTCCGCGGTTGCGTTTTCGGACAGGGCGGGATGAGAGCCTTTTCGGAAACCGATATCCCGGCACAGGAGTCCGTTCAGCAGCGACTCGACGATACCTTTCAAATAGAAGAAGTCAACTGCGGTACCGGGGGTATCCCAGTGGTGTGCGGTAACGTTGCCCATTGCGGCTCCCGCGACCATGAGCATTTCATCGGGCTGCTCGCCGGGGCTGCGGGCCGCGAATACTCTGCCGATTTCAAAGATCGTGCAGTCGGACCGCCCATGTCGCAAGTTCCTCTCCAATGTCCGGATGATCCCTGGAATGAGCGAGGCGCGCAGAGAGCCCTGCTTCTCGGACATGGGGTTCAGGAGCGCTACCATCTGGTCCAACGAGCCCGTGTACCCTATCCGTTCCATATCCTCGGGTGAACTGAAACTCAGAGTTATGGTCTGAGTCATGCCGAGACTCAGAAGCGCGTCGGTGGTCTTCCTCTGGAGAGAAAACTCCTCGTTCCGGCGAGGCAGCTCCACGGGAGCGCGTGGACTGGTTGAAGGTATTCGGTCATAGCCTTGAACGCGCGCGACTTCCTCGATGAGATCGGCTTCCCGGCGGGCATCGTGTCGGTGCGACGGGACCGTGACGGCGAGCTGTTCGTCGCGGGCGGTAACAGCAAACCCAAGCTTGCCGAGCATGTCGGCCATATCTTGAGCCGGTATATCCGTGCCAAGCAGCGCGTTTGCGCGTGCCGGTCTCAGGACCAGCTCTACCGGTTCAAGAGGTTGCGGGTAATTGTCTATGATCCCTCTTGCGAGCTCGCCTCCGGCCAGTTCCTGAATTAGACCCGCAGCTCTGTCGGCCGCGGTCAGAACCATTTCCGGGTCGGTCCCGCGCTCGAACCTGTAGGAGGCTTCCGTGCTGAGTCCGAGCTTCTTGGAGCCGCGTCTGATGGTTCCTGGATCGAAGAAGGCGCTCTCGATGAAGACGTTGACCGTCGCATCGTTGACCTCGGGATCTTTCCCTCCCATCACGCCCGCAAGCGCGACTGGTTTGACAGCATCTGCGATGACAAGTATGTCGGGAAAAAGCGCGCGCTCTTCCCCATCCAGCGTGACGATTCTTTCTGCCTGACGGGCGCGCCGCACGACGATCCTGTTTTCCGCCAACCGGTCGTAGTCGAACGCGTGCAGCGGTTGACCCAGCTCCATGAGGACGTAGTTCGTGGCGTCGACGACGTTGTTTATAGGTCGGAGACCGCCCTTGATCAGCCTGTCCTGCATCCATTGCGGGGACGGCGCCACGCGTACGCCGCGTATGATCCGTGCAGCATATCTGGGGCACATTTCGGGGTCGTCTATCTGTACCGATGTGAGGCTGTCTATGGGCGCCTCACCTTTACGGAACGAGGGTTCGGGCATCTTCAGAGACGTGCCGGCAAAAACGGCGACCTCCCGCGCCAAGCCGGTCATGCTTGCCCAGTCGCCCCGGTTCGGCATGACCTGGACGTCCAGTATCGGTTCGTCGAGCGCGAGAGCCGCGTTCAGGTCCGTGCCCACGTCAAGTTGAGAAGGCAGAATCATTATCCCCTCCGCGTCGTCGCCAAGTTTAAGCTCAATCTCGGAGCAGAGCATCCCTTGGGAGGTCACGCCGCGGATCTTGCCTTTCCTGATCTTTACGTCGCCCGGCAATGTCGCGCCGTGAATCGCGACCGGTACCTTGTCACCGGCCTTCATGTTGTCCGCTCCGCACACGATCTCCAAAACTTGTCCGCCGACGTCGACGTCGCATAGCACCAAGCGGTCGGCATTCGGATGCGGCCTGACGCTGCGGACATCGCCAACCACCACGCCGGATATTTCCTCCCCGTGCTTGACAACGGTCTCTACCTCGAGACCGGCCATGGTCAGCTTTTCCGCCAGCTCATCCGCGGAATAGTCAAAGTCCACGTAATCTTTGAGCCAATTGTACGGAACTAACATAGCCTAAACTACCTCTAACTCCAGGTTGTTCTCACTTAAAGCGGTCAGAACTGTTCCAAGAAGCGCAGGTCGTTGTCGTAGAGAAGTCGGATGTCGTCCACACGGTATCGGAGCATGGTTAGACGGTCAAGTCCAATCCCAAACGCGAACCCCGTGTACTTCTCGTAATCGTAGCCGACCGAATCGAACACCGCCGGATGAATCATTCCGGCTCCCGCTATCTCGAGCCAACCTTTCTGCGAACAGGTACGGCACCCGCCGCCCTTGCACATGACGCATCTGACGTCAACCTCGGCGCCCGGCTCGACGAACGGGAAAAAGCTCGGCCTGAACCGCGTCACGGCGTCCGCACCGAAGAAGGCTTGCGCGAAGATGTCTAACGTGCCTTTCAGGTCGCCGAACGAGATGTTCTCGTCCACCATGAACCCCTCAGCCTGGAAGAACATCGGGCTGTGCGATGCGTCGAGGTCCGGACGGTATACCTTTCCGGGCGCGATGATCCGCAATGGCGGCTTCCTCTTCTCCATCGTACGCACCTGTACCGGCGAGGTCTGTGTCCGGAGGACGAGCTCGTCGCCTATGAAGAAGGTGGCCTGCATGTCGCGTGCGGGATGATCCTTGGGCGTGTTAAGGCTCACGAAATTGTAATAATCCGTCTCTACCTCGGGTCCCGTCCCGATCTCGTACCCTAAGCTCGCAAAGATGTCCGCCACCTCGTTGACGGTCCGCGTTATTGGATGCATTCGTCCGAGCGGTACAGGACGTCCCGGCAACGTCACGTCTATCGGCGGTTCAGCTTGAGCATCCTCCTCCCGCTCAGCCAGGATTACCGCTCTCGCTTTCACCTCTCGTTCAACGGCGGCCTTAACCTTGTTTCCGAGCCTGCCCACCTCTTTCTTGTCCTGTTCGGGCAGAGAGCTTATCTGTCTGAGTATAGCAGTGATGGCTCCTTTGCGGCCGACGTATTTGGCCCTGACGGCGTTGAGCTGGTCGGCAGATGTCGCGGCGCCTATTTCGCCCAACGCGTCCTTCGCAAGTTGTTGCAGCTTTTCTTTCATGGTTGCTCTTCGCGCTGCGCGGAAGTTCAGCTTTCTCCGAAGACAGCCGTTCCTATCCTTACAGCGGTGGCCCCCTCCTCTATCGCCACTTCGAAATCGTTCGTCATCCCCATTGACAACCTTCTCATGCTGACGTTCGGTATGGCCTCGCCGGCCGTCGATTCGGCCAACTGCGCCAAGTGTCTAAAACAGGGACGGATCTCCTCGGCGTCCGACACGAAAGGCGCCATAGTCATCAACCCCTCGATCCGAACATGTTCGAGCGCAGAGGCCTGGCGAATCACTTCGAGCGTTTCGTCAGGGGAAAGCCCGAACTTCGTTTGCTCGCCACACACGTTCACCTCGAACAGCACGGGCATTATCTTGCCGATATGAGCGCACCTCTTGTCTATTTCCTTCGCGAGCGCGATGCTGTCAACCGAGTGTATGCAATCGAACAGGCTCACAGCGTCCCTGACCTTTCTGCGCTGCAAGTGTCCGACCATGTGCCATTTCACCCGGTCCCCCACCCTATCGCGTTTGGCCAAAGCCTCGTGAACGCGGTTCTCGCCGATATTCTCAACGCCCAGTTGCGCCGCGGCCAATATTTCTGCCACACCTACCGTTTTCGTGACCGCCACCAGCTGTATGTCGCTTTCGTCTCTGCCGCTTCGCCGAGCCGCGGTGGCGATCCTCGCGCGTACGGATCGCAGGTTACGCTCAATGCGCGCCTTGGCGTCGCTGGTGCTTTTGGCGATCTCGACCACAGCCCATCGCCCTCAAATGGAATACGCTTCTTGCGAACCTCGTATGATGGTGTTTCTCGCAAAGTGTCGACAGGATATCGCCGACCTTGTGCGGACAACCGACCGGCATTCCGGGAGACTCGTAACCTTCAGCTTTCGCTGGTTGCCGCTCCACCAACGGCTATGAGCGCGTTAAGCCTGGCGATGTTCGCCTCCGCCTCATCCCAGACAGTTAGATGCGCCTTGTCGATCAGCGATTGCCACAGCCTCTTGGCCCCCTCCAGGTCGCCTGCGGCTTCGGCCTTCATGGCGTTGATCTTTGTGATTCCAATGTCCGCGAAAGCGTTAGCGCCGGGGAACGTGTCGAACATCTCCTGCAGGATAGGCAGCGCTTCGTCATAACGCTCGTCACGTACGGCTATCAGCGCGCGGAGTCGATACAGGGCTCTTTTCCCAGGGTTACTCTCCGGGTCAATCTCCGTCAGGTATCGTCGCCACCCTTCGAGGGCGTCTTCGTAGTGGCCGCCGCGCTCATATGCGAGCAGCATCATCCTGGGAATCCACTTCTCATCCGGAGGTCTGTACCGATCAGCCTGTCTGATGTAGTGGGCGGCGTTCTCGTAATCCTCCAATTTCAGAAAGTACATGCTGAATCCGAGGTCAAAGTATAGCTCGTGATTCCGCGGGTTCCTCTTGATGCCGTCCTGCAGGAAGAGTATCCCTTTTTCCACGAACGCCTGCTTCTCCTCCAAGGTGTCCACGGTAACCGCCGCGTTATAGGCGAGATGCCACGCCCCTATCTTCCAGGCCTCGATGAAGTGCGGGTCAAGTGTCACCACGGTTTGCATCATCGGCAGCATCATCTCCATCCGTCCCTGATGCCAGTACTCATCAACTTTAAGCCACAGGAGATCGGCAACCGCGCTGCGGAAACCGAGAATGAGGCTGCCAAGATGGGCGCCTACGGATTCCTCCGACCAGTCTATCGCGCCGTATGGAAGGTTGAGTTTCCCGTCACTGGCAAGCCTCTCGAACTCCAATCGGGTCGGCTGCTTCATCTCCGCCAAAACCAGCGACCAAAGGTGAGTCTCCTCCACTTCGGAAACCAGTTGGCCACCCGTCCTTTCGCTCAGAGAAGTCCGCACTTTCTCGAAGAATACATTCTCCTCGGTCGCCTCCTGTTCTCCTGGAGTTAACAGCACAGGTTTGATGACGTCCGTTTCCGTGGCTCTTGCCAGCAGCCATCCGTAAAAGCTGTAAGAGGTTTCGAGGTAGTCGAGTCGCACCGCGATTCGGGCGACGATAAAAAGCAACACGGCCAGCAGTATGAAAAGTCTTGCGGATTCCGCGCGCTGTTTCGTTGTCCGTGTCTCGTTGCTCATAGAGTTGTCTTTCCGGTTAAACCTCTTTTCGTCTGAACAACAAGTGGGCTATACATATCCCAACGGCGACACATAGGATCGTGTACAGCACAAGCTGCCACATGATGATGCCTATGCGAGGGTCGTTAGGCTGCAGGTGGATAAGCTGATCTCTTATGTTGTACTTGTTCAGGTCGGGCAGCACCCAGTAGAGCAGCTTGATCACGCTGGCAATGAGTGCCTGGCCTGCTTGCATGGCGTGGTTGCTCAATCCTTTCAGGTACTCCACGAGATGTCCGATGATGTAGATGAAAGCGCCGGAGATTATCGGCAGAACCGCCGATGACGATACCATCGAAACCGCAAACGTGAGCGCGGAAAGGACCATCAGTTCAAGGTAAGTAAGAAGGACTGATTTGATCAGGATCGTGGAGATGATGTGTTCTCTCGTAAAAAGGATGACGAGTGAAAGAAGCCCCATCAAACCCAGGTTCAGGATCAGTATGAACTGGATTCCCACGAACTTGCCGATAACATACTCGAATCGCCGGAGCGGTTTTGACAGCACAGTGTAAATCGTCTTGTTCTCGAGCTCAGTCGGGACCATTGATCCCGCCGTGAAGACAGCGATCAACATCCCGAACATGCTCAGTGCCGCGAGGCAGACGTCCTTGACCATCTTCACCTCCTCGCCGGGCGAGAGCACGGTCAGGAACGTGCTCCCTCCTATCACGAGCAGCGCGACGATGAGAAACCCTATCAAGGTCTTTTTTCTGATACCTTCTCTGTACGTATTTGCAGCTATCCAAAAGAAGTTCATAGTCTGGAATCCCCTTACCTAAGTTTCGTTCTCGTTGGTTGCAGATTCGGCGCTCGCAGCCGCCTCGCGTGCCGCCGCGCTATCTCGCACAGCCTGCAGAAAGATGTCCTCGAGGGATTGTTTGCGAGGGGACATGCTGACGAGCTCGGCGCCTTGTTGCTCAAGTCTGTGAATAACCTGAAACACACCCTTTTCACGGGGCACTTCTATTCGCAGTTTTCCTCTTCCCGCTTCGGAGACATTGAGACTCTCGCCGCGGAATTCGTTCTCAAGCTTTTCGCCCACGCCCTGAGCGACTATTTCGACATCGCGTTCAGAATAGACCATCTCGTCGAGCCGTCCGCTCTTCACGACCTTGCCTCGGTCGAGAATCGCCACGCGGTCACACATTAGTTCGACTTCAAGCAGTTCGTGCGAGCAGATGAACAGCGTTTTTCCACGCTCGACCTTAAGGTTAATCAGTATATCCCTGATCTCTCTTCGCGCGATAGGGTCGAGTCCCGTAGTAGGTTCGTCAAGGATAAGAATGTCGGGATCACTCAGCAGCGCCTGGGCAAGACCTATACGCTGGCGCATACCCTTTGAGTAGTACTTGACGAGAATTCCACGCGCCTCCTGCAATCCCACGAGGTCCAGTGTTGCCGTGATCCTATCTCGGAGGTCCTTGCCCCGCAGGCCGTATAGTTGGCCGTAGAATCTCAGCACCTCTTCTCCGCGAAGGAAATCGGGGAAATACGAACCTTCGGGAAGGTAGCCGATCTGCCTCTTAACCTTGGGTGATCCGGGGTTCTGGCCCAGAATGTGGACTTCACCCGAAGTCGGAAATATCAGACTGAGAAAGATCTTGACTGCAGTGGTTTTTCCCGCCCCGTTCGGGCCCAGGAAACCGAATATTTCACCCTGCTCTACGGAAAGATCGACCTTATCCAGTGCGGGAATCTGTTGAGTGCCGAAGAAGGTGATATAGATCTTCGTCAAGTCTTTCGTTTCAATAACAGGTGCCACCTGGTAGCCCTCCTCAAATAGACAGTCACTTCCTGTTGATCCAAGTTTATAGCATGCATAACGTACGATTATAACAAAGGCGTCTAGCCAAAGTCAAGGAAACACACAGGCGATATGCCGTGCCGTTCCTCCCCGAGGCAGGGACGAGTAAGAATGGTGCCGGGACGCAGAATTGAACTGCGGACACGCGGATTTTCAGTCCGCTGCTCTACCGACTGAGCTATCCCGGCACACTGACGCCGCCAAGCCAAGATTTTGCAGCCAAATCCTATGTAATCTGTTCCCAAAAGTCAAGAAGAAAATGTGGTAACAGGCAGAGGGCGTCACGGAATGGCAACTGTCTTCGCTCTTACGCGCAATCCGTTGACCTGCCGTTGCTCGTGTGATACCATACCGCCTGCATGGGAGGTGCGGTTGATTATGGCGGAAGTTTCGCTGGTTAAGTGTTCCGGGTATGAGCGAGATGAGGTGGAGGACGCTGTCCGAGAAGCAGTCCGTCTGCTAGGTGGCATCTCGTCGGTTGTACGCCCTGGTGAGCGGGTTCTGATCAAGCCGAACATGCTTCACCCTGCCGCCCCGAGAAAAGCCATCACCACTCATCCGTCGCTCGTGGCCGCCGTAATAAAGCTGGTGAAGGAAGCCGGCGCGATACCGCTGGTCGGCGATAGTCCCGGGATCGCGCGTTGTGAGAGGGTGTTGCGCGCCACCGGGATCGGGGCTGTGGCGGAGGAATTGGGCGCGGAAACAATGGACTTCTCCGCCAGCCTCGTCGAGGTTGAGAACGAAACCGGACTTCGCGCAAAGAAGCTGGTTCTCTCACGAGCCGCCGTGGAGGCGGACAAGATCATTTCCCTTCCCAAGCTCAAGACCCACGGTCAGGTATACTTCACCGGGGCAGTGAAGAACCAGTTCGGCTGCGTCCCGGGATTCCTTAAAGCGCAGCACCATTGCAGGTTCCCGGACAGGGAGCATTTCGCAGAAGTGCTGCTTGACATCAACAGGTATCTCAGGCCCAAACTCGCGCTCGCCGTTATGGACGGAATCGTCGCGATGGAGGGCAACGGCCCCAGCGGCGGCACTCCGAGGGACGTTGGCGTCATAGTCGCCGGCAGGGACTTTCCGGCGGTTGACGTCGTAGCGTGCCGCGTCGTCAATATCGATCCGATAACGGTGCCGACCACGCGAGCGGCTTACGAGAGCGGGTACATGGCCGAGGAGATGGATGATATAGAGGTTCTGGGCGAGCCGGTCGAGAACGTTTTCGTGGAGGACTTCCAGAGGCTCCAGGTCGTCAACCGAATAGCGCAGTTTGGACCGTTTCCCCCGTCAGTGGCCAGACGTTTGACGGAATCGCTTGTCCCGAAGCCGGCTCCGGACAAGAAGCTGTGCACGCTGTGCGGGGTGTGTGTCGAGGCATGTCCGGCAGTTCCCAAGGCAATAAAGCTGGCTGGATCGAAGATCCTAATTGACAAGAGCAAGTGCATTCGCTGCTACTGCTGCCAGGAAATGTGTCCCAGCGGGGCAATGAAATTGAAGTCGGGTTTGCTCGCGAGGCTGCTCAATCGCTAGATGCCGGTGCTTCACATTTGAGAGCCGGCTTCGTTGAGTTCCACTACGAGATCGGTCCAGCCCGAGAGACGCCGGTCGTGCGTGAACAGTATAACCTGCTGATCCGCACTCGCTGACCTAAGTATCTCGTGAACGGCAGCCAGCCTGCGCTCGTCGAAGTTCGTGAAGGGATCATCGAGAATCAGCGGCAGAGTCTCGCCGCCCGATATCTGCCTTGCAAAGGCGAGCCGCATCGCCAGGTAGAGTTGATCGCGAGTGCCAACACTGAGCGCCGCCGGTTCGATGTCCGAACGTTCCTGCGCGTCCACTTGCGGCTTGAGAGTCCTGTCAAAGTGTATCCGGCTGTATTTCTCCCCCACGATACGCGAGAACAGATCTGTAATGTCCGCCTCCAACATCGGCAGGTAAGCCTTACGGTACTCTATTATCGCCTCCGAAAGGACGTCGACCGCGCACTTGAGGGCGTCGCGGTTCAAGGCGAGCCGCACTAGTTCGCGCTCCATATCCTCGATCTGTTCCTCCAGAAGCGGGCGATCGTCCGCTTGCGCGCCGCTCAACCGGGCGATCTCCACCTGCATTTCCACCTCGCGCTCTCTTTTCTCCTCGAGGTTCGCCCTCATTTCCTCGCAAGAGCTTCTGAGTTTGGTTTCGAGAATGAGCGCATCTTGCGGGTCGTCCTTCAACAGGCCCAGCGACGTTGCCGTTCGGAGCAGTCCGTCGGTCTGATTCTCTATGACAACGAGCTGTTGTACCGCCGCGTCGTAGTCGTCTTTCATCTCCTGCTCCGCCCGGAACGTCTTGCTGAGGTTTTCTGCCGCGTCGAGTTGATTCTGGAGCGCCCGGTACTCTTCGAACTGGACGGAGATGGCGGCAACATCCGTCGTGCCGCAGAGCGTTTCGATCTCCCGGAAAACCCGCTCCCTTCGCTCACAAATGCCCTGAAGTTCCTCGCGGAACGTTGACACGCGAACCTGCGCCTTGGCGGCTTTCCCCCCCGGCAGCGACGGCAAGAGGTGAGGCAGCAGGTAACCCAGCGCCCCGCCAACGAGAACTCCGGCCAGGCACGTCGGAACACCTGTTACTGCAAAACCGACCACCCCGCCGACAAGGGCCATGAAGACAGCAAGAGCCAACCCCGCGCTCTTGAGTTCGTTCTGCCGGGCCATATCAAGTCGTCCTTGCTCAACACGGACTGCCTGCTCGCGTCGTCCCTCCTCGTCCTCGAGTTCGGCGGCCCGCACCAGCAGCTGTTGAAAAGGCATATCCGCGCTGTCGAAATCCGGGTACTTCTCTTTCAGTTCCGTTGTTATTTCTTCCATCCGCGCCCTCGTCACGCGCACGTTCTCGAGCTCGCGTCTGAGCGTGGTCTCCCGTTCACGCGCCCGCTCTTTGTCATTGTTCAGGCGATTGAACTCCGCGACGCTCCTCAACGCCTGCTCATTCTCTTGCACCTGGCGCTTAATCTGCTCAATCTCATCCTTCATACGCTGATCTTGTTCAAGAAGACTCCCTATGCCTTGCTCCGCTTCGCCCAGCGCATCCAGTTTTCCGGTGACCTCGGCCTGTTGTTTCTGGAGCTCCTCGATCTTTCTGTCGTTCTTCTTGTCCCGGTTGCCCCACGGATTGTGTTTTGTGAGCTTGAAGAACCTCTCCGTGAGAGCTGCGCGCGCCTTCTCGTAGTCGGTTGAAACCGCGCCGGACACAGCCCGCCTCATGCCTTCGCTCAGCTCGGTCTGCAGGTGTTCCTGTCGGACGAAAACGGACGCCATGAACACCGTGACCTCTCTAAGTCCGAGTATGTCCTCGAGGAGCGCGGCGTATCGGTCCGCGTCCGCGGACCTGCTTCTGGGACTTGCTTTGCCCGCGAAGATCAGTTCCTCGGATTCGCCGGTCAATCGGCGCATTCTAACGGCGTTATCATCGAAGTTGCGGGCTACTTCTATCAGCGATGAGTCGTTCAACCGAAGTGTGATTGAGCAGGAATAGCGTTCGTGTTCCTGCCAGGGTCGCCGCGCTTCTTCGTTCTGGGGGTTCAAGAATCCGAAAATGGTAGCGACGATCGCCTCCATCATCGTGGTCTTACCCGATTCATTGTCGCCCAGGACGACCGCGATTGGAGCTTTCCCGAACTCCGCCGTGACGCCGCGGCTGAACAGTCCGAACGCGTCTATTCTAATCCGCTCAATCCGCATCGTCGCCCGCCAGCTCCGTCAACCCTAATCTGAGCGCCATGTCCAGCAGCCTCTTCTCTTCGTCCGTGCTTGCGTTGTCGATTCTCTCGATGAGTATGCGGACAAATATGCCTCGCACCGTGCGTTCATCCCGGAACTGTTTCACCCACCGCGCGCAGTATACCCGGGTCTCGTCCACTATCCTGAGATAGAAGAACTTGTCGGCAAACATCTCCTCAATCGCGGCGGTGCTGAAGGAAAACTCGGCGTCGCCGCGGACGATGAATTCCACGATTGCGTCCTTGTCCGCGACGCTTTCCACTCTGTTGCACAACTCCGACTGGTCGCAGCACGGCGTCCGGTCGAGGTCTATAGTCTCCTGACGTATCGTGCGTGCGTTGAAACGCGTCTTCTCGACAGCAGGTCCTCCCGGAGTAAAGGTCACGGTGACAAGATACCTGTCGCCCGTCTCGCGGAATGATCTCCCCTCGAGCGTTCCGGGATAGACTGCCGTGACGCCGTCGGCAGGGTACTGCTTGAAGTTGTGGTAATGACCCAGGGCAATATAATCCAGGCGCGTTTTCGCGAGGTCGGGCAAAGTGACGCCCAACTCGCCCCCCGAGAAGTCAACGCCGGAGGTTGGTTGGACCGCTGCGTGCATAACGCCTATGTGGACTCCATCGGCGGAGATGCGCGACATTTTGTCAAGCGGGACGTCGCGGCAGTGGATACCTCGGACGGCGCCATATATGTGAACCGTCTTGTCGCCGACCTCGAAACTCACGGGACAGTCGCTGTCGTCGCTCAACAGGAGGATGTCGCCCAGATTCTCCTCCCTGTACACACAGTCCCTGTATGAGGACGTATCGTGCGTGCCGGGTGCAAGCACAATGGATACACCGGCCTCTCTTACCGCGGCGAACTTTCTTCTCACGAGTTCCACGAGCCTCGGTTCCGGCCTGTGCGAGTCGAACAGATCGCCTGCGATGACCACCAGATCAATGCCGTTCGCCGCGTCGCGGGCGAAGTCCATGGCGCGCTCGAACGCGCGCTCGAAATCCTTTTTCCTTTCCCCGGCCTTTTCGCCGAGAAACGCGCAGTTCGCTCCCAGGTGAAGGTCTGCGAGATGAAGAAGACGAAGATTCACCGAAGAAGTCACTCCTCAAACCGACGCACAATGCAGAGGCAAGGTAAGGCTCGTCCTTGAGGAGGTTGGGACGGCGGGTTCTCCTCAGCGCATCTTGGACGAGACGCCCAGCCTACCTTCGATTGCTGATACGCTGTCAACAGGAGGTCCAATAGCCGAGACGATACGCCTCATACGAGAGAATCCACCCGTTTATCGCTAATCCAGATTCTCAACGCGGTTGCAGCGACTGAGACGAATCTCTGCAGGAGCTCCACGGAAATGGCGTCATCATGAAGAGCACCGGTGAGCCAGTCTCTGAAAAGCACTATTTCATCATGTGAGAATTCGCTTATATCGAAAGCGAAATTCGTCCTCTTGCCGATGAATTCCGGCCGACCGGTGTTCGCCACGGTGTGCACCCACGACAGGTCAAGAAACTGAAGCACATCTATACAGTCCAGCTCGAGCAGCCGCTTGACGGCGGCGCTTCGCGCCAGGCTCCTGTCTCTGAGCCCGTCGAAAATCTCGTCCGTAGGCAGTTGGTCGGCTGCCGTTGGTCTTACCGGCGCCGCGCGTCCGCTACGGGGTCGCTGACGAACCTGTTGCTTCTTCTTTTTCGGCATCTTCTTCCCGTTCAGGTTCGACCGATTCCTGACCTTGTCCCTCCCACGGATCCGGCTTTTCGCCGCGGGGGAATGAGTTATTGTAGTATCTCAAACCACCGCCGGCAGTCTCGCCGGGGACGGAATACGTGTTATAGACTGCACTGTGGCAACCCACAACACCGACAAGGATACCAAAAACCAGCGCCAAATGCCATAGTCTAGTAAGATGCGTCCTGGATTCACTACCATGTAGTCTCACAGTCTTTCTCTCCCGTGCCGCTCTAGTTCTCTGAAAGGTAGAGTTCATCGCCCACAACCAGATTCCGGTCAACCTTACGAGCGAGCTCTTCCTCGTCCAGCGCGTATAGAGGGTTTATCTCTATTCGCGCAGTTACGGTGCCGGAGGCATTCCTTGGAACCTTGACTCCGGCTGACTCAAGCCAGCGTCCGCACACGTTACTCATAAACTGCTTCGCGACGTCCGGCGAATCATGTCCGTTCAGGGTCTTAACCGGACAGTACTCGTTCTCACGGACGATTTCCATGTGCACGATCTTCTTTGCGTAGGGAAGCGCGTCAAATACGAAGCTCTCGAACTTCACGCCGTTCACCTCGTCGGGAACGCAGCGTTCGCCGCGCTCGTTAACGTAGGGCACTTTCTTTCTGGCCACGTGAAACGGCATTGTGTCAGCGATCGGTCTCATCCGCTCCACGAAGCTCACGTTAATCACGTGCTGCGCGATGTTCCCGGGCCAGAACCGGAACCGTCCGTCCGGCGTTCGTTCGTTCGCCATCTTTTTGTCGAGGTCACTGTACTCGATCACGACGTTCTTGCCGTCCTTGATGCACGCTATTCCGACCCCCTCGGTCGGCGAGTTCTTGTCCACCATCTTGGACGACATCTCGGCGCCGTTCAGGTCGTGGTACCCTAAAAAGACCGGGTCGGCGAGCGCAATCAGCGGGTTGTCGACCTGGAAGTGGTAGATGAGCTCAAGCCCGCGCGATTTCATGTCAGCTATCGCGCCTCGGTCGTGAAGCATTCTCAGCGATGCGCCGTGTCCCGTCGGGCTCATGAAGATGTGGCTCTTGGAGTCCATGATGATCTTGCCCGAGAAATCGACCGCCGGCAGCATGTCCTGCATGACAAAGCGGACATTCGCGGGCAATATCCCGAAATAGTCGTGATCTTCGAAAAACCGTTTGGTTTGCTCATCATTAGTTACGCTGGTCATCATGTACCACGGCAAGACCGCGCCGTACCTCCGCTCGATTGCCCGAATAATCTCAGCGTAAAGTTCAAAGAAGCTCTTGCCGCTGATAGGTCCTATCGGCACGACACCTTTCGGGCCGTCACAGCCCATTCTCGTGGCTTGACCGCCGGCCACAAGCACGGCGCATACCTTACCCTCTGCGAGCAGTTCCTCGCCGCGCTCTCTGGCTCGTTTCTCCGCCTGTCGCTCCTCGTCGGTTCTCGGCACTCGGATAACCTCGGCGGTCTCCAGCGTCCCCTCACAGTGCGAGGGTTCTTCGTCATGAAGAAGTGAGGTGACGAGTCGGCTAAGCAGCTTGAAGTCTATGGACTTAACCTGAGCCAAGAGCCCGTCCCTATCGCTCTCACCAAGTTCGTCCCACCAGCGGAATATATGTTCCTGCCCGGCTTCTTTCGTGGCATCGACCAGCCGGCCTTCTTCCCGTGGATCGACCGTCATAGGAGTATCCGCCTCTTAGTTCCGCGATATCATTCCTCAACCTGCCCGACGTGAAGCATTATACGGAAGCTCTCGGTTTTGTCAAGTGGGAGTGCGCCGTCATCGCTCGGACGTCCCGTTTCTCAGGCTCGATTCCCGCCCGCGGAATGTTGCGCCACCAGGACTATTGGTGGCACAAGATTCGTCCTGTGGGCTTCCGGGGATGTCACACAGGTGGGAATCCGTGCCACGCCAGGATGGTAAGCAAATCTCAGGCAGCGAGCTATTCGGGTCCCGGCTCTTGCCCTTCCTGCGGTTTGAGGAGGGGCGGCAGGTTCTCGTTGAGGATTGCGCCAAGTGTGCGTCTCATATCGTCCAGGAGAATTTCCTCGACAAGATATACGCCCGGTTTACCCTCGGTCACGACGTAGACACCATTGTCGCGGAAGTCGCCTATTAGGAAGGGGCCGACGCTCTCTTCGCCCGTCAACTGGACCGAGAACTCGGCTCGCGGTTTGTCCAAACCGTAGTCGGCGAGGTTTTCCGGTTTTTCCTCCTCGACGATCTCTGTCATCGTCACGTAGGCTATCGCCCGGACCAGACCATCAACGTCGCCCTGGTTGCCGATCTTGAACTGCTCCGGTTTCTCCGGCACCCACCTGTCATCCTTCTGGACGACCACGAGTTCATGCTCGGCGCACCGGACAGCCATTCTCAGGACGTCAGTCTGGTTAAACGAGACGAGCTTCTTGTCGCGAAAGTCGAACAGCGTCTTCCGTACCTTGGCAAGCTCACCAATATCAAACGCCACCGGATGACCGTCCATGTTTCGAGCATACACGAGGTTCTTCTCCTCGTCCGTCGTCCCAATTGTCACGACGATCGGCGCCTCCTCGGCTTTCTTCCACAGCTTCGCGGTTATCTGCGGCTTCGTCAGCCCAAACTCTTCTTTCTCCTCATCAAGAAGCTCATTCGCGTTGATGTTCTTCAAATCCGTAATGAGGTCGTTCACCTGGAGATCGTCCGCCTTCTCCTCAACCGGCTTCTTGAGCTCCCAAGCGCCCTCGTCGTTTGTCGCCAGCACGAATTCCTCTTCCTCCGTAACGTACTGCAACTTGCGGACGTCGCCGGTGTTCAAGGCAAGCAGACTGCGGTCACGCAGGATTTCGACTTTCTCGGGTAGAGCGTCTACGACGTCCTGTTCGAGAACAAACACGTTCGTCTGCTCAGCACGTTTGGCGTAATAGCCTTCCTTATCTTCGTTCTTCCTCCCTATGAGCAGGGTCTTGCTCGCCCTGTCGTCATCGACAAGCAGGGTCAGTTTGATCTCGGGTGAATCCAGACCGTACTGTACAAGATTCTCGGGCTCTTCGTTGACGAACTCCTTGATCCTTCCCGTCTGTACCTTGTCTATTATCTTGTCAATCTCGGTGGCATCCGCCCTCGTCTTCAGAGGCTCGGTCATAATCCACGTTCCGTCATCGCGTTTCTCGAGATCGACCTTTGACTCGCCGCGTTCGAGTTGTAACGCCCGAACGCCGTCCTTCTGGAAGTCCGCAAGCTTCTTATCTCGCAGGTCGAACAGCGCTTTATCCAAGCTCCTTTTCGTGTGCGACTGGACAAGGAATACGGGCTCCTCGGCCGCCGTCTTGGCGTAAAAGGCGGTCTTGCCGGGGTTCTCTTCGCCGAACAGAATCGTCGCGGGCTCGTCCCGCTCCTCGACCACGGCGGAAAGTGTCAGGGAAGGTTTGTCCAGCCCATACGGTACGAGCTTGTCCGGCGCCTCTTCGACGGTTCGAGTCCTTTTCGCATCCACGAACTCGCTCACAACCCTGTTGACGGCGTTCTGGTCGGCGTCAGTCTGGACCGGTTTCTCGATGAGCCATCTGTCGTCGGTTTTCTTGCAGACGATCTCCTCCTCGTTTGCACGTGCGAGACGAAATTCGCCGACCTTGTCTCTGTCAATCTGAAACACCTTCTTCGCCTCTTCCTCAGCCTCCTGCCGTCTTTTGCCTCCCTCTCGCACGTGTACGCGATAGTACAAGCCGAGCCCGCACAGAATCACGATCAGAACCAACGTCTTGATAATGTTCTGCTTGGGGTTCATCTATGCTTCCTCCTGGTCAGGTACACGAATCCGCCCGCCAGGATCACACTGCCGGGCACGAGGACAATGGGGAAGAGGAACAGGACTCTATAGCCTTTTTGTGAGAGCATCAGAGGGGAACTCTTTCTCTCTTTGGGCATAATGGAGATCAAGTCTTCCTCCTCGACGAGCCAGGCGATAGCGTTAAGCAAGAAATTGGTGCTTGCCGGCACCCCGTACCGGTTGCCGGCCATATCAGAATCCCCTATCGCGACGAGTCGCGCCTGCCGTGGCTGGTCGCCTTGCCCCTCTGAAGTACCGGTTGCCCCGGACGGTCCTGTGTCTATGGTCATTGCCACAGCCACCTGCACGGGCCCCATCACGTCGCTTCCGGGATTATACGTCGCCGGCACGCCACGTTTGAGCAGTGCGAGATTGGTCTCGCCCCAGCTCATGTCGCTTGTACGGGCAATCCATTCTCCTTGGACACCGCCTTCGAGATTCTCCTTCACTTGGACAGATCTCGCCAAAGGAAGGACACAACCGAGATTGAATTCGCTTGTTATCTCGTGCTTTGCGGAGTACTCGGTCACGAGCGGCGCGAAGAAGCTGCTGATGCCCAGGGCCTGCCCCACCGGGTTCTCATCCAGGACGTAGTCATTGCCGACGATCACTCCGTACTTATCAAGAAACGCCACGAATCCGGGCGCCGTCTCGGGATCGAGCATGATCAGCACGCGACCGCCTTCCAACACATACCGCTCTATTTGCTCTAGCTCAAAGGGGAAAAACTGCGCGTTGGGTCCGGCAACAACAAGAGCTGAGCACTCCGCCGGGATCCCGCCTCTTTCTCTGGCTATAACGATTTCCTTGACCTTGTACGCCGCTTTTTCGATGGCGTTCTTAAAGTTTACCGCGCCGTCGTCTCCCGTGCCGGAAATGCTCCTCTCGCCGTGACCCGAAGTGAAGTAGACAATTTTCTCGCCCTCGCGCGTCACCCTTATGACGGCGTTCGTCAGGCTTTGCTCCTCTGGACTGGCGAAGCTAAGCTCCTCCTTCTTGTCGCTGCACTGGACAACCGCCGTATTGTAACTCTTTATATCGAGCTCTTGGGCCCTCATGGGCGAGCGGTCAAGGTCAAGAAGCTCGTAGGTGAAGCTCGGTGAGTACCGGCTATAGTTCTCCAGAAGATCTTCCATCTCACTCTTGTCACTCTGCTCGCGGTAGAATCCGGTTACTTTCACGTCCTGTCCGAGCGATTGGAGAATCTTTATAGTCTGAGCGGAAAGGCTGTATACCTTCGCTTCGGTGAGATCGAACCGACGGTTGAGCGCTTTGGTATGCATGATTATGAGCTGGATGAAGACCAGGATAGCCAACACCACCAGGATAACGACGGCAAGGTTAATACCGTACACGGTCGAGCGTTTCCTCAGCGCCGCTATCACCAGGCCGAAGTTGAGCACGACAAATACCAATACCAGCGCCGCTCCCGCTACGAGTAAGGCAATCACAGCCGGGCCGAACCGCGCCTGCAAAGCGTACAAGATGCCGCCAACCACAAGTGCTGCCAGGCCAACAATGCCCGCCGCGCGAGACATCTCCTTCATGGGTTCAACCCCTCCACTTTTTCGACTCAAGCGCTCTCAACGTCAGAAAGAGGAAGAAGGCTCCAAACAATATGTAGTATGAAACGTTCTCGATCATTATGATGCCCTTTCCGAAATCGCTGTAGCGCCTGATAATGGATGCTTCCTCCAGGAAACGGCCAAGTCCGGGTCGGACGGTGCCCGACATGTAGTGCAATACCCATAACAGGAGCAAAGTGCCGAATGTTCCCACGGCCGCAACAACCTGATTCTCGGTGAGCGAGGAGATGAACGTGCCTGTCGCGAGGAATGCCGTCCCCATGAGAAACAGCCCCAGATATGCGCTGAAGATAAGACCAAATTCCAGCTCTCCGTACTTCTCAAGGATCGCCATGTTTACCATACTCATCACCAACATCAGCGCGAAGACGGTAACGCACGCGAAGTACTTCCCAAGCACGGTTTCCCAGTCGCGAATCGGATAGGTGAACAGCAGCTCCATCGTCCCCTGTCGCTTTTCCTCGCTGAACAGCCTCATTGATAATAGAGGTAGCACGAACAGTATCCATACCGTCATATTCCCAAAGAAATAGTCGCCGAGAATCGCCGTCAGATTCATCTCGGGCGCACCGTAAGGGTTGTACTGTGATGTCACCGAGTACTTGGCGAAAGCCTGTACTACCGACGTGAAGAAGTAGCCGGTGATGATCAGGAAAATAACTAACACAACGTAAGCGACCGGCGACGCGAAGTACGCTTTCAGCTCGCGCTTATATATGGAGAACAGATTACTCATCGCTCGGAAACCTCCTCGTCGCGAGTCAGGACTCTGATGTATATGTCTTCGAGGCTCATGCCGACGGATTTCATCTCCACGAGGCCCCATCCGCGCTCGTGTACCATTCTTGCGAGTTCTTTGCGCACATCCTTGTCTCGCCTCGATTCCACGAGGAAAGACCCGGGTCGGCCATCGCCCTCTTCTTGAACGGTGACACCCGTAACACCCGCAACCTCCTCAAGACCTTCCCGGACAGAGCTCGTCGGCCCTTCGACTTGAATCTGCACCCGTGCGGATTTCTCGAGCTGCGTGTTCAATGACTCCGGGGTCCCCTGCGCGACGATCCGTCCCCGGTTGATGATCACGACGCGCTCGCATACCATACTGGCTTCGGGCAAGGTGTGGGTGCTGAGAATGACGGTGCGTTCACCACCGAGACTTTTTATAAGCCGCCGTATCTCAATGATCTGCTTGGGGTCGAGCCCGATTGTGGGCTCATCGAGGATCAGCACTTCCGGATCGTGCAACAGCGCCTGCGCGATCCCGATCCGCTGACGGTAACCTTTGGAGAGATGTTTGATGATCCTGTGCTGGGCGTCCTGGAGACCGCACTGTTCGATCAACTTGCCAACCTGCGCTTTTCGCTCGCTTCCCTTCAAGCCCTTCACTTCAGCAACGAAGCTGAGGTAGCTGGACGCGACCATCTCCAAATAGAGGGGAACGGTCTCGGGCAGGTAGCCTATCCGCCTGCGAACCTCGAGCGAGTCGGCGAACACATCATATCCAGCGACCGTCGCCTGGCCGGATGTCGGCGGGAAAAAGCAGGTCAGGATCCGCATTGTCGTCGTTTTTCCGGCGGCGTTCGGTCCGAGAAATCCGAGAATCTCGCCCTTCTCAGCGCTGAAACTGACATTCTCGATGGCCGGGAATCTACCGTAGTACTTGGTGAGGTTTTCGGTCTTTATCATCGTTCAGCCCTTACAAGACCCCGAGTCCTGCGAGGTCCGCGAAGCGAGCCCGGCTCACTGTGCGTGTTACATCAGGAACAACGTTTCCACTCGTCGCATTATTGTACGCAGCTCGAATCTGCGTTCCGGGCCTGTCTCTCAGCGAAGCGTGAGTCTGACAGGGATCCTTGCGACGCTATAAACAAGGCGGTTTGCCCGGAGACCTCACTCACGTGCAGTTCTCCGGGCGAAACGCGCCCTTGTGTTGTCATATGCGTGTGCTGATGACACTACGCTGCTGGCGCCATCAGTACATGTCGCCGCCGTAACCGCCCGGTGCCGCCGGAGCAGCAGCAGGCTTATCTTTCTCCGGTATTTCGGTTACGAGCGCTTCTGTTGTCAACATGAGACCAGCCACGCTCGCAGCATTCTGCAAGGCGGTTCTGGCGACCTTAGCAGGATCGACCACTCCCGCCTTGATCATGTCCTGGTACTTATCGCTCTCGACGTTGTAGCCCACAGAGCCTTTTTCGGCCTTGACTTTCTCGACCACGACGGAACCTTCTTTACCGGCGTTGTAAGCGAGCTGTCGTACCGGCTCCTCGAGAGCTCTCTTGACGATCTGAGCTCCGATAAGCTCATCTTCCTCAAGGTCAGTCTTGTCAAGCGCCGTAGAACAACGGAGCAGAGCCACACCACCGCCCGGGACGATACCTTCCTCAACGGCGGCACGCGTAGCGTGCAAAGCATCCTCGACTCGCGCCTTCTTCTCTTTCATCTCGACCTCCGTGGCCGCGCCCACGTTGATCACGGCGACACCGCCGACGAGCTTCGCGAGTCGCTCCTGCAGTTTCTCGCGATCGTAGTCGGACGTGGTCTCCTCGATCTGCTTACGTATCTGGGCGACGCGACCGTTGATCGCGCTCGTGCTTCCGGCGCCCTCGATGATCGTCGTGTCATCCTTGCCGATGACGACGCGCTTTGCGCGACCGAGATCCTGAATCTTTATGTTCTCGATGTTTATCCCGAGGTCTTCGGTAATAGCCCTGCCGCCGGTTAGGACGGCGAGGTCCTCGAGCATCGCCTTGCGCCTGTCACCAAATCCGGGCGCCTTCACTGCCGCCGCCTGGAACGTGCCGCGAATCTTGTTCACTACCAGAGTAGCGAGCGCTTCACCTTCGACGTCCTCCGCAAGAACCAGCAGCGGCTTGCCCGCTTTGGCAACCTGCTCGAGGAGCGGCAGCAAGTCCTTCATATTCGAGATCTTCTTCTCATGGATGAGGATGTAACAATCCTCCAGAAGGGCTTCCATGTTCTCCGCGTTCGTGACAAAGTACGGAGACAAGTACCCCTTGTCGAACTGCATCCCCTCCACGATGTCGAGCGTGGTCTCGATCGTCTTGCCCTCTTCCACGGTGATCGTCCCGTCCTTGCCGACTTTGTCCATCGCCTCGGCTATCTTCTTGCCAATGGTGTCGTCGCCGTTAGCGGCGATCCCGGCGACCTGACGTATTTCCGTGGTGTCCTTGACCTTCTTGCTCATCTTCTCGAGTTTTTCGACGACGAGCTCAACGGCGCTGTCCACGCCACGTTTCAGCGCCATCGGGTTGCATCCTGCCGTGACGCTTCTGAGCCCTTCCTTGTATATCGCCTCCGCGAGCACGGTCGCGGTCGTCGTGCCGTCGCCAGCCACGTCGGACGTCTTGCTGGCTACCTGACGTACCATCTGGGCGCCCATGTTCTCATACGGGTCTTCCAGCTCTATCTCCTTGGCAACAGTGACACCGTCCTTCGTCACAGTCGGCGCGCCCCACTTCTTGTCGAGCACGACGTTTCTGCCTTTGGGGCCAAGCGTAACCTTGACCGCCCTGCTGAGCTGCTCCATCCCTCTGAGGATCTTCGTTCGAGCCTCCTCCTGAAAAACAAGCTGTTTGGCTGCCATCGTTCATCACTCCTTTCTTCTCGCCGGATGCGAGTCGTCGATCCGGTCACTCTATTACGGCAAGAACGTCATCCTCGCGCATAATAAGGTGCTCTTCATCATTAATCTTCACTTCAGTACCGGCGTACTTGCCCATGAGAATCCGGTTGCCCTTCTTGACCTCCATGGGCATACGCTTGCCGTCCTCGCCGAGTCTGCCCGGACCGACAGCGACGACCTTGCCCTCCTGGGGCTTCTCTTTTGCGGTGTCGGGAATGATGATCCCGCCTTTCACCGTGTCTTCCGCTTCGACCCTCTTGACGAGGATGCGATCAGCCAATGGTCGTACCTTCATTGTCATCCACTCCTTTCGCCTGTTCTGTTTCTCACAACTTCTTGTGCTCGGTTCCAATCGTTTCCTATCGTCGCTCCTGCCTCCTTTCACGCAGACTATTCAGCCTTTAACCGTGATCTGCTTCTCGCGACGTTACGCACCAGACGCACTAAATCCCACTCTATTACTGCAAACCTTGTGCCAACGGCCGCAATGTTGGCGGTACCCTTGTGTAATACCCTTTGAACAAACGGGTTCCATCGCCCAGGTCCAGGCTTTGCCTGTCTCATTGCACAATGCGGTTGTCGCCGTTTCGGCAAACGCTTCAGCGCGATGCACCGCGTAGCGCCTGTAGCCACTCTGTCGAACGCGGTAAAGCGGCGACGCTCGCAAAACCCGACTGATAAAGGGGTTTGGCTTCGGCGCGAAACACAGAAACGTCCGACGACGCGCTCATTGTACCACAGTTCTGCCACAATGACAAGTGGTTTAGTCCGATTGCCAAACTGGCAGCAGCCTGTCGGAAAGCCTGCTGACGAGGGAAGGCATCCTTATCCGGAGAACGAGCCTGAGTCGCAACGTCTATTAGCTCGCGTCTTGAGATGCGCCTGCTATGCAACAGCCGGGCTGATTCTACACCAGCTAGTCCGGTGCGAAAGCAGATGACATTTCCGCGTTGATCAGGCGGACCCAAAGGAAGGAGAGCTCCGGCTCAATCCGTTCGTGTCGCTCTCAAGGGCGCGCGGTTGGCTTCTCGGTCTTCAGCTCCTCGATCCTGACTTGAGCATTGGTCTTCTTCATCTCAGCGCTCTGGATTGACTTCTGGGCCTCATTATACTGCTCGGCATACTTCTCAGTAATGACCGACACCGTCCCAGGAACGCGGTCGTAAAATCTTATAGCTTGCTCATAGTTACCGTCAAGCTCGGCCTGGGAAGCTTTGTTCATAACGTCCCGGACTTCCAGCAGCGCGCTGGCAAACATGTTACGGATTGCGATCGCACAGTCTTCGCCGCCGGTAGTCGCGGCCTCACGCGTATCTTCGAATTCGGTGGATACCAGGCTGTACACGGCGATGCCTTTTTCGTACAGGTCTAACGCCTTAGCGAGATCCTGGCCAGTCTGGGCTCTCTGCGCCTCTGCAAACAGGCGGTCGGCTCCGGTAAGCAACTCTCGGTCCCTCTCGAGCCTTGCGTCCATCGCCTGGATTTCCGCCTTGGCATTCTCTTGCCCGCTGACGGCCATCGGGTTTCCAGGAGACACTTCGAGCGCCAATTCAAAGAGCTGTCGAGCCTGCTGGAGCCCCTCTCGCGTCCTTTGAGAGATGAGTATGGCACCCTGCTGCGTGTAGTATCTGACGATCTTATCCTCAACTTCGGGCCAACTTCCTTTCATACGGAGTCCGCGCCTGTACTCTCTCATGGCACGCTCGTATTGGCCGGCGCGGTAGTACGCATCGCCAAGCTCCTCGTATGGCGAGGCAAGACCCGGATTCACCTCGGTGAATATGGCGTAAGACTCTTCCGCTTCTTCGTTATGGGATTTATTGAGGAAATACTCTACCTGCCCCACGTAATAAAGCGCGACATCCCTGGGCGAGGGCGGTGTCTCGCCGGAGTATTTCCGTTCGCTTAACACCGTGTACACAACGTCAGCGACGGTATTGACCGCGTCTTCGAAATGTTTGGCCACGGCGCGTTTGGCATAATCACCGTATCCATCGCCATCCGTGTATTCCACTTTGATGAAGTACTTGTCATCCTTGATGAATCTCAGTCGCTCTTCGAAATACCGCGCGGGATAGTAGATGGATTCTCGATCCTCGGGGCGGTACTCGAGCTTCAACTTGCCAATGTGTTCCTCAATATCGGCGTCGAGTCGCGCTTTAAGTTTTTTCTCCTCTTCATTCTGAGGGACTCCGTATGGTTGCACGACGTTGGAAGACATCTTAGCGAGAACACCGAACCGGTACACGAGGTAGTCGGTCATGCCGCGCTCGTTCACCTCCCTGAGCAAAGATATCTCGCGCACGATTGGCTCGAACGGTTCGATCTGACCTCCTTGCAACGCGTACTTGGCCATATCCCGGTCCGAGATCATGGCTCCGGCAACCAAGTCCTCTTCCCTGCCCCTGAATACATCCTGGAAGTCGCGTCTGAGAACCTGAAGAGCGCAGAGACATATCGCTCGGCTTGCCCTCGGGCCCCACGCCATGGCGGCCGGCATTATCGCACTGCCCGCCAACACCAACAGCAAACACACTGAAATGAACCGTCTCGCTCGCATTTTCAATTTAGCCCCCTAATCTACCTTACAGCACGCAATCTTTGTCTCACTATGCTATGTATTGCGTCCATCTATCATCCTACTAAATGTGCGCGGAAATGTCAACAACTAATTGACGCCCTGCAGCAGCGGACTAAGTGTCCGTGGAATGGGCGCCGAGAAGCGCTGCTGCCGGCCCGCGTGAGAGAGTCGCAGGCAGCCGGCCGGCTAGACATCGGTTGGAGCGCTTGTGAGGATGGCGCTTCCTGACACTCTGTCGTACGTGCTGAATCGTTTGTTGAGTCGGGAATCGCAATTCCATCTTGGAATCATGTGGCGCGGTCCCCGTACAATTTCCTGAATACGGCGCTCAAGGCGGCGCATGCTATTCCCAGACAAAACGGGACTAACGTCCAGACCAATCTCTCCATCGCTGCCATTGCTGCTGAGACTTCCGGCGGGAGGCCGAGATGCGTGTAGAGGAGGATTGTAGTTGCATCTCTAGTGCCAAGTCCCAGAGGGATCATCGAGGCAAACCCAACAAGGATAGCTGACGATTGCACGAATATCACTTCCATAAACGGCAGATCGTTGCCGAAATCCTTGAGGAGCAGATACGAGACGCACGCGAGCACAACGCGCTTTGTGAGAACTAAACCTACCAGCGCCGCAAACGTTGCGACAGTGGTCTTTCGCATACCGTCGCGGAGATCGGCCAGAAAACCGGTGAGCCGCCTTCCAAGGCCCGGGAGCCGCCTCTCTTTTCTGCCCGTCAAATGGAACAGCACGCTGAAGGCCACTATCGAAACGGCGAGGACCGCGAGCCAGATCACGCTTCCAAACGTTGAGTCCGGAAGGAAGTAGCGGAGCCCGGGCAATGCAATTGCGATCGCGAGCCCCAACTCGACTGAGTAAAGAACCGACGTCGCTGACGCGCGGGCCGCAACCCCGGTTCTCGTCACGCCCGCAATCTGCCGCCAGTAGCCACGGAACAGATCGATCGCGAGGCGACCCGGGCTCACGCGGTACCCCAGATCGCGCATCAGCAAGGCATGCGCTTGTACCGCCGCGATCTGGTAAACGAGAAAGAGCGGTACAACATATACGAGACTTCTCGCGCTCAGCCCGCGCACGAAAGAGAAGTCCATCTTCCGGAAGGCCAGAGACCCCGCAACCGCAAGTGCGATAACCGTTGCCAGGGTCACAACAACCCTCGTATTGTGCCGTCTCAGGCTTACGTGCATCGGTCTCCATCGGTCTTATTGAGACGCGCGCGTGTCATACTGACCGCCAGGTCCGCCACGCGCTGCGCCGCTCTCCCATCGAGGGGATGCAGACAGTCGGCGAGGAGTATCCGTCTCGCCTCCTGAAGCTTTGCCCGCAACTCGTCGTCCGCCGACACGGCCTCGATTGCCTTGACGAGTTCTTCCGAGTCTCTTACACTCACGGCCGCGCCGCTTCCCGCGTATGGTGCCCCGTGGCGGCCTTCCGCTACATTCACGGTGATGACTGGTTTTCCGAAGAGCACCGCCTCCAATACAACTCTGGGGTGAGCCGTTATGACCAGCTCGCACGCCCGCAGCAGGTCGAACAGAGGTACGTCTTTGACGATGAGAACGTTGTGAATAACGCCTTTCTCCGATGCTATCTGACGATGCAGAGACGGTTCCTCCGCTTGGTGGAGTTTGACAACCAGCCTATTGCGAGAAGAATTGCGTATTGCCTCAAAGGTTATCTCGAGGACCCGCCTATTGTGGCCATCTCTTGACTCGCGGTACGGGTGGGTCACCAACAGCGCGATCCGTTCAGTCGGTTCGATGCCAAGTTGGCGGCACACTCTTACTTTCGCGCCGTCGTCTCTCATGTTGTGCAGGAAGTCGTACGACGGCTGGCCTGTTACGATGACGCTGTCCTGCGGGTATCCTCCTTTCTCGACGAGCACGCGCTTGTAGAGCTCGCCGTACACTGCTGTCGCGTCCGGGATTGGACACAGAGTCGTACCGACAAACCGTCCATTGGCAGGCACCATGCCGGCGGAGTGCGTATACCGCGCGTCCTCTTGCGATACGAGACCGTGCTGTAAGCCGACAGTGGCGATTCCGTGAGCTTGCGCAGCCGCCAGAAAACAGCGTCCGTACATCCCCTGCTCATCGACGACCAACAACAGGTCGGGTTTCTGGCGGCGGATAAACGAGTCCATCGCGTCCGTATAGTATACGCCCAGCGGTAACAAGAAATGGAAGAAAGACTCCATCTTCGGTCGCATGGCGTCCCACAACCGCACGCCGTCGAACGAAGCCGCCTCATGCAGCGCGTGCGAATCTTCGAGTGCGTCCCACTTTGTCCTTAACAGATGGGCGTGCATCCAGACCTCTTTGAGCACCTGTTTTCCGACGTAGAGTTCCAGCGGCCTATAATCTATCTGTGCGAACCGCCCGGTCTTCTCCGCAACGGCACGTAACCCGAGCCCCCCTAAACTCAGAAAGTCGAGCAGTAGTACCCGGCTGGGCAACTCACCGTCCAGCTCGTTCAACACACCGGCGAGTACGGTATCGCTCTTCCCGGCGACCGAAGCGCGCAGTTCACGAATCGACTGCCAGTTCACGTGATCGGATATCACGGCAATCGTGCCGTGCGATACCCGATCCTGACCGACGAGCCTGAACCACTTGCTCGCACTATAGACGATGCGTCTGGCCCTCGAACCGGTCCATAGACAGAAACGCACGACGGATGGAGGGGTTAGTGTAAGTGGCACTCTTATCCTTCTCGCCATAGGTTTCATTCGCGCGACATCGATTTGTTCCTGTCGTGCAACGGCAGCGACAACCTCGGGGTGCAACGTCGCCGTTTCGGAAGCGAACGTCCTGGGAGAAGCCTTGCCCAAAACGTAAACCTTGTCCGGTCTCTCCGTTCTCAGAATCCTGCGGGCAAGCCGTACCGATTCGATCAAGTTCGCTACGTGCTCGCGCAGAGCCGGCTCCAGTATCCACCAGGAGGAGAACCATTTATACAGTAGATGCAGTCGCAAGTTGACCCCGAAAGCTATTTCCGCGCTGCCTATTGAGGTTACGACGTCTGCTGCTTCCTCGAGGGAGGACTTCTGATGGGTTTCCGGAGGGGACCGGTATTGTGCTGCTGATCTCAGACTCAGGTCGAAGGTGTCTGTCAACCCTCGCGGCGGTATGTCCTCGATTTCCCTTACGACTATCCAGCTTGCGTCGTTCTCGGACGCCAGCGCCCGGTCAATCCTATCCCACCCTACCCTTCCGCAGACAGTCATGACATTCTTCATGCTCGGGCACCTCGGTGCGTTTTGGAGCGAATCGGTCTGTTAGTCTGTACTAGAACGCGGTTCATTCGGATCCAAGCGCGAGAACGTAGTTGACGCTGCGGTCGGGCAAGCCTTGACGCAGACGCCGCAAATATGCTGTCCAATTCCTCTCACTGAGACGAATTCCTTGAGTTTGTCGAGACATTTCTGCTTGTCATACCCTTTTTCGCTGATTGCCCCCGCCGGGCACATCTCAATGCAGTTGCGGCATTCACCGCAGCCGCCTTTGCCGGGCGCGTCCGGCGGCAGAGGCACGTCCGTGAGCACCGTCGCATAACGGACCCGCGCGCCATGAACTGTGTTCACGAGCAATCCCGACTTGCCTATCCACCCGTGACCCGCCTCCCTGCCGACCGATTTATGCGACAGGTGACCTAGCTGTGTTTCCCAATCTATGATCTGGGATGCTGGAACAGGCACGGCGTTACCTCCAGCGCGATGGATGTGCGCCGCCAGCCGTGCGGCCGTCTGATCCAGCAACCAGTTCGCCGTCTTGTACGCCCTTGCGTACAGGAGTGTCGGACGGTCCTCGATATCCTCCACAACGGCGTCCGGCAGGCGATAGCCAACGGAGATTGCCCTGTCAAACTGCGACGCAATTCCCGCGATGGTCTCGTGGAACGACGCTCGAATCTCTTCAAGGGACGCCACACCGAACAAGGTCATACCTTCTGATACGGCGACCGCCTTGAGTTCGTCATATAGCGGTCTGCAATTCAGTTTCTCCATGGTAGGAATCTCACCCTGTGGTTTCCACCTTTGCCCGGTTGGAGGCGTCTCACACGCAGTATGGCAAGCACAAGCTGATTTGTCAATGCAGATTACCTGTTGTGTATCGGACGCCGCGGCGTGGGTCACGTGCTCGTTCGCACGGGACCGCGGTTGGGGAGGTAGCTCATGTGCTTTGCTCTTGCGGCGCCGTGCTCCGTTTGGACAGGTCGCTGTATGGATTAACTCTCGTCGCGCGTGGAGTCAGGCATCGGCCGCCGGCATGCCCGTGCACGGAAGAAAGCGTTATCGTTGCCAAGTACAAGGTAGCGCGTTAGGCAACCCGCAAGGTAGAGCCAGCAACCGAATTTCAGAGCATAACCCAGATACAGTATGCGAGCGCCTGAAGGCAGAGGATCCCTGAGGTAGTCCATAGGAAACGCCAAGAACGCGACGAACGATATGAGTCCGAAACCTATTCCCTCGTACAGCGCGTTGACAGCATTCAGCCCGCTTGATACGCCCTTGTTGCGAACGAATCGTCCCACGACATAGGATAAGGCTATCGACAAGAACCACGGGTTGTTCACCCAGGCCTCAGACCGGCTGACGCGAGCGAAATGGCGAATCAACTCGTAGGCTTCGCGAGAGCACAATCCGACAGCGAGCACCATGTACCAGAGAATGGCGTTTGCAATACGCCACCCAAATCCGTCGACGTGTTTTTCCGCCATTTGAACCACCGCCCGTTAAGCAGGAGACGAGATCCAGTAGGGACTGCGGGACCCACCCCCAACCACGATCCACCGCTACCGCGGGATACCTGCAACCTCTGAACTCGACACGCGCAGGCTGCACGAACGCCTCATAGCGTATCCGCAAGGCGTTCAGCAGGCAGTATTATAAGGAGGCTTGATCGGCTTGTCAACTTAAGTGTTGAGCGCATCGAGCGGCCGCGCGTTATGGACGGAACGAAACTCGCGCAGCGTGTGGGAGACCGCGTCGACAGCCCGGGCGGTACGCCTTGTTGTGGGACGGCCACCCGGTTTGAGATGTCAGCGGGATCGGTCGTTCCAGGATGGGAGAAGAAAGGTTCTATCCGCGGTTCGCGCAACCACAGCCTGCGTCACCTGTCAGCCCTCTTCGACGCAGACGATTTCCCTGCCCTGCTCGCTGTATACGAATGTGACGTTGCGTTTAGTGGTTCCAAGCGAGTACTCTGCCTCGCCAATCCTGATGACGACTCCCGAGTGCACTGTCCCGAGTATCCTCACCTTCGCGCTGAGGTCAGACTGCATTTCGGCGACGATCCCATCCCGTTGTTCCAGGATCTTATCTCGTCCGGACACAATTTCAGCGCGCTCCTTAAGCAATTTCGCGACCCAGGTTCTCTTGCTGCCGTGTAATTCCGCTTTCCTTGATTCATGGGCGGCGGGGCCCAGCTGGGTGTCAAGCCGGCGCAAGTTCTCCTCACACTCGTCAATCTGCTTCTCGAGCCCCTCGATCTGGCTTAGTTTTGCGGTGTCGACTCCGACGATCAGCTCCGTTCGCGTACCGACCTCCGAGCCGACCTCGTTGGCGAGAATGCCGCGAGTCGCAAATACCTTGCCTCCGACTATAGTCCCCTTTCTTTCCGTGAGCTTTACGGCCCCCGCCGCGCGCACATGGCTGTGCCGTAGACTTTGTCCGAGGACAATGTCCCCCATCGCGTTGACGGTTGCGTTCTCTATGAAGACAGCGCGTATCTCACCGCCGGCGTTAATCTCGGTGCCGGCACTCCCGTGTATACCGTGCCCGACCATCAGGTTGCCCCCGGCGTTCACGTTAGCTGAATCGAGTCCGCCGTTGATCAACACGTCCTGCTCAGACTCAACGCTGAAGTCGGGCAGAACGGATCCCTCAATCTTCAAGCTACCTTTGCAGCGCACGTTACCGGTGGAGTAGGCGACATCTCCGCCAACGACAAACTCTGACACTACGCGCACACCGCCTTTCATATCCGGTACTGCCATCCCCTCCCGCTTCGCGATGAGCCTCAGTCCGTCCTCAGACAGCTCCACGTTTTCAAGCGCCTTGAGCTGGAAGTCTTTACCGGGACGCGGAATGAGTTGATCGCCGGTGACTGTTGTTCCAGGCGTTCCGAGAGTCGCGGGCGTCTTGATGGCCAGATCCTGACCTTCTGCCACGTTTTGTATGAGACTCCGTTCTCTATAATCCATGCTTCCGTCCGGCAGCAGCAGGCCTGGTTTTATATCCAGGTTGAACGTATACTCGAGCTTCGCATCATCTCCAGGCTTCGGCAGAGTACCTTTCGCCACGACAACACCCTTCTTGCCTTTGCCCGTGTCACAGACTTCCTTGACCGTCTTCTTGATGGATTGCTCTTCTATACCGTGGACAACACCCGAAGCTCGCAGCAGCTTATGATAATCCTGAGCATCGAGATTGCCAATGACTCTCTGCGGGACGATCACGTCCACGTATGCGGTCATCTTGTTCTTGGACACTGTGACGGGCGACTGGACGGAGATGCTTTTCCAGTCAAATTTGGCGAATCCTGCAACGTTAGCGACGACATCGTTGCCGTCCGCGCCGAGCTCGACGCCCGCGCCGAGCTTGACCTGGGCCTTGTTCCCCAGTTTGCCCGCAATCTTCTTCCCGCACACGGTCGCACCGGGCTCGCCAGGAGATGGGGGTATTATCTTGGCGACTTTCTCACCCGGGAACACGAGCCACGTGAGATTGCCTTCTCCAAGGTCAACCTCTTCGGGAGGTAACAGGACGAGTTTGCCGTCCCGGCCGGGTCCAGGAGGCCTGCTGCGGGCCGCCAGGATCGGGTCGCCAGAGTAACCTTCGCCCTGCGCGAGGATCTTTGCCAGGAACTGCAGTGCATCCTCGCAGAATCCGACCACGACTCCTTTCTCGTTTAGAGCCGCCTTCAGATCCGGGACAGTCGCCTCTCGGCCGCCACCAAAATCCTTCGGTATGGCAAGCACGAAGGCTTTGTTCTCGTCTTCGCTTACTTGAAGTTGCATAGGCGGAGTTTGTCTTTACCTGAACGGACGCCAAAAATGCACCACACAATTGCCACCTTGCGCACTTCTCCCGCTAAGAATTATAACATTCCCGTTACCCTTATATCAAGCCGCTGTGTCGCTTTTGAGCGATGCGGGCACTCTCGTACGCGGCTGCGACGGATGCTCAAGGCCGTTTTGGCCGCCAATTTGTGCCGCCGCGGCCACGCTGCCGGCCCCGGTCTGCAGATTCCCTGCCCTCCGAGACGCTGATTTGACTCACCGGACGGAAGTGTTGTAACCTGTGGCACGTTAACGCAATGGACGACGGGGTTCCAGGTCGGCAAGGGCAAAGGAGAACTCTATGAAGATCACATTCTGGGGTGCAGCGAGGACGGTGACCGGGTCGATGCACATCCTGCACGTGAACGACAAGAGGGTGTTGCTGGAATGCGGTATGTACCAGGGCAAACGCAAGGTTGCCAACGAGATCAACCGCAACCTGCCGTTCGAGCCGGGCAAGATGGACGCGATGATACTCTCACACGCGCATATCGATCACAGCGGCATCATTCCGCGTCTGGTGGCTGACGGCTACGAGGGAAACATCTATGCAACCATGGCCACGTGCGATCTGTGCAGCATCATGCTTCGGGACAGCGCGCATATCCAGGAGCGAGATGCCGAGTTTCTCAACAAACGCAAGAAGAAGCGGGGCGAACCGCTTGTCGAACCGATCTATACGATGGAGGAGGCGAAGCGGTCGCTGGGTAATTTCGTCGGATTGAAGTACGGCAGACCTTTCTTCGTGACAAACGGTGTGAAAGCGACTTTCTACGATGCGGGACATATTCTGGGATCGGCGGTTGTACTCATAGAGGCGACGGAGGGCGACCGGACGCTGCGTATACTGTTTACGGGCGACCTTGGTCGTGAGAACATGCCCATTCTCGAGGATCCCACGGTTGTGAAGAATGCCGATGTCTACATAACCGAGGCGACTTACGGCAACCGGCTGCATGATGATATCGTCGACATGGAGGGCAAACTGCACGAGGTGGTTTCGCAGACCATCAGCCGTGGCGGAAAGATCATCATCCCGGCGTTCAGTGTTGGAAGAACACAGAATATCGTCTACTCACTGCACGGGCTCTTCGACAAGGGCGAGCTTCCGGCGATACCGATTTTCGTTGATAGCCCTCTTTCCACGAACGCGACGGAGATATTCCGAATGCACCCCGAATGTTACGATGAGGAGGCGATTGAGATGCTCCGGGGCCACAAGGACCCGTTCGGTTTCGGCAGACTCCAGTATATAGCTAACGTGGAGGAGTCGAAATGCCTGAACAATATAGAGACGCCGTGCATCATTATCTCGGCGTCGGGCATGTGCGAGGCAGGCAGAATATTGCACCATCTGAAGAACAACATCGGCGATCCCAAGAATACCATGCTGATAGTGGGATACCAGGCTGAGAACACGTTGGGAAGACGTCTTGTGGAAAAACACAAACGCGTTAGGATACTGGGCGAAGAGCACGACGTGCGCGCTGAGATCAGGGTGATGAACGGGTACAGCGCTCATGCCGACAAGAACGGCCTGCTCACGTATGCGCAGAGTGTTGACGGGGCCAGGTTGCGAGTTTTCGTCGTGCATGGAGACGAGGACCAGTGTCTCGCGTGCGCCGACAACCTGCGGGGCGGCGGATTCGAGGACGTTACTGTTCCCAATAGAGGCGAGACGTTTGATCTGTGAGCTTAAGTTTCATCGAGGTCGCGCGCTCACTGGGCATAACCTAATCCCCGCAGGCGCTCCAGCTGTTCTTCCGTGAACTTGGGCAGCCGCGCGTCCGTCTGTGATTTTCCCGAATTGACGTGGTCGTTCCAATCTCGCAGGATTGCCTCCATTTCCGTCAGAAACTCCCGGTTCTCCATCGCGACATTGCCGGATTCTGCCGGGTCTTTTCTCAAATCATAGAGTGCTCTTGAATCCGTCTCTGCGTCGTAGATCAGCTTCCATCCGTTCAATATCAGCGACCGCAGATCGGAGAAACTCTTCGTGTCGCTGACTATTACACTGTCTCTCGGCTGGCGCTCATCGTCCATACGGAGAGTCTCCCCTTCGTGTTGGTAGCTGGCAGGAATGGTCAAGTCCGCGCTATCGACAATGGTGGGCATCAAGTCCATGAGACTCACATATTCTTCCATGATTTCCTGTCTGCGTTCCCCCGCCGGCTTTATGATTAGGGGAACGTGAATCTGTTCTTGATAGAGTTTCCTGGCGTGCCCGATCCAATAATCTCCCCTCTCCAGGAACTCTTCTCCGTGATCGGCAGTAACGACGATCAGCGTGTCATCATATAGCCCCAAATCCTTCAGCTTGTTGAAGAGGACTCCTATGTAGCCGTCTGTAAATGCAATTTCGGAATCGTATAACGCCTTCACAAACTCAATATCATCGGCCGCCATGTCCGGCGCCTTTTTCCTTAATTCTTCCACGTTCTGGCCGCTGTACAACGCACCGTCATAGTCCGGGTAATAGTCGTAGTCTTCATGTAGGATGTATGAATGGTGCGGGTCGAAGTAATGCAGGAACAGGAAGAACTTGTCGTTCCCGCGCCTCTCTATATAGGAGATAGCCTTTTCTGTGATGGATGGGGAAGAGATGTGGTCTTCTCCTCTTGCATTTTCCTCATCGTAGGAGTTGAATCCTTGATCGAACCCCAAGGTGGAGGAGACAAGGATATGAGAGACTATGCCTTGAGTGTCATAGTTGCCGCCCTTGAGTATCTCTGCCAAGGTCAGAAACTCATTGCCCAACACTATCGGCTCCGCTTCAATGCCGACCGCGGCCGGATACTGCGACGTGAATGTCGTCACTACAGATGGGGTGGTCCATGGAGCGGACGAAATGGCGTTTCTGAAGAGTACCGACTGTTCTGACAGCTCATCAATGACGGGTGTGGTGTTTCTGTTGTATCCATAACAACTGAGATGGTCAGCCCTCAAAGTGTCTACCACTATCAGGATCACGTTGGGCCCGGTTGGGCGGTGCATCTTTCCTTCGACCATTATCGAGAGGTTTAGAACGAGTACGGAAACCGCCAGAATGGACGCTGTTCCCCTCAAAATCCGGATCAGATTCCCCCAGTTTGCCTTCAGCAATGCCCGCCACATCAGGATCGTCAGAAGCAGGATACCCGCGTCGCCCAACAAACTTAGGGGGTGAAGTCTGGAAGGCAGCCAGTAATGATTGATCGCCCATCCGCCGCAGAAAAAGAAGATGGAGCAGACGAGACAGACCAAATGAAATTTCAGCAGATATTCCTGGCCGTCAATCCCAGCCGCAGCTGAGCGAAACGATTTCAGTACACGTCTCGCTACAACCGTTGCAACGAGCGCGAGAAGTGACAGAACAACCGAGATAACAACGAACCACAACACCCATCTGTTCAATGATTCCTGAAAGCTGAGAAAGACCGACCTGAGCATGTCATACTGGACATAGCGGTTGGATCGGACGAAGTCAAAGGAAACGATACCGCCCACCACAAAACCGAAGATTATCCCAACGGACAGGGTTGCACTAAGTCTTTTCAGCTTCATTGCGCTATCCACTCAGTTGCCACTGACGCTCCGTTTCGGCATGTCCAACGCATGCAACATTCTCAGCCCGATTCATGCGGGCGATCCCCTTACAGAGCGTGTGAAATAACGACTATAGAGCGAAGATCCCATGATATCGCGGCATTCCATGCGCGTCGTGCCGTCTCAGTTAGCCAAAACCAACCAGAGTATATCAGATCGGCAGGTTTCATGCAAAACGCTGCCGGGAAGTCCAGCCCTCTTGCGGAAACCGGCGGGGACCGGGCGGAACGGAAACTCCCGAGCCATTTTCTTCTTGCGATTAGAGGCGTTTCGGGCGTAGAATGGTGGGGGAAGGATAGGCGCGGGCACGAAAGGAGGGGGTAGAATGGTAACGAGCAAAGCCTGTCCGTTCTTCAGCATAGTAAGGGCACTACTCCTGTGCAGCGAAAAGGAAGTCCAGAAACAGGAGGGAGATATCGCCGACTTCACGGAGGAAGGAGCGGACTTTGCCGAGGCGGCTACAGGCCACTGTCTTGGAGAACACTGCGCTTGGTTTCAGCGGCTGACGGGAAAGTGCGCGGTCCTGAGCCTCGGTGGGTGACCGCGTAGCCGGAAGCGCTGCGGGCGGGGCTGCCAACGGGCGCGGGTGACACTGAAATCTGTCTTAGTCAGCCTGCCTGTCCGCCTTGAACCGCCGCTATAAAGATTGCGGTCTAGTCTAAGTCTTTTCGTGCTGTCCAGTTTCGCGTGCGTGCTGCGCCCTGCTGCATGGGCACGCGTTTTGAGCACCCTCGCACGTGACCCTATCGACTTCTTAATCTCAAGTGTGCTATAAGAGATACCGGATTCTTGGGGGTTATTAGGCCTTTCTGACAAGAACGGCGTTAATTCGGAAGAGAGCGGAGCGTGTACTGGCACTACTTTCTGATAGGAACATTCGTTCTCGCGCTCGTGCACATTGTCCCCGGTTTGCGAAATCTATTCTATGTGCACGTGCTGTTCGAGAAGCGTAGTCGGCCGGCGCGGTCGGCGCGTCCTGCGCGCGCGGGTGTGTTCGTGCCCTGTAAGGGCGCGTTCCCGGAGCTTGCGGACAACCTGGAAGCCGTGGCGTGCCAGGAGTACGAGAATTTCACCGTCACATACATATCTGAAAGCTACGAGGATCCCGCCATCCGGGCAATCGAGCGTGTGGTGCGTCGTCACCCTCATTGTCGCCATGTGGTCGCCGGTCCGGCGGTGTCGTGCGGGCAGAAGAACCATAACCTTCTGAAAGGACTTGCGCAGGACTCCGGAAGCGAGCTGTTTGTGTTCTGCGACGCGGACATTCGCCCACCTCGAGAATGGCTGTCCATGCTGGTGAGCTCTCTGACTGCGGACGACGTTTCGGTCGCCAGTGGTTTTCGCTGGCTCACCCCGGCTCGTCGGACTCTTGCGGGCACGCTGCACTCGATGGTGGTAGCGTATCAGGGGGCGTTTATGTCCTGCACTTCGACGAGGGCCGTGTGGGGAGGCGCTACGGCGATTCGATCGAGCACATTTGAGAAATTGGGGGTAGCGGACGAATGGAGCCGGACGGTCGTGGACGATATGACTCTGTTGCACCTGTTGCGTCGGAAGAGGATGAGTGTGGTTTACGATCCTCGGTGTCTGGTGGTGTCGAACAACGCAGTGTCATCCGTGCGCGAGGTGGTCGAGTGGCTCACGCGACAGATTCTGTTTCTCAAGTTCTGCGTCCGCCCCTTCTGGTTTGCCGCACTGGCCGCACACATTCCGACCGCTCTTCTAATGTTAGCGGCCGGACCCCTGATCGTCGCGGGTTTGTTCTGTGAACCTCTTAGACCTCTTGGGTTCATATGTCTGGGCTTCTCGCTTGTTGTAATGGGTGCACACACGTCGTTGAAACTGACCTGCCGTGACGGACAGAGCGTTCTTCGGTGGTTTGTCCTGACCCCGGTGTTGCAGTTGATGGGTGCGTTCAGTCTGGTGAAAACCGCGTTCATGAGCAGCATCAGGTGGGGTGATGCGACATACAGGTTGGATGGCGACGGGCGCGTGGTGGCAGTACAGAAAACAGAGCGTGACAGGCGGACAACGCCTGCCCCGGAAGAGGATAGCCGTGTACAGTAGAATTCCGTTGAGTTTCATGTGGAAGATGACGTCAACACCGGACGTTCTGTACCGGGCGATCCGGGACCTTGCGAGACGCAAGTTCTTCACGCGTTTCGATCGCGATTTCGATGGCTCGAAAGCTAAGCTGCGCCAGATCAGCATGAAGATCACCAACGCCTGCAACCTACGATGCAAGATGTGCGGACAGTGGGGTGAAAGCGGGTACAACTTCGGGAAACCTACCGAGGTAATTCGGGAAACGGTTCCGCTGGACGTGTACCGCAGGATGGTGGACGATGTTGCCCGGATCAAGCCGTTCATCTACATCTGGGGAGGGGAACCTTTTCTGTACAAGGACCTGATGCCGTTGGTAGGTTACATGAAAGAGAAGGATTTCAACGTTGCGGTTGTCACGAACGCGACGAGGTTGGAGGAGCACGCGGAGGAGATCGTCGATACGGGATGGGATGCGCTGATGCTGTCGGTGGACGGTCCGCCGGCGATCCACGACGAAATTCGCGGAATGCCCGGGTGCTTCGAAGCGCTGGCCGGGAGTATTGAAAGGCTGAAGACGGTCAGGGCGGACCGGAAGAAGAGAAAACCCTACATTATGATCCTGTCCACGGTTTCAAGGGACAACGCCCACGTGCTCGATAAGATCTTCGATGTGGCTGAGGAGCTTGGGGCGGATTGTGTCATCGTGTACTACTCCTGGTTCACGACGGAGGAGATCGGTCAGAGACATTGCGAGATTATGCAACGCGTGCTGGGATGCGAGCCTAAAGCATGGAAGGGTTATCTTATTCCCGTCGGCGGAATAGATGTCGCCGCCGTGCAGGAGAGCGTTAGAAGGATCCGAGGGAAGCGGTACAGCTTTCCATACCTGTTCCTGCCGGAACTGAAGATCGAGGAGATACCCCGCTACTACGTGGAACCTCAGAATTTTTTCGGTTACGACAAGTGCGTGGCGCCCTGGCTTGTTGCCGAGGTGATGCCCAACGGCGACGTGGCAACGTGCCGCGACTATCCGGACTATGTGGCCGGCAACATCAAGGAGGAGAGCATCCTCGAGATCTTCCACGGCGAGCCGTACTGGCGGTTCCGCAACGCGCTCAGGGAGCACGGCATGTTCCCGATCTGCGCGCGGTGCTGCGGGTTGATGGGGTTCTGATACTGCGCTGCTCCTCGGGGGCTGGCGGTCGGTGAACCTTGGCCGAACGGGGTTGACATTCACGTGCCGGAGCTAGTACATTGTCTGGCGGCGGACATTTCGGGGAATCTCCAGCACGGCTGCCAGTCTTGTACAAGAACCGAAGGGAGTAGGATGTGAGCGAAGAGAGATTGGCTCAGCTAAGAACGTTCACCTTGCCGGACAATCTCCATGGGCGTCTCACCCTGCTCAGGTATAGGCAGGAGGACACCAGTGACCTCCCGCTCCTGGAGGAGTTCCGGATATACACTTCAGAGCTAGACGGCGCCTACAGCTTCGTTGCCGTTGACGAGAAACCGCGACCACATCCTTTGCTGGTTACCGGCACGTATTTCCATCGTCGCGCCGATGCGACCGAAAAGGTTAATGCGGGGCTCGAACGAGAGGCATTCTCTGAGGTAACCAAGAGTCTGGTACAGATTGCCTGGCGCAGACTGTATCCTTCCCGCTGGCAGCAGTTGCTGAACAGGCACCGGCTTGCGATCAAGACGGCAGTTAGCGTGGCGATCACATCGGCGGCATTCGTGATCATAGACGCGGTCAGCCCGCGCATGAACGCCTTCGGTTTCGTCAATGCGTTGTGCGAGAGGCTGGGCGATTTCGGCGCGAAGAACGCTGGAATGATCACGGGGTGCATAAGACTCTTGTTCGTGCTCGCCGTAACGAGCGTTGGCTACTGGATCGCCGGCATTATAGCTGCGCGGCGTCACCCGATAATCTCGGTTGACATATCTGACAGGACCCTTAAGTACTGCTATGGACCCGAAGCGTGCCGCGTGATTGAGGATGTCGAGAAAGGGATCAAGCAGACCTGTATACCGGGGACCGTCCGCACCGCGGGTGCCGTCCGCACAACGGCAGCCGCTCCGGCGCCACCTGTGCCGGACGCCTGGCGCGGTTACGACAACTTCGTCAGCTACGATGAGTTCCAGAAACGCGTCCGGGTTGAAGCTAAGCGGGCGGGCCGGTTTACAGAGCCCGTGTCGTGCCTCATTGTCAGCCTGGAACCCGCACCCGACGACACTAGAGTTCCTTTGAAGGATGTTGAAGCACCGGTACGCGAGAAGTGCACACAAGTAATGTGGCACGAGATACGTGAGATCGATACGGCCGCTCGTTACGGAGAGAACGGGTTCATCGTTCTTCTGCCGAACACCGACGCCAAAGGCGCGCAGACTGTTGAGAAGAGACTGAGATCGAAGTTGGAATCATGTAACGTTTGCGAGCGTTGCATTGCCGAAACCGCTGCGATACGTACCGGCACGTCCGCCGTTGCCCCCACAGAGCAAGGTCTGCAGTGGGATGAGATCATTCGTCAAGCGGAATCGGCACTTCTGGAATCCTCCTTCTAGTTACCTCGAACAGCCGGCGATTCGCGAAGTCAGGGCCGACCCGCTTTCATAACCGCAGTGGGTCAACATTTCCGTTAATGTGGTCGCAACGGCCGTCATCGATCCGCTCCATCCCCGCCGAAACAGGAGCCGGCTTGACAAAGTGGGAAAAAGGCGCTATAATCCTACCAAGCTAGTAGGGATTAGGGTTTTCGTAAGGTTGTCGGGATGAAGATCACAACTAAAGTGCGTTATGGCGTCAGGTTAATGCTCGAACTGGCGCTGAATCACGGACGCGGTCAGTTACGCCTGCGCGACATAGCCGGACGATTAGAGGTATCCGAGAAGTATATGGAGCATCTCGTGGCGGCGCTCAAGGCGAGAGGTCTTGTGCTCGGCGTGCGCGGTCGGCACGGCGGGTACCTGTTGGCGCGACCGCCGTCCGAGATGAAGCTTAGCGAGATACACGCGGCGCTGGACGGTTCACTGGCGCCGGTGGACTGCGTGGACGACCCTGAAGTCTGCCGGTTGGAGAAGTCGTGCGTGGCGCGCGACGTGTGGATGAATGTCAGGAATGCGATGAGGGATGTGTTGGAGTCGACTACACTGCAGGACTTGGTTGAGCGACAGCAGGAGAAGCTTGATGGTGTAGGTCAGAGCATGTACTACATCTGACTGTGGAAACGGTGAAACGGAGGCGACGATGGGCACAATATACGACGATGTGACGCAAACAATAGGGAACACTCCCCTGGTTCGGCTGAGCAGGTTCAGTGCAGGATTGGAGGCGCCGTTAGTGGCCAAGCTTGAATCGTTCAACCCGCTCGGCAGCGTGAAGGACAGGATAGGTGTCTCGATGATAGACGCGGCTGAAGAGGAAGGTTCGATAAAGAAGGATACGGTGGTCATAGAACCCACAAGCGGGAACACCGGTATAGCGTTGGCGTTCGTTTGTGCCGCACGGGGGTACAAGCTGATCCTGGCGATGCCCGAGACGATGAGCGTTGAACG
>Ga0114922_10000304_pt1 | contig 47359 bp, 53 predicted proteins | sample AartaG_FD_100975 | JGI IMG/M metagenome (GOLD analysis project Ga0114922, IMG submission 100975) | Deep subsurface microbial communities from Aarhus Bay to uncover new lineages of life (NeLLi) - Aarhus_00045 metaG | ecosystem: Environmental > Aquatic > Marine > Oceanic > Sediment | place... | reverse complement strand
GTTCCGTTATCCACCACTACCAGTGGTGCTGCTGACCAATCTTTGGGATTGTCGGTGATGGTAAACGCCGAGCCACCCAGGGGTTGATCATTTCCGTCTTCCTTATATATCTTGATCGAGCCCGTCTCCTGATCCGGTTCCCACATCTTCTCGACGCACAGCCCCGAGGGCTTTAATATTACTGTATCTTGTATATTGGGGTCCAGGGGGTCGATTATCACCGGCCACTCGCCCTCGGTACAGGCGGTAACAGTTGTTACAGGAAGTGAGTCACCCCAAGACAGCGTTACCGCAGCCTCACCGCTAGCATTGGTTAGTACGGTCGGTGAACTGAGGTTTCCAGCAGTCGTTGAAAAGTCAACCGCTATTCCTTCTAAACACTCGGTGGAACCGGTAACAGTGGCCATGAAGTCTTGGGAGTTGGCGCCACCAACGCCCTCCAGGTCCAGCGTTAGCCCCATCCCGCGGCCAAAAAGATTCACTGTTCTGGTCTCAGCCGCTTCATAGATATCATCGGCTCTGGTTTCCACCGCCGGTGGGTATAGTGCATTTATACTATCTTTGCCACCTTTAATATATTTCCAGATTGCAAGCTGAATAGCCGCCGCTTCATTGTTGGAAGTGGGGCTAAAATTGGTCATAATGTAGGCAATCTCACACCATGGCGTTTCCCCAGGGGCATTAACCAGATTTGCATCAAAGCACTGACCCCGGCTAATATCCTTGTCAGGGTCAACGCACCATCCGTCGTAGGGCTCGCCACCTTGGCAGTCCTCAGTATCTACACTCATATGAAATAGCCCCACCCACATATAGCCATAACCGCCCACGTTCACTTTCTTCCCCTGGGCTGTTTCTACCAGGCGAACCTCAGTGACATCATCAGCTAGGGCTGGCGCTGCGGGAATGCCAAAGGAAACAAGCAGTGCCACCAATACTAGACAGAGTAATAACTTTTTCATCTTTTACCTCCTCCTTTTACTAGACAGAGTAACATTTTCTTCACATTTTACTGCCTCCTTTTATTTATATATTAATTACTTGCCAGTCGTTTGTAGTCCATATTTCCATTCTAGAACGGCAAAATCAATTGCCTGTAAAATTAGTATCCAAATTCCGTTAAAATCTTAGAATTTCTCTAACAAGCACTAAGGTTCCTTCCCTAAAACATCATAACGCAGTCGAATAAATTTGCGTCTATTCAGCCCGCGGCCAAACCCAACTCCTGTTAAAACCAATATAAGACTTCATTCATACCACTATTAGTAAATATTTAGATTTACACTTCTACAGCAAGTATACAACTTATTATGTACAACTTATTAACATCGCCGACTTATGATTTGAATCATACTCCTCGATAATATTTAACACGCCCTACTTCTCTATTAACCTTAGCTATCGTGCCACCTCACTAGATATAAAAAACCGACCTTCAGTGCAGGTCGGTTTCGCTACTCGCTCCACGGAACCCAAGCGACCAATTACGGGTTCCGCTTCATCGCTCCCTTTATCTATAAATTATTAAGCTAGTACTAGTCAACTAGTACTAGCTGACTAGTACTAGCTTAATTGTACCATTTGCTATGCCTTTGTCAATAGCCCATTAGTAATAGGTGAATTAGTGCTCTTTAACCTCACCATACCTCAATCCACTATTAAGCGACCTCCTTTGCCCCTATTCATAGCCTATGCTAAAATGAATTCAAGGGAGTTTAAAAGGGATAGGGTTGATAAGTAATCTTATAACCGAGCAATTAAGGCAACTGCCAACCAGTCCTGGCGTCTACCTTATGAAGGACGCTGAAGGGAATATCCTATATGTAGGTAAGGCAGCCAGTCTTCATCATCGTTTAAAATCATATTTTACCACTAGTCAAAAGCTATCGCTAAAAATACAACGGATGGTAGCCCGAGTTAGTGACTTTGACTTCTTTGTTACCTCTTCGGAGCAGGAGGCTCTTATCCTTGAGTTAAACCTGATAAAGAGGCACCGTCCCCCTTATAATGTGCGGCTTAAGGATGATAAAAGCTTCCCTTACCTTAAGATAGACACTAATGAGGATTGGCCCAGGGTATATATTACCCGGCGATTGGAAGAGGACGGGGGACGTTACTTCGGACCCTTCGCCAGCGGTAAGTCAGTGCGCCAAACCCTGAAGATAATAAAAGGAATTTTCCCTTTCCGCTCTTGTTCAAGAGCTATCACCGGCAAGGATGCCAGACCTTGCCTTGACTATCATATTAGACGATGTCTTGCCCCCTGTATTGGTGCTGTGAGCAAGCCTGAATATGATGAGGTAATAAAGCAGGTAATCCTTTTCCTGGAAGGAAAACAGGAAAGAGTAGTCCAGGAGCTTGAGAGTAAGATGAGGAAAGCTGCTGAAGCCTTAGACTTTGAAAAGGCGGCCTCAATTAGAGACCAAATTCAGGCGGTGAACGAGGTTATTGAAGGGCAAAGAATCGCTACCACGGTAAGAGGTGAACAGGATGTTATTGCCTTCGCTCAAGACAAAGACCAAGCCTATGTTCAGGTTTTCTTTATCCGCAGTAGCAAGCTAATTGGTCGGGAGAGCTTCGTATTGCAAGGCACCCGCTCTGAAGAGCCTTGGCAAATTATGGCTAGCTTTATTAAACAATTCTACAACTCTACTCCTTATGTACCACCCTTATTACTGCTCCAGTATCCGGTAGAAGATACTTCAATCATTGAGAGCTGGCTTCAAAGTAAAAAGGGGAGCAAGGTCCACATTCAAGTGCCCTGCCGGGGTAATAAGAAACAGTTGGTGAACATGGTAGCTGAAAACGCCAAACAAAGCTTAGAGCAACTTAAAGTCAAACAGCTAGCCACGCCTGGCTCTCTGACTGCGGCTTTAGCCGAAATAGCAAGGGAACTCCGCCTGCCCCATTTACCCCTGCGTATGGAAGGCTACGACATCTCTAATATCCAGGGGAAGGCAGCAGCGGGGAGTATGGTAGTTTTTGACCGAGGAAAACCAAAACCGTGTCACTATAGGCGTTTCAGAATTAAAACAGTCTCAGGTGCTGATGACTATGCCATGCTCCAGGAGGTGCTCAAGCGGCGATTCAAGCGAAGTAGCGATGCCCAAGATACCTGGTCAATTCTGCCTGACCTCGTCCTTATTGATGGCGGCAAAGGACAGCTTAACGCTGCCCTATCAGCAATGAACGAAGCCGGAGCCAGTTCTGTGCCCACCGCTAGTTTAGCCAAAGAAAACGAGGAAATTTTTATTCCACACTGGTCTCAACCTATTATTCTGTCCCACAGTTGCCAAGGTCTTCAATTACTACAGTGCCTCAGGGACGAAGCCCATCGTTTTGCTCTGGCTTATCATCAAAAAATACATAAAAGGCAAACCTTTGCCTCATCTCTTGACGCTATTCCTGACATCGGACCTAAGCGTAAGCGCGCTCTACTCAAACAGTTTGGTTCAGTTCGAGCCATCCGCGAGGCTCCCGTAGAGGAGTTAGCGGCAACAACCGGGATTAACCAGAGTCTGGCTAAGAGAATAAAGGAGCATTTGTGAGATTTTTTATCAACCTCACCCCGGGTCCTTCCTGGGAAGGACCTGTATCCCCTCTCCTTACCAAGGAGAGAGGGAAATATAGGTTTTGAAGGGGCTTCGCCCCTTCAATTTTCCCTTGATAAACAACCTCACTGGTGAAAGAAAATGCCAGCTAATTTACCACCACAATACTTTGAGGCGGAAAAGACCTATCGTTCAGCCAAAAACCCTATGGAAAAGATAGCTGCTCTCGAAGAAATGCTAGCTATCATGCCCAAGCACAAGGGAACCGACCATCTCCGTGCCGAGCTAAGAGGAAGAATTGCCAAGTTAAACCAGGTATTGGAAAAGAAATCAGCTACCCAGAGGGCGTCAATGGTTATTGAGAAAGAAGGGGCAGCCCAGGTAGTAGAAATTGGCTTACCCAATGCCGGCAAATCTCAGATTGTCTCCAGTATTACCAATGCCTCACCAAGCATAGCTGAATACCCCTTTACTACAGGAAGTGCTACCCCAGGAATGATGGAATTTGAGAATATACAAATACAACTAATTGATACCCCACCCCTGGTAGCCCAGTCTATTGAGTGGTGGCTACCACCTATACTCAGACGAGCTGATGCCCTACTTATTGTTGTGGACTTAAGTGATGCACCGATATCTCAGGCTGAAGCCATCATCACCCAATTGGAAAATATGAGAGTACAGCTTGGAGAAAAGAAAGCACTAATTATCGGCAACAAGATAGACCTTGAGAATACCAGTGACAACTATCTAGTATTGAAGAATAAATATAAAGAGCAACTGTCGGTGGTGGCTATTTCAGCCAAAGAGGGAATAGGCTTAGAAGAGCTGAAGCATGAAATCTATCAAGTGGTTGGTATTATTCGGGTATACACCAAGACGCCAGGACAAAAGCCAGGTTTCAGCGACCCGATAATCCTGGAAAAGGGTAGCCGGCTAGAGGATGCGGCGGCATCGGTCCACAAGGATTTCGGAGCCAAGTTAAAATATGCTCGGCTGTGGGGTTCGGGAAAGCACGATGGTATAATGGCGAAAAGAGACCATATTTTGCAAGACGGCGATGTTATAGAACTGCACCTTTAATATGCACAGGCTTAGATTATTAGTGAAATTATGGAGGATTCTGTGGATTATAAGAGACCTTATCTAATCTGTTGTGGTATTCTACAGAAGGAGATAGAAAAACTGATTGAGTACGGTCAGTTGCCCGTTGAACCGTTCTTCTTAGGGGCAGGTCTTCATGTTAACTATGACGAATTAGAAGAAAAATTGACGAAATCTATAGAAGAATGTTCAAAAGACCCTTCCAGAGGAGTAATCGTTGTCTACGGTGATTGGTGCCATCCCCAGATGAAAGAGATAATCGGCAAGCACGACAATGTTATTAAGGTTGATGCCTTGAACTGTATTGATTGTCTACTCGGTGGCCATAGAAAACTCTTTGACATCGACCCAAACTACGAGTACTTTTACCTGTCGCCGGGCTGGATGCCATCACAGTTAAAAGCGAATCCACGATTCAGTCCCATCTTTTACGGCTGGAGACCAGAAGAAATAAAAAAACTGTTCAGTCAGCTTAAGGGAATTATGCTCATTGACCCTTTAGAAGACTTAGATGAGTTTAAGGATGAGATAGAAGAATTCAGCAATTACACCGGGCTGCCAATACTAGGCAAGAAACTATCAGGGCTCCACAAGCTTAATGACTTAATCCTCGAAACCATCAATAGCCTAAAAAATGTCCGTATGTAATAGCCTCACTCTGAGAAAAACAGGAAATAACCGCCCCGAATACTAAGAACCAGAGCAGTGAAATCTCTGGTGGAGACGGGGGAGACCCCATCTCCATCCTACCAAAATAATTCTTAAGATTTTGTGCGAGTGACAAGCCCTTGATGTAAGTATCGTATCGCATCAATGAGATTAATAAAGTAATATAGTATTGTTGGACTCAGCGTGACCCTTGCCAGGTTGTAAACTAAGTTTAAATAGTTTAGGAGCCCCACAGTAGAAATACAGTTGTAGGTTGAGCCCCGAACTCTCCGAAACTCTATATCAAGCTCAGAAGAGGTAACAATGTTTCGAGAGAGTAAAATTTTCTCACAACATTTTAGAGCCCTTACCACCCAAACGAGTAAACGATTAAACCCAACCCAAGGCCGACAACCAAGTTGAAAAGCTTGATAAGCACGGTATCTTTCAGTGTGTAGGAAAGTAGCGGCAGCATACCGTGGCCATCCTGAACGATCGAGCTGGCCAGTAGCACAGAGAAGGGAACAAGCCCGTCAGCAAACATGACTACAAATACCAGGTGTGGCCCAGATTCAGGAACGATGGCAACTAGACTGGCGATCACGAGTACCCAGACCATGTGTGTCTGCACGAAGGACTCGAGGTTCCAATACCTCAAGCCAACGTCTATAACCAATAAGGCACCAAATGTCCAAAGAAAGACACGCCACAAGTGCTTTTTAACAATATGTTCCCAGATATGTTCTCTGAAGTAGTGTTCCGGCACGGTTATCGTAATGAAAATCGCTATTGGCAATAGGGTTACCAGAATGATCCTCTGCCAGTCCCATGAGGGTGGGCCAAGGATACCAGTGAGAATTGCAATGGCGAACAGGACTAGAATGAGAAGGACCAGGAGGCGTTGTAGGGCAATAGATTTTAGCAAGGGTAATACCTCCTCTCGACTGAAGCATCGACACTCCTTCGCATCCTCGATGTGAACCTGCTGCAATTGGCACGCCTCGCACGGCTTGAACTTCAAGCCCCCGGCTACTCTGTCCGCCAGCCAGCCGGCACCTATAGCCAATAAGAACAGTACCCCGAACAGCATTAATGCTTTATCAGGAAACATAGCCAGCATAACAAAGGCTTCATCACCGCTAGTGGCAATCATCCCGGCAGTGATGGCACCAAATGAGAGCAGCCCGTGGACATAGAAGGAAACATTGAGGAAGGCGCCGAGACACCCCGGAGTTGCCCCAAGAAAAGACGCCACGAAATATTGTCGCCATTGACCGCCTCTAACAATGAGTGAAAGCCTTCCCCTTGTCATGACATTGATATAATCAATGAGCATCATCATGACGAAGACAAAAAAGGTGATTATCAAGGCGTGTTTCAATACTGCGACCACGATGTCCATCTATTTAAACCCTACCTTTACATGCCTTTCTTTCTCAAGCTAGAGAAAACGCACAAGTCCAGCCTTGTTACAAATCACCACCTGAGCTGTAAATAATACCACAAAGGCATCGAAAGGAGATACAGTCCCCATTGAGATTATTTATCCACCTTTGACGAGATTTATCAACCTTACCTCTTAGTAGTTATTTAGCAACCTACCCCCTTTATCCCCCTCCCTTGGTAAGGGAGGGGGACGAATATTAGAAGAGAGGCTTTGCCTCTCTTTAACTCTCTTCAGTATTTATTAGTTCAAAGAAGATGGGGAAGTATAGGTTTTGAAGGGGTCGACAGAGTCGCTCTCCAGAGGCGAGTCGCCATGGCGACCACTGGTGAGCTTCGTCCCTTCAATCTTCCCCTTGACAAAGGACTTGATATAGTGATTTGCTACTGAATGATCGTCTATAATATATTGGTCACTCTGCTTATGTCGTTACCTCACTAATAAACCAAAGAACGGTTAGTGCCGTCATCCTATCCAAATCCTCATTTAAACCTAATCGGGTTAAAAAAGCGCCAGCCTTACAAAGCTGGCGCTTTTGAAATCTCTGGTGGAGACGGGGGAGAGTTGAACTCCCCGTCCAAAAGAAACTACCCAGAATATTCTACAAGCTTAGTCAGCTATTTAATCTCAACTAACTAGCCTCTGCTGACCGAGTTTAGTTAGTCCAGCCGATAACTCTTTCACCGCCATTATCGGCATCCAGACGGTGGCACCTCAACTTTTCGGCACCCAATCCCAACCCATTGAGGTGAGGTCAGGTTGAGCGTGCAACCTATTTAATTAGGCTGCAAAAACTAATTCGGATTCGTCGGTTATTTTTTTGCCACTTGTTTTACGAGGTAAGTGGCACCTCAGCTTGCAATCCTGCAGCATATTTCCCCTGTCGAACCCGCGCGTCCCCATTCACTACCAACGGCTTAAGTGTTAATCACCTCCTGTGAAATTTCTGCTTCTTTATGGTTCTCTCAATCTCTCTTTCTGTCTCCCGGCGAGTTATAGATTCTCGCTTGTCATATAGCTTTTTACCTTTAGCTAAGGCTACTTCAACCTTGGCAATATTATCTTTTATATATAATTTAAGTGGGACTAAAGTAAGCCCCTTTTCCGCCACCTTACTGGTAAGACTATCAATCTGCTTGCGATGTAACAAAAGCTTTCGCGGCCGTGTTGGCTCATGGCTTAAATAGCTACCTGCTTCATAGCGAGCAATATGAGCATTCAATAACCATAATTCACCAACCTCAGGTCTAACATAAGCATCACCTAAACTAACTCTACCGGCTCGGATTGACTTTATCTCTGTTCCGGTAAGCACAATACCGGCTTCTACACTATCCTCTATATGATAATTGTGATAGGCTTTACGGTTGGTAGCGACCGTCTTTATAACCACGGCTTCAATTTAAATTATACCACAACTGAAGATTCTGTTCAAAAACTCCAGGAACTACAGTTTAAAGCTCCTGAGTACCTGATTCATAAGATACTGGACGAGTATAAAAAATTGACAACACTAATCTAAAATGTTACAGTTATTAAAAATTAACAGCGACAATAGAATGTAAATTGTTGTGTGCTATTTTAGAGTTCGACCTATTCAAATTGAAAGCCAGATTGCCTGATAACTGCAACGCGCCTTGAAGCGATACTTCCCTGTCTTGGCATAGAATCAAAAGAATAAGATTGGTACGCTCGGTGGTTAATAACCAATGAGATGACAGAGTTAATCCTAGCCGTCCAAGAGAAAAGGGGGCAATACAGGTTGCAGTCTGCTGATTTAATTGGATTTTTCAAGCGGTCGCCTATATTTGCCAGTCTGGATGAAGATGAACTTAAAAAGATAGCAGGCCTGGCAACTCCTCGTCATTTCAAAAAAGGCGAATTCATCATCCTAGAGGGGGATACACCACCGTCTTTTTCTATCATCCAAGAAGGCAGGGTGAAGGTCTTTAAACAATCCTCTTCTGGCAAGGACTTCACCGTTGGTGTGTTTCATCGTGGTGATACGTTTGGTGAGATCGCGGTGTTTGATGGGAAACCATGCTCTGCCTCAACCCAAGCCATGGACGAGGCAACTATCCTGACTATTCCAAGGGAAGAATTTTTATCTTTTGTTGCCCAGAATCCTACCATAGCTATAAAAATCATAGGTATCATTGGAGAACGAGTCAAGAGTGCCCATGACAGGCTTAGAGACCTGACATCGGATAGAGTAGAGCAGAGGCTGACCAAGATTCTCCTCATGCTCTCCTCCAAGTGTGGCCCTAGTCTACCTTTTACCAAGCAGGAGATCGCAGATATGACTGGAACTAGCATGGAGACCGCCATCAGAGTAATGAGCCGATTGAAGAACTCTGGTATCATCCATTCCACACGGGGTAAGACAGTCATCCTGGATGAAGACAAGCTCCAACTCTTGAGCAGTGGTCCTCCTCTCGTTTGAGTCTCTACTTAAAGCCCATGCCTATATGACCTAAATCATAGTAATAAGGACGCTCTTGGCTTAGACTGCTTATTGTAGTGCCTAGTTATTGAGGAGAAATGCCAAAGATGTCATCATTATGCCCCGATCCAGACCAAAAAAATCTGCGAGTGGGACTCTATAAGTGCCCCGGCTGTGGAGCCGAAGTCCAGATCTTCTCGGACGAGACCGTGGTGAGGTGTTACGAGTGCGGAAAGATGATAGACCGAAATAAAATACCATCGTGCATCGAGTGGTGCGCTTCAGCCCGGCAATGCCTTGGGGGGGAAAGGTGGAAAGGTTAAACAACCGTCTAGAAAGGAAGGGAGGTAAAGATGGATAAACCAAAGGTCGCTTTTTATTGGTGTGCTTCGTGCGGTGGATGCGAGGAGACAGTGGTTGATCTTAATGAAGACATATTGAAGGTAGCCGATGCTGTGGACATTGTCTTCTGGCCGGTGGCATTGGACTTCAAGAGGGAGGATGTTGAAGCCTTAGGTGATGGTGAGATAGCAGTGAGCTTTATCAATGGCGCGATAAGGTTGGAGGAGCAAGAGGAGATGGTAAAGCTCTTGAGGCAGAAATCCAGTCTCATAGTTGCCTTTGGCTCCTGTTCCCATTTGGGGGGAATACCGGGACTGGGAAACTTCTGGACAAGAGACACCATTTTCCAAAGGGTTTATAAGGAAGTCCCTTCTGTTGAGAATCCAGAAGGGACCCTCCCACAAGAGAAGACAGCTGTTGATGTTGGTGAACTTACCCTACCCGAATTTTATGATACAGTGAAAACACTGGACCAAACTATTCCTGTGGATTATTATCTGCCTGGGTGTCCACCACCGCCTGATTTAGTAATGAATGCAGTGAATGCCATCCTAAAAGGGGAACTTCCAGAGAAAGGGGCGGTACTGGCTCCTAATAAAGCGCAATGTGATACCTGCCCCAGAAAAGATTCGAAACCGGATAAACTTTCAATAACAGAAATAAAAAGGCCGTGGGAAATCAAAATGGACCCTGAAAAATGCTTCCTGGTACAAGGAATAATTTGTCTTGGTCCCGTTACTCGCTCTGGATGTGGAGAAACTTGCATTAGAGCTAATATGCCATGTCGCGGATGCTTTGGTCCGGTAGATGGTGTGGTAGACCAAGGAGCAAAGGGGCTTTCAATGATTGCCTCTATACTAGGTGTTGAAGGTGAAGAGCAGATGACGGAGGAAGATACCAAAAAATTAATTGACCAAATTGCAGACCCGGCAGGAACATTTTACCGATTTAGCCTGCCTACTTCTCTACTTAGACGAAGGAGGATAGAATGAGAAAGATAACGATAGACCCCATAACCAGGCTTGAGGGACATGGAAAGATAGAGATATTCCTTAATGAGGAAGGGGAGGTTGATAGGGCTTATTTGCAGATTCCTGAGCTCAGGGGGTTTGAGAAATTCAGTGAGGGAAGACCGGCTGAGGAGATGCCAAGAATAACCACCATGATTTGTGGGGTATGCCCTACTGCTCACCACATGGCATCAACTAAAGCCCTGGACGACCTCTTCAAGGTGGAGCCAACCTCGGCGGCAAAAAAGATAAGGGAAACTATGTACAACGCTTTCCAGGCTGAAGACCACATATTGCACTTCTTCTTCCTTGGTGGTCCCGACTTTGTTATGGGTCCGCAAGCACCAGCCGCAGATAGAAATATCTTAGGAGTTATTGGCAAGGTTGGGTTGGAGACTGGCGGTAAGGTCATTGAGGTGAGGAAAAGGCTGAGGAATGTGCTGAGGATAATCGGTGGAAAGCCGGTTATGCCTTCCTGTGGCTTACCCGGTGGGGTCTCAAAACAGATTACCGAGGAGGAAAGAAAAACCATTATAGAGGCAGGGGAATATGCGGTGGACTTCTCAAAGTTTGCCCTCGGGCTTTTTGATGATATAGTGCTTAAAAATAAAGAGTATGTCGACCTTGTTACCGGGGATATTTATAAGCATAGGACATATTATATGGGGTTGGTGGATGAGAATAACAAGGTAAACTTCTACGATGGTGATATAAGGGTGGTTGACCCCAATGGTAAAGAGTTTGCCAAGTTTAAACCTCAGGAATATCTTGACCACATCAGGGAGCATGTTGAGCCCTGGACCTATGTTAAGTTCTCCTATCTCAAAAATATAGGCTGGAAGGGATTTGTTGATGGGGAAGAGAGCGGTGTTTTTAGAGTAGCACCGTTGGCTCGGCTGAATGCATCGGATGGAATGGCAACACCACTAGCTCAGGAAGCCTATGAAAAGATGTATGAAGTGCTAGGTGGGAAGCCGGTTCATAATACCCTAGCCTTCCACTGGGCTCGACTCATTGAGGCGCTTTATGCATCGGAACGAGTGCTGGAGCTTGCCAATGACTCTGAACTCACCTCACCTGACATAGTAAACTTACCTACTGAAATTCCGAAAGAAGGAATAGGCGTAACCGAAGCACCCAGAGGTACTCTCTTCCACCATTATAAAACTGATGACAGAGGAATTCTTACTGAAGTAAATCTGATTGTAGCCACACAGAATAACTCAGCTGCCATTAATATGGACATTGAGAGGGCAGCTAAATCGCTTATACACAAAGGAAATGTTCCTGATGGAATTCTTAATATGATTGAGATGGCATTTAGAGCCTACGACCCTTGTCACGCCTGTGCCACTCACTCACTCCCGGGAAGAATGCCACTTGAAGTTAATGTATATGATAATAATGGGGGCTTGGTGGGAAAATTAAAAAGGAGTGAATAACAGGATAAGCTATGAGGGAGAAGGTAGAAGCAGTCCTGGCCCAAATAAGACCAGCTATACAGGCACATGGCGGTGATGTCGAGCTAGTGAATGTGAACGAGGGGGTGGTGACACTGAGCTTAAAAGGCGCCTGTTTCGGCTGCCCCATGGCAACTATAACCTTGCACCAGGGGATTGAACGAATGCTCAAAGACCAAATACCTGAGGTTAAGGAAGTGATTGCCGTCTAATGGTAACTCTTATAGGGGAATGATGCCCATATGTGAGCATCTTGTTTTAGGTGGTAAAGCTAAAGCTAGACTGCTCAGAATGAGGCTAAAAACGAAAGCGGTGCCAATGTGCTACAAATAAAGAGTCTGAAATTGACATTGGATGACAAACCCATAATTGATGATTTGAACCTGCATGTAGAAAAAGGGGAAATACATGCTATATTGGGAACAAATGGAACAGGGAAAACAACACTGGCTTACCTGATAATGGGGGTGGATTACTTGCCTGATGATGGAAAGGTAATATTTGAAGGCGAGGACATTACCAGATATCCAATTTCTCAACGGGCAAATATAGGGATAACCCTTGCCTGGCAAGAACCAGCCAGATTTGAGGGATTTACCATAAGAGAATACCTGGAGTTAACCAATGAATTGAAAATAGGAGAGATTGAGGACTGTCTCTGGGCAGTTGGACTCCCACCTTCACAATTTTTTAACCGAGCTGTCGATGCCAGTTTAAGTGGCGGAGAGAGAAGGAGGGTAGAGCTTGCCTCTGTTTTAGCTATGAAACCAAAACTTGCCATTCTGGACGAGGTTGACTCCGGGATAGATGTGGTCTCATTACCTCATATTATAAATGGCATAGTGAAAATGAAAAGTCTCGGTTCCTCTGTTTTGTTAATCACTCATAATGAAGACGCTGTAGAAATGGCAAATAGGGCATCTGTGCTGTGTGCCGGGAAGATATTAAAGACGGGTTCTCCCAAGGAAATGTGTCAATGGTTTAGGCAGAATTGCCAAGTATGTGACCACATCAATATGCCAGAATGAAGGCGATTCAGAATATGCTTACTATCAAAGAGGAATACCCAGAGATTATTGACGCCTACGAAAAAGCAGGCGGGAATAAGGAAGCCTTCACCAGTAAAGAGGTAGCCAGCCTTGTCGTTCATGAAAGCCGCGTTTTAAGTGCTAATCAGGTAGAAGGCATACGACTGAAATCAGAACAAAAGAAACAAGGGGTTGCTATTGAGCTAACAGTAGAGGAAGGAAGGAAAATCAAATATCCTGTTTATTTATGCTTCGGCATTCTGCCCAAGGAGGGTCTACAAGAGATTGACTTAAAAATTAATATTCAAGATTATGCTGAGGTGAGTATAATTGCCCATTGCATCTTCCCCAATGCTGTTAACATAATTCACAAGATGGATGCCGATATAAAAATAGGAAACAATGCTAAGTTTTACTATAGCGAAATTCACTACCACGGAGACTTCGGTGGTATCAAGGTAATCCCAAGGGCAAAGATTGAGGTTGGAGAGAAAGGTGAATTTCAAAATACTTTTAGCTTGATTGAAGGACGGGTAGGTAAGCTGCACATTAATTATGAGGTTACCTGTGCGGCTAAAAGTGTAGTTGAAATAGTAGCCAAGGTGTATGGCAAAGAGGACGATGTCATAAAGATGTTTGACCGGGTAAACCTAAATGGCGAGGGTGCCAGGAGCCTGATAAAGACCAGAGTGGTGCCAACAGATAGAAGCTGGTCAGAGGTAACAGGTGAAACCTATGCCAATGCTGCTTATACCAGAGGACATATGGACTGTATGGAGGTAGTTATTGGGAAACAGGCAATAGCCAAGTCGATACCAATTCTTGTAGCAACTAATGACAAGGCAAAGGTAACTCATGAGGCAGCCATAGGCAGTATAGATAAAAAGCAAATGCAGACATTAATGTCAAGAGGGCTGGATGAGGATGAGGCAGTGGATGTTATTGTAAAAGGGATTCTAAGGTGAAATAAGGAAAAGTGAAAACACTTATTTTAGGCTTTGGCAATCCAATTCTTAGCGATGATGGAGTTGGAATCAGAATTGCTCAAAAAATTAAAGAGGAAAACCCCTATCTAGAAGTGATAGAGACAAGTGAAGCCGGGATTGCACTCATTGACCATGTAGACGGCTATGATAAGCTGGTTATTATCGATTCTATAAAGACCGAGGGGAATTCGGGAGAGCTCTATAAGCTTGAGCTAGAAGACTTGAAGCCGTCTATGTATGTTTTCTCAACTCATGGCGTAGATATAGCCACTGCATTTAAACTTGGAGAAAGTCTGGGCTATCATATGCCCAAATACATTAGCCTATATGCTGTGGAGATAAGGGATAATATAACCTTTGGTGAACAGTGCACTGAAGAGATAGAGAAAAGGATACCATTCATTAGCAAGCAAATAATAGAGGAGGAAAGACTATGAACGATTTTACCCCCAAAATAATAGTGTTCTGCTGTAACTGGTGCTCATATGCCGGTGCAGACCTTGCCGGCACTTCAAGATTAAAGATTAAACCCTATTTCAGGGTAATTCGAACTATGTGTTCAGGAAGAATAGACCCCACCTTCATCTTCCATGCCTTTGCTCAAGGAGCCGATGGGGTGATGGTAGCCGGGTGTCATCCGGGAGATTGCCATTATAGCAGCGGAAATTATAAGGCTAGACGAAGGATAATGCTACTCAGAAATATGCTCCCCCAACTCGGGATTGAATCCGAGAGATTAAAGCTAGAATGGATTTCGGCCTCTGAGTCACCAAAATTCCGCAGCGCAGTGAACGGGTTTATCGATGAAGTTACTGAGCTCGGTCCCTTTACACCAAATGGGAAAGGGGGAGCAAATTGAACGAACAGCTTACTGAAGAGAGGGCGGCAGTTGAAATAAATGAGGACTATTGTAGCAGTTGCTCTATTTGTTCTACCCTTTGCCCCTTTGAGGCGATAAAAAGGGATACCGAAACCGGTAAGACCTTTCTGGAGATAGAAAAATGCCAGGTATGCGGAATATGCTACTCTGATTGTCCGGCTAAAGCCATTAACATCATCTATTATGACATGGATTCCTTAACCAAGTATCTGGTGAGAGCAAAACAGGAATATGAGTGTGATGAACTGGTTATTATGTGTAAGGGAAGCGCCCCCGACTTTGCTGGGATAGAGAAGCTGTTTGGGGTGACAAAATTCATCCCTCTATCTATTCCCTGTGTTGGTCGTATTTCGGAGGAGGTATTTTTAAAAGCCATAGTTATGGGTATAAAAAGGATCTATGTTCTTGCTTGTGATGAGGATTACTGTCGATTTGACAGAGGAAGTCAAATCACCAAACGCAAAATCCTAGCCCTCAATCTTTTATTGGACCAACTTGGCTATGGAACAGAGGTTATAACCCTAAAGCGGAATAGTCTCAAGGTAAAAGTAGATAAAGACTTATGCATTGCCTGTGGCAATTGTGTCTTTTACTGTCCCTATGATGCCGCTAAGTTAGACAGTCCAGGAGCAGTCAGTTTTGATTTATCTGCCTGCAAAGGCTGTGGCTTGTGTGTGGCTATGTGTCCGGCACTAGCCCTGGACTTGGAGAATTGGGAGGAAGAAAGTATTTCGACTTTAATCTCCAAGCTATTATCAGAAATGAAGCCGCCCAAGATTCTGGTATTTCGCTGTCAATGGGCTGTTTTCCCACCACTGGATGAAGAATTTAATCAAAATGTTCGCTTCATAGATTTGCCTTGCGCCTCAAGAGTTGATACCTTTCACATCTTGGAGGCGTTTCAGAAAGGGGTAGATGGCATTTTGATAGCGTCTTGCTCCGAAGAAGATTGTAAGCAGGAAGGGGCAAGCAAGAATGCACAGCACTCAGTTACAATACTTGGGGAAAGGCTAAAACAAATAGGTCTTCAGGATAGGCTTCATTTCTGTACGGTAGCTCCAAGATACTCTGGGAGTTTCGATAGAGAATTAGAGCAGTTTAGTAAGAAGATGGAAGCTATTTACTTAGAAGGGGGGAAAGAATGATAGTAACAACATCAAAACCCTTGGATGAGGTTTTAGATTATATTTCTCCCTATAGCAATATCTTTATAGTCGGTTGTGATGGCTGCACCCAGCCGCCAAGAGGCTTACGAGAGGCTAAAATCTTGAGTCAATTGCTTGAGCTCGGCGGAAAGTTAAGAAACAAAAACTTCAACTTTAAAGTAACCACAGTAGCAAAACAGTGTGATTCTTATTTGACTGCTTCTGCGCTCAAACCTCAAATAGACGGAGTAGAAGCAGTGCTCTCTCTAGCTTGTGGGATAGGAGTGCAAACTTTGGCTGAGCTTTTCCCTGAGCTCTCTGTCTTTCCGGCACAAAATACCCATTTCATGGGGGCGGAGGAGAGAGAGAAGGGTATTTTGGAAGAAAGGTGTGCCGGCTGTGGTGATTGCCTCCTAGCCCTAACGGGAGGTATTTGTCCCATTGCTAGATGTGCCAAAGGTTTGCTTAACGGTCCCTGTGGAGGCTCCGCTAATGGTAAATGTGAGGTCGACCCTGAAAGGGATTGTGCTTGGAGTCTCATTATTGAGCGCTTGAAGGCACGGGGTAAGCTGGAGCTCCTTGAGGAAATTCGCCCTCCTATAGATTATCAACTAAAGGGTTGGAGATTCACACCGTAACAATTCATCGGGAATGATAGGAAATAATGCAGACCAAGGTAGCAAGATTGGCAAAGATAAGTGTAACCGGAGTGGTGCAGGGGGTTGGCTTCAGACCCTTTGTCTATCGGCTGGCTCACGAGCATAATTTGTGGGGTTGGGTGCGCAATACCTCGGGAAATGTCGAGATTGAGGTAGAGGGAGATGAAGAAACCTTTGAGAATTTCATAGCAGACCTTGAAACGAAAGCCCCGCCTATAGCACACATTGAAAGGATTGAAACTGCCTTCTATCCCTTGAAGGGTTATACTGAGTTCAAAATCCACCAAAGCCTGAGCCTGGAGGGGGAATATCAGTTAGTATCACCAGATATCGCTACCTGTGAGGACTGCAAGAAGGAGATTTTCTGCCCTACCGACCGCCGCTTTGGCTATCCCTTTACTAACTGCACCAATTGTGGACCTCGATTTACTATCATAGAGGATATCCCCTATGACCGCCTAAAGACTACCATGCGTAAGTTCAAAATGTGCCCTGAGTGTCAACAGGAATACGATGACCCATTGGATAGACGTTTTCATGCCCAGCCCAATGCTTGCCTCAAATGTGGTCCTAGCTTAGAGCTAGTTGATGGTAATGGTAACCCTATTGATGGCAATGACCCCATTAAGGCAACGAGCGATCTTTTAAAAGCAGGGAGAGTCTTGGCTCTTAGGGGTCTAGGTGGATTTCAGCTCGTTTGTGACGCTACTAACGAGAAAGCGATAAATCTTTTAAGAACTAGAAAAAGGCGCCCCTCTAAACCGTTGGCAGTTATGGTAGCCACGCTGGAAGATATTGAAAAGCATTGCTTGGTATCTCTTGAAGAGAGAAAGCTCCTTCAATCGCCTCAATGCCCGATTGTGCTTTTAAGGTGGAAGCATAACTCATCTAATATCTCTCCAGCAGTAGCCCCGAATATAAACTACCTCGGGGTTATGCTTCCCTATACCCCCTTGCATCACCTTCTACTAAAGGAGACCGATATGCCGCTGGTCATGACCAGCGGCAATCTCAGTGAGGAACCTATAGCCAAAGATAATGAAGAGGCTGTAATAAGGCTCAGCGGAATTGCTGATTGTTTCCTATTTCATAATCGCGATATTTTCGCCCGATATGATGATAGTGTTTATATGGTAGAGAACACGCCTCAGGCGATAAGGCGGGCACGGGGCTATGCCCCATACCCAATTTTTCTTCCTTTCAAGTCAAAACAAATTCTTGCCTGCGGGGCAGAACTAAATAATACATTTTGTCTCACTAAAGATGAGCATGCCTTTCTCAGTCAACACATCGGTGATATGGAAAATGAGGAAACCTTAGAACACTTCGAAAATAGTGTTGAGCTTTATAAAAAGCTATTTCGCATTGAACCTGAAATCGTGGCTTATGATATGCACCCAGAGTACCTGTCTACAAAATATGCCCTTGACGCTGGCTCGGAGCAGGGGTTAAGTCTTGTACCGGTTCAACACCATCATGCCCATATTGTAAGTTGCCTAGTGGATAATAAGGTTGAAGGACCTGTTATCGGGGTAGCCTTTGATGGCACGGGATACGGTACCGATGGCAACATCTGGGGAGGGGAATTTCTACTGGCTGATTGGCGTAGCTTTCAAAGAGTAGGCCATTTAGAATATGTGCCTCTACTCGGAGGTGTAGCCGCCATTAAAAAACCTTATCGCATGTCTTTGAGCTACCTCTATACGTTACTCGGAGAGGATTTCCTTTTGGAAGATCTACCCATCAGAAAGCTTGACCTGGATGAGCTTGAGTTAATAAAACAGCAGCTAAAGCGAGGAGTAAATTCTCCTTTAACCTCAAGTGCCGGGCGGCTTTTTGATGCCATTTCAGCCTTAGTCGGAGTGAGACAAGAAATTGATTATGAAGCCCAGGCAGTCATCGAGCTGGAGATGCTGGCACCGAACGAATGGAACGAGCTTGGATTGAAAGCCTATCCCTTCTCTATTGTTGAACATCAAGGAGTGAGAGTGGTAAAGTTAGGAGAGCTATTCAACACAGTAGTTCAAGATGTTAGAAACCAAACCCCTATTCCCTCAATATCACTCAAGTTTCATAACACCGTGGCTCAAATGATTATCGAAATGTGTAAGTTAATTACCAATCAGACTAGTATAAATCAAGTTGTGCTGAGTGGTGGCGTGTTTCAAAATCGGCTACTGCTGAAGTTAGCTACTACCACTTTACAGAGAGAAGGCTTCAGCGTGCTTACTCATCACTCCGTACCCTGCAATGACGGCGGCATTTCCTTGGGGCAAGCAGTCATTGCCAATTTTGCTTTGAGATGAGGAGGTGAAAACCTAATGGGCGGTCAGCCAATCCGAGTATCCGAACTCGATGAGAATTTTAAGTTTAAGGTTGCAGCCCAAGAGGGTGCTCAAGACATAACTGCGTGTTTTTCCTGTGGTACTTGTACAGCAGGGTGCCCTATTCACACGGTATATGCTGAGCTTGACCCAAGGAAGATAGCCAGAATGGTTAACCTTGGGATGACGAAAAGGGCTGTAAGTAGCTCTTATATTTGGTATTGTTCTGAGTGTTGGCTCTGTGAGCAACGCTGCCCGCAGAATGTAAAGTTCTCCAGAGTATGGGATGTCCTAAAGAATATGGCGGCAGAAGAGGGATATCCCCTTCCCGTGTCAGTTAATGGGGATATCTGCTCAGGATGTGGCATCTGTGTTATCTTATGTCCATATGAAGCTATAGAACTCCGGGCGGAGAATCAGAGCAGGGTTGCCCATTTAGTTTCAACCTTATGTAGAGGCTGTGGGGTATGCGCCACTGCCTGTCCATCTGGAGCAATCTCAGTGAAGCTTTTTGAAGATGAGCGGATTTTTACCCAAATAGAAGCGTCTGTGCCACAACACAGTGGACGGGGGGCAGAAGTGTTATGAAATTAGTTGTGCCCAATGAGCAAATAGTGATTACAGATTTTGCACATATTTCACTAGGAGGCGCCGAACCATGTGTCTTGCCATACCAGCACTTATTGAGTCTATAGAAGACAAAGAGGCTGAGGCTGAAATAGGAGGCATAACTCGCCGGATTAGCCTATGGCTCACCCCAGAAGCAAAAGTGGGGGACTATGTCCTAGTGCACACTGGCTATGCCATAAATATCCTGGATGAAGGGGAGGCTGAGGAAACTTTAAACCTCTTACGGGAAATAGCCGAACTGGCTGGGGAGTAAAATTGAAATTCATTACTGAATTTCGGCGCTCTGAACTAGCCGAGGGGGTAATCTCTCAAATTCATCGGAAATCCAAGACTCAGGCTCGTTTCATGGAGTTCTGTGGTGGTCATACGGTAACCATCTTTAGATATGGTATTCGCCAGGTCTTACCCAAGACCATTGAGATGGTATCCGGTCCCGGCTGCCCTGTCTGTGTTACCGCCAACATTGAATTGGATAAGGCGATTGCTTTAGCTCGAATCCCAGAGGTAATCATCGCCACCTTCGGCGATATGCTTAAAGTCCCCAGCAGCTATTCCAGCTTACAAGAGGTCAAGGCCGACGGCGCCGATGTACGTATGGTATATTCCACTATAGACGCTATTAACCTTGCCAAGCAGAATCCGGCTAAGTCCGTGGTCTTCCTTGGAATTGGATTTGAGACCACTGCTCCTATCGTCGCCGCTTCCTTACTCCAGGCAGAGGAGGAGGGGCTAAGGAATTATTATATCCTTTCCATGCATAAGGTTTGCCCGCCAGCCATCCGAGCCATCCTTAATTCAGGCGAGGTCAAACTTCATGGGTTGATATGCCCCGGGCATGTAAGTACCATTATCGGCTCCTACCCTTGGGAATTCATTGCCCGAGACTATAGCATCCCTTGTGTAGTCTCTGGTTTCGAACCACTAGATGTCCTACAATGCGTTTATATGCTGGTGGCTCAGATTGAAAATGGCGAATCCAAAGTTGAAATTGCTTATCGACGAGGAGTGCGTCCCGAAGGTAACCAGCAGGCTCTAAAATTTATGGAACAGGTATTTGAGCCTTGCCCTGCTCAATGGAGGGGGATGGGAGAGGTTCCCGATAGTGGCTTAAAGCTGAAGAGGAAATATCAACACTTTGATGCTGAGCTTGCCTTTGATATTGACCCCGGACCTACCCATGAACCCAAGGGCTGCATCTGTGGTGACATCCTGCGTGGAGTCAAAACGCCTCTTGACTGCCAACTCTTTGGCAAAGTTTGCACACCAGAATATCCCGTGGGACCGTGTATGGTCTCCTCCGAGGGTAGTTGCTCAGCCTATTACCTCTATGGAGAAGGTTTTGAAGGATAAAATCCTACTCGCCCACGGCAGTGGGGGAAAGCTAGCCCATGAACTGATAGAGAAAAACTTTCTCAAAGCTCTGGCTAACCCTTTTTTAGTTAAATGGGATGACTCAGCCGTTTTTCACCTCAGCGGAAGAGTGGCTTTTACCACCGATAGCTATGTAGTGAATCCTATCTTCTTCCCCGGCGGAGATATCGGCAAGCTGGCTGTTTATGGTACAGTGAATGACTTAGCCATGTCCGGGGCTAAACCTCTTTATTTAAGCCTTTCCTTTATCATTGAGGAGGGGCTTCCTCAAAGTGAACTCAACGAAATCGTGGATTCTATCCAGAAGGCAACTCAAGAGACAAGGGTGGAAATCGTGACCGGAGATACCAAGGTGGTACATCGAGGCAGTGCCGATAAGCTCTTCATCAACACTGCCGGTGTGGGCATAATACCGGACGGGGTCGATATCTCAGGTAGCAATGCCAGTCCCGGAGATAAGGTGATTCTAAGTGGCACTATAGGCGACCATGGAATAGCTGTGCTTAGCCAACGGGAAGGGTTAAGCTTTTCCACGCAACTTGAGAGTGATTGCGCTCCACTGGGTAGCTTAGTGGCTGAAATGTTAGCCGCCAGCCCAAATATCCATTGCCTACGAGACCCTACCCGAGGCGGATTGACTACTACCTTAAATGAACTGGCGAAGCAATCAAAGGTAAGTATAAGGATTGAAGAGGAAAAGATTCCAGTACGGGAAGAGGTTCTCGGTGCTTGTGAGATGCTGGGCTTTGATCCCCTTTATGTAGCCAATGAGGGTAAGCTAGTAGCCATAGTTCTACCTGAGGATGCCGATAAGGTTCTCAAAGCAATGAGAGAAAACCATTACGGAAAGGATGCTACTATCATTGGTGAGGTGACTGCAGAACATCCCGGTCGAGTAGTAATGAAAACCTGTCTGGGGGCTTCACGAATAATTGATATGCTGGTTGGAGACCTACTGCCGAGAATTTGTTAAAATGCACGAACTTGCCATTACAAAGAGTATGCTTGACCTTGTCCTGGAACAAGCAGAAAAGGTTGAAGCCAAGGAAGTGGGGAAAATCAACCTGGTTATTGGGGAGATGACTGGGGTTGTTGATGAGTGCGTTCAGTTCTACTTTGGTTTCCTGAGTAAAGGTACCCTAGCTGAAGGTGCAGCTCTTTCCTTCACCATGGTTCCTACCATGGCCCGATGTCGGGTCTGCGATAAGCCCTTTGAACTTAAAGAATTTGATTGGACTTGCCCTTATTGTCAAGGTAACAATATGGAAATTATAGCCGGCAAAGAGCTATTTGTAGAAAGCATTGAGGTGGAATAAGATAAGGTAATAATCCAGATACCTTTCTGTCATTCTTCGCTGTCTCTTCGCTTCGCTCAGAGCTTTGGCTCAGAATGATAGAAATCAAAGAATTTAAGGGGGAACCGTTAAAAATGGAAATAAAGGTGGTTAAAGACATTCTTGGCGCTAATGAGCAGATAGCGGAGAGAAACCGGCATTTACTTGATAGTAAAAATGTATTCGCTGTAAACCTGATGTCCTCGCCCGGCGCTGGCAAAACCAGTCTTATTTTAGAAACGATAAAGAGGCTGAAACAGGAAATCAAAATTGGTGTTATTGAAGGTGATGTGAGCTCAAGCTTGGATGCTGAAGTAATAGGTAAGGAGGGGATACCTGTGATTCAGATAAATACCGGCGGGGAATGCCACCTCGATGCCAATATGACTTATAGGGCCCTAGATAATATGCCGTTACAGGATATTGAACTACTCCTTATTGAAAATGTGGGCAATTTGATTTGCACCGCAGAATTTGCCCTCGGTGAGCATAAAAAGATTTTAATCTCAAGCACCCCTGAAGGTGATGATAAGCCATTTAAGTATCCGTTAATGTTCCATACGGTAGATGCCATACTAATCAATAAAACTGACCTTCTACCCTATCTAAGGTTTGATACTGATGCCTATTCCCGGGCAGTTAAAGGGATAAACGAAAAGGTAGAAATTTTTCAAATCTCTTGTGCCACAGGTCAAGGAATTCAAGAATGGGTCTCCTGGCTTCTTACTCAGATGAACAGGAGATATGGTGGGCGGTAGAGGACTTGAACCTCTGACCCCCTGCGTGTAAAGCAGGTGCTCTAACCAACTGAGCTAACCGCCCGCATGGCGCGCTTGGCGGGTCTTGAACCCACGACCTCAGCCTCCGCAGGGCTGCGCTCTATCCTACTGAGCTACAAGCGCCAGAATTATAATGTGCCGAAGGGGAGATTTGAACTCCCAAGCCCTTACGGACACTACGCCCTGAACGTAGCGCGTCTGCCATTCCGCCACTTCGGCGTAAACTACAAAATAATTCTACTGTATCCAATGGCATTCGTCAATCTACTTTGCTCTTTCTTGTTCAATATCACCAACTCTTTCATATGGTGACATTTTCTCAGAACAGTTAGATGGTGACAAAATCATAGAACATTAACATGATTGAAATCGCTGACTTGACAAAAAGGTGTGGATTATATAAAATATCATTGATAATGAGTCTCAATCTCAATCAAGACAGCAGGATTCACGGTCATTCAATGACATCCCAGCGGAGGCTGCTTCTAGAGCTGCTGCGCGATGCTGAAGGGCATATAGATGCCAAGGAGCTTTATCGTCGCGCCAGTGCCAGGGATGAGTCTATCGGCCCGGCCACTGTGTACCGTAGCCTTAATCTCTTCAAGGAACTGGGGCTGGTTGACGAGATGAGGCTGGGCAAGGTTCGTTGCTATTACGAGATTAAGCAATCGACGGAGCACCAGCACTTGGTCTGCCAGGGATGCGGCAAAGTCATCGAATTTCAAAACCCCCACTTCCAGAAGTTGATCGAGGCAGTACGGCGTGAACACAGATTCAATATAACTAAAGCTGAGTTATACCTTGAGGGTTACTGTCCAGAGTGTGAGGAGAAGGAGAAGAGGGAGTGACCTGTCTGACTGCGGAAAGGAGGGGTATTACGAGTGGCAGTCAGATTGATAGGCATTACCAGGACTGGCTACGAGAAAACTACAGCGAAGCAATTGCTCGAGAAATGGCACAGCTTGCACCCGGGCGAAATTCCTGCCAATGAGCCACAGAGGCATAAAGTGAGTAAAGACAAAATAAAAGAGATTGAGGGGAAAATAGCTGACATCAAGTCTAGATGGCCAGCCCACTCCGTGCCGCCATCAATGTGGCAGCAACTGGAGGAACTGGAGGATGAGCTGGAGAAGGCAAAGAAGGCTCAAAAGAGAGGGTGATGCCAAGCAAGATGGCGTTAGTAGATTATAAGAAATGCCATCCAGAGAAGTGTGATAGCGGTGTCTGCGATGCTGTGCTGGCATGTTCCCATAAGCTACTAAAGCAAGAGGCACCCTACGAGATACCTATGATGGACCCATCTGTCTGCCAGGGTTGTGGTGACTGTGTGCGGGCCTGTCCTCTGAAGGCAATCAAGATAGTGACGATGTAGAGTACTCATAGGAGCGTGGCAGATAGTGAGAGCACTGAGAAAATCGATCGCTAAAACTATAACCCTGACTACGGTCGAGGTGCAATAATAAACTCAAGTCAGGCAAGAAAGTAAAGAATGCAAGGAGGTTTGGCTGAAAGCAGCCGTAAGAGTAATGAGTGAGTATGACGTGCTCATCATCGGTGGTGGGCCTGCCGGACTTACTGCCGGCTTGTACGCAGCACGGGCAGGTCTTAAGAGTCTCTTGTTGGAACGTGGCATTTTCGGGGGGCAAATAGTGAACGCCCGGCTAGTGGAAAACTACCCAGGGTTTCCTGAAGGCATTTCGGGGCCGGAGCTAGGCGAGTTTATGCGCCGGCAGGCAACTAAATACGGCCTGAAAACTCTCACCACCGAGGTAAGCGGAGTGAGGGCAGGAAACGCCTATGAAATCTCTACCTCTGAAGGCAACATTCAAACGGCAGCAATCATCATTGCTGCTGGTGCCGAGTACCGCAAGCTGGATGTCGATGGTGAGGAAAGGCTCTCGGGGCGTGGCGTCTCTTATTGTGCTACCTGTGATGGTTTCTTCCTTCGCGACCGGGAGGTGGCTGTCGTAGGTGGCGGTGACACTGCCATTACCGATGCCCTGGAGCTGGCTCAGCATTGCCGTAAGGTCTACATTATACACCGGCGAGACCGGTTACGGGCCACAAAGGCAATGCAAGAGAAAGCCTTCTCTCAACCAAAGATCGAGCTGGTCTGGAATACGGTGGTGCACGAGATAGTGGGAGACAGGATGTTGAGAAATCTCCGTTTACGAAACGTTAAGACAGGGCAATCATCAGACCTGGAGGTAGACGGAATATTTATTGCCGTGGGGCTTAAACCCAATAGCCAGGTCTTCTCCCAATTAGTAACGCTGGATGAAGCGGGCTTCATTGTCACTGATGAACTGATGAGAACTTCGGCACCGGGCATCTTCGCCGCCGGGGATATCAGACATAACTCCTTTCGCCAAGTAATAACTGCGGCTGGGGATGGAGCTGCGGCAGCCATGTCTGCCTTTACATATGTGCAGGAGTAAGCAAGAGGCGCAAGGACTTGGAGGTGAATATGTGCTTAAGTAACATCTTCTACGTTGATTCGAATGGTCAGCAACAAGAAGTAATGCGGGACGTAGCTTGGATGGAAGCCCATGATAATGGATTCCTGTTCGTTGGGTTGTTGGGAGAGCAAAAATTCGTCCAGGGCGAAGTAAGAACTATTGACTTTATGGATAAGCACTCGGTAGTGCTTGGGGTAAACATAGCCAGGCATGAGCAGGTGAGCCATGCCAGCTTCTAGGCAACCACGGATAATAATTTTTACTGGGTCGTCATGCCCTTGGTGCGAAAGGGTTAAGCATTACCTGAAGGAGAAAGGCTTAAGGTTTCGAGAGGTGAATGTTGAGAGAGACCGGGATGGTGCCAGGGAATTGCAGCGCAGGGGTATTATGGGTGTACCGGTTGTCATGATTGGAAGCCATCCCATAGTCGGCTTTGATAAGGCAAAGCTCGATATATTACTAGGAATTAGAAGGTAGGAAAGGAGGAATTCAAATGCAAATAAAACCTTTTGAGGACAGGGTCTTGGTTGAGACGGAAGAGGTTGAAGAAAGCAGAACTAAAAGCGGGATAATCATCCCTGATACCGCCAAGGAGAAACCAAGAACAGGTAAGGTTATCGAGGTAGGGACGGATGAAGAGCTTGGCGAGAATATAAAGGTGGGGGATAAAATAGTTTTTGCTAAATTCACCGGTGACGAGGTTGAATTTGAGGGCAAAAAATACTTGATAGTTTCCAGAAGCGACATCCTCGCTGTGATTAGATAGTCCCACTTCGGAAGGAGCGAAATGGAGCTTGACTGGGATAAGTTCAGTGAGAGGTGTACTTAGGCCTTATGCAAAACGATAGACTAAAGGGAGGAAAATGAGCAAAGTAGTAGAAGTTACGGATCAGAATTTTGAGGAGGAGGTTCTAGGATCTGATCTCCCCACAGAGGTGGATTTCTGGGCACCTTGGTGTGGCCCCTGTATGAGGGTTTCACCGATATATGACAAGCTTTCAGAAGAATATGAGGGCAAGTTCAAGTTCTGCAAAATTAATGTGGATGAAAGCCAACGGACGGCGGTGAGATATCAGATTATGAGCATACCTATGCAGATGTTCTTCAGCGATGGTGAGAAGATTGATGAAATCCTCGGCGCGGTACCGGAGTCTACAATTCGGACAATGGTTGAAGATATTCTGAAGAGGTTCCCGACTGATGAAATGGGAAGGCTTAAGGTGCTTTTAACCTCGTGGGTTGAGCACAACAAAAAGCACGGGGAGAAATTCAGGAAGTTGGCTCAGAAAGCTAAGAACATGGAGGGCGACCCAATGTATAGTAGGGCGCTACAGGCAGCAGAAGAGGTGGGAAATGCCAACGAACAGCTATCACAGGTATTAATACAACTGCCTACTCATTGAACTACAAGGGGCAAGATAGATGGCAGTCAGTAAGGAGAAAATAAGGGAAATCTACGAAATTTCGCCTAAGCTGAATTATTGTTTCTGCAGATTTGGAAGCTATGGCCAATTCGGCAGAGCAATGGTTCGCAGTATCAAAAAATGTGGATGATATCTTGGCTAGGTCGAAAACCTGAAGGCGAGAAGATGAAACTCAGTCTTGGGAAAGAAGGGTGGTGGAGCTGTCATGGAAATTTCGCAATGGAAAACAAAGCTAGAAAGAGCACGGGCGAGTAAGGATGCTTTCTTTACCCAACAATGGCAATCACCAATACCGCCGCAAGATAAGCCTCGGTTTAAAGGCTTAGAATATTACCCTCCTGACCCAAGCTACAGATTCGAGCTTGAACTAAATGAGCATCCTGAAAAGCAGTCAGTGAGAATGGCTTACACCAAAGGTAATGAGCAAGATTTCCTTCGCTGGGGTGAATTTCGATTCAAGATTGGTGGAAAGAAGCAAGCCCTCCAGGCTTACAAGAGTAGCCATCAAGAAGAGAGGTTGTTTATACCATTTAAGGACGCGACCTCCGGTAAAGAAACCTACGGGGCAGGTCGCTACATAGACCTTGAGCCAGAGAGAGACCGCACTTCGGACAGGAAATGGATTCTGGATTTCAACCAAGCTTACAATCCGTGGTGTGTATATAGCGAATCTTATACCTGTCCCTTCACCCCTATAGAAAACTGGCTAGAAGTTCCGATTCCGGCGGGTGAGAAAAATTACCCTTTAAATGCTCATTCATGAACATACCTAGACTAAAATAGCTTGGAAAGGAGGAGGGCCTCCTGATAAGATGTGCTTTGCTGCCCGCTATGGTGAGTTGCAATAAGGGCGATTTTTAACTAGAAAAGTAAAAGGAGGACAAAATGGAGGAATGTGATGTCCTAGTGATTGGGGGGGGGCCGGCATTGAGGGAATGCATCCGGACATGCCGCTTGATGAGTCCAGAGGTAAGACTTGGGGCAATAAGATTGGATAAGGTGATGATAAATCACTGCGCTATGCCCTATGCGCTGGCCAAAAGAACAACCCTAGAAGAAGTAATTGCCCCGGACACATTAGTTACCAGATGGGACGCTAAACTATTCGTTGACGAAGCAAGGCAGATTGACCCCAGAGAGAAGGTTGTCAAGTGTGGCAATGGTTCCCTCAAGTATAAGAGGCTTATATTAGCGATGGGATCTGACCCCATTAGGCCGCCAATTCCAGGAATGAATCTTGATAATATACTTACTTTGAGACACTTAGACGATATCAAAAAATTGGAGGGGCTCTTAGACCTACCCCAAACAAGGAATGTAGTTATTGTTGGAGGTGGATACATAGGAGTAGAGTTTGCCTATGTGATTAAGGAAAGAGCCAATCACAACGTAACGATAATTGAACTCTTGGAGCACTTGCTTGAGGCTTCCTTAGATGATGAATTTTGCACTGTGGCTGAAGAGGAGCTACGTAGAAACGGAATTAACCTCCACACTGGGAGCAGGGTGACCGAGTTTAAGGGTAAGGAAAAGGTAGAGAGGGTTCTGTTTGATGGCAAAGAAATTCCAGCTGACGTAGTGGTTTTAGCTATAGGAGTACAGCCGACGGTCAACCTGGCTTTAAACGCTGATATCAAAGGGGATAGGCAAGGAATTGAGGTTAATCAATACTTTAGGACCTCTGTAGAAGATATATATGCCATAGGTGACGTCATAAAGATGGTTTCCCCAGTAACCAGCGACTACTTTCCTGGGAGGCTAGGAAGCAATGCTGCACTTGAGGCTAGGATACTGGCAACCAATCTATTTAATGGCGAGAGGGCTTTCCCAGGGGTAGTGAACCCCGCAGGAACAAAAGTCTTCGATACTTCTTTTGGTATGGTAGGGCTTACGGAGAGATATGCCAGACAGAGAGGCATAAGATACCTAACAGGAAGAGCAAAGACAACAAACATCTATAAGATGTTGAAAGGGGCCAGGCCAACAGAGGGAAAGTTGATTTTCAGAGAAGATGACCTGACGGTCATTGGAGCCCAGTTCTATGGAGATGTTAACATAGTTGGCCCAGTAGACCTGATGGGCCAAGCTATTCTCAGGAAGTTCACCCTCTATGATGTATTGGGTCTCATACATACCACCCAGCCAGAGCTCTCTCCTGAACCAGCACTCAACGTTTTGCCAAAGTGTGCTGAAGACCTATGGCAAAGGATAAAGTAACATTAAGACGGTGAATTGGATAATGGCTATTATAGTTAAAGCTGCTGGTGAAATTGATGCTATGTAGCGAGTAGGAATGGTTGTTGCTTCCATCCTGAAGATACTCTTTAAGGAGATAAAGGCGGGAATGACAACTAGTCAGTTGGACGAAATCGCAATCAGAGAGCTAACAAGGTATGGGACTATACTGTCATTCAAAGGCTACAGAGGGTTTCCTGCCGCTGTCTGCGTACCAATTAATGAAGAGATAGTGCACGGTATTCCTGGTGAGAGGAAGTGAAGAGACATGGGCAAGATAATCGTTGTTACCGGGAGGGGAGGAACCGGGAAATCAACATTTGCTACTTTGGCCGGCCGGTATCTAGCTGCTCCTATGTTACTTATTGATATCGACCCTGACCAAAGTTTAGCCGAGATGCTTGGAATAGATTTGGAGAAGGAGAAAGTCAGAACCATTTCAGATGCACTCTATGACATCACTGAAGAGAGAAGGCACGATGGTGGAAATCCCATACCCCTGCATAACCGGATGGAATATTTGCTTAACCGGGAGTGCCTCTATGAGGGAAATAGATTTGATCTTCTCGTACTAGGGGCGAAGTTAACCGAAGGCTGTTATTGCGTTCCAGATGACTTGATAAAGGCGATAATCCCCAAGCTGGCTAACCACTATCCGAATGTAGTAATTGACTCGCCAGCTGGGTTGGAGCACCTGAACCGGAAAATAGTATCGGATATAGATGACTTATTTGTGATACTGGACCCGTCTTCAAAATCTCTTAAGCATATAGCAAGAATTAAGGACATTACCCACCAAATAGGGATCAGGTATGGTCACCTTTACTTAGTGGGCAACTATAACTTTGATAGGGATACCGAAGAATATCTGGGGACTACAGGGGAGACTTACCTTGGTAAAATTGAATACGATGCCGATGCCCAAGAATACAATCTGGCTGGCAAGTCACTTCTGGAATTACCGGAGAACTCACCCGCCTTCTCCTCAATCAGGGGAATATTGTCAAGAGTAGATGGAATAAGAGATAGCTAAAAGTCGATAAGAACGCTGACGAGTATTTAGCGATAATCAAATAGGAGGTATGATTGCCATCAGCAATATCTAAAGTAGAGATTGGGCCAGCGGGAGCCCGTTACTATGACCTATTTTTAAATATGCTTTCGCTAGGAAGTTATCCTCATTTCATCAAAGGGGTTGTTGACAAGATGGGCATCAATCCCGGTCAATCAATAATCGATCTCGGTTCAGGTACCGGTAAGAATGATTGCTTCATGGTGGAAAAGGTAGACTCTCAGGGCCGGATTGTGGGTCTTGACATCAGTAACGATATGTTAGTACAAGCTTGGAAGCACTGCCGTGGGTATCTCAATACCGTTTTTAAAAAATAAAGGATAGAGCTATCCCTACCATATAAAGAAGAGTTCGATAAGGTTTTTATTTCATTTGTCCTGCATGGGTTTGAGGATGACCAAAAGGTGGGGATTATCAGCAATGCTTACCGAGCTCTGACGGTAGGATGAAGGTTCTACATCCTGGATTATGCTGAGTTTGACATTGACAGGATATAGAAATGCACCATGTTATTGACGTGTTAGTGGTGGACCGGAGGTGGCTGCCAAAGTGTGTGAAATTACGGGAGCCAGAGTTCCTGAGGAGGCGATTCCTCAATTTGGTCCTAGCCCCGGATTTTACCAGCCTAGATTAAGTGGAGGTAGAGGCATGGAAAGAGACATAGGCCGGGGGTAGGTAGAGGTCGGGGCATAGGGCCAGGCCGAGGTATAAATCGTGGTGGTGGCATGGGCCGAGGTTTCGGTTGAGACCGGTGCAGAATATAAAATGAGGAGGGGAAAATGCCTGAGATAAGCGGAGAAGAATTGGAAGAATTAAGAAGGTTAACATTAGTGGAGCAATCAGTGATAGCAGGATTAAGGGAAGGGGGTTTCTCAGAAAAAGCTCTGGAAATTTTTAGATACAGAAGGAATTTCTTGCTCCCAGATGACCCCTTAAAAGATATAGCAGATGTTATAGGCAAGTTTACCGGTGCTTGTGGGGACCATGTAGATATTTATTTGAAAATTGACCAGGATATCATCAAAGATGCAAAGTTTCTAACTGATGGTTGCCCTGGAGCAGTGACTTCAGCAGCCGCTTTGACTGAAATGATAAAAGGCGAAAGTACTACTCGAGCTTCAGAACTAAAGGTTCGACATGTGGTAGGATTTTTGAAAGAGGGAGCTAAGGGTTTGCCCAAAAACATGCACGATTGTTGTGGGATTGCCATCGGGGCATTGAGAGATGCAATTGCCAAGTATAAATAAGCTAAGTAAAGAAGATAAAATAACTCAGAGAATCAAGGCGGTTTGAATCCGGGCCGAGGTTTCGGCCGAGGTCGGTGTGGAAGATAGAAAGAGAAAGGGGAATAGTAGATTCCTTAAAGTCCTGGGGTTTTGAAAAAGAATACTAATCAACGGAGAGAACTAAATGAAAATATTGGTCTGTGGTAAAGGGGGATGTGGAAAGAGTACAATTGTGGCTCTTTTAGCCAAAGAGATAGCGATAAGAAAAAGTAAGGTATTGGTGATTGACAGCGATGAGTCAAATATCGGTCTTCATAGCCGGTTAGGAGTGCAAAAGCCTGAAGATTTTATGAATTACTTTGGGGGTAAAAAACTTCTGTTTGAAAAAACCAAAGAGCTGAATTATAAATGGAGACTAGATGACTTACCCAGAGATTATTTAACTGAGAAAGGAAATATCCAACTTTTATCGATGGGGAAAATTTATCAATTCGGTGAAGGATGCGCCTGTCCAATTAATGCTCTTTCTTCAAAGTTTCTAGAAATTCTCGATTTAGGGGACGAGGAATTCCTGATTGCAGATACCGATGCTGGAATAGAGCACTTTGGAAGAGGAGTGGAAAAGGGGGTAGATATTCTTTTTGTCGTTATCGATCCATCCCGAGAATCAATTCTTCTAGCTGAGAAGGTATCTGAACTAGGACGGCAAGTTGATAAGCCTGTCTTTTACATATTGAATCGGATTGCTGACCAAGAAATAAAAGAGTTCCTCTTGAATTCAGTAGATAGAGAAAAGGTGATATCTATTATTCCGGAAAATAAGGAGATATTCATCTCTGGCCTAGCTGGGAACGAATTTAATATAGATGTTAAGGGTATTAGAGAAATTGCTGATATGCTGGAATCCAAAAAGAAGGCAAGTGTCAAAGTAGAGTAACAGGGAGAAATGATAGAGGAAAACGCCGGGAGGTGGTGCCTTTGTGAGAAGCAATAAGCGGTCCCAAGCAAGTTACTTTTAGAGCAAAGGTAATTAAGGGAGTGATTTGACGAAAGAATATATTTTCTGCCCGATTTGTGGAACGACGCTTCAAATAGGAATGCTTGAAGGGAAAGAGAGGAAGTATTGCCCCAAATGTGACTTTGTTGATTACAAAAATCCTCTGCCGGTGGCGCTGGCCATTGCGGTCAAGGATAAAGATTTCCTATTAATCAAAAGAGGACTACCGCCGAGGCAAGGTATGTGGGCTTCGCCTTCTGGTTTTATTGAGATTGGAGAAACCGCAGAAGAAGCCTGTCTAAGAGAGCTGAAGGAAGAAACAGGGGTCTCTGGAGAGATATTGAAGTTAGTTGGTGTAGTTAGACGAGAGGATAAAGAAGTTTATGGGGATATGCTGATAGTGGAGTACCTAGTTAAGGTGGCTAATGAAGAGTTAAAACCGGGGAGTGACGTAGAGGATGTGAGATTGTTTAGTGTGGACGAATTGCCCGATTATTATGCTAATTTTTTTAGAGAGGTTATTGAGGAGGTTCAAAATAAAATATGATCGAAGTTAAAAAGAAAGACCAGTAAGAATTCAGAGTAAAGGTGGAGAAAAGGGTGCCAGCAAAGAGTAACTGGTGACTTTGACGGGTTGTGCAACAATAGTTTAAAAAATAGTACTGCTGATAAGTTGTACTTTTTATTACCTTGTGCAATAAGGACGGGGAAAATTGCTGCACCAAGCTGATAATGGGGACCAGGTTCTGAACCACGCGAACTTCAGTCGGGCATGGTCAATTTAACCACCGAATACAGACTTGCCATTCAAATAGGAGCCATCACTAGAGTTTCAATTTAAAAGGAGATATTTCATCAATGTGCCCGAAAGGCGCAAATAGGATAGCACATAGCCATGCAACGCCAATGGCTATGCATCACCATTTCTCTGCAATTGCCAAAAGATACCGCAACCTTCGAACAACTGATTTAGAACCCATAACTATAGTTGTCAGGGAACTGAAAAATTTAGCCCGCATTGAAGGCATTGATATAGGCTGTGGTGCCGGAAGGTATGATCTGCTCCTCTGTAGGTATTTGGTCAGCGTACTGAGGCTAACCTGTGTCGATGCCAACGATTATATGTTAGAGGAACTCGACAAATATTTGATAAAACACGGTATCAGTAATTTCAATTCAATACATTCCGAAGCAGAACATTTGCCATTTCTGAGTAATGCTCTAGATTGTGTATGCACGTTCAACGCAATACACCACTTCAACCTGCCAGAATTTTTACGCGAGAGTGACAGAATCTTGAATAGCGGCGGTTATCTCTTCATGTATACTAGGCTTCGTGAGCAAAATAGGAGAAATATCTGGGGCCGGTATTTCCCCAAGTTCCACCAAAAAGAAACTCGTCTATATACTCTAGACACGTTAATACAATTAGTAGCAGCGTCAAATCTGCGTATTAAGTCAATCGAGTATTATAAATATGGACGAATCTCAACCTTGGCACAGCTTGTAAAGCGGGCAAGATATCACCACTACTCCACTTTCTCACTTTATTTCCCGGAAGAGCTGGAAGAGGCAATTACCGGATTCAAGCAAAATATTAGGAACGAATTTGAGGACACTAATCAGATTCATTGGTTCGACGAGAACGTTTTATTCGTAGTTCGAAAAGAAGGCTGATTGAGCATCCTTATATTAATAGGAATATTGCAGGAGCATGCCGTAAACCGCATTCTCCGCGACCTAGTACAATTACTGGAACCTATTTCCATGGTTGTAGAAGCTGATTGCAAGGTAAGAGGCGGGCTGAGAAGCAGAGCTATAGCCAAATACGATAAAGAACATACCGGTCAGACAACTTTTAGCACACAAGAACGCTCCAAATGACCAAGTTGTTATGGACTTGTCTTATATTTGGCAGGGGAAAGGACACTAAGAAAAGGAACTGAAGATAAAAACCGAACCGAGGTTATGCTTTGGTAATTACACAATAGGGGAATCAGCACACAGGGGAAGTTAGATGATTTAGCTGAGTATGTAACGGAGTTCACATATATCCGTTACTAGCGAACCATATCGGTGGTGCCTCTTGCTCAAAGTTAAGCTTAATATAGAAAGGAGGAATATGGAATATATTACCCCAGGAAAAATGAGGCAAATAGATAGAAGGACTCAAGAGGAATTTGGTATTCCCGCTGACATTTTGATGGAGAACGCTGGAAGAGCTGTTTTTCAAAGTGCAATGGAGATGCTATCTGAAAAACAAGAGAAGAAAGTAACTGTTATCTGCGGGAGGGGCAATAATGGTGGAGACGGCTTTGTTGCCGCTAGACACCTGATGAATAACGGGATTGACGTGTCTATTTTTCTCGTGGCGGTCGTCAGGGAATTAAGAGGAGAGGCTGAGGCTAATTACCATAGAGCCGAGAAGGTAGCTAATACAATGGGTAAAGTGATTGAGGCCTTGAATGAAGAGAATCTTAGTTCATTTGAGGATAAACTAGAAGGAACATCTACCGCCAGAACTGGCTTTTCAGAGTCATTTATCAGCTGGATTATGCTTTTTTCAGGTTCTCTAACTTCCCTTGCTAGCCCAGTTCCAAATATCCCATCGACGATCAAGGATGTTCCTTCTGGTCTAGATGCTGCAAATGGGAACGTACGTGGAGTTTGCATCAAAGCTACCAAGACAGTTACTTTTGCCAGACCCAAAACCGGATTTATTGGGAATGGGAAATATACTGGAGAGACGATTACAGCGGATATCTCTATCCCCAGAGCTCTTCTGAACAGCTAAATACGATTCCTTCCTCCGCGCTATAAATGATAGTAAAATAAGCCGTTACAGCCTATTGGGAGGTGAAAATGCTTGAGATTACGAAGAGAAACCAGAATGAATTTACAGTAATAGTGGCGGGAAAAGGTGACAAGAGGCAGTATATCGTAAGTTTGGATGATGATTATTATTACCTTTTAACCCAAGGTACGATTAGCAAAGAAGAGCTGATAAGAAAATCATTTCAGTTTCTGCTAGAGAGGGAATCTAAAGAATCTATCCTTTCTAAGTTCAATCTAAAAGTGATTAAAGGTTATTTCCCCGAATTTGAGGAGGAGATAGCAAAAGAGGTGTAAGAATTGCTATGGTGCTTTCCCTTTATAATTTACCAGCTTTTCAGAGCTTCCTGAAAAATAATTCCCACGAAAAGGGAGAGGTGGAATTTTTAGAGTCCATCGCTAACGAGGGGATGAATGCTAATGATGTTGGTGTCTCCATAGATGACCTGAGTATGGGAAGCGACTTTGGCAATGCTGAATTCATATATGCTCACAATTAACCCGAGCAAATCAGCAACTGCCGCTGCCCTTAGATATCCGCCAATCTTCGCTTGTTCCGCTCTCAAGGATATAATGTGACGAAGTGCTTAGAGCGATACCCAAGAGCTTTCCTGATACAACCTCCGAGTAGAACCATGTCAGAAAAGGTTTGTACTTTTCTATGAGGTCACGCTTCTCTTGACAAGTGGCTAGTCTAGTACAAAATAGACATAGTAGTAGTTCAAAAAGCGAAAGTGTATTTTCTCAATAACTAAAGAAATGGGGGTAGAATGCCAATAAAAGATGGTACTAGAGAGGCTGATTTATATAGAAAATTGGGAGAAGGAAGGGTTCAGTGCCAGAGTTGCGCTCATTATTGTGTGTTGAAACCAGGAGAAAGAGGACGTTGTGGAGTTAAACAGAATACTGACGAGAAATTGTATACTTTAGTTTACGGGAAAGCTTGTGCTGCAAACATTGATCCAATTGAGAAAAAGCCCTTTTTCCATTTTTTTACCGGGTACTAGTTCTTACTCCATAGCTACGGTAGGATGCCAGTTTAAATGCAGAAATTGCCAGAATTGGCAAATTTCTCAAGGACCAAAAATGACTGGAGAAATTAAAGGGAAAGATTTACCTCCAGAGATAATTGTAGAGCAAGCTAAAGCATATTATTGTGATTCGATTTCTTATACTTATACCGATCCAATTATTTTTTTAGATATGCCTTAGATACTATGAAAATAGCTAAGGAGGAGGGAATTAAAAATACCTGGGTCACTAGTGGATTTTGGTCAAAGGAATTATTTGATCTAATCTCCCTTTACATGGATGCCGCTAATATTGATTTGAAGTATTTTTCTGATAAAGATTACAAAGAGTATTCTGGAGGAGGATTGAAGCCCGTATTAGATACCTTAAAGAAAGTAAAGAAACGAGGAATTTGGTTAGAGGTAACTACCTTGGTTATTCCTACTATCAGTGATTCTGAAGAGATGTTGGAAAGCATAGCCAATTTTATCAAGAATGAACTTGGTCCAGAGACCCCCTGGCATGTCAGCCAATTCTCAGGAACACTTTCTTGGCAGCTCAAGGATTTACCTGATACTCCGGCCGAAACCTTAATCAAGGCCAGAGAAATCGGGTTTAATCAAGGATTAAACTATGTCTATATTGGTAATGTTCCTGGAATTGACAGAGAAAGTACTTTCTGCCCAAATTGTAAGACAAAAATGATTGAACGAACTGGATATTATATCAAGAGATACGACGAAAACGGCAAATGCTCAAAATGTGGTCAAGACTTGAATTTAATCTTAAGATAAGTGAATAATGGAAAATGTAAGGAAAGTTAATGGCTAAAGACTACTACCAGATTTTGGGAGTCCCGAGAAACGTTAATGGAGAGCAGATAAAGAAGGCTTATCGAAAGCTGGCGATGAAACACTATCCCGACCGCAACCCAAGTAACGATAAATGGGCTAACGAAAAGTTCAAGGAATTGAATGAAGCCTTCCGCATTCTGGGCGACCCAGAAAAGAAGAGACAATATGATCAGTTCGGCACAGTGGGCGAGGTTAGCGATATTTTCCGTAGTTCCCACACAAGAATCACATTTGAAGATTTGATGAAGGACTCTGGCGGGTCTGGCCTTGGTTTCGACTTCCTAGACAATATATTTGGAGATTCCCTAAAGGGTAGAGTCTATCCCTTCAGGACGTTCAGTCGGGGTTTCGGTGGGCCTAGTGGCATGAGATTTGAGACTACGGGAGGAATTAACACGGAAGAGATATTTAATAAGGCTCAGCAACCTCGACCTAAAGATGTGCGATACGAGATAACAATTAGCAGAGAGCAAGCAGAGCAGGGTCTAGCAAAAGGCTTAGTGCAAAAGGGGAAAAAGCTAAGAGCCAAGATTCCTGCCGGCTTTAACACCGGCAGGAAAATAAGACTGCGAAATGCCTGCCAGCTTACCGATGGTCAGCCCGGAGATATTCTAATTCAAATCAAAGTCAATGATAATAGGATAGTAACCAGAGTCATTGAAGTCAATAATGGTAATCATAGAACATTAACAAGAACCATTACAAATACTTGACAAATCATAAAAATAATGGTATGATGAGGGTTTGTGATTAATCTTCTTACGTATTCACCTTGTTATCTCTCATCGTTATCTGCAAATTTTACTTAGCTGTAGTACCTCTATCAAGCGGTTTCGCGTATCTATTTAAGGAGTAGAGTAAGAGATGGTTCTTTTGTCACCAACACACACTGAAGGGAAAATGACGCCTGTTTCCAGAAAATCTTATGCCAAGTTACCCCAGATACTAGATATACCCAATCTGATTCAAGTCCAGCTAGAATCTTTCCGGCGGTTTCAAGAAAAAGGGCTAAAGCAATTATTGGAGTCAATATCCCCCATTAAAGACTTCACTGGCAACAGGCTAGAGCTTAGCTTCAAAGACTATGAATTCTGTGGGCCTTATCCCACCGAGCAAGATTGTCGCCAGCGGGACTTAACCTACTCAGCTCGACTCTATGTGAGAACACAGTTGCTGGTTAAAGAAACGGGGGAAATTAAGGAAAAAAAACTGTTTTTCGGTAACATTCCATTGATGACAGCCCAAGGCACCTTCATTATTAGTGGTGCCGAACGGGTAATAGTAAGCCAATTGCTCCGCTCACCAGGTGTCTTTTTCACCATTGAGGGAGATACTCCTAGTGGTCGTCAATTATGCCAAGCTAAGCTAATCCCCACTCGCGGCGCTTGGCTGGAGTTTGAAACCAGCAACCGGAATGTAATCTCAGCCAAAATAGACGGCAAACGGAAGATTCCTATCACTACACTGTTGCGCGCTATTGGTTACGGTAGTGATGAGCAACTGCTCAACTTATTCCCCAAAGAGGATAGCTCCTCGGAGAACCAGTATATCAGGTCAACAATAGAGCGTGAACCATTAGTTAGGGATACGACTAGTGCCCTGATTGATATATATAAAAAACTGCGCCCTGGTGACCCACTCAACATTGAAAATGCTAAAAAACTGATAAACAACCTGTTCTTTAATTCCCAGCGTTATGACCTAGGCGAGGTTGGTCGGTATAAGCTTAATAAGCGATTAGAGCTTAAGGTTGCTGAAAATCAGCGAACTTTAACCACAGAGGATATTATAGCAATAGTCAGGCACATCATTATGGTTAACAATGGCAGTGATAGCCCCGACGATATTGACCATCTGGGCAATCGGCGTGTGCGCACTGTGGGTGAGCTGATGCAAAACCAGTTCCGTATTGGGCTACTGCGCATGGAGCGAGTAATCAGAGAGCGTATGAGCATTATTGACACTGAAGCAGTTACTCCCGACGCTCTGATCAACATTCACCCTATAGTAGCCGCCATCAGGGAGTTCTTCAGTAGCTCACAGCTATCACAGTTTATGGACCAAACCAACCCACTAGCTGAGCTAACTCATAAGCGTCGACTATCAGCAATGGGACCAGGCGGTCTATCTCGGGAGCGTGCTGGCTTTGATGTCCGCGATGTCCACTTTTCCCACTATGGTAGAATCTGTCCTATAGAGACACCCGAGGGACCTAACATTGGTCTTATCGGCTCTCTATCCACTTACAGTATAATTAATGATTATGGTTTTATTGAAACGCCATATCGTCAGGTTATTGCCGAAGTAAGCAATACCTACGATAAACTGCTGGGTAAGACAACTCGGGAAGCGGTACTTGATGACGACGACAATACTATAGTAGAGGATGGAGCTACCATTACCCCTGAGATTGCTACTGAATTATGTCACCTATCTCCTCGGAATATTAAGGTGATACCTTTTGTCTCTGATGGGGTAATCTACCTAACCGCCGACAAAGAGGATGAATATACCATTGCTCAGGCCAATGCCCGGCTTGACGAAAATAACCAATTTATGGAAGAAAAGGTTGAAGCCAGGTTGGGTGACCGCTACCTAATAGAGTCTCCCGATAAACTGCAGCTAATGGATGTATCACCTAAACAGATATTCAGTGTTTCCACAGCATTAATCCCCTTCCTAGAACATAATGATGCTAATCGTGCCCTGATGGGCTCTAATATGCAGCGGCAGGCGGTGCCCCTAATTCGCCCCGAGGCACCTTTAGTAGCTACAGGCATGGAAACGGAAGCCGCCAAGCGCAGTGGTCAGGTGCTCTTTGCCCAACATTCTGGAACGGTAACCTCAGCTACTAGCTCACAGATTATAGTTACTGAAGACAACGGCGACAAGAAGACATATCAGCTAATGAAATTTTCGCGGACAAATCAAGGGACTTGTATTAACCAGCACCCCACAGTGAATAAGGGCGACCGAGTAAAACTGGATGAGCTTCTAGCTGATAGTTCAGCTACTGAACAAGGAGAATTAGCCCTAGGACAGAATGTGCTGTGCGCCTTTATGAGTTGGGAAGGCTATAACTTTGAGGATGCTATCATTATTAGCAATCGCCTGGTTGAGCAAGACAAGTTTTCCTCCATTCATATTGAGAAGCATGAGGTAGAAGCACGGAATACCAAGTTAGGACCCGAGGAAATCACCAGGGATATACCTAATGTAGGTGAGGAAAGCCTGCGTGAGCTTGATGAGAACGGAATTATTCGGATTGGCGCCGAAGTAGGTCCGGATGACATTTTAGTGGGCAAAATTACCCCAAAGGGGGAAACTGAGCTATCGGCTGAGGAGAAGCTTCTGCGGGCTATCTTTGGCGAAAAAGCCCGAGAAGTGAAGGACACTTCCCTGCGAGTACCTCACGGTGAGCGGGGCAAAGTGATTAATGTGAGAAATGTCTCCCGTTATGACAAGGACGAAGAGCTACCCGCCGGGGTTAATCAATGGGTACAGGTCTGGGTTGCCCAGAAACGGGAAGTCTCGGTAGGGGATAAGCTATCCGGCCGGCATGGTAATAAGGGAGTTATCTCACTTATCACCCCGGTTGAGGACATGCCTTTCCTCCCCGATGGCACACCGGTAGACATTATACTTAACCCGATAGGGGTTCCATCACGAATGAACATTGGTCAGGTTCTAGAAACCCATCTCGGCTGGGCGGCTTATATGCTGGGCTGGAAGGTATCCAGCCCCATCTTTGATGGTGCCAGTGATATTGCTATTGAGGATGCTCTGGCTAGAGCTTGGCTTGCTCAAAAGGCTGGAGCAATTAATCCTAACCCTATTAATGGGGACTTGACCATGCAACTGGAGCTGGCTAAGGTGTGGCTTGAAAATCAGGGTTATGATGCAGATAGGGTATTGAGTGATTGCTATCCCGGAGAGGCAAAGGAGGCTTGCCTCCGCTTATGGCTCGAAGACCTTGGCGTAGCCAGCCGAGAGCTTAATCTAGGGGAGCTGGAGCAAGCAGCAAAAAAGGTCGGGGCGGAAGAGAACCTGGCTCCGCCTATTCTGGGTAAGGTTATACTCCGCCACGGGCGTACTGGTGAGCCATTTGACCAGCCGGTAACTGTGGGTAGTATCTATATGATGAAGCTAAACCATTTGGTTGAGGACAAGGTTCACGCCCGTTCCATTGGTCCTTACTCCCTGATTACCCAGCAGCCGGTGGGTGGTAAGGCTCGGTTTGGCGGTCAGCGCTTTGGTGAGATGGAGGTATGGGCACTAGAAGCCTATGGTGCTGCCCACAACCTCCAAGAAGCCTTGACCATTAAGTCAGACGACGTGATTGGGCGAGACAAAACCTATGAAGCTATAGTTAAGAACGAGGATATTTTCCAACCCGGTGTGCCAGAATCGTTTAAGGTTCTGGTAAAGGAATTGCAGAGCTTAGGGCTTGCCATTGAGGTGATCAACGAAGAGGAAAAGGCAATCACTGCCGAGGAGACTAGGCAAGTGCCTAAACTAGAGACGGAGCTTGAAATTGCTGAACACCTAGCTGAGGGAGAGGTAAAAGAAGAAAATGCTTGAAGTTAACGATTTTGATGCCATCCGTGTCTCTCTGGCTTCACCGGAGCAGATCAGGAGCTGGTCCTACGGTGAGGTAACCAAACCAGAGACTTTTAACTACCGCACTCTAAGACCGGAAAGAGACGGACTTTTTTGCGAGGGAATCTTTGGTCCAACTAAAGACTTTGAGTGCTATTGTGGCAAGTATAAAAAAATACGCTACAAGGGGGTTATTTGCGATAAGTGTGGCGTTGAGGTAGCCCGGGCGAAAGTACGCCGGGAACGTATGGGACATATTGAGCTGGCGTGCCCGGTGAGTCATATCTGGTTTGCTAAGGGGATACCCAGCCGATTGGGGCTACTGCTTGACCTGTCGCTGCGGAGCTTGGAGCGTGTCCTTTACCTCTCCCATTATATCATCACCTCTATAGATGAAGAGGCACGACAGGAGGTAATTAAACAGCTTGAGGAGATCACCTCACAAAAAATAGACGAGTGCCAAGAGGCACTGGAGACTAAAATCGCCGAGATGGAGCAGAGCCAAGCGACAGTAGAGGAAATAAACCAGCTCCGGCAGCATTTCATTGACGAGAAAACAAAGCTTAGTGAAGAGCTTGCCACCGACGTGGAAAAACTAAAAGACCTTCGGAAACGGGCACTACTCACCGAGAACCGTTACCATGAACTCAAGCAGAAATATGGTCAAGTTTTTAAGGCCGGGATGGGGGCTGAGGCCATCCTTCAAATTCTTAAGGATGTTAACCTTGATGAATTGCGCAGTGAGCTAATCCAAGAGACCCATTCTACTTCAGGTCAACGACGCAGGAAGGCAAGTAAGCAGCTACAGATAGTGGAAGCCTTCCGCCACAGTGGCAATAAACCAGAGTGGATGATTTTAATTGTGTTGCCTGTCTTACCCCCAGAGCTTCGCCCTATGGTTCAACTAGACGGAGGCAGATTTGCTACCAGTGACCTTAATGACCTGTATCGACGAGTCATCAATCGCAATAACCGACTATGTCACTTATTAGAAATTGGAGCGCCAGAGATTATTATCCGCAATGAGAAACGGATGCTTCAGGAAGCAGTCGACTCTCTCATTGATAATGGTCGCAGGGGACGAGCCGTTTCCGTCAGCCGTAATCATAAACTGAAGTCACTCTCCGATATGCTCAGGGGTAAACAAGGACGCTTTCGCCAGAATCTACTGGGTAAGCGGGTTGACTATAGCGGTCGGTCGGTCATTGTGGTCGGTCCAGAACTGAAACTTCACCAATGTGGTTTACCTAGACAGATGGCTCTAGAGCTATTCAAGCCCTTCGTTATGCACCAACTAGTGAAACAAGACCTCGCTCACAACATTAAGAGCGCCCGACGGCTGGTGGAGAGAGCTAATCCAGAGATATACGACATACTGGAAGAGGTCACCAAGGAGCGACCGGTGCTGCTTAACCGCGCTCCTACCCTGCACCGGCTTAGCATCCAGGCTTTTGAGCCGGTACTCATCGATGGTAATGCCATTCAGCTTCATCCCCTGGTATGTTCTGCCTTTAATGCTGATTTTGATGGTGACCAGATGGCAGTTCACATCCCCTTGTCCAAAGCTGCCGTTAAAGAGGCTAGAGATATGATGCTCAGCACCCACAATATGCTGCTGCCAAGCTGTGGTGAGCCAGTGCTAGCCCCGACGCTGGATGTAGTCCTCGGTTGCTACTACTTGACCACCATTACTCCTAAAGCTAAAGGGGAAGGTGCAATTTTCGGCAGTTTTGAGGAAGCAAGGCTTGCTTACGAACTTGGCGCTATTGACCTCAGAGCTGAGATTGAGGTCAGAGACAGGGAAAGGGGTCAAAGGGTTAAAACTAGTGCTGGTCGCACCATCTTTAACAGTGTTCTGCCTCCAGAGCTACGCTTCTACAACAAAGCAATTGACAAATCAAGCTTAAAACAAATAGTAACCGATTGCTATAAACTACTAAGTAACGAGGATACGGCGGTGGTGCTGGATAAACTCAAACAACTAGGCTTCCACTATAATACCAAATCAGGGACTACTATTGCTACCAGCGATATCGAGGTTCCTCAGAGTAAATCAAAGCTCTTAGAGGAAGCAGAGGAAAGGATTGCTATTATTGAAAACCAGTATCATCGCGGCTTAATCACTGATGATGAAAGGTATAATGGCGCCATAGCGATATGGACGGAAACCACCGACAGTATTACTGATACCATCTCCCATACTCTTGACCGCTATGGCGGTCTTTATATGATGGCAACATCTGGAGCCAAGGGAAATGTTTCCCAGATTAGCCAGATGGGAGGTATGCGGGGTTTAATGACTGACCCATCGGGCAGAGTAATTGACTTTCCTATTAAGTCATGCCTCCGTGAAGGACTTAGTGTTCTGGAATACTTTATTTCTACCCACGGTGCTCGCAAGGGATTGGCTGATACCGCCCTGAGGACATCAGGTAGCGGTTACCTCACTAGACGTCTTATTGATGTTGCCCAGGACGTTATCACCATTCAGGAGGACTGTGGTAGTACAGACGGTATATGGATATCTGAACCACCAGAAAAGGAGCTGCTACCATCACTGATTGAGCGAATAACCGGTCGGTTAGCGGCAAGTAAGGTAGTTAATCCTCGCACTGGAGAAACTATTGTTGACCGAAATGAGGAAATTGATGAGTTGAAGGCAAATGAAATTATCACTGCTGGGATAATTAAAGTTCATGTCAGGTCACCTCTTACTTGTCAATCCAGGCACGATTGCTGCCAGTGGTGCTATGGTAGAGACCTTGCTTATGGGCATTTGGTCACCCCCAATACAGCAGTAGGCATTATTGCTGCCCAGAGTATCGGCGAGCCAGGTACTCAGCTAACCCTACGTACCTTCCACACCGGCGGCGTAGTAGGACTTGATATCACCAGCGGTCTGCCCCGGGTAGAAGAGCTCTTTGAGGTAAGACCACCCAAAAATCAAGCAATCATCTCGGAAATAGATGGTGTGGCAGAAGTCCTTGGTAAAGAAGAGGGGAAAGTAATTAAGGTTACTAGCTCTGATATATTCCGGGATGAATATTCACTGTCCCCTAGCTGGCAAGTTATGGTGAGTAACAGTCAGTGGGTAGATATAGGAGCTGTGTTATCCCAAGCCCCTGAGGCTGAAGCTACACTACAGTCAGTAGACTTGACCTCTGAAACTCAAGTTATTCTAGCTCGTGTAGCTGGTACAGTGATTATTGAAGGTGAGCAATTATTCATTAGCTATGAGGAGGAAGAGGAACGCGAGTATGTTATTCCGGCTGCCGCCCGTATTTGTGTTCAAACTGGAGACCAAATAAAGGCAGGGCAGCAACTTACCGAGGGCTCTATTAACCCACAGGATATTCTGCGTATTTTGGGCAGGGAGGCAGTCCAGCAATACCTTGTAGACGAGGTGCAAAAGGTATACCGCTCCCAGGGAGTGAACATAAATGACAAGCATGTTGAAGTTATTGTCCATCAGATGCTGACCAAGGTTCGTATTGATTCTTCAGGTGACTCCGAGCTCGTGCCCGGAGAACTGATAGACAGGTTCCATTATGAGGACATTAATGCTAATGTATTGGCTGAGGGGGGTGAACCAGCCACCGCCCACACTATATTAATGAGTATAACCAGAGCCTCGCTGAGCACTGATAGCTGGCTAGCTGATGCCTCCTTCCAGGAGACTACCAGAGTGCTTACTGAGGCTGCAATTCGTGGCAAGATAGATAAGCTGACTGGGCTTAAGGAGAATGTAATTATAGGTAAGCTGATTCCAGCCCGTTATCCGGCTTCTCAAGAGGTGCCAATGTTAGCCACTGGTGAGGAAGATAGAGAGGAGCTAGATATGTAAGGTCTCTTGCACGATTTGATGTTAACAAAGGGTCGCCCCACTTTAATTAGGGCGATCTTATTTTATCTGCTGTTACTCAGTTCAGGTAAAGAGTGGTATAATAAGGCGATTTATTAAGGGGGTAGTAAGGAAGAAAGGTGGAAACAGATCGCGTTGTATCGGGTAAACCTGACACTGAAGACATACCTATTGATACTAATCTCCGACCCCGACGCCTTGATGATTTCATTGGGCAGACCAAGATTAAGGATAATCTGAACATAGCCATCGCTGCGTCTAAAGCTAGAGGTGAGGCACTGGACCACATACTACTCTATGGACCACCTGGTCTGGGTAAGACCACCCTGGCTTACATTATAGCTGTTGAAATGGGGGTTAATATTAGGATTACCGCAGGTCCAGCAATAGAGCGCACCGGAGATTTAGCAGCTATCCTAACCAACCTCCGCAACCAGGATATACTTTTTATCGATGAAATCCACCGCATTAGTCGCCCAGTAGAGGAGGTGTTATACCCGGCTATGGAGGACTTTGCTCTGGACATTGTCATAGGTAAGGGTCCCGGGGCTAAAAGCCTGCGGCTAAACTTACCACATTTTACTCTAATTGGCGCCACTACCCGATTTGCCCTGTTGAGCCCACCGCTTAGAGACCGCTTTGGTGCCGTTTACCGCCTTGATTTCTACGACCAGGCGTCTATAGAGGTAATTCTTAAACGCTCAGCCCGCATTCTCCAGGTGAAAGCCGAAGCCAGTGGACTGGAGGAAATAGCCTGCCGGGCTAGAGGTACACCTCGCGTGGCTAACCGATTGCTCAAGAGGGTCAGAGATTATGCCCAAGTGATGGCAGGTGGTATAGCTACCGAATCAGTAGCAGTTGAGGCATTATCTAAGCTTGAAGTCGACCATATAGGCTTGGATGAAATAGACCACAAGGTGCTACATACTATCATTGATAAGTTTAATGGTGGCCCGGTGGGACTAGACACTATTGCTGCCGCCATCAGCGAGGAGTCAGATACCATTATGGACGTTTATGAGCCCTATCTCCTGCAACTGGGCTTTCTGGAGCGAACCCCTCGGGGTAGATTAGCCACCCAACTGGCTTATCAGCACCTCGGCCTGCCCTATAATAAACAAAAACCGCCTCAGCCAACCCTGTGGTGAAGAGATTATTTACCTGACAACCCACCACCTTCAATCTCTCTATCCCTAAAAAGAGAAGGACAATGAACAGGAGACAATTCTTCATCGGCACTCTTCTAGACCTTGATGATAAGCTAAAATCACACGATGAATATGAGACTCTCATGATTGCTGGGCTCCTACGCAAGCTTCTCTTAGATAAGAATCCTCTTGTTGACCAGGTCAATCGACAGAAGCGCCAAAGGATTAGATTTATTATCAACGATTATCCATTGCCAACTATGGAACCTGGTATTGAGTTTTGCTCTCTGGAGGATATGCTCGACCCAAGCGTAATTCCCTGTCCTAGGCCACTTGAGGTGACTAGAGACCAGTTACTTTCTCTAAGGTGGACCCCATCGTTAGGACAGGATAGGGGCTATATTAAGATTGGGTTCCGCTATCCTCAAGGGGTCTGGTATTAAGGATTCTACCATACTTCTACTGGTGGCTTCTACCGGTATTGCGTTAAACACCTCGGTTG
>Ga0114922_10000303_pt1 | contig 47429 bp, 52 predicted proteins | sample AartaG_FD_100975 | JGI IMG/M metagenome (GOLD analysis project Ga0114922, IMG submission 100975) | Deep subsurface microbial communities from Aarhus Bay to uncover new lineages of life (NeLLi) - Aarhus_00045 metaG | ecosystem: Environmental > Aquatic > Marine > Oceanic > Sediment | place... | reverse complement strand
TATAAGAATTTGCTTCTTGATCACCAAAGCATAAAACTGTTTTACCTTTACGGAAAGATTTTAATATAAGGGAATTTGTTTAGTAGGTAGTATTTTAATATAAACGGATATTTCAGAAATAGTTCGAATTGGTGGTGTCCGCGTCTGCCAGAGAAAATAGAAATTTTCTACATATCTTTTAATTGAAGATATGCATTGATTAGATTATCCATATACTCATCATCTTTGGGATCGATCTTCCTACGGGTTTCATCTTCATCGAACCAGTCAAGTACTTTTTTGATTCCTTTTGCAAAAGGAATGGTTGCTTTAAATTCGGGAACGAAGGTTTTTATCTTTGTATTATCGAAGATTACACTGTAAGCTTTATCTCCCCATAAGCAGGTCCCGGTCTCACTATCGTATTTCATGATAAAATCAGAAGGAATATGGATAAGATTGGCTTTCATGCCTACGGCATCGGCAATAATATTATAAATTTGATTCCAGGTTAATAATTCGTCGGATGTAATGTGGAATGCATGGCCGATAGCGTGAATATTTCCCAGAAGTCCTACAAATCCTTTCGCAAAATCTTCGGAATGAGTGAGTACCCACAACGAGGTTCCGTCTCCATGGACTATGATTTTCTTTCCGTGTTTGATTCTATCAATCAGCCAGTATCCCCGCCGATCTCCGACAGCAATAGGAAATACATTACGATAAGTATGTGAAGGGCGCACAATAGTCATAGGGAAACCCTCTTCGCGGTATTTTTGAATTAAGTAATCTTCACATGCTATTTTGTTTTGACTGTATTCCCATATAGGGTTCGCCAGTGGTGTAGACTCGGTTATCCGTGGATCAGTAGGCGGTTTCTGATAGGCGGATGCAGAACTGATAAAGATGAATTGTTTTACTTTTCCTTTGAATATTTCATAATCTCTTTTGACATCATCAAGGACATATGCGATCCAATCAACGATTACATCAAAATCATAATCCCTTACGGCCTTAAGTGTTTCTTCCTTATTATGAATATCTGCTTTTATTGATATGGCGCTGGGTATTTCTTCTTTGGTTATTCCCCGGTTTAGATGATAGAGGTCTATACCTTTTTTTAAAGCCAGGAGGCTACAGGATGTGCTGATATTTCCTGTTCCTCCAATAAATAGTACTTTCATTTTTTTCTTATTTTTTATAGATATTTCTAAAGTTCAAAAATATATTATAGGTTTATAAAAGTCAAGCTGGTAAGGATAAAGAAGTGCTTCACAATAGAGAACAGAAGTTTTTTTTAAGCAGCTACTTTATGATAAAATGATTAAAATGAAAAAGGTAATTATAATAAATCTTTTATTACAATGGGCGGCGGCATACAAAGATATCATAAATATCTAAAGCAGGACCTTGATCAAATAAAAGATTTTGTCATAGCCTATCAGGACAGGATACTGTTTGGTTCGGACATTATTTTAAATTCTTCAAAAGAGAAGGATTTAAACTGGTGTTACAGCAGGATGAGATGTGATATTGACCTCCACGAGAGCGTAGAGTATACCTGTGATTTTGGAGAGTCGGAATGGGTGCATGAAGGTTTTAATCTGGACAAAGAAGTCTTAAGGAAACTGTATTACGAAAACCCGAAAAAAATACTCGGTTTTTAGTTAATAAAGATTTGATTTAGTACCTCGCAAGCATAAAGTTTCATATTGATCACTTTATTTTTATCTATCTTTGATACCATGAAGGAGACCAGTCCCCTGAATTGTTATTGGTAAGCCTTACCTGGCTTTTTCCAGCCGGATCCATTACATATATCTCAAGATTCCCGTCACGGCTTGATGCAAAAGCAATCCTTGATCCGTCAGGAATCTGCATTCTACAGCCTTCCAGAGAAAATACTGCAACTGCTGATATAACAATAAGCAGATATATAAATGTTTTCTTCATTTTAAACTGCGTTTATGTCTATTGTATTAATTTTATACCAGATATGCGTATATTTACAAAAAATATTATCTCTGGCTTACAAGATATGCAAATTATATAATTTTCCTTGTGTCAAATTCATCTAACAAATAAAATATTACTGAAAGGACTGTTTGTTTTATAAATTAAGCTGAAATACTTTACTATGCTGCCAAAAGTAATAATGCACAATGAGATAAGCGTGGACGGTTCCATAAAAGGATTTGATATTGATGTTGGGACTTATTACAGGATTGCCATAGGTTATAAGCCGGATGTAATACTGGTCGGTTCGATTACGGCAAAAAGTGCAGTAAATAAAGTGTCTCCGGAAAAGAAAGCTGATTTTAAAAAGCCGGAGACTTCAAAGGATGATAAAAGGCCGTACTGGGTAATACCGGACAGCAGGGGGATCCTTAAAGGCATGCTTCATCTGTTTAGAAGATTTGATTATTCCAGGGATGTAATAATACTGGCTTCAGAAAAAACTCCTTCTTCATATCTAAAATATCTTAGTGAAAGAGAATATGATTATATTATTGCAGGAAAAGGGTATATCGATTACCGGAAAGCGCTTGAGATTTTGGCAGAGCGCTATAATTCAAAGACGGTCCTGACCGACAGCGGAGGCATACTTAACAGCATACTGATTGAACAGGGTCTGGTTTCTGAAATAAGCATCATAATCTCACCGGTGCTGGTGGGGATTAAAGGCACGGGACTGTTCAGGAATCTGGGACTGCCCTCCGGATTGAAACTTAAACTGCTGCAAAATAAGATCTTGGATAACAATTGCCTGTTTCTTATCTATAAGGTATTGAAATAATAAGCAAACAGTAAATATAATTTATACTTGATTAGGGGTTATGTCCGAAGAAGTTCAAATCACAATAATAGGCGGCGGAGTCGTAGGCTGTGCAGTAGCTTATGAACTTTCAAGAGATTCCGGGCTGGATATTGTATTAGTTGAGAGAAACAGGCAGATCAATGGCGAAAATCAGTCTTCCAGGAATTCAGGAGTCATCCATTCGGGGATTTATTATTCTCAAAAAACGGGCCCTCTTAAGGCAAAGCTGTGCGTAGAGGGAAATAAGATGCTTTATGAGTTTTGCCGGGAGCATAATATACCTCATAAAAAAACCGGTAAGCTTGTAGTAGCTGCCGACCAGCTGGAAGAAGAATATCTTGAAGATGTTTGCAGGACTGCTCTTGAAAACCAGGTTCCCGGAGTTGAAATGATCGACAGCCGTAAGGTAAGTCAGTATGAACCTAATATCAGCGCAGTTTCCGCTCTGTATGTGCCCACCGCAGGGATTATTGAACCTACTGTTCTGGTAGATAAACTTTACAGGCTCGCAGAATCCTGCGGAGTCATTTTCCTGGTAGGAAATGAAGCAGTAGGGATAAGTCCTGAAGGTAAGGGTATTGAGGTCAAAATAAGATCCGATACCGGAGTTGAAATATTTAAAACTAAAATACTTATTAATGCTGCAGGGCTTTATTCTGATGATGTGGCCCGTATGGTCAATCCTGCAAGTCCCTACAGGATGGATCCGGTCGGGGGTGAATGGGCCAGGTTTTATAAGACCAAAAGGGATGATATTTTTATGAATGGATTAAATGTTTATCCTGTGCCCTCCGGCTATCTTCCCGACGGTGAAAAATCAAGGGTTAGTTTTAAGGAATTTAAGAAGCAGCTGGAAATGGGAAAGGTGCATAAATCTACCGGGGTTCACCTCACTCCTACTTTTGAGATAAAAGATAACGAGTATATCGTTGGTGATACAGTGATTATGGGCCCTGCATATACGAAACCTGGAGACAGAGAAGATTATAGCCAGAAAAGGAAAGAGAAGTATTATCTGAATATGGTAATGCCGTTTTTTCCAAATATAAAATTGGAGGATATCGGGCTTCATCAGACCGGTATAAGGGCCAAATTAAAAGATCATTACGATTTTGTAATTGAAAGGGATCCGAAATATTCCAATGTTGTAAACCTGGTCGGAATGGATTCACCGGCTCTTACTGCTTCATTGGCTATAGCCGGATATGTAAGTGATCTTCTGGGAAGGCAAATTCGGAAGTAAGTATCCTTATTTTTTTTATTTTATGGTAATATTTCCAGATGTAAAAAGTTCTGTTTTTTTAAAGTAATTGGCTTAAGGAATATAAAGGAGAGTAAAATTGGAAGAAGTCGAAAAGTGCGAAGAATGCGGCAGGATTCTTAAGGATAAATCAACCGAACCATATTGCAAGCAGTGCGACGAGAAGCTGGACAAGCAGTTTGATAGTATTGAGGATAATATAGTGATTTTTAAAGAGCTTCTGGACAGTGAAATAAAGATTTTGGAAAAATTTGAGGATTCGGATATTAAGGATCTTTTTAAAAGAGTGTATGATAAACTTTCCAAAGAAGAAGGCGGATTAAAGCAGGACGGTATAGCTGTATTAAGCAAATTAAAAAGTTCATTTAATCTAAAAGAATCAGAACTGGGGATCGGGAAATTCCCTGAATTTAAGGACGTTAAAAAGCCGAAACAAAAGAATCATTGTCCCGGGTGCAACAGAAAGATAAAAGAGAGTTTTAATCTGTGCCCTTACTGCGGCTATAAGTTAAAAGATGATTTTGAAAGCAAATATTGATCTTACTGCTGTCAATCTCTTTATACTGGTACTGAAAATATACTGCAACCGGTCTTGAATTTCATATCCTATTTTATATGAGTGCAATAACTGCTTTTTGGCAGTTGAAATTTTCTTGACAATTACCTTGCCTATAATATAATAAATTCTTTGTGTACCGCATTTTAGGATTATAAACATAAATATTTTAAGAAACCTCCGGTTGTATCTGATTAAATAAAATTTTCCTATATGTAAATTCCTTTCGGAAGACTGGTAAAAATAATGGAAGAACAAAAGAAGCAAATCTTAAGCGAAAATTTAAGAGTACTATTATTTAAGTACTCTATTCCCACCATAATCGGGATGGTAATAATAGCACTTTATAATTTTGTTGATACTATTTTTGTAGGCAAGGTGATAGGTCCTGATGCCATTGCAGGCCTCACCATAGTACTGCCTGTGATTATTGTCATTGTAGCTATCGGCCTTCTTACCGGGGTAGGTGCAGCTTCTATAATATCCCGTTCTCTGGGTAAGGGAGATAAAGAAAAAGCTGTAATTGCCGGCGGGGATAGTATTGTACTAAATACGGTTTTAAATATTATAACCATCGTACCCATCTATATTTATTCCGAGAAAATACTTGTATTTCTGGGTGCTTCCAGCGAAGTTCTGCCTTACGCAAGAGATTATCTAAACATAATGCTTCTGGGATTTGTGTTCTTATCCTTTTCTGTAAACGGTACCAACCTGATCAGGGCGGAAGGCAAACCAAGGGCTTCAATGTATGAGATGATCATAGGGTCTATCTTGAATATAATTCTTGATTACCTTTTTATAGTCGTGTTCGGATGGGGAGTCAAGGGCGCAGCAATAGCCACGGTCATAAGCCATATAGCAAGTTCTACTTATATCATCGCATTTTTTATTTCAAAAAGCAGTATATTTAAACTTAAGCTTAAAATGTTTAAGATAAATAGGTCCATATCCCGCAGGATCTTGACCATTGGGACCCCCTCGTTTTTGATGGAGATCATCGGCAGTGTGATGTTTCTGCTGTTTATCAGGACCGTACAGCAGTACGGCGGTGATGTCTATATTACCATAACCGGGATAGGTATCAGGATTATTGATCTTATATTTATGCCGCTTTTAGGAGTAAGCCAGGGACTCTCTCCGCTTGTAGGATTTAATTATGGGGCAAAGCTTTACCCCAGAGTCAAAAAAGTCTTAAGGGAAGCGTTTATCTGGACATCATTTATAACTCTATTGGGCTTTATTATAATGGTAATATTTCCGGAATCACTGATAGGTATTTTTACCAGTGATATAAGTGTTATTGAAAAAGGGGCAGGTCCATTAAGGATGATTGCAATGCTGGCACCTTTATGGAGCTTCCCCATACTGGGCAGTACATTCTTCCAGGCCATAGGCAAGCCCAGGCCTTCACTTGTTATAACTCTGTCAAGGGATCTGTTTTTCTTCATACCGGCAATTATTATACTGCCGCGTCTTTTTGATCTTACAGGGGTATGGATTTCATGGCCTGTTACCGATTTCTGCTGCTTTGTTATAACCACCATATTCCTGATAAGAGAGATAAGAGTAATAAACAGGGATATAGAACTGGAAAAGGTAAAGATATCCTAAATTACCTGATCAACTTTAATGTTTTACCAAAATCTTAATATATGATATCACCATATATAAATATGTTATAATATTTGATTGGCGGAGAGATGGCTGAGCGGTTTAAGGCGCACGCTTGGAAAGCGTGTAAGCGGCGTAAGCTGCTTCGAGGGTTCAAATCCCTCTCTCTCCGCCAGGGGATGGGAATGAGATTGCGCAAAAACAAGTTATCAGAAATATCAAAGAATCATAAATAAGAATGTTAAAAAATGAAATTAGGAAGAATTGAAAAATGGTTTATGACCAGACATAAACATGATGAATATGTTATCGGTATTGCTGAAAAATTATTAAGTTTTGTAAATATGAAAGAAAAACAGAATTGCCTTGAGATAGGATGTGGTGATGGTGCTGTTTCCAAGCACATTTTTAAAAAATATAACTTGAATGTGACAGGAACTGATGTGGACCCGGAGATGGTCCGTCTTGCAAAGAAAAATATCGGTAATATACCAAATATCCGGTTTTTGGGGGCTAGTGTGACTAATTTACCTTTTCAAGATAACAACTATGATATAGTCTTATCATTTCAAGTATTGCATCACATATCCAACTGGTTGGATGCCTTGAAGGAAATAAAAAGAGTGTTAAAACCAAAAGGTTATTTAGTTTACTTTGATCTTCTTTTTCCTAGGGGCCTGGCTAAAATAGGAAAATTATTCAAACATAGCTATGGGATCGTAACTCTTCATGATTTAAATTCATTTATTGAGAAAAATAATTTTTCTACCATTTATTCCTCACCTTTAAAAAAGGATATTTTCGGTAATGCTTATAAAGCTGTATTTCAGAAGAATTAATGATTATAGCTTTAATTGCCACTTAAGATAGCAACATTATATTTAGATAGTGCTTACTGGCATTTAACCTTTTCAATAGGGAGACTTCGGATATAATTATTTCATCCTGATTATATGATTACGATACACATAACTTGATTTTTGAAAAGACTTTGTTTATTATAGACAATAAGTTATTGCTTATAAACTTATATAGTATTTACAGCTGCAGCTTTTAGGAGATGAGTAATTAAATATATTAAACAATTTAAACATGAGGTGATGTAAGTGTACTCAATAAAAGCTAGAGATTTAACCAAGAAATTTAACGGATTTACAGCAGTGGATAAAATATCGTTTGTGGTAAAAAGTGGAGAACTTTTTGGTCTGCTCGGCCCGAATGGAGCTGGTAAAACAACAACCATCAGAATGCTTACAGGAATTTTTAAACCAACAAATGGCACTGCTTTAATAGAAGGATACGACATTCAAAAAAATCCTTTAGAAGCTAAACAGCTTATGGGAATAGTTCCAGAAATGGCTAATGCGTATGTAGATCTTTCAGCTCTCAGGAATTTAATGCTTATGGGAGAATTATATGGAATAAGGAAAAAGGAAATAGTAAAGAAGGCTGAAAATTTGTTAAAGTTATTTGGATTATATGAGAAAAGAAATAACAAAGTAAAAACTTTTTCGAAGGGAATGCAGCAGAGGTTGATCGTGGCTATGGGACTGGTAAATAATCCGAAATTATTGTTTTTGGATGAACCTGCTGCTGGATTAGATATAGGAAGTGTCAGATTAATCAGAAAGCTTATTAAAGAGTTCAATAGTAAAGGGATAACTATAATTTTAACCACCCATAATATTGAAGAAGCTAATCAGCTCTGCGACAGAGTAGCAATTATGAATCACGGCAAGATTATAGCCATTGATTCCCCTGAAAAACTGAAAAGCACTTTTCAGAGTACCGCTTCTATTGAGGTAGCTTTTGATAAAAAAGTAAAGGCAGAGGAATTATTATTTGGTGATGTGGTTACAGAGGCGAAAAAAGTTGGAGATAAAATAAGATTATATAGCAAGAGAACCGAAGAAGTTATTCCCATGCTGGTTGAGTATTCTAATTCTTCCGGCAGTAAAATAATATCTCTTAATACATTGGCACCTAATCTTGAAGATGTATTTGTAAAGCTAACGAAGGAGTAAAAAATGAATTTTATTGGACAACTAAAAAGGTCGCTTGCTGTTACTAAAAAGGACTTATTTGTTTTTTATTTAAAAGGACCGGTATTAATATCTGGCATACTTATGCCATCTTTCTTATTTATCGCTTTTATTATTGGAAGGAATCTTTCTATAAGTTTTTTAATACCAGGTCTATTGGGAATGGCACTCTTTGTTACTGTCTCATCTATAGGTCCCGTAGTAGCACCATGGGAGACGAGAATGAAAACTTTTGAAAGATTGGTTTCAGCTCCCATTGCTTTATGGGCAATTATTTTAGGAGATATAGTTGCCTCTCTTATGTTTGGCCTTTTTATAACATTTTTTATTTTTATAGTCAGCATTATTTTACTGGGAGTAGAGATAATAAGTTTAAGTCTGGTCATAGGCACGGTTATTGCAGCTTTTTGTTTTTCGTCTTTAGGTCTGTTGATCTCAGCTCCTCCCACAGATAACCCCTCAAATATAATGATGCTTTCAAGTATGATTAAATTTCCTCTACTTTTTATAAGTGGAATATTTGTTCCGATCAGCAGTATGGGAAAATGGAAATTTATTTCATATATTTCCCCTTTAACTTATTATATTGATTTAGCCAGATATTCTGTCGAGGGAACAAACAATTTCAGTCCAGGTATTGATTTATTGGCTCTTCTTGGATTTAGCATCCTGTTCTTTATTATTGCAATAAGATGGCATAAAAAAAGCTTAGCTAAAAGATTTTAAAAAAATAAAGGAATAATAAATGAAAGATAAAGTAAGAAAGATGTCTGAGATTTTTAAGGCTCTTGGTGATCCAACAAGGCTTAGAATAATAAGAATGTTAGCATCTAAAATGGAAGATAATCTTTGTGTTGCCGATCTGGCAAAAAAGCTTGGTGTTACTCAACCTGCAGCGTCTCAGCATATAAAGGTTCTGAAAAGTATTGATATCCTCAAACCAAATAGGAAAGGTTTTCGTATATACTATAGTATAGATACAGATACTTTAAATACTTATAAGAAAGATATTGACAAATTATTTAAAATGGCATTTGAAAAATGTCCCAAGTATGCTAAATGTAAAGGTCATGAAGCTTAACTTTATTAGAAAATAGTTATGCATTTATGAAAGAAAACAAAGAATATAATTTAGATGATGTAATCAAAAGGCTAAGATCCTTATCAAACCCCAAAGCAGTTGAAGGAATGGCAAGGTACGGGATCAATCCGGAAAAAAACATGGGAATATCCATACCGGATTTAAGGAAGACTGCAAAAGAGATCGGAAAAGACCATAAGTTGGCCCTAAATCTATGGGAAACCGGTATTCATGATGCCAGGATACTGGCAGGGATGATCGATGAGCCGGATAAGGTTTCCGAAAAGCAGATAGAAAAGTGGGTATGCGATTTTGATTCGTGGGACGTATGCGACCAGGTATGCATGAATCTTTTTAAAAAATTACCCATTGCATATAAGAAGGCAGTTGAGTGGAGCGGCAGAGGTGAAGAGTTTGTAAAGAGGGCCGGATTTGCACTGATGGCCACTCTTGCTGTAGGTGATAAAAAGGCAAGAGATGAAGAATTTGTTAAGTTTTTGGCATATGTAAAAAAGGAATCAACTGACAGCAGAAATTATGTAAAAAAGGCAGTAAACTGGGCCTTAAGGCAGATCGGCAAGAGAAATCTCAATCTTAACAAAATAGCTGTAAGAGTAGGAGAAGAGATCTACAGTCTTGATTCTAAGAGCGCAAGGTGGATCGCATCCGATGCCTTAAGAGAGCTTAAAAGCAAAGAAGTGCAAAAGAGATTGATTGATAGGGAAAGGAGATAGTAAATATGTCTGAAAGTGGACCAATAATTGCATATTGCGGTCTTTACTGCAGCGAGTGCCACAGTCATACCGGAAAGATTGCAGATCTTGCAAGAGACCTGAGAAAGGAACTGCGGCAGGAAAGATTTGATAAGACTGCAGAATCATTGTCTGCTGTATCGTTTTTTAAGGTTTTTAAGAAGTATCCTGATTGTTATGAGGTACTTGGCGGTATGGTCAAACTCAGATGCAGGAAAGGCTGCAGGGATGGTGGAGGAGATCCCTTTTGCGCCATAAGAAAATGCTGCATGAAGAAGAGATTTGAAGGATGCTGGCAGTGTGATGAGTTTGCTGATTGTAAAAAAATGGATTTCTTAAAGGCAAATCACGGTGATGCGCATTTAAAGAATTTAAGGAAAATTAAAAGTAAAGGTAAAGAGGAATTTCTTAAGGGTAAAAAGTACTGGTATTCAAAGATTAAATCATAATGCCCGGAGAGATGGCTGAGCTGGTCGAAAGCGCTCGACTCGAAATCGAGTGTACCGCTTTAAAAGCGGTACCGTGGGTTCGAATCCCACTCTCTCCGCCAGCTTGAAATATAGGATCTAGGAGTATAGTTTATGAAAGAAGTACAGATAATAGATACCGATCCGGATAGTATCCTGACCTTTGGAGTCTGCGGTTATAAAAATACCAAACATGAAGAATTAAGAAGAAAAATCAAGTGGTTTGAAGACAGGTTTAAAGAAGGGATGAAAATCAAAGTCCTGTATTCAGAAAAGGACGGGACCCAGGGAATGCTTGAATATATTCCGGGAGAGTACTGCTGGAGGCCGGTTAAGGCATCCGGTTATATGTTCATACATTGTATATTTGTAGGTTTTAAAAAGGAGTACAAAGGGAAAGGATATGCTTCTCTCATGATTGATGAGTGCCTTAAAGAAGCAGAAAAACAAAAAATGAAAGGAATTGCTGTGGTATGCCGCAAAGGGCCCTTTATGGCAGGCAGTGAGTTCTTTTTAAAGAACGGTTTTGAAGTGGTAGATATTGCAGGACCTGATTTTATGCTGCTTGTAAAAAAATTTGATGTGAACTTATCGGATCCTAAATTTAAAGGTAGCTGGAATGAAAAAGCGGCACAGTATGGTAAAGGTCTTACTATAATAAGATCCGACCAGTGTCCTTACTCGGTAAAAAATGTCCAGGCAATGGTTGAGACTGCAGAAAGGATATTTAATCTAAAGCCCAGGGTGATTGATTTAAAGGACTGCAGGGAAGCTCAGGAAAGCCCCTGCCCGTTTGGTTTGTTCTGCATAATATATAATGGAGAAGTGATTTCCCATCACCCCATCAGTAATACAAGGTTTATCAATATAATGAGTAAGATTTTGGAATGAAAGGATAATATAAGTCAATGAAATTAGGAAAGTATGATATTAAGCTAATAATATTTGATATGGATGGGCTGATGTTTGATACCGAGAAACTTATATTCAGAACCTGGAAAGAAGCGTGTAAAAAATATAAGCGAAAGGTTAATTATCGGATTCTCAAAGAAACAATTGGCTTGAATAGGACAAGAACGGAAGAGGTATATAAAAAATATTTTGAAGATAATCTAAAACCTTAAAATTTCTTATTTTCTATTTGGCGGTGTTATTTTATTTTAAAAAGTTAATAAAGATATTTGAAAGAAGCCCATGAATAAAGAAAATATTATAAGAGCAGAACTGATCGCACCATGCGGTATGAATTGTGCCCTTTGTTATGCATACCTGAGGGAAAAGAACAAATGCTCCGGGTGCAGAGTAGAAGACAAAAATAAACTTGTTTCCCGAAGTAAATGTGTTATAAAGCTGTGTACCAGCAATGTTTCTGTCCCCAATAAGTTCTGCTATACCTGCAGTAAATATCCATGCCGTAGGTTCCAGCAGCTGGATAATCGGTACAGGAAGAAATACGGGATGAGCATGCTTGAAAATCTTATGGAAATAAAGAACTCCGGAATAAAAGCGTTTTGCAATAAGGAAAGAATAAAATGGAAATGTAAAGAATGCGGAGCTGTCATCTGTGTACACAGAAACTACTGCTTTAACTGTCTTGCAGAAAGACAGATTGCTATAATGCCTGATAACTCATAAAAATGGATTCTTTCTTGAAATAATACTTAGAAGTCTATTTAAAAACATAAAAACTTTAAGGAGGTATCGATGTTTATACTGAAGGAAATAGATGAATTATATGAAAGGTTTGCGGGCAGTGTATATAAGCCCAATATTCTAGACGGCAAGACCAAAGAGCTTATTGCCCTGTCAGATTCTGTTATGGCTGACTGTGTGCCCTGTATTGAATACCACTACCGGATGGCAGTCAAGGCCGGCGCCTCAAGGGAAGAGATAGCGGAGGCTCTGGCTATTGCAATGTCGGTAAGTGCCGGAAGCAAGAAGGCAAAATATTCATCTGTAATAGACAGATTGGAAAAAGAATAAATAACCTGATTCTTTTATGAAAATAAGAGAGGTAAAAGCAAAATCTATAATAACCAGATCAAATCTGCCTGATGCGGATTATGTCATAAATCCATATATTGGCTGTGTGCACATGTGCCTTTACTGTTATGCAAGGTTTATGAAAAGATTTACCGGACATAAGGAACCGTGGGGCAGGTTTGTTGACGTAAAGATAAACGCAGCTGACCTTATTCCTGAGAAGACCTCAAAGCATCAGGGAAAATCGATTTTTATGTCTTCTGTTACCGATCCCTATAATCCCCTGGAAAGAAAATACGGGCTGACGCGCAGGATACTAAAAAAGCTTATTCCGCTGCAGCCGGATCTGGGAATACAGACAAAATCGGATCTGGTACTGCGTGATATTGACCTGCTGGGGCAGTTTAAAAATTGTGAGGTGGGACTGACGATAACTACTCTGGATGATAGTATAAGAAAAGAAATCGAGCCTGCTGCCTCTTCGGTTAAGAAAAGAATAAAAGCACTTGAAAAAATAAAGAATGCCGGGATCAGTACCTATGTTTTTATAGGCCCCATCCTTCCATCTGTTACAGATTGGAAGGAAATTGTCTGCAGGACCAAAGATTTTACCGACCTGTATATGTTTGAAAACCTAAATATTGCGGGTACGGTATGGGATTCCGTAAAAAAATGGCTTGGAGAAAAGCACCGGGATCTGCTGGAAGAATACCGGTGCATATACTTTACTAAAAACTCTTACTGGGATAAAGTTAAGAGTGAAATAGAAAAGTTCTGCAGTAAAGAGGAAGTAGATTTTAAGATCTATTTCCACCATAAAAGATAATACCAGTAGATTGTAAAAGTAAATGAGCAGCATAAAAAAAGAAAAAATAATTAAAATAAGAGATGCTTCAGCAGAAGACCTTAAAGCCATAACCAGGATATATAATCATGCTGTTATAAATACCACTGCTACTTTTGATACCAGACCAAAGACATTAAAATCTCAGCAAGATTGGTTCAGAAACCGCTCCGGAAGGTACCCTGTTATAGTTGCTGACGGAAACAGCGGGGTGGCCGGTTGGGCCTCACTTTCAAAGTGGTCGGACAGATATGCTTATAAAAATACAGCCAAAATATCAGTATATGTTGATAAAGACAGTCAGGGTATGGGCATAGGAAATCTGCTTATGTCCGGGATAATAAAGCTGGCGAAAAAGAATAAATTTCATGCGGTAATTGCCGGAATTGCAGAGGGAAACAAGATAAGTATCCATCTGCATAAGAAATACGGTTTTTTCCATACAGGAGTCTTAAAAGAGGTCGGATTTAAATTTAACCGGTATATCGATGTTCATCTGATGCAGCTGGTCCTGGATTGAACTGCAGGTTAAGTTAAAACTAAATAGTATTTATATTTTCGGGAGGAAAAATGGAAAATTTTACATTCAGAAATGCGACTAAAATAATTTTCGGAAAAGGTACCGAAGATCAGGCTGGGACCGAGGCAGCTAAATACGGCAGTAAGGTTTTACTGCATTACGGCGGGGGAAGCATCAAAAAGTACGGGCTTTACGATAAAGTCTTAGGTTCACTAAAAGATACCGGACTAGAGGTAATTGAACTGGGCGGCGTAAAGCCAAATCCCAGGTTGGACCTCATAAAAAAAGGAATAGATATCTGCCGGAAGCAAGAAATTGATCTTATTCTTGCTGTCGGCGGCGGAAGTACGATTGATTCAGCCAAGGCAATAGCATCAGGAGTGCCCTACAGCGGTGACGTCTGGGATTTCTACTCCGGCAAGGCTGAGCTGGACGAGATTCTTCCGCTGGGAGTGGTCCTTACAATAACCGCTGCAGGCAGTGAATCAAGTACAAGTTCGGTAATCACAAATGAGGATGGAATGTATAAAAGAGGATTCGTAAGCGAATTATTGTACCCCAAATTTGCTATATTAAATCCGGAGATCACTTATACCCTTCCTCCTTATCAGACTGCCTGCGGGGTAGCAGACATAATGGCGCATATAATGGAAAGATATTTTACCACAGTAAAAAATGTCGATCTCACAGACAGATTGTGTGAAGCGGCACTCAAAACAGTGATTGACAATGTACCCATAGTACTTAAAGATCCTGAAAACTATGAGGCCCGCGCTGAGATCATGTGGACAGGAACCATTGCGCACAATAATCTGCTGAGTACCGGAAGAATAGGCGATTGGGGCTCTCATAAGATTGAAATGGAGATAAGCGGAATATACGACCTTGCCCATGGAGCCGGGCTGGCGGTCATCTTCCCGGCGTGGATGAAATATGTATATAAGAAGGATATGGAAAGATTTGCCCGGTTTGCAGTCAGGGTATGGAACCAGGAACCGGATTTTTACAATATTGAAAAAACGGCTCTTGAAGGGATAAAAAGACTTGAGGACTTCTATAAAGAAATCGGGCTGCCTGTTACACTGAAGGGAGCAAATATTCCTTATGACAGGCTTGAAGAAATGGCGAAGAAATGTACCGAATCAGGGCCCGTGGGTAACTTTATCAGGCTGGACAAAGATGATGTACTTAAGATATTAACGATAGCAAAATAAAAAGAACCTAAAGGAATCTATTTTTACTACCCGTATCTTTTTTTAATATAAGGGAACAGAAATAATAACAGAACTGCAATAACCGGCAGTATAAGTACATAGTTTATGGTCCTTATTATCCCAATATTATCTGCAATTTTTCCGACCAGCATAAGGGTGGCTGCTGCACTTCCACTGCTTACACCTATTACCAGGGAAGAGGCAAGACTTACATTGCCCGGAAATATGTCCTGAACAACTCTGGTGCACAGGGGCAGTGTGGCAACAGCAAAAAAGCCTGCTGCAATAAATAAGAATATTGACATGCTTAAGGGTACCTTAAACATCATATAAAAAAGAGGAACGGAAATAATCAGGGCAGCCTGGATGACTGCTGTTCTTTTTTTTATCCTGTCCGAGTAGTAGCCTGCAAGAAGGCCGCCGATCCCTCCGATTATCCCAAAAGCCATGATTATATATCCAAAATTTATAAGTTTTACTCCACTGCCGGTAAAATACAGGGGCGTGAAAGTAAAAAGCGACTGGATTACCAGGTCCCTGCAGAATGCAGTGAACATCAGAAGTGCGAGCAGGGCAAGCTTAGACTTTTTTATGCTCTTAAATCTTTTAAAAAAACCTGCGCGGGCTCTTTTGATTTTGTCTACGTGCATAGACGGAGCAAATTTTAAAAGCACCAATGCAATAATGATTCCCGGTACTGCAGCCAGCGGAGTAAAGCTTAAACCCAGTTTATTTACAATAAATACAATAAATAGTGAACCTGCTGAAAAACCGATGGTGCCTCCAAAAGATATTATAGAATTTGAAAAACCTTTTCTTCTTCCTCCGAAATGACTGGCAGCGGCTGCGGTGGGAGGGTGGATCGCGGCGACTCCCAGGTTTCCCAGAAATAGAAATACAAGAAGGAGCCAGTAGCCGGGAACTACTCCAAGCATGCTTATAAATACAGAGGCGACCAGCGGTCCTATGATCAAAAAATGCCTCACACCGTATCTGTCTGAAAGATATCCAAATGCAGGCTGGGTAAGATTGCATGAGGTGAAGCTTACAGCAGTCAAAACGCTTACCAGAAAAAGAGAAAGTTCCAGTTTTGCAGTAAGTATGGGGATGAGTCCCACTATGAAGCTGGCATATGTATCAGTCACCATATGGGCACTAAAGTTTAGAAGTATTTTAGTTTTGTTTGAATTTTTTTTTAATCCGGCCATTTGAAAATACCTGAATAAAAATTCTACTCCTTTAAAATGAATGGTCAATGATTATTCACTGGATTAAAGGATTAATAGTATGTTTTATTTTTTCAATTATTTTTATATAATCAGATTGGCCGTGCTAGGTGGGGAGCTAGCGGTGCCCTGTAACTCACAACCCGCTATAGTGAGACTGATCAACAGATATGAGGTTTATAGTAGTGAGGTTAGCGCTTATATAAGTGGCGTTGAAAGTCTGGTCTTGTGCGGCGGAGGGTTACAAACCCCGTCAGATCCGAGAGGAAGCAGCGGTAAGTAATTTTCTCCGGGTGCCACAAGTAAGCCTGGCTGGAGTTAACTGTATTAGTTGCACTTGTTATTATAAATCAAGATCTGGGGCACGGTCATTTTTTAGTTAATTAAAAGATTTTACTCTTATGAATTATATTTCGTTCTATAGAAAGTGGAGACCGCAGAGCTTTGATGAAATAATCGGCCAGGAATATAATATCAGGACCATCAGAAATGCCGTATCCGGAAACAGGCTGTCGCACTGCTATATATTTTGCGGCCCCAGAGGTACCGGGAAGACATCTACGGCCCGCATACTTGCCAAAGCCTTAAACTGTACCAAAGGCATTACGCCCGAACCCTGCAATAAATGTGAAAACTGCGTAAGTATATCCGGCGGTTCAAATGTGGATGTAATAGAGATCGATGCTGCTTCCAACAGGGGAATAGACGAGATAAGGGAACTCAGGGAAAAAGTAAAATATCTGCCCAGTTCCCTCAGAAAGAAAGTATATATAATAGATGAAGTCCATATGCTGACCCCGCCGGCTTTTAATGCACTTCTTAAGGTCCTTGAAGAGCCACCGGAACATGTGATATTTATAATGGCTACAACTGAACCAAATAAGGTACTGGCCACCATAATGTCCAGGTGCCAGAGGTTTGATTTCTTTTCCATACCTATGGACAAGATAAAAGAGAGGCTGATAAAAATCGCGCAGAATGAAAAAATAAAAATAAGCGATCCGGCCCTGAATTTGATTTCCAAATATGCAGACGGAAGTTTGAGAGATGCTGATGGAATACTGGAGCAGCTGGCAGCATTTGGTGAGGATAAAATCGAAGTCGGGGATGTCACCTCGCTTCTGGGGATCACGGAACTGGATATACTGTTTGGATTTACGGATATTTTGATTGAAAAAGACCTGGATAAGGCTCTGCTTATGGTAAATAAGATAACCGGCAGCAATCATAACCTTAAAGTATTTGTATCAGAGTTCATCGATCATTTGTATGAACTGTATGTCATTAAAAATTACAGCAATCCTTTTGAGATCATAAATATAAGTGAAGATTTTAAGGACAGGTATACCACACAGGCAAAAAAGCTTGCCAAAGAAGAAATAGAGTTTTATATGGAACTCTTTACGGAACTGCTCAAGCAGATCAAGTGGGGCGAAGGTTCAAAAGTCTTTTTCAAGTCGGCAGTGGTCAGGGCTGTCAGTTTCATTATCCTGGATGAAAAGAAAATAACAGAAAAGATAAAGCTTATAGAGACACAGATAAAGCGCTTAAATGAGGGGATGGATAAAGTAAGTCCAGCCGAAAAGGAAGGTAAGGATCACAAGGCAGCTTCCGGCAGCGATATGGATGAGAGTCAGGATGATGAATTTGATATTATTAAAAGCGACGGGATCGATGAGATGGTAAGAGGAGCCGGGATTTCAGGCAAGAGTACCGTGGGCGGGAAAAAAACTCCTGCATCGGGCACAGCCGGCGGCGGAGAAGAGAAAAAAGGTGAAAAAATAAGTGTAATAAGTGCCAATCTGGATAAGATCTGCCAGAATCTAAAAAAGAAAAAGATCTCAGTTTATGCTATGTTTACAGAAGCTGTACCCTGCAGAGTAGAGGACGGTACGGTGTATTTCCGTCTGGATGAAAGAAAAGAATGGCATAAGGATCACTTAAATAAGAGCAGCAATACAGATATGATATCAGGTGTTATAAAAGAAGTCACCGGCAGGGAGTTTAAAGTTGAGTTTGAGATTGGGGAAAAAACAGGTACTGACGGTACAGGCGGCAGTGCGAAAAATAAAAATGCAGAAAAAACAGCAGACGAAAAGGTAAAAGTTAAGGTTGAAGAAGATAAAAAGAACAATGGTCCGAAAGACACGGACCCTGAGAATAAAGAAAAAAAAAGCGGAAGTACTGAGGATGTATTAAATTATTTTGAAAAAAAATTTGAGATAAAGGAGTAGAAATTGGGTTTTGACTATGGAAGCATGATGAAACAGGCAAAGATTATGCAGAAGAAGATGGTGGAGGCGCAGGAGGAACTGAAGAACATGGAATTTGAGGCTTCTGCAGGCGGCGGTGCGGTAAAGGTAAAAGTAAACGGCAGCCAGGAAGTCATGGAGGTAAAGATCAATAAGGATATGGTTGATGCCGGTGATATAGATATGATAGAAGATATGGTAATGGTCGCTTTAAATGATGCCTTAAAACAATCCAGGGATGAAGTCAAAAATAAAATGGCGGCTATTACAGGAGGGATGAGCATACCCGGAATGTTTTAAGATGCCCTTAAAATACCGGAGTATAAGAGAAGCTTTTGTTTGTGATTGTTAATCTTGTTATAAATAATAGATGGCTTTATATATAAAGAGTGTTGAAAATTTAACAAACGAATTCAGAAAACTTCCGGGAATAGGTCCGAAGTCTGCTAAAAGGATCGTTTTTTTCTTACTCAAACTTTCCAATGACGATGTTTCAAGGCTTTCCCGTACGCTGGTCGAGATGAAAGAGAAAGTCAAGATCTGCAGGTCCTGCTACAATCTGACCGAAGAGGATATCTGCAGCATATGCAGAGATGGGTCCAGGGACAAAAAAAAGATATGTATAGTGGAGGAAGTAAGTGACTTGATAATCATTGAAAAAACCGGGGAGTATAGAGGGCTTTATCATATTCTTGGCGGACTGCTTTCTCCTATAGAAAATATCGGACCAAGGGAGATAAGGATACCCAGGTTGCTGGAGCGCGTGAGGGATAATAATACAGAAGAGATCATAATGGCATTGAACCCCACTGTTGAAGGCGAAAGTACGGCCATGTATTTAAAAAAAATATTATCTCCCCTTGGAGTCAAAATCACCAAACTGGCAAGCGGGCTTCCCGTCGGCGGTGACCTGGAATACGCAGATGAAGTGACTATAGGAAGGGCGATTTCCGACAGAAGAGAACTTTAATTATTATAAATACAGGGTGTATCATAGCGTATTCTGTTTTGTTAAAAAAATAGGTCAAATGTGTTATAATTCAGTGATTTTTGGTTTGATAACTTATTATCATATATCATATTAGCCTAATGCTATGAATTCATATACAAAGGAGTAAATAAACCATGAAAACCATGAAAACCATGGACGGCAATATGGCTGCAGCATATGTGGCATATGCCTTTACAGAAGTTGCGGCTATTTACCCCATTACACCTTCTTCACCTATGGGTGAATATATTGATGAATGGGCCGCACACGGCAGAAAAAACATGTTCGGGCAGGTGGTGAGTGTAAGCGAGCTTCAATCAGAGGGAGGTGCATCCGGGGCGGTACATGGTTCACTTGCTGCAGGTGCCCTTACTTCGACTTTTACAGCATCCCAGGGGCTTCTTCTGATGATACCCAATATGTATAAGATCTCGGGAGAGCTTCTGCCTGGCGTATTTCATGTGAGTGCGCGTTCTGTTGCGACACATGCGCTTTCAATATTCGGCGACCATTCGGATGTAATGGCAGTAAGGCAGACCGGATTCGGTATACTGGCTTCCGGCTCGATACAGGAGATCATGGATCTGGCAGGAGTGGCCCATCTGGCTGCGGTCAAATCAAGGGTACCTTTCCTGCATTTTTTTGATGGTTTCAGGAGTTCCCATGAGATTCAAAAAATTGAAGCAATAGAGTACGGGTATCTTAAAAAACTGATTGATATGAAAGCGCTGGAGGAATTCAGAAAAAGAGCTTTAAACCCGGAACACCCGGTTACCAGGGGTACGGCCCAGAATCCGGATATATTTTTCCAGGCAAGGGAAGCATCCAACAGTTTCTATCTGAAAGCACCGGAAACAGTCGCCGGTTACATGGACAAGATAAGCAAGCTGACCGGAAGGGTGTACAGGCCGTTTAATTATGTAGGAGCAAAGGATGCAGAATATGTGATCGTGGCTATGGGATCTGTTACAGAGACCATAGACGAGACCGTGGAGTATTTGAATAAGCTGGGTGAGAAAGTGGGAGCGGTAAAAGTCCATCTGTACAGGCCCTTTTCTTCGGAACTTTTACTTGGGTCAATTCCGGCGACCGCAAAAAAAATTGCTGTTCTTGACAGGACAAAGGAACCGGGAGCAACCGGTGAACCGCTTTACCTGGATGTAAGGGATGCATATCATGAAGTGGAAAACAGGCCGGCTATTATAGGCGGAAGATACGGCCTTAGTTCCAAGGATACAGCTCCTGGCCAGATAAAGGCTGTATTTGACAATTTGAAGCTCTCTGACCCTAAGAAAGGATTTACCATAGGTATAAATGATGATGTCACCCATACATCCCTTGAGGTCAAAGAAGAAATAGAGACCGCTCCTGAAGGCACCATAAGGTGTAGATTCTGGGGCCTGGGCTCGGACGGTACGGTGGGAGCAAATAAAAATGCTATCAAGATAATCGGCGATAATACTGACCTTTATGCCCAGGGGTATTTTGCATATGATTCCAAAAAGTCAGGCGGTCTTACAGTATCGCACCTGAGATTCGGGAAGAAACCCATAAAATCGACTTACCTCATAAGCGATGCTGATTTTGTGGCCTGTCACAAACAGGCCTATGTCACGCAGTATGATCTGCTCAAGGGGTTAAAAAAAGGGGGGACTTTTGTCCTGAACTGCCAGTGGGATATTGATGAGTTGGAAGAAGAACTGCCGGCAGGTATGAAGAAATATCTTGCTGCCAAAAATATAGATCTCTACACCATTGATGCCACCAGCATAGCAGCTGAGATCGGGCTGGGCAGCAGGATAAATATGATCATGCAGGCTGCTTTTTTCAAGCTGGCAAAGGTCATACCTTTAGATGATGCAGTAAAATATATGAAAGAAGCAATAAAGAAAACCTACGGGAAAAAGGGCGAGAAGATCGTAAATATGAACTACCGGGCAGTGGATAAGGGTATAGAATCACTTAAGAAGATAAAGATCCCTGAAAACTGGAAAGATGCGGTTGAGACGAAGGATACGGCAGAAGCCCAGGAACCGGATTATATAAAGAATATTCTAAGAGTAATAAACAGGCAGGAAGGCGATACTATACCGGTCAGTGCCTTTTCAGGTGTTGAGGATGGGACATTTCCCCAGGGCACTGCGGCATATGAAAAAAGAGGTATTGCCATTAATGTCCCGGAATGGCAAAAGGATAACTGCATCCAGTGCAACCAGTGTTCATATGTATGTCCGCATGCTGTAATAAGGCCGGTACTGCTGACAGACAGGGAACTAAAAGGTGCTCCTGAGAAATTTGAAGCCATTAAGGCAAAGGGCAAGGGACTTGAAGGATTTGCCTACAGAATGCAGGTAAGCACACTTGACTGTACAGGATGCGGAAATTGTGCGAATGTCTGTCCGGCAAAAGAAAAAGCCCTTATCATGAAGCCCTTAAGCTCGCAGGAAGATCAGATTGGAAACTGGGATTTTGCTTCAAAGATCCCAGTAAAAGAAGATGCTGTGCCTTCGGACACGGTCAAGGGAAGTCAGTTTAAAAAGCCGCTGTTTGAATTTTCAGGAGCGTGCGGGGGATGCGGCGAGACTCCCTATGCCAAACTGGTCACACAGCTGTTTGGTGACAGGATGCTTGTTGCCAATGCCACCGGCTGTTCGTCTATCTGGGGAGGTTCGGCTCCTTCGGCTCCCTATACTACCAATGCTGAAGGCAAGGGACCGGCATGGGCCAATTCCTTATTTGAAGATAATGCTGAATACGGGTTTGGAATGGTCCTGGGTATAAAACAGATGCGGAATAAAATAGAAGATTATATGAGGCAGCTGTCGGAGATGAAAATAGATTCTTCGTTGAAAAATGCCATGAGTGAATGGATCGCAGGAAGGGAAGATGAAATGATAAGCAGGGAATCTACTGCTAAATTATTAAAGCTGCTAAAAAAAGACCCTGGAAATAAAGAAGCAAACAAGCTAAGGGATAAAATACTGCAGCTGAAGGATTACCTGATCAAGAAATCAGTCTGGGTATTTGGCGGTGACGGCTGGGCTTATGATATCGGTTACGGCGGGCTTGACCATGTAATTGCATCAGGAGAGAATATAAATGTACTGGTGTTTGACACGGAAGTATATTCAAATACAGGCGGCCAGGCTTCAAAGGCGACTCCGATCGGAGCGGTTGCAAAATTTGCCGCTTCGGGCAAGAAGGTCAAGAAAAAAGACCTGGGGCTTATGGCCATTACTTACGGATATGTATATGTGGCCCAGATTGCCATGGGAGCCAGCCAGAAACAGACGCTTAAGGCTTTATTAGAGGCTGAGAGGTATAACGGGCCGTCCATTGTGATTGCTTACTCTCCGTGCATCAATCACGGTATTTACGCCGGAATGGGGTGTTCACAGCTGAGGGAGAAACAAGCAGTGGATGCGGGGTACTGGCATCTCTACAGGCATAATCCCGAACTTGGAAAAGAGGGCAAGAATCCCTTTGTTTTGGACTCAAAAGAGCCGACAGAATCATTCAGGGATTTCCTGATGGGTGAAGTAAGGTACGCCTCGCTTACCAAGACTTTCCCTGAAATAGCCAAAAACCTGTTTGCCAAAGCCGAAGAGTATGCAAAAGAAAAATATGAAAAATACCGGGCAATGGCCGATGTCGATTAAAAAAATAAAAGAAAAACATTAACTGATAAAGAATGAAAGACAAGACAAATATAATCGTTTTAAAGTTCGGAGGCACTTCTGTCGGTGATGAAGGCAGGTTAAAAGCAGTTGCAGACAGGATCATTAAAACTAAACTTGAAGGAAAAAGCGTTGTTGTTGCGGTATCGGCAATGGGGGACACTACTGACAGGCTGATCGAACTTGCAGATAAAATTGCTTCCGGCTCTTCAAGAAGAGAGATGGATATGCTTCTTTCAACAGGCGAGCAGGCATCAAGCGCCCTGCTGGCGATGGCTGTTAAGGAAAAAGGCTATGACTGCATATCTCTTACCGGCAGGCAGGCGGGGATATTGACTGATGATGTTTATTCAAATGCCAAAATCTTAAATATCAAGACAGACAGGATACTCAGCGAACTTAAAAACGGCAGGATAGTAATTGTGGCAGGCTTTCAGGGCGTTAATACACGGGGTGATATCACGACACTGGGGAGAGGCGGTTCCGACACCACCGCGGTTGCGCTGGCTTCTGCGCTGAAGGCAAATTATTGTGAAATATACACGGATGTTGAAGGTGTTTACTCTGCTGACCCCAATATAGTAGGCAGAGCAGCCAAATTAAAGTCGCTTTCCTATGATGAGATGATGGAACTTGCATCTTACGGGGCCAAGGTTATTCACCTGAGAGCAGCAGAATTTGCAAAGAAAAATAATGTGGTAATACATATTAGGTCAAGTTTTAATGATATTGAAGGGACATGGGTTATGGATGATTATAAAAAAGATGACAGAATGGAAAGGCCGCTGGTTACCGGAGTGGCTTACGATGTAGGCGAGGTAAAGATATCCATTTTCGGCCTTGAGGACAGGCCCGGTATTGCTGCAGATCTTTTTGGTAAATTAGCAGATGAAAATATAAATGTAGATCTGATCGTACAGAATGTAAGTGAGAAAAATCTTGCTGCTATTTCATTTACTATAAAAGATAAGGACTTGCCTGTGGCAAAGAAAGTCTTAAGCGGATTAAAAAATATACGGGTAAGCGTGGACACTGATATTGCCAAGGTGTCCATTGTCGGTGCCGGAATGCAGACTCATCCCGGTGTAGCAGCAAAGATGTTTAAGATCCTGGCGGGTGAGGATATAAATATTGAAATGATAAGCACATCTCCCATAAGGATCTCATGTGTGGTAAAGAAGGGAAAGATAAAAGAAGCAGTAAAAGCACTGCACAGCGGCTTTGAAATGGCAAAATAGTACCCAGGATACACAATTCCATATACCGCAGGTAAAAATCAGGAGTTAAACTCTGACTTGTATTTATGGCAATATTGTTTTAATATATCCCACATCTATTTTACAGCTTCTGGCTGTTATTTGATTTATCAGTATTATAAAGGCGGTGAGGTAAAAATGAACTCAAAAGAATATAATGTAGCTGTGGCGGGAGTAACCGGAGCAGTTGGAAAAGTTTTTCTTTCCATACTGGAGGAACGGAAATTTCCCGTAAAGAATCTTACCCCGCTTGCCTCACACCGGTCAGCTGGAAAGAAAATAATGTTTTGCGGCCAGGAGTTAGAAGTAAAAGAACTAAAAAAGGATTCTTTTAAGGATGTTGACATAGCCCTGTTTTCGGCAGGTGCTTCGACTTCAAGGGAATTTGCAAAATACGCAGTGGAAAGCGGTGCCGTGGTGATCGATAACAGCAGCGCGTTCAGGATGGAGAAAGATGTACCGCTGATCGTTCCGGAGGCCAATAAGTCTAAAATATCCGGACATAAAGGCATTATAGCCAATCCTAACTGCTCGACAATAATAATGGTAGTTGCTATAAAGCCTATTTATGATATTTCACCGATAAAAAGGATAATTGCTTCGACTTACCAGTCTGTTTCGGGCGCAGGAGCAAGGGCTATAGCCGAACTGGAAGACCAGTCAAGAGAAATAATATGCCGCGGAAACAGGGATGTTAAATGCGAAGTCTTCCCTGTCCAGATAGCTTTTAATGTTATTCCCCATGTTGACATATTCCTTGATAACGGCTATACAAAGGAAGAAATGAAACTGGTTTATGAGACCAGGAAGATTTTGGGTGATGACAATATAAGAGTCGCAGCTACTGCAGTAAGGGTCCCGGTCTTTACTTCTCATTCGGAGTCTGTGAGCATCGAGACCGAAGAGAAAATAGAGCTTGATGCGGTAAGGGATGCACTGGCGGCAGCGGAAGGAGTGGCGGTAAAGGATGATTTTAGAAATGCCGTATATCCCACTACTCTTGATTCATCGGATAAAGACACTGTCTTTGTGGGAAGGCTGAGGGAAGATATATCCGTAGAAAACGGGATCAATATGTGGATTGTAGGCGATCAGCTGAGAAAAGGCGCTGCGCTTAATACAATACAGATTGCCGAGGAACTAATAGGCGGCAGCATAAAATAAAGCAGTCATACCCTGATAATGCTTATCATATAAGATAAATGCCAATGACAGTCAAAGAAGTAATAGTTGAAGGCATCCTGGTGTCTTTTTCGTATATTGATATCCATTCACAGCATTATAGAGATGCTGCTGCCCTGCGGTATTCTGTCTTTTATAAGGAATTTGACCTTGATCCGGGTATTATAAATGACAGCTGTGAAAGAAGCAGCATCCATCTGGCTGCGGTCATAAATGAGGAAGTAGCAGGATACGGAAGATTATCGGTATGTGGTAGTACTGTACGGATTTCCCAGATGGCCGTACAGAAAGAAAGAAGAGGGAAGAAAATCGGCAGTCACCTGATGAATATATTGATTGACAGGTCAAAACAGGAGGGATGCCGGAATATCTGCCTGGATGCCCGCGTAGATGCAGTATCTTTTTACCGGAGGTTTGGCTTTAAAACTATCGGAGATGAGTTCCCGTCAAAAAAAACCGGAATTGCCCATATCCGTATGGAAAAGAAACTTACAGTTTAATTCTGCTTTTTCTTTACTGCGTTGATTTTTTTCAACCTTTCCAGCAGTTCCTTTTCAAACCCTCTGTTTGTAGGACTGTAATATTTCTTTGACAGCAGTTTATCGGGAAGGTGATTCTGGTCGACTACTGCGCCGTTATAGTTGTGGGCATATTTATACCCTTTTCCGTACCCTATGTCCTTCATCAGCCTGGTTGGAGCATTTCTTATATGATAGGGGACCGGAAGTGCTCCATACTTTTCAACATCTGATCTTGCCTTTTGATAGGTCGTATAGACGGAATTGCTTTTAGGCGCCAGGGCAAGGTAAATTACTGCTTCAATTATGGCCAGGTAGCCTTCAGGGGGACCTATAAATTCAAAACTTTGCCTGGCCGAGATTGTGACCTGCAAAGCGCCGGGAGCCGCAAGTCCTACATCCTCGGATGCAAACCTGACCATCCTTCGTATGATATACATAGGGTCTTCTCCGCTTTCAAGCATCCTGACTGTCCAATATACTGCTGCATCGGGATCGCTGTCCCTCAGGCTCTTATGGAGAGCAGATATAAGGTTGAAGTGCTCTTCGCCGCCTTTATCGTAAAGCAGCGCCTTTTTCTGGATTATATTTTCAACAAGCGGGATATTTATTTCTATGGTTTTCCGTATTTTCTTTTCAGAATAAGTGCTTACAGCAAGCTCCAGTATGTTATATGCGATCCTTGAGTCGCCGTCAGAGAATTCCGCAATAAAATCAATAGTATCCCTGCTTATTTTTATATCATATTTACCGAGCCCTCTGTCCTTGTCATCCAGTGCTCTTTTTATCAGTGTCTTTATATCGTCTGCAGACAGCTTGTAAAGTATAAAGGTCTTTGTCCTTGACAGAAGTGCAGAGTTTACCTCAAAAGAAGGGTTTTCTGTTGTTGCACCGATCAGGATTACGGTGCCTTTTTCAACAAAAGGCAGAAACGCATCCTGCTGGGCCTTGTTAAAGCGGTGGATCTCATCTATGAATAATATGGTCCTTATGCCGTGTTCTTTCAGGGTGTATCCGGCTACTTTCATGATTTCCTTTATCTGCTTTATTCCTGAAGTCACTGCTGAAAACGAAATGAACCTGCTTTTGGTCTTAAGGGCGATTATTTTAGCCAGGGTGGTTTTTCCGGAACCCGGAGGTCCCCAGAATATTATTGAATGCAGCTTGTCGTTTTCAATTAGCTCCCTTAGGATCTTGCCTTTTCCTACCAGATGTTTTTGACCGACGAATTCATCAAGGGTTTTGGGCCTCATTCTGTCTGCGAGCGGTGCACCGGAGATATTTTTATTGTTACCTGTTTTTACTTTATCAAATAAGGTCATATATAATCTAACCTTCTATCAGTTTGATATAAAGATTCCTGTTTCTTGGACCGTCAAATTCACAGAAAAATATACTCTGCCAGTTGCCAAGCACCAGCCTGCTGTTGTCAATTATTATATTTAAGGATGACCCTACTACTGTAGTCTTTATGTGAGAATCAGAATTTCCTTCAAGGTGTGAATAGTTTTCATCAGCAATAATAAGCTCACTTAACTTGGAGTTGATGTCCAGCCGGACTGCAAAATCTGCATTTTCGTTTATTGTGATCCCTGCAGTGGTGTGGGGAACAAACAGGCAGCATATGCCGCTTTTTATATTTTGCCTGGATATATATTCGGTAATTCTATCCGTGATGTCTATCATCTCTATCCTGCTTGAGGTTTTAACACCTATGGATTCAAACATCTTTTCTAGTCCTTTCTTTTTATTATGACCTGCTGTATGTAAAATGAACTTGTATTTTTACAGTTATAAAGATTATAGTTAAAAAAGGCCTTTTTATAAAGATATGATGGGTTTAAAGTATTAGTAATTGACATATATTTTATTATTCTATTAAATGATATCGGGAAAGAAAAATGCAGATACGGATAAATTATCTGTAAGTACGGAGTTATAAGAAAATGACACAGAAAAAAAAATATGACGTTTTAGGTATCGGAAATGCCATTGTAGATATCCTGGCCAATGTTGAAGATGATTTTATACAGAAACTAAATATCAGGAAGGGGATAATGAGGCTCGTAGATGAATTTGAAATGGAGGAGCTTCATTCAATTGTCAATGTGGTAAAGAGAGTCTCCGGGGGGTCTGCTGCAAATACTATTGTCGGGCTGGCATCTCTGGGAAATTCAACAGCTTTTATAGGAAAGGTCCGCGATGATGAGCTGGGAGAATCTTTTGAGAAGGGCTTGAAGGAATTTAGAGTTGATTACTGTACCCCTAAGGCCGAAAGCGGTTATCCTACAGCATGCTGCCTGGTTATGACCACCCCTGATGCACAGAGGACCATGAATACCTGCCTGGGCATTTCAGGCCTGCTCAGTCCCAGGGATATTGACGAGAATGCTATTTCACAGTCAAAAATAATTTATCTTGAGGGCTACCTATGGGACAGGGATGAAGCCAGGAATATGTTTTTAAAGGCAATAGAGATCGCCCGGAAAGCAGGCGGAAAAGTCGCCTTGAGTCTTTCTGACCCTTTATGCGTTGATCGGCATCGGGCTGGATTTCTGGATCTTGTCAATAACCATACGGATATTGTCTTTGGCAATGAGGATGAGATAAAGTCATTATTAGGAGTGTACAGGTTTGATGCAGTAGCTTTAAAATGCGGCGATATAAAAAACATCTTTGCAATTACAAGAGGAGCGGAAGGATCAGTGGTCATATCCGGTGGTGAAGTCCACACGATACCGGCGGAAGAAGATGTAAATGTGGTAGATACAAATGGGGCAGGCGACCTCTATGCTGCCGGATTTCTGCACGGATTGGTAAACGGCATGGACCTTGAATCCTGCGGGAAAATAGGGAACATAACTGCAGCTGAAATCATTAGTCATATGGGTTCCCGTCCGGAAGTGGATCTGGCCGAACTTATAAAAAGCAAAGGTTTTTAAATACGGCCTTATATTTATATGGCACTAAAATATTTAAGATTACAGGAAAGGATAAATATGACTGGAGATCCAAAAGCTGATATTGGCGTATTCGGAGGTTCAGGGTTTTACTCATTTCTGGAAGAAATACAGGAATATAAAGTAGACACCCCCTACGGTACCCCTTCGGATAAAGTAGTAATAGGTGATGTGGAAGGCAGGAAGGTCGCATTTATCCCAAGGCATGGAAGAGGCCACAATCTGCCTCCGCATAAGATCAATTACAGGGCAAATATTTATGCCATGAAAAAATTAGGAGTCAAGTATATTTTCGGCCCCTGTACCTCAGGGAGCCTGCAGCCTCATGTAAAGCCGGGAGAGTTTGTAATATGCGACCAATTTGTAGACAGGACCAAAGGAAGGATCGATACTTTTTATGACGGCCCAAAAACAATTCATATGCCCATGGCCGAACCATACTGCCCGGTTTTAAGGAAGATAGTAATTGAGAGTGCCAAAGAGCTTAAAATAGACTTCCACCCCAAAGGGACGATAGTGGTCATCCAGGGTCCGAGGTTCAGCACGAAGGCGGAGAGCAGGTGGTTTGCAGATCAGGGGTGGGAAGTCGTAAGTATGACACAGTATCCCGAGATGTATCTGGCAAGAGAACAGGAAATATGCTATGTAAATATTTCTCTTATTACTGACTATGATGCAGGACTTGAAGGCCGTCCTGAGATCAAGCCGGTTACCATGGAGGACGTAATAAGGGTGTTTAACCAGAATAATGAAAAGGTAAAGAATCTTCTTTTTAAGGCAATTTCAAAAGTTTCAGGCAAAAGGGACTGCATCTGTTCCCACGCATTAAAAGACGCAGTAGTCAATTAGGTATTATAAAAAATTATGGAGGATCTATGAAACTGATAGGTAATGTAGAAATTGAAAATCTGGAGAAACTGAGAAGCGGGAAAGTCAGGGAGATGTTTTCTTTTGACGGCAAAATACTAATAGTGACTACAGACAGGATCTCTGCTTTTGATTTTATCCTGCCCTCGCTCATACCCCTGAAGGGCATTATTTTAAATAAGATATCGGTTTTCTGGTTTAATTATTTAAAAGATGTAATTGACAATCATTTGATTGAAAGTGACATAAATAAGTTTCCGGCGTTTTTGAAAAAATATAAAGATACCTTAAGCGGCAGGTCGGTTATAGTAAAAAAGGTCAATATTTATCCTATTGAATGTGTTGTCCGCGGTTACATAACCGGCTCGGGCTGGGAGGAATACAAAAAAACCGGTATGATAGGAGATCTGAAACTGCCGCCCAATCTTTCCAAATGCGACAGGCTGCCGGAAGTGATATTTACTCCCACTACCAAGGAAGTCTCCGGCCATGATATGGCCATTACGATAAACAAAGCCAAAAGAATATTCGGCGACAGGACAGTAGATTTTCTAAAGGAAAAAAGCATAGAGCTTTACCTTAAGGCCTCCGAATATGCTATGAGGCAGGGAATAATAATCGCAGATACCAAATTTGAGTTTGGGGTAAGCGGTGACGAGATAATAATCGCTGATGAGGTTTTAACACCTGATTCATCCAGATTCTGGCCGCTGGATGAATATGAAGCCGGAAGGGACCAGAAGAGTTTTGATAAGCAGTATGTCAGGGATTACCTGCTTGGCACGGATTGGGACAGGAATTCCGCTCCTCCGGAACTTCCTTCAGATGTTATTGAAAAAACGTCTGAGAGATATATTGCTGCCTACGAAAAAATAGTCGGTGAAAAGTTCAAGGTATAAATATCAAGGTTCTAATTGTCACAGGAATAAAAATGAACTTTGCCCTGGAGTGGTGTAATATCTTTTTGTGAGAAATAGTAGTACCCCTCAAGTACGGGATCGATCTGTAATATATAGATCCCTTCTTCGGTAACAGCATTGATCAGTACTTCCACGAAAGCACTTTCACCGGGTTCTAAATTATCCGGCAGGGGCGTCCTGTTGTTTTCATACTGATTATTGTCTATGTCCTGACCGTAATAGTGATAGCTTATCCTCACCCTGTTTTCTCCGCCTGCCCTCCAGGTAAAATCCGAGGTGTTTGTTATCTCAATTTTTATATAATTATCACTGTCAGTGCACAAAAAGGATGGTATATAGCCGGTTAATTCAGCACTGATATCTACATTTTCATAGTCTACCGTATCATATACCTCTTCTATTTCTTCTACATCCCCTTCTGTTCCCGGAGGCGGGGTCACATCTATTTTGTCTACTGCAGCGGCGGTAGAGCAGGAGGAAGAAATTAAAAAAATTGATATTACTGCAGATATTAAAAAAATGATTATTGGTATCTTAGATTTCATGTTGCTTTTTTACCTCGCTTTTTTGAATTTAAATAAATAATTTTTAATAGCTTATTATAAATTAATTCTTTTAATTTTTGAATAAAAGAAACAAAATATATATAATGTTAATTAATTATTTTTATATTAATCCGAGAGGTCATTATGACATCATTAGAAATAGTAGGACTGGTATCAATAATTTTGATTTCTGTTTTTGCAGTTGTAGCCATAATCGTTGCCGTACCATTGTTCAAGTTAATAAACAGAATTAGATTTATGGCCGGGAAATTAAATGAGAGCGTTGTTCCCCTTGTAGAGAAACTAAATGACACAGTTACCGCCCTGAACGTTGAAGTGAGTTCAATTGCGGATCTTACACAGAGCATCAGTTCAATAGTGGAACAGCTTGAAAAGATAATAAGACTTGCCCGGATTCTGATAACCAGCCCTTTGATTAAAATAATAAGTGCTTCAGCCGGGCTGATAAGCGGTCTTTCAAAGACTGCTGCTGAAGGCAAGAAGAAGGAGGATAAAGAATGAATGATAAAAAAGATGCAGGCGGAAAAGGAAGCAGTTTTACTGATATATTAATAACATTGACGGTTGGTTTATCCGTGGGTTTTATAGTAGGTATCCTGTTTGCACCCAAATCAGGAGAAGAGACCAGAAGAGAAATAAAAGAAAAGAGCGAAGAGCTTATTGAGAAAAGCAGGGAAAGCCTGGATACGGTTGCAGGAAAGACCAGGGAATACGTAGAGAAAGGCAAAAGCAAACTGGCAGAGCTGAAAGACAGAAGCGAAGAATTTATTGAAAAAGGAAAAGAAAAAATCACCGATATTTCCAAGGCTTTAGGTTCCAAATCCGATAATGCGGGTAAAAAAGTAAAAAAAGTAATGGATAAGGGTAAAACCGCCGCAAAGAAAATCGAAGAAGAACTGTCATAGACAGGGAATTGAAACATATTGATTGAAAGCAGACTCACCAAAAAGGTTTTAAACACCTTACTTAAAAACGGAGCTGATTTTTCAGAAATTTTCATACAGAAGAGAATTTCAAACATCCTGCGGCTGGAAGACGGCAAAATCGATAACTCAAGCAGCGGATATGAACTGGGCTGCGGGCTGAGGCTATGGGCCGGCGACAGTACTTTTTATGCCTACGTAGATTCACTCCAGCAGGATAAATTACTGGATGCGGCAAAAGTATTAAGTTCCGCAGTAAATGGAGGCAGCTCTTTAAAGATTTTAAATCTCACTGCAGCCGAAAGCTCCTACTGTACGGATATAAAAAAATTTCCCGTCCGGATAAATCAGGATATAAAAAAAGAAATTCTGGAGACGGTTGATAAAAAATCGCGGGATTTTAGTCCCACCGTCATCCAGGTAACAGCAAATCTTTCGGATGTCACCGAAGAAGTATATATCGCAAATTCCAACGGTGTCTTCTCATATGAGGAGACGGTAAAGACTTTTCTTGCAGTAAATGCGGTGGCCAGAAAACAGAAAGAGGTCAGGACCGGCTATAAATCACTGGCAAGGACAAGCGGTTATGAAGCATTTGATTTAAAAAATCCGGGAGAGCTGGCGATTGAGGCCTGCGGTATTGCAGTAAGGATGCTTGATGCTGTAGGCGCACCGGCAGGTGAACTGCCGGTAGTGATAGGCCCGGCATTCGGCGGTGTCATCTTTCATGAGGCCTGCGGCCACGGTCTTGAAGCTGATGCCGTAATGAAGGATGCTTCGGTGTTTAAAGGTAAAATAGGAAAGAAGGTTGCAAGCAGCATTGTAACTGCGGTGGATGACTCTACAATTCAGTACAGGTGGGGTTCATATAAGTTTGACGGTGAAGGCTGTCCCTCTTCAAAAACAATACTGATAAAAGACGGGATCCTTGAAAGCTATATTTATGATATGAGGACATCTAAAAAATTAAAAGCAAAGCAGACCGGCAACGGAAGAAGGCAGTCTTTCAGGGATGTCCCTCTTCCGAGGATGAGCAATACCTATATAGCAGGCGGAGATAAAAACAGCGGGTCTATTATAAGATCTGTAGACAGGGGCGTCTATGCAAAAGAATTTGCCGGCGGCCAGGTCGACCCCGCGACAGGGGATTTTGTATTTGGGATAAGCGAGGGCTATCTGATAGAGAACGGAAAAATAAGCCTTCCCATAAAGGGTGCGACTCTTATTGGAAACGGCCCGGATATATTAAAAAAGATCGAAGCAGTGGGAAACGATCTGGATTTTGCCCCGGGCTTTTGCGGAAAAGGCGGTCAATCTATAAATAATGAGGTGGGGCAGCCTACCATAAAGGTAAGTAAGATCACTGTCGGAGGGACCGGGAATTAAAATGAAAAACAGCAAAAGCGGTAAAGCAGAAGACGGTAAGCTGATGAATGTATGCAGGGACGCAGCCTCCAGGATAGGCAGACACAGAGTAGATGAATTTGAAATTTTTTCAGCAAGTTCAGTAGCGACTGAAATAGAGATCTTTAACGGCAGGGTGGAGACACTTTCATTTTCCGATTCAGCCGGTATAGGTATCAGGATCTTTAAGGACAGGTCAATAGGATATGCATATACTGCTGTGCTTGACAGGGAAAGTATCGAAGACTGCATTGAAAAAGCCGTGTCAAATTCAAGTATCACAGGAAAAGAGGAGTATAACTATCTGCCGAGAGCAGAAGATTTCAGATTTACCCAAAAACTTATTGATGACAGGACACTTTTTAAAGAAGACTTGCTCGGATTTGATACCAGAAGCAAGATCGCTCTTGCAAAGAAGCTTGAAAAAATGACAAAAAGCAAAGATAAAAGGATTGTAAGCATTAACAATGTCACCTACAGCGACGGTATTTATGAGACAGCCATACTCAACTCGGCCGGGTTCAGCGATAAATACAGATCGACTTCGTGTTTTATTTATGCAGCAGCGATTGCCAGGCAGAATAAAGATACTTCAACAGGTGATTTTTTTGACTGCGGAAGGTCTCCGAGTGATATGGATCTGGAAAAGGTTGCACAAAATGCAGCGCGAAGGTCTGTATCGCTTCTGGGCGGAAGGAAAGTCAAATCCGGCAGGGTAGACCTTCTTTTGGACGCTGTTGTCTCGTCACAATTTCTGGGTATCATCGCAGTAAGCCTGAATGCTGATTCCGTACAGAAGGGAAAATCGCTTTTTAAGGGAAGGATAGGCCAGAAAATATTTTCTGTTGATGTAGATATATTTGATGACGGGACTCTGCCCGACGGGCTCGCTTCAAAACCTTTTGACGGAGAAGGAGTCACCAAAGGCAAAACACATGTATTTGAAAACGGGTATCTAAAGACTTACCTCTATAATACCTATACTGCCAGAAAAGATAAGACACTGTCAACCGGCAATGCGGCAAGGGCTTCCTACCGTTCAACTCCCGAAGTGGGCACTTCAAATTTTTACCTTAGTCCTTCTGATACCGGATTTGAAAGTCTTCTGGCCGGTATAGACAGGGGGTTTTATGTCATGGATATAATCGGGCTTCATTCCGGAGTAAATCCCATTTCAGGCCAGATCAGTGTGGGGGCCAAGGGAATGTGGATCGAGAAAGGCTGCCTCAAACACCCCGTAAAAGAAGTGACTATTGCCACGGATATATTGAGTTTCTGCAGGAGCATAAAAAGAGTCGGAAAAGACCTTCTTTTTATACCCTTGGGAGGATATATAGGCAGTCCGTCTGTAGTGGTAAGCGATATAATGGTCAGCGGAATGTAATTTTTTATTATACAGCTGTCACGCTGTGATGAATCTTACGTAACCCACTGTCTTGCATATTACAGTGACGATTATGCCGGCAATAAGTACCCCGATAAATATGTGAAGCAACGCTTTTTTCGGTGGGATGCCGAAGACAAATGCGATGAGTGCACCGGTCCAGCCTCCTGTTACAGGAAGGGGTATCCCCACAACTCCTATAAGTGCGTAGCCTTTATATTTTTCAAACCTTTTTGAATGGCGCCTTCTGGTATAGCCGAACAGCCAGTTAAAGAACCTTCTTGCAAGCCTGAACCTTTTCATCAAAAATTTTGATACCGGTTCAAGGACCCACAGTATGGCGACAACGGGTACCATATTGCCGATGACTGATATTATGTATGTCTCGTATATATTCATACCGTAGGTCAGAAGTGCGATAGGTATGGCTGCACGGAGTTCGCCTATGGGTGTCATGGCTGTAAGAAAGGTCAATATTCTCGGCCACATAAATTCAAGGAAACTGGAATAATCCATATCAATTTTTTATTTTTAATTATTTTATGCTATATTTAAAAACTGATTATAAGTTATTTGTTAAACAAAAATTTTATTCATTATATAAGTTGAATATATTACAGTCAATCGTTTTAGGCATAATCCAGGGTATTACTGAATTTTTTCCCATAAGCAGTTCGGGCCATCTGGTTGTCTTTCCCTATTTTTTAAGCTGGGATTATATACCTCTTTACTTTACGGTCACAGTTCATTTTGCCACTCTCGCTGCAGTCGTTACCGTCTTTTACAGGGAGATCTACAGGATAATAAAGGCAGTTGTGCTGGGCATATTCGTAAGGGAAAAAAGAAATTCAAACTATTTTAAGATAGGTATCTTTATAATCATAGCAAGTATACCGGCTGCTGCTGCCGGGTTTTTTTTAGATGATTATGTAGAAAGTCTCTTCAGCAGGCCGCTTATTGTGGCTGTGTTTTTGCTGGTAACGGCACTTATCCTGTGGATTTGCGAGATGAGGGGTACCCGTGTCGAGACCGGGCTTAATAAAAACCCTGACGGCAAATGCAGCAGTGATACTGCTGCCGATAAAAAACAGGATAAAACAAGCGGTCTAATAGGCGATATTGACCTTACGGGTAACGGGCAAAAGAAAGTAAGATTTAATCTTTTCATTGCCGCTATGGCAGGGATAGGACAGGCACTGGCTATTTTACCAGGGATCTCAAGATCGGGGGCCACTATCTCGTTTACCAGGTTTTTTGGCATAAAGAGAAGCGAGGCGGTAAAGTTTTCGTTTTTACTTTCCATCCCTGTTATTCTGGGTTCTTTTATATATGAACTTTTCAGGTCCTATAGTATTATATCAGGAAGCGGGCAGACCGCGGTCTTAAGTCTTGCTGCAGGATTTATCTTTGCCTATATTTCAGGATTTTTTGCAATAAGATTCCTTGTTTATATTGCCAAAAGAAAAAATTTAAACGTTTTTGCTGTATACTGTATATGTCTTGCAGCAGCAATTTTTATTTTTTATTTGATAAATAAGTTTACCTAAAGGAGTGTGAGCTAAGAGTTATGAAGGGTGTTATACTGGCAGGTGGTCTGGGGACCCGGCTGAAGCCCTGTACCAAAGTCACCAACAAGCATCTGCTTCCTGTCTATGATAAGCCGATGATCTATTATCCTCTAAAAACCCTGGTCAGCGCCGGGCTTGAGGACATAATGATTGTCACCGGAGGCAATAATGCAGGAGACTTCTTAAGGCTTCTGGGCAACGGCAAAGAATTCGGCCTTAAGGATATAAGTTATGCCTATCAGGAAGGAGAAGGAGGAATAGCGGAAGCCCTTAAGCTGGCTGAGAGTTTCGCTGATGAAGGCAGTATAGCTGTGATGCTCGGCGATAATTTAATAGAAAATGATATCTCGGATGCTGTAAAAGAGTTTGAGAAACAAAACAGCGGAGCAAGGATATTTTTAAAGGAAGTAGATAATCCCGAAAGGTTCGGAGTTGCCGAAATAAAAGACGGTAGGGTAGTAAATATTGCCGAAAAGCCAAAAAAACCTATAAGCAGCTACGCAGTTGTGGGCATCTACATGTATGATAATGATGTGTTTGAGATAATCAAGAAACTCAAGCCTTCAGACAGAGGTGAGCTTGAAATAACCGATGTCAATAATGAGTACATAAGAAGGGGCACCATGGCCTATTCAATACTCGAGGGCTGGTGGACAGATGCAGGCACCTCCTTTGAGTCATTATTCAGGGCAAGCAAGCTGGTAAGAAAAGAAATAACAGGTGACTAAAACCTTCAGGTGTTAAATATTTCAGTTGATTTGCAGAAAAAACACCTTTTTATGTAGTGTGAGTTCCTGTATTTGCTGTCTGAGGTCATAATAGCCCAGGAAAGATAGTCGCTGTCTTTGGCGTCATCTGAATTCTGGTATATGATAGCTTTGCCTTCTTCCTTTACCACACCCTCAAATTTGTATGTGTTTCCACATTTCAGACATTTATACATCCGGTCTCCCTTGATAAGTACCAGTTAATATAAGTTATTATAGTATATAATTATATAATATCAATACAAATTATATAAATTTTAAATAAAAATTATTTCTTTATATGGTTTTTTAATCTAACGTGATAATCTTAATTCTATTTGACTAAAGAAAATAGCTCTGATAATATCAATTTAAATATTATTAACGGCTTTATTTTAAGAACCATGCAAATGAAAATAGAAAAGCAACATGTAATGGTAAAGATCAGAACAGAAACTTCTATAGTAAAAGGTGCTGTCCACACCCTGGTGGACGGCAGATTGAGTGATTATATTACTTCCCAGAGGAACAGGTTTATACCGGTAACAGATGCAGAAGTGCATTATTTAGGGGAAAGTAAAACAGGTGCAGAAGAGAATAAAGTTAAAAGACAGGTTGTTTTTGTAAATGTTGAAAAAATAGAGATGATAGAATATCTGTGATCTTTATAAAAAAAATATAATGCAGAGGGGAGAAGGATGTCTGAATCTATTACTCAGCTGACGGATTCAAACTTTGAAAGTGAAGTACTAAGCTCGGAAAAACCGGTGCTTGTGGATTTCTGGGCGGTATGGTGCATGCCCTGCAAGATGATTACACCGGAACTTGAAAAAATTGCAGGAGAGGAAAGCGAAAAATTAAAAATCGCAAAAATCAACGTTGATGACAACAGAAATACTGCTATAAAATACAGCATCAGCAGTATACCGACGCTGTTGCTGTTTAAGGACGGAGAAGTCGTAAAAAGGCTTATCGGTGTGATGTCCAGCGATAAAATATTAACCGAAGTATCTCAATTTTTATAATTTAATGGGAAATATTCTTGTCGGCACTTCAGGCTATAGTTATGCTGACTGGAACGGCATCTTTTATCCTGAAGGTCTGGAAAAAAAAGATCAGCTTACCTACTACAGCAGTGAATTTAATACGGTTGAAATAAATTTTACCTACTACAGTCTCCCGCACCCCCGGATATTTGAAAACATGTCAGCGAAGGTGGCCGGGGATTTTGTTTTTTCAGTAAAGGCACACAGCGGTGTCACCCACACCAGGGACATAAAGAAAGAAGAACTAAAAAGGTTTACGGATTCACTTGTCCCTCTTGCCTCCCGTAACAGGCTCGGCCCCGTTCTTCTGCAGTTCCCGTGGGCCTTTAAGTTCAGTACAGCCAACTGTGATTATTTAAGCAGAATAAGAGAGATTTTCGGGGATCTCGAGCTGTGTGCAGAATTCAGAAATAACAGCTGGCTGGGTGATACTACCATAAGTCACCTAAAAAACCTTGACATGGGGTTCTGCAATGTAGATGAACCCGGGCTTAAGGGCCTGCTTCCGCCCACGAGTATCGCTACCAGCGGTACAGGATATATAAGGTTTCACGGAAGAAACAGTCTTAACTGGTGGAAACCGAAACAGGCATACCAGAGGTATGATTATCTCTATACGGAAGAGGAGCTGAGTGAATGGGTGCCCAGGGTAAGGGAGTTATCGGAAAACACCAAAAAGACCTATATATATTTTAACAATCACTACAAAGCCCAGGCAGTAAGATCGGCAAAGATACTCCAGGGCCTTATGGAAGATAGTGATAATTCCACTTCACAAAACTAATCTAATTATATAAAATCTATTAAACAGTTTTTGGAAAGTATATAAAGGTATAAATATATGTTTGAGAAAGTTAACAGCAAAGTAGATCTTGTAAGTCTGGAAGAAAAGATACTTACCTTCTGGGAAAATAACGATATCTTTAAAAAAAGCCTTAAAAACTCAGAGGGTAAAAAAAGATTTGTATTCTACGAAGGTCCTCCGACCGCAAACGGGCTTCCCGGTGTACATCATGTCCTTTCAAGGGTATACAAGGATATCTTTCCGAGGTATAAGACCATGAAGGGCTATTATGTTTCCAGAAATGCCGGCTGGGACACCCACGGGCTGCCGGTGGAGCTGGAAGTGGAAAAGCAGCTTGGTATAAATTCCAAAAAAGAAATAGAAAATGTCGGTATTGAAAAATTTAACAAGCTCTGCAGGGAAAGCGTCATGAAGTACGAGGGGGACTGGGAGAAGCTTACACGGCGTATAGGATTCTGGCTGGATATGGAAAATGCTTATTTTACCTTTAAAAATGACTATATAGAAACTATATGGTGGGTACTTAAGACCATATGGGACAGAGGTCTTTTATACCAGGATTATAAAATCGTCCCCTACTGCCCAAGGTGCGGGACTGCACTGTCCTCGCATGAGACCGCTCTCGGATATCAGGAAGTAGAGGACTACTCGGTTGTAGTAAAGTTTCCCCATGCAGGTAAAAAAAACACCTATTTTCTGGTATGGACCACCACGCCCTGGACCCTGATCTCCAATGTAGCTGCGGCAGTAAGCGTGGATTCGGATTACGCGGAGGTAGAGTACGGGGGTGAAAACCTCATAATGCTAAAAGACCTGCTTTCGGAAGTCCTTGGAGAGGATGCTGACTATAAGATTAATGGTACCTTTAAGGGAAGCAAACTCGTCTCTTCGCGCTACAAACCGGTTTATGATTATGCAGACGGCAGCAGCAGTGCATTCGCTGTAGTAGGCGGTGATTTTGTATCGACCGAAGAAGGTACGGGGGTAGTCCATATAGCGCCTGCTTTCGGAGAAGATGATATGAAGGTAGGAAGGAAAAACAACCTGCCGGTTGTAAAAATGGTAGACGAGCAGGGGAGGCTTGAAAAAAAGGTCAAGAAATTCGGCGGCATGCCGATAGAAGAATCAAATCCCAAAATAATAGAGGACTTAAAAAAAAGAAATCTTCTTTTAAGCGTAAAGAAAGTAAAACACTCCTACCCCTTCTGCTGGAGGTGCGAGAGCAGACTTATATATTATGCCAAGAAGAGCTGGTACATAAAGACCTCACGGATAAAAAATGACCTTCTGGCATCCAACCGGGAAGTAAACTGGTATCCGGAACACATAAAATACGGCAGGTTTGGAAACTGGCTTGAAAATAATATTGACTGGGCACTTACCAGGGAAAGATACTGGGGTACGCCCTTTCCGGTATGGGAAGATGACAGCGGACACAAGATCTGCATAGGCAGTGTTGAAGAACTAAAGAAAAAAGCAGTAGATTTTCCGGATAAACTGGATCTGCACAGACCCTATGTGGACGGCATTGTCATAAAATGTGAAAAGTGCGGCAGGGATATGAGAAGGGTGCCCGAAGTAATAGATGCATGGTTTGATTCGGGCTCCATGCCTTATTCACAGCATCACTATCCTTTTGAAAATAAAGATAAGTTTTCTGAAAATTTCCCCGCAGATTTTATATGCGAGGGGATCGACCAGACCAGGGGATGGTTCTATACCCTGCTCGCTATTTCCACGCTGCTGTTTAAGAAGTCATGTTACAAAAATGTACTATGCCTGGGGCTCATAAATGATGAAAAGGGCCAGAAGATGTCCAAAACAAGAGGCAATGTAGTCGAACCCTGGGATATATTGAACAAGCAGGGAGCAGATGCCCTAAGGTGGTATTTCTTTACCAGTATTTCGCCCTGGCTTCCAAAGAATTTTTCTTCCGGAGCCATTGATGAAGTAATAAGGAAGTTTTTACTTACTCTCTGGAACACTTATTCTTTCTTTGTGATCTATGCAAATATAGATAATTTCAGCCCGTATGACTGCGGCCTTGAAGTAAAAGACAGATTGGAAATAGACAGGTGGATAATATCCGAGCTTAACAGTACCGTAAAAGGCGTAAATGAACTCATGGATGATTTCAATGTCACAGGAAGCGGAAGTTTGATCCAGGATTTTGTCGATGTCCTTTCAAACTGGTATGTAAGGAGAAGCAGAAGAAGATTCTGGAAAAGCGAGGAAGACAAAGATAAGTTAAGCGCCTATAAGACACTGTATGAATGCCTGGTCACTGTTTCAAAACTATGTGCCCCGTTTATACCGTTTATGAGTGAGATCATATACAAAAACCTGACAGGAAGTCTCGGCAAGGGCGAGGAAAGCGTACACCTGGAAAGTTACCCCGCCGCAGACGAGGATCTGATAGATGAAGATCTGAGTTTCAAGATGGATACGGCAAGGAAAGTAGTGGGGCTGGGAAGATCGGTAAGAAGCAAGGTAAATATAAAGATAAGGCAGCCTGTTGAAAAGGCAGTGGTATATTTTGATAAGGATGAGGGGGGAAAAAAGGCCATAGAACATTTTAAAGATATCATAACAAGCGAGCTCAATGTCAAAAAAATAGAATTTGCAAAAGACTTGGAAGAACTCGTATTGTATAACATAAAGCCCAACCTGACACTGGTGGGCAAAAAATACGGCAGCCTTATCCCCGGGATAAGGGACGCCCTGATGTCTCAAAATTCGGTTCGCATCGCACTTAAAGTAAAAAACGGTAAAAATATTGCCCTGGAAATTGACGGCAGCCACATAGAGCTTTTACCCGAGGAGGTCTTAATAGATATAAAGAACAAAGAAGGGTTCGGAGTGGAAAGTGACGGCCAGCTGACCGTCGGGCTTTCAACCGGGCTGTCGCCGGAACTTATAGAAGAAGGTTTCTGCAGGGAGCTTGTGCATCAGATACAGAATTTGAGGAAAGAAGCAGGATTTGAGATAGAAAATACCATAAATACGGCAATAGGACCGGGAGTTAAAGAAAGTATTTTAAAAAAATTTAAAAATTATATAATGAAGGAGACCTTAAGCAGGTCTTTAGGCACGGTGTTTGAAAAGGATATGTTTGTAAAAGAAGTCAAGGTAAATGATAAAATGATAAAGATCGGCATAAAAGTAGTAGGGAGTATTATAAAATGATGAGAATAGGAAAAAGAAACATACTTATGGGTGTATATTTTATTGTTACTGCTGCAATTATCATGACAGCTGATCAGGTGACAAAATATATGATAGTACAGAGAGTACCGGAAAACACCTCTATTGAGATAATTCCGGGATTATTTTCCATAACCCATATCAGAAATACAGGGATGGCTTTCGGACTATTTCAGGGTTATACCGGGATCCTTACGATAATATCGATCGTGGCCATTATTTTGATAATCGCCCTGAAATCGATACTGAGGCTTAATTCCACTTTCTATAACATATGCCTTGGAGCCGTACTGGGTGGAGCACTCGGGAACCTTATTGACAGATTTCTTGCGGGAGAGGTAACTGATTTTATAAATGTAAGATTCATACCGGTATTTAATATAGCAGATAGCTCTATTTTTATTGGTTTTTCCCTTATTATAATATTAATACTCAAGGAGTATTTTAAGCAGGGCAAGACTGAAGGAGTTGATTAAGAAGGAAGACAGCGGTTTAAGCTTTAAGGTAGATGCTTCGGGTTCAGGCCAGAGGATCGATAAGTTTCTAACCGGCAGGATCAAAAACACATCAAGAAGCTACATCCAGAACATAATCAGCCAGGAAAAAATAAAGGTAAACGGCAGTTCCGTAACCAAGCACTACAGACTGGCAAAAAACGATATAATAACCATAAAAGACTTTGAAAAAAGCAGCACCGAAATAGAACCCCAGAAAATAAGTTTAAATATCGTATATGAAGATAAATACCTTTCTGTAATATCCAAAAAAGCAGGAATACTTACCCACCCGACACCCGGCAGTAAAGACCATACCATAGTAAATGCCCTGCTTTATCACTATAAAAGCCTGTCGAACCTCTCTGGAAAAGACAGGGCGGGTATTGTACACCGCCTGGATAAAAATACTTCGGGTCTTTTAATAGTAGCCAGGGACGATGAGACCCACCGCATGCTCTCGGATATGTTTAAAGAAAGGCTGGTAAAAAAAACATACGCTGCACTTGTATGGGGCAGGTTTTCAGAAAAGAAGGGCGAGATAATCCTTCCCATCGGGCGCTCGGGACTGGACAGGAAAAAGATGAGTATATCAATTGACAGGGGCAGGGAAGCAGTGACCGGATTTGAACTAGCAGAAGAGTTTGAAGATGCGGCGCTTCTGGATGTTTACCCTGAGACCGGAAGGACACATCAGATAAGGGTGCACTTAAGCTATATAGACCATCCTGTAATAGGAGACGATATATACGGGACCAGGCAGTCACAGAAGCTTGCAAAGGACCTGGGACTTACAAGGCAGTTTCTGCATGCAAAAAAACTTGCATTTACCCATCCCGTTACCAAAAAACCGGTAGAACTTGAAGACAGGCTTGCAGGCGATCTGCAGAAATGCCTTAAGGAATTAAGGAGGAGAGGCAAGATGTCAGATAAATAGTATTTTTTTTATTTGTAAACATTTTTTAAAAGGAGACTGTAAATTGGGAAATATAAGAAGAATAGTACTGGATGTATTAAAGACGCACACGCCGAGTATAATAGAGCTTTCAAAGGAGCTTGCGGACCTTGCAGGAGTGGACGGAGTGGATATATCCTTGATCGAGATGGACCAGAAGGTAGAAAATGTGAAGATCACCTGCGAAGGCGCTTCCATAGATTATAATAAAGTGGAACATATTATAAAGAAGAACGGCGGCTCTATCCACAGCCTTGATAAAATATCAGTGGGTACCAGTCTGATTGAAGAGGTGACCACGCACCAGGATTAGGTGGACCTTATTTCCTGCCTCATAAATATAATGTAAGATACTGCAAAGCAGATGATCGCAAGGGCCACAATGACTACAAGCTGGGGCCATGCCTGGATCAGGCTCTGCCCCATGGATAATGGATTTTCCGGTATTTCCTGAGTGACATTGGCAAGTGTAGGCTGAAATACCCTGGCAGTCGGGACAAGCAGTACGGTAATAGCTTCACCAAATAAGATTGCCGGTGAAAATCTTAATATACCGTTCCAGATATCATAATTTCTTATCTGCTCGGCTACAGATGCTCCGTCAAGAGGAGCCATTGCGTTGGCTATTGCATTTGCAATTATCGGAAGGAAAAACATAACGAATATCCATATTGCTATTGCAGTAAGTATTGATGCCGCGGTCCTGTTCATAATGACAGAAAAGAGTATTGAAAGTCCCATCCAGAATCCGCCGTAGACAACGCATATTACTATAAAGGAAAATATTCTTAAAATTTCCTCTGAAGAGGGAGGTACGCCGATTGAAAGCAGGCCGATACCTGAGATTATAAATACGATGCTGGCCATAATTATGGTCAGGGTGGTAATACCCGCCAGGAATTTACCGTTTATGACACTGTCCCTGTATATTGGCTGGGACAGAAGCCTGCTTAAGTTACCGCTGTTTTTCTCGCTGTTGATTGCGTCAAAGCCGAATATTACTCCTATTATGGGAATAAAGAAGCTTATAAAGGTTATAAACGAGGGAAGTACATCTCCCCCGGTTGTAAACAGGTGTAAGAATACATGCTCGTCCAGTGCACTTGCAGCTTCCCTTATATTTGTAAGGGCAACATAGGTCGACGACAGCCCTGCGGCATATATAAGCGCCAGAAGGATTATAAACCTGTTGCTGCTGAAGTGATCGGAAAGTTCTTTTCTGTATACTGTTAAAATACTTTTCATGTTACTCCTCTTTAAAGTATTTCAGATAAATTTCTTCCAGTGCGTCCTGCTTCATATCCATCCTGGTCATAAGTATGCCTTCAGCTGCTATGATCTTGGATATGTTCTGCCTTACGTCGCTGTTGCATGTTACCTGAAGGTTTTTTCCTGTCTTGTTTACGTTTACCACTTTATCCAGCTTCTTGATCTTCTCAACGATGCTGCCAGTTACTTTTTCAAGTTCTATTTCTATTCTGTATTTTCCGCCTCCGAAGAGGTTTCTTCCCAGTTTGTCAACGCTTCCTTCACCGATCAGCTTGCCGTTGGCCAGTATGCCAACCCTGGGACAGACTTTCTGCATCAGGTTCAGCTGATGGGATGACAGGACGAATGTTATATTTTTTCTCTTGTTTAAGTCCTGGATGGTCTTTAGTATCTGGTTTGCTACCTTCAGGTCGAGCCCTTCCGTGGGCTCGTCAAAAATGACAAGCTCGGGGTCTTTTATAAGAACGTCTGCAATCCCGAGCCTCTGCTTCATCCCCTTGGAAAAAGTCTTGACCGGCTTTTTCTTATTTTCGGACAGAGCCACGATTTCCAAAACCTCGTCTATCTTTTTATCGATCTCCCTGTATGGTATCCTGTTAAGCTCTGCAGTATAAGCCAGATTTCCCATGGCAGTCATATCTTCATAAAAACCTATTCTTTCAGGCAAATAGCCGGTTATTCTTTTGACCTTGAGCGGCTCCCTGGTGGAGTTAAATCCTGCAACGCTTATGGTTCCCGATGTGGGCTCGGTAAGCCCCAGGGCCATAAGGATAAAAGTGGATTTACCCGCACCGTTGGGGCCCAGAAGTCCGAATATCTCACCTTTTTTTATATTGATACTGAGGTTATCCACAGCCAGGTGCTTGTCGTATTTTTTGGTAAGGCTTGCGGCACTTATAATATTGTTGTCATTCATTTCTTATCTTCTTCCCAGTCTTGTAAAGATTATGGCAACTGCGACTATTACTACTACAATGATCCCTATACCTACCACTCCCCAGATCGTAGAAGTCTCAACGGTTATCCTCAGTTCGATTTGGTCACTGGTGTTCTCACCTGATGCACTGAAGGTAAGCATATAGTCGCCGGCAATGGTCTTTTCGGGAGGATTTACGGTCACATCGATCTCCTGTTTCTCTCCGGCTTCTATGGATTCTATCTCGCTAATATCAAAATCAACTCTCCAGCCCTCGGGCTCGGTAGAAGTCAGTTTTATGTTCTCTACTGATTTAGAGCTGTTGTTGGTCACGATCAGCTTATAGTGGTTGTCTTTTCCCGAGGTCATATCGGTACTCAGCATCCCTGTTTTGGTGGTAAGTGTCACATCGTAAGTTGCAGTCACTACTCCGGTAAATTCTATTGATTCTTCCAGGGGGTCACCTTCAATAGCAGACTTAAAAGTCGCTGTAAAGGTATATTCACCCGGTTCCTGGCCTAAAAGAGGGACTGCAAGCAGTTTAAGGCTCTGCTTTGTGGCCCTCGTAAGATTAATGGCGTTTACTTCCGCCTGTCCGCTTACGACACCTGCAATCCAGCCGCTCGGATATTCAACTGTGACATCAAATGTCTTTTGGGTATCTTCAATATCTATACCGAACGGTTCGTCTCCTCCCATATAGGTTACACCGAAGTCAAAAGAGAATGTCTCTCCGTCTTCTGCCTGTATTTTGGGAAGAGTGGTCTCAAAGAGGATTTCTTCAGGCCTGATCTCCACTACGACTTCCTCTTCGGCTTCTTCTTCCTGCGCCAGCAGCATGCCTGGTATCATGAGGACAATTGAAAGTGCAAAAAATAATGTGATTAAAAATGCGGGTAGTTTTCTTTTTATGTTATACACAGTATGTCTCCTTTTCTTTAAGTTTCCTATAAGTTTTATATAAGTATAATAGTTTATTATGCATAGACTAAGTGAAAATTTTAATCAGTTTGAGGTTGGTTGTCAAGAAGGAAATGGGGGTAAGAGATTGGGAGTAAGTAATTATAGGGTAAGTTCTAGTAGGGTTTGGGGGAGGTTTGATAGATATGATATAAAATGGAGCTAAGTTTAATATCAATAACTAGATAATTGGTATATAACTCGGCTTA
>Ga0114922_10000302_pt1 | contig 47468 bp, 45 predicted proteins | sample AartaG_FD_100975 | JGI IMG/M metagenome (GOLD analysis project Ga0114922, IMG submission 100975) | Deep subsurface microbial communities from Aarhus Bay to uncover new lineages of life (NeLLi) - Aarhus_00045 metaG | ecosystem: Environmental > Aquatic > Marine > Oceanic > Sediment | place... | reverse complement strand
TTAGCATAACCTTCTTGATTAGAGACAATTGCTATAAGTTCCGTCTCTTTTTCTGTAGCAGGTGCAAGGATTACTTCCTCCGCATCCCGAGTAACAGCAAAAAATTCACCGGTTGTTTGTAGTTGCCGGAACTGTATGTTTCCAAGTTGACGCATCTTCGCGATTATCCCGCTGTATTGCTGTATATCCCAATGTGTTGTTAACATAAACCGTACAGCCTTTTTCTGGAAAGCGTATTCAGAAACAACCTGTAGAATCTCAGGAACTACATATGGGGTAACGATGATAATTGAAGATTTTACTCGATAAATTGCATCTTTTATAGCCGCAACCATGGCGTCTTTTCCAATCACAGGCCATGTTGTAACCTTAGCTATTTCTGGAATCGCGCTAGAGGCGTTATGAATATCAGATAACTTACTTTCATTATTTTCACCTAATTCAGTAGCATCATCGATTGAATTCATAAATTGTAAAGTAAAATCAGCTATAGCATCTTTAACATTTTGATTAGTATCTCTTGTAGTATTTGATAAACTATTTTGAAGAGTTTTTGCGTTTTGTTCATATTTAGACTTATGATCTAAGAGCATATCGGATAAAGTAGTGTCCATACCTTTAGCTTCAGCATTCCATAATCTAATTTCACTATCAATTTTCTCTGAGCAATCTCTTTTACCATTATCAAAATTTGTATCGACATCTCTTGTCCAGTCAGCACTTATTCTTTTAATTTCAAGATCAAAATCAGTATAATGTTTTAAAGAATTTTCCTTATGATTTTTTATTGCGTCATCGTATTGTCTATGATGCGTTTTAAGTGAGCTTTCTAGAGAATCTTTTAATTTTATTCTGGTGTCAGAACAATCTTTTACACCATTTTGTAAAGTATCATCTACTTCTCCAGCTAAATCAGTGGCAAGGGTTTCTAGTTGTGCTTCTATAGTTTCTTGAGCACGATAATCAAGATCGTTAGTTTCATTAGCTAATCCGTCATTTTCATTTACCATAGTATCAGTTACATCAGATTTTATAGTATCTGTGGTTCCTCGAGTATCTGTGATATAACCGTCGCAAGTCTTTGTAAAATCAGGTTTCATTGGTTCTGTATAATTTAATATATTTTGTATAGTTGTTTCATGTCTTGCTTTGTATTTTTTCTTTTTACCCATCCAGAAAAATCCTTTTTTTGCCATATCCTCTGAGAAGTCAGTAAACCTATTAGCATGTTCAAGTAAGTTATCAATTAACGTTAGTGTCATACTTTTAAAATCATTTGTCTGGTCATTCAACGTTCTATGTCTCTCATCAACAGTGGCTTTTAGGCGTGTTTGGAGAGTATCAGTAGTATTTTTCACATGATTAATGTGTTCTTTTAACAAGTTTGAAATTTTAGCTTTTAGATCAGTGATAACTTTTTCCATGCGTTCTAAATACTTTTCTAGGATTTGTTCCATTTTAGGTTTAAGTTGATTTGCGATATTTTTATGTCTTTCAACGTGCTCATCAAGTTCCATTTTTGATTCTTTATCTAAATTCTCAACTCTCGTTGAAAAATCACTTAATAAGTTCGCAATTAAAGTCGTAAGATTGTCTTTTGTTTTAGTGATTTCAGATTCATTTCTATTTACACTTGTTACTGAAATATTTTTTAAATTCGAATTTAGTGTATCCAAAATAGTATGAATATTACTTTCTAATGTCTTAGTAGTCTCAGTAAAACGATTAGTAGCACTATCAATTCGGTTCCTTTTAGTATTATTCTTTGAATCGGAGTCTTCGAAAAATACTTTGATTTGGGTATCAACAGCATTTTCTACTTCCCCAATACTTTTGTCTTGAATAGCTTCAAGCTTCTCAAATCGATTAGATTGATCGGCTAAGATATTATCCTTAATTTTGGCAATTTCATTTCTAAATTTTGCTGCTTCATTAGTAAATAATTCGAAATATGGCTGAAGTGGAATGTACCTATCAATAATACCTTCAACTTTCTTGAGGAAACCTTTCTCAACTAACCAATTAGTGACTTCTAATACAGTTTCATATGTTAGAGCTTCATTTCCTTCTGTTAAAGTCATGAATACTTCAGAAGGTGTTGCACGTGGAACTCTTAAATACACTAAATAGATGTTGATATGTTCCTCAGTAAAACCATATCGAGTGAATACTTCTTTAGTGAAATCTTTTAACGACATAAATTTTTCTCCATTAATTTGAATTTGAATTTAAATTAAATTAGATTTAAGATGAATTCCTTATAAATATTGTAATTTGGAAATATTTAATAATATTTTCAAAATCATAATATTAAAACTTAAGTTCAAAGTAGCTTCAAGAATTAAAACAGATAATGGAACAAGATGGTAGAACAATAATTCAGGGACAACTTGGCTATCTTACAGCTACTAATGAAACTACGATCCCGATACTAGGGGCAAAAACAATTGAAAAAATTGAAGAGAACGCTAAAATATTGGAATTTGGTTCTCTATTATCAGATTTGGTAAAAAAAATTGATAATCTGTGGGTAGACAAGTTTAAATTAATACCATGAGTTAATGGGGTTGTATAGAATATTATTTGAAAATATTCATATTAATTAATCGATATCCTAATATAACACAATATTTCATAATTTACTTATTTGTAGGATGCTTTCTCAGTTTAATTGGGAAGAATTATTCCTTAATGCTTTTATTACCAACTTCTTTTTTTATAATTAGAACAAATTTGGTGTTTAAAAAAAATTATGAAAAAATTTAGCAAAATAGCACTTGGATCTTTTGTCTTTCTTATGTTATTTTCGATATTCAATATTTCTAGTGTTTTAGCCGTTGAATCAAATGAAATTATGGTTAATGAAGAAAATCTTTATCAATACCAGATTGAAGCTAATAATCAAGTAATGTTCAGGTTCATGCAACAAACTCGGTTAACATTCATGTCTAACGTAGATCTTGAAGTAAACATAGAATGCGACGCATCAGAAATTGGTGTGAAATACTTTGAAATAGAAGTAAATGGTTCAGGACCCCTATTAATGAATATGACTTGTACAGAAGAACAAGTACAACTTGGTTTAATGAAAGGATTTACTTATAGAATAAGAAACAGAAATAGATATTTATACGAAGAGGGATTCTGTGCACAAATAAAATGCAATGGTACTTGTGATGCAAAACTTAAAATCCAAGCAAATCATCGAAATCAAAATGGACAATGGGCACATTACAATGAAAATTCTGAAGAATGGGAACTAGTACCAACTACAATAGAGGATGGATATTTAGTTGCTGAAACAAGCGATTTCTCTTATTGGACTATATTAATCCCACAACCAGATAATACAATTTTGATTGTTGTTAGCATAGGAGGAATTTTAGGAATTATTGCTATTATTTCAGTGATGAATTATAAGAGAAGAAAGTAAAAGATTTCAAATTTTTTTTTTTTTAAAAATTTTAATATAATAATATTTTAATATAATAATTAGAAATATTGGAAAGAATACAGTTGGGTATTGTTAGTGTACTAAAAAGGAAAAACTACAAGTATAGTGTTCTAGTTATTTTAATTATTTTCCTTGGGTTTAATTTCTTTCTTGTAAATATAAATGCTCGAAAAGAAACTATCGTTGGTTTTTCAACTCAAGATATGGTTCAACCAAATGAAAAAGTATCTTATCGTTTTCTAAATAATATAACTTTTGAAATTTCTTCAAATACTTTACTCAATCTTTCTATTGAATATGAAAATAATATTGAGGATCGTCAAACATATTTCATCATTAATAATAGTAATCCACTTTCATTAAACATATCTTCTAAAACGAGTTTACAGAACTTTGGTGTGATGCAAGCCCCAAAACAACCTCAAATGGGTAATTTTCGATTTCAGTACAGGTACAACTGTATCTATCGAATAAGTTCGAACACATCAATTGAGAATGTAACCATTCGATATAGAAAACTTCAATATTATGGTTTAAATCCAGAAACTTCATATTCTTTAGCGATATTTGAGATTTCCCAAGATTCATGGGAATTAATTGATACTTTCGAGCTTGTTAATGAAACAAGCTCAGAAACATATTTAGAAAGTTCTCTTTCAAATCTACAACAAGATACTGAATATTTTATTACTCTTTTTGAAGTTGGGATTATACAGGAGGATTGGAATTGGTTAATAATTACAATTTCTATAATTGGTATTGTTTCTTTAGTAATTTTAATTTCAAAAAGAGATTATTTCCAATACTTGAGAACAAGAACAGTACCAATAGAGAAAGGAGCTCATCGATTAACCTTAGAAGATGTTTTGGAAAATGAAAATCGAAATAAAATAATCGATTTAATTCTAAATGGACCTGGAATCCATTTTAATGAATTATTACGAAAAACAGGACTAGCAGCAGGAAATTTAGTGTGGCATCTCGATATTTTGCTAACGTACAAAGTGATTGGCAAGAAAAGAATTGGAAATTTACTTGTTTATTTTCCTTATTATCAAAAAAACCCAATTTCAAATGTTGATATAACATTACAAAAAAGCAAATTGACTTTAGAAATCTTAAAAATGATTGAAAAGGATCCGGGAATTTGGAATAATCTAATTACTAAGAAACTTAAAGTTGATCACAAAACAATATTATACCATATAAATAAACTAGAAGAGCTAGGCTTGATTAATTTTAAAAAGGAAGGAAGGAAAAAAAGAATATTTCCAAATCTAGAGTCGGATTATTTCAATATTAAGTAGACAACATCTTCTCTTTTTAACATAAATGTGCAATTCACATCTCTTAATACTTTATCTTAAATTTCCTAATTGGGAAAAATTATACCTTAACTCTTTATTAAAATTATTCTATTTTAAAAGTTGATAAAAAAATAATATAAAAGGTGTAGTGAAATTAGTGTAACTAATTTAAAAAAGGAAATAATGATATTTTTTGATTTACTATTTAAAAAAACTGATGCAATTTCCTGTAGTTTAATAGATCAAGAAGATAATGTTATAATCTCTAAAAATCAAGATTCAAACTCTCAAACTTATCAGATTGAGCTTAAAAAATTATATAAGGTTATTAAATTAATATCAAAAAATTTTAAAACACTTTTAGATTATCAGACAAAAATCCAAACTATTATGGTTTCTGAGATAAATAACATTGAAGATAAAGGATTTTTTCTTTTAATAAAATCTTTTAATGTAGATAAAACATTAATAGCTATTTTTCCTCCTACTACCCCTCATCAAGATGCTTTTAATAAGTTCAAGAAGACAATTAAAATACTATCATATTATTTCAGTAAATTAGAATCCCCTCTTATTAGCTAAAAAATCTCTCGTATCAGATTTTTTTAAAGGCTGGCAAACCAGGATTTAATTTGAGGAGCACAACGAGTACTTAGATTTTAAATTAGGTATCGGCATCAATTTAGAAATATCCAATTTTCACATTATATATTTCGGAAAATAATCGAGAAGTGTTGAAAAGTGTTATAGGATATTAGAAAAGCATTTTTAATTGTTATTTGATTAGATATTATTAAAAATATTAAATGAAATTTAAAAATGATAGATCCAGAGGTATTTTTAAAATTTCTTAAAGGAAGAAGAAGTATTAGATCATTTCAAGATAAGTCAATAACAGAAAAAGAATTAGGAATGATTTTAGAAGCGGGAAGATGGACTCCCAGTGCTTCACACCGACAACCATGGGAGTTTATTGTGATAAAAAATAACGAAATTTTAGAGAAAATCTCTAAAAATGCATTTTATGGTAAATTCATAAAAGAAGCACCAGTTGCAATTGCTATTGTCGGCAAGATTAAAACTAGTAGTAAGTGGTATTTAATCGATACATCACTAGTTTCAATGAATATGATGTTAATGGCATGGACCTTAGGAATAGGATCTTGCTGGATAGGAGCCATGAACAGAGAAAAGGTAAAAAACTTATTAGGATTAAAGGAAACTGATCATCTTTTAACTATATTACCTTTCGGTTATATAAAAGGGAGTATTCCAGAACCTAAACCCAGGAAACCTCTAAATAAAATAGTAAAAAATGTATAATTTTCTCAGAACAATTATAGTGAAATTGTTATTTCTTCAAGAGTCTCTGGGGCTTTAGTTAACTTTTGATATCCTTCTTCTGTTATTAAAACAGTGTCAGAATGACGAAATCCGCCTATTCCTGGAATATATATACCAGGTTCGACACTTATTACCATATTTTTTTCAAAAGGTTTATCATAACCCTCAGCTAGAAATGGTGCTTCATGCCCCGTAATACCAAGACCATGTCCTGTACGATGTATGATATAATCACCATATCCTTTTTCTGTAATTAATTTCCTTACTTTTTTATCCACTTCACTCATAATTATACCTGGTTTGAGCATACCATATGCTAAAGCTCTTGCTTCAAACATCGCTTCAAAAGGTTTTATAGTCTCCTCGGGTACATGTCCTAAGAAAAAAGTTCTTTCAATCTCAACTCCATAACCATCTACCTGAGCAGATACTATTGAAACATGAGGACCACCTTCTTCCATCTCTTTAAAGATATGTGGTATTAAGTGAGGGTCATGTGAAATTGATGGTGGCCAAACAGCTCCTGTAGTTTCTGTGGCTCTAAAGTTAGCATGGGGTATATCTTGTACTATTTTAGATGTCATAGCATCAGTGACTTCTTTATATAAGGCAAACTCAAGAATTTTTGGACGACATTTTTTTAGCAATACCTTATGACCTTTATTCACTACTCTACATGCATGATAAATACGTCCAATCTCATAATCAGTTTTAATAATTCTGACATCGTCAATTATATCTGTTACCACAATTTTTCCAGGAGTCTTATTAGCAATACCGATTGGTAATTCGGATTCAATTCCAACCTTAGCATCTAACTTAATTTGCTTCTGAAAATGATCATACCAATTTTCACCGCTTTTAGCAGGAAATTCATAATATATAACAAATCCAAGTTCGCATCGAGCTCTAGATTCAAAATGACCCTTTTCTAATTGAGGGATCAACATTTTTGGTATTCCTTCTTTCTCTATAATTAATAAAAAAGGGCGCTCATGCACATAAAAGGCAAAATTGGTTAAATAATAGATATTTACGGGATTAAATGAAACATAATAATCCAAATTCTTTGCTTTCATTAATGATCTGACCTTCTCTAGACGATTCGATAACTCTTCACTACTAGGAGGGCTTGTAATCGCTTTAAGTTTTATACTCATAATTTATATCTATAATTTATTAGAATATAATAATCATATAAGACTAAATTATAAATAAAACATTTATTTTCTTGAAAATGACTCGTGGATATTTTGGTTTAGTTTTACATGGACATATTCCATGGTGCAAAAAATCCGGAACTTGGCCTGCAGGTGAAGAATGGCTCCTGGAGGCTATGAATGAGACATATATTCCTTTTTTAAATATTTTAAGGGAATTAAGGGAGAATAGAATAAAAACAGCTATTACGATTAATATTACACCAATCTTGGCTGAACAATTAGCAGATGAATATATGAAACATCGATTTTCAGAATATATGGAAGATTTGATCTCAAGGGCAAAAAAAGACATTAAAAGGTTTGAAAACCATCCTGAGAGAAAGAAAATATCAGAGTTTTATCTAAAGAATTTTGAGTATGTATTAGATACTTTTTATCACAATTATTTTAGAGATACTTTAGGGAGTTTTAAATGGCTCCAAGATGAGGGGATGATTGAATTAATAACATGTGGCGCAACACATGGTTTTTTACCACTTTTTGAGAGCGATTCTGGCATTTTTTCACAGATTCAGCTTGCTGTTGACACTCATAAACAGTATTTCCAAAAAGAACCTAAAGGTATTTGGCTTCCTGAATGTGCTTATAGACCAAAAAAATATAAAGATGGAAAGCTCCGAGAGACTATTGATTATTGGTTAAATAATTCTAAAATAGAATATTTCTTTGTAGATTCTCACGGAATATTAGATGCTGAAATTATAGAGCAGAAGAATGATATAGGATTAAATATAAATTTTGGTTATAATTTAGAGACGGGTGTATCAGTGTTTGGTAGAAATAAAAAAACAAGTCAACAAGTTTGGGATGCAAAGATAGGGTATCCTGGTAGTGAATATTATAGAGAATTTCATAGAAAAGATCATGAATCAGGATTATATTATTGGAGAATTACTAGCAAAGAATTAGGAGAAGGGGAAAAACAACTATATAATATTGAGAAGGCAAAAAAAATGGTCAAGTCCCATGCTAATCATTTTGTTTCATTAATTTCTGAAGAATTAAATCAATTTTCAGAAAAATATGGACCTAAAGGAATTATAATTTCTCCCTATGATTTTGAGCTCTATGGTCATTGGTGGATGGAAGGTATACCTTGGCTAAAACAAATATTTGAATTGATTCAATACCATGAGGATATAGAATTGATCAATATTAGCGATTACATATCTAAATTTAAAGACTATTTTTCAGTAATTAAAATGGGTGAGAGCAGTTGGGGAGAAGGGGGTCATTTTCAGGTTTGGAAGAATCCGGAACACAGTTGGATTTGGCCATATATCAATGGTTCAATTAAAGAGTTTGAAAATGTTTTAGAAAATATTCCCAATCCAAATGATTGGGAAGAAAGAATTCTTAAGCAAATCGCACGGGAACTTATTTTAATGGAGGGTAGTGATTGGCCATTTCTTCTTTACACTAAGCAGGCAAAAGAATACGCAAATCAAAGATTTCACCATCATCACCAAAGATTCAATAAATTAATCTGGGCAGCTAAAGACTTTAACGATAAGAATCGGTTAACTTTAGAAACTCTAGAAGAAATTAAGTCTATTGACTCTTGCTTTCAAGATATTAATATTAATTATTTTAAGAAAAATAATTGAAACTCATTTCAATATTTTAATTTTGTGTTATTATCCCTAACATACCTAAATATCAATTCAATTTAAATTAGTTCACGTGAATTATGCATATTCACTAAATTTAAATTTGTTAAAAAACTTATTTAGAGATGATTAGATGGAACCAATAGAAATTCTCAATGGCGTATTTAGCATATTATTTGTTGTAATTTCTTTGATTGTTGGTTTAACAATTATAATTAAATATTTCGAGTATAAACAAAGAACTCTTTTATATTTTGGGATTACATGGATAGGATTAACCTCACCCTGGTTACCTAGCTCAATTTCATTTTTAAAAGCATTATTCACAGGGATTGGACTCACTCCTCCTATTTATTTTTTAATAGGAAACGTTGCGGCTCCAATTATATTAATAATTTGGATACTAGGCTTTACAGATCTTAAATATAGGGATAAAAAAAAGATATTTGTTATTGTGTATGCAATAATTGGAGCTGCTTTTGAGATATATCTTATATATTTCATTTTGGTTGATCCTAATGTTATTGGTGAAATATCTGGAATTCTTGATGTACAATACAAATCTGTTGCTTTAGTATATGCTCTTTTTATAGTTTTGAATTTGCTTATTCCCGGTATTTTGATTGCTAGAGAATCTATTAAATCAGAAGATAAAGAAATTAAACTAAAAGGAAGGTTTTTATTAGCAGCATTTATTTCCTGGACAATAGGAGCTATAATGGATGCTGCATTACAGCCAAATATTATAACATTAACAATCGCGAGATTAATACTTATCTCAAGTGCATTAGAGTTTTATACTGGTTTTCTATTGCCTGAGAAGGTTAAAAAAATCTTCTTAAAATAAAACTTTTTTTTTTTTTGAATAAAATGAAAATTATCATGTTATGATTATTAAGTTTATAAAATGAATATGGCTGCAACAACTACTGCTGCCCATTCGTCTTCTTCTCTAACAGTAGCATCAGCAGTAATGCTTTTTGTTTCAACTATTTTTCCTCCCATTTTAAACACTTCCCTCTTTTCATCATAATTTAAATTGGGATCAAAAGGAATGCCAAGAGTAGTAGCTAGCATTTCTGCTGCTAAATCTTCAGCAATATCCCCCACTTTTTCTGGCTTAACGCCAAAAGAATGGTGCTCACTTAAATATCCATATTGTCCCTTATCAGAAGGTTTAGCAACACCAATAGAAGCACAAATCAATCGATTATATTCATTAGACTCTTCTCTAGCCAAAACAGCAAAAATAACTTGACCAGGACGGAGTTGTTTTAGACCATCTTCTTTATTAGTTTCAATACAATATGGGGGTAAAATGGAAGAAACATTCACTATATTAAACTTTTCAATTCCAGCATCTCTAAGGGCTTCTTCGAAAGCAGTTAGCTTAGATTTATGAAATCCCTTACCTTTTACTAAGAAAACCTTTTTTGGGACTAATGACATTACTTTATCATTATTTCTTTATATTATTTGATTATGGATTTAATATTTAAAGTTGTATTTAAAATTATTTGAAACTTAAATAATACATTAAAATTTTTGACGTTTAAATTAGAAATATTCTGCCTAATTAAATAATATAATGCTAATTCTCTATAATATAATAAAATAGGTTATTAAAAAGAATTAAAATGATGAATTAAAGAATTTTTTAAAGTTTTATATAAAATATACTCAAATAAAGGTTCTATTTTAGATATAATACTACTAATTCAAGACTTTTTAAAAAAATTCAAAAAGATCATTTTAAAATTATTAAAACATTTAATTTTATTTATGAAAATCCCTCAAAAAGAAGATTTTTTAATAAAAAAAGTTAAGCCTTTCAATCCAAAAAATGTAAAGAATATAAATAATCTTTTGACAGCTCTTAAAGATTGTGGTTTCCAAGGAAGAAATCTAGGTTTTGCTCTTGATATCTTAGAAAAAATGGTTTCTAATAAAAATTGTTTGACTGTGTTAACTCTAAGTGGGGCAATGGTTCCTGCGGGTATGGGAGAACTAATTTCGGTATTAATGGAATATAATTTAATTGATATATTAATAAGTACGGGAGCTAACCTTATACATGACTTAGTAGACGCTGTAAGTAATGTAGGACACTATTTGGGAAGTCTTAATGTTGATGATGATGAATTATTTAAGCATCGAATAAATAGAATTTATGATATCTTCCTTCCTGAAGAAAATTATGATAAAGCTGACATAAAATTATTGGAAATTATTCAATCCTCATTTGAAGAGAAAAAAATTCAAATCACACCTTCAGAATTTCTACAAAAAATTGGTAGTAAACTATCAGCAGAGTGCATTCTTTCAATGGCAGCTAAAAAAAACATACCCATATTTGTGCCAGCCTTTTCAGACTCAGAGTTAGCTTTGAAACTTATAAAATATGATCTTTATGAAGGATATGACTTTCAATTTGATATCTTAGGGGATGTGAAAAAGTTTGGGGATATTGTCAGGAATTATAAAGAATATGGAACCCTAATAGTAGGTGGGGGGGTTCCACGAAATTGGGCTCAACAAATATTTCCTATGTTGGATCAATTCGATAAAATAGAGAAAATGGGATATAATTATTCAGTTCGTATTCACACAGCAATGGAGTACGATGGTGGGCTTTCAGGAAGTACATTTTCAGAAGCGAAGTCATGGGGTAAATATTCTTTAGAGTCAAAACATATAAGTGTATGGTGTGATGCTACTATAGCTTTACCAATTTTAATCACTGGTTTATTACAGCGGTTAAAAATTATTTAATATTATTTAATTATCTATTTTATCAATAAATATTTTAATGCTGCTTTCTTTAGTACTTATCACGTTTATAAATAATTGAAATACTTTCGAGAATTAAAAAGAATCTTTAATTAAAATAAACTGGACTATTTTTTAATTAATAAAAATTAGATAATCAAATTCTCATTAATAAAAATCTTCAGTTTTAAATTTTACTCATATTAAATCAATTTTTTAAACTTTAGTAGTTGTTATTGAAATTAGAAACATTTAAATATAGTATAAGTCTTATATCGTATTTGAAAATATACAATAATTTTAATCTATTATAAACAAGAAAAGAATAGAGGTTAGAAAAATGAATTCAAACAAAAAGAGTTGGAAGAAAAAATTCGAGGAAGAAGATGAATGGGAAGAAGACGTAGAATATGATGATGATGAGGGTATAGATGAAGATTGGGAAGATTATGAAGAAATTGAACTAGATAATTAATAGATGACTTCAGAATAGCTTTAAATTTGTTTCATTTCATCTGAAACCTTGAAAATGCATAAATAAGTCAATTTTATTTCGTCGCTATTTAATTTTTATAAATTAAAAATTTAATCATCTTATAACTAAAGATGATTTTATATTAAAGGAAGAACATAATATATAAAAATAATTTAGTTAATATTAAGCATCTTCTAATTTTATTACACTATTTAATTCTGTAAACGCTTTCTTTTGTTTTTGGTCATCAAGTAAACAATCTGTAACCTTCCAAAATCTATATTCATGGTTTAGATAAGCTGGACAGTCTTCTCTAATCTCTTTCTGGCAATCGGTTATTTGCCAGCATTGAAAACTAACCTCTTCAAAAAATTTATGAAATCCCTTTGGTAAGTTTTTATATTTAAAATTAGTTTTTTTAAGATATATGTCCAAATCGTTTGAATTATAAGTATTCCAAAATAATACTTTTTTAGATTTGTTTTCCTCTTGTTTGATAAAATCAAACATTGCTGCCATCGCTTTTCCAGTATATGTTGTGTCTAAGTTAAATCCTTTTTCTTTCCCTTCTAAATCAAATACAATATCTACCGCATTTTGACTTTTTATTGTTTTGATGCCATATCCAGAACCTAAATAGCCTTCTATTAATTTAAAATCATTTTGAGAAATCTTGATCTTAGGGAAGCTCTTATCTCTCTTACTTAAGTATTTAAGAGCTTTATTAGCATTTCTAGTTAAATTGGAAACATTAGCAAGAAAACTTCTATATACTGCTACAGCATAGACTTTAGTTTTTAAGCTTAATAATTTACATCCTGCTACTAATCCTGCTGCTGTTCCTGTAGTACCTCCTGCTACAAATATAACATCAGGTTCGGGGATTTGGCCTTTTTTAATTTGCTCACTTAGCTCCAAAATTGCTTCTATAAAGCCAACTATTCCTAAAGGAGTACCTCTACCAAATAAAGGACTTCCCCCTGGAAGTATAAAATCGTATTTACGGTGGAAAATCCAGAAAAATAAAGTTTTAATAAATGTACTTACATCAGTTTTACTAAGATGTAAATTTGCTCCAAAATAATCATATAAAAATAATGAACGTTGGACATGCCAAGTAAGAGGTTGATTAAAAAGAAATAAATCACATTTTAAAGGAGGATTTAAATTATTACATAGAGCTACACAAGCCAAACCATGGTTAGTTCCAATGCCTCCAGAAGTTACAATAGCCTTTTTCTTTTTCTTATTAATTACATTTCCAAAGATAAATTCAAATTTCCTTAGTTTATTTCCTCCATAAATTTGATGATTTTTATCATCCCTCTTAATGAATAATTGCCCTTTATGAAAATTAAAATGTTTTTCTAATTCAATTAATCTCTCCACAGGAGTTGGGAAATTAGTAAGTAGAGGGATCCAAGGCACTTTATCCTTCAGATTCGGAAACATTTTAAATAATAGTGGTTCTCTTTGCTCCATATTTTATAAAATATTGAATTAATAAAAAAATTTTATAAAATGAAATAATAGAGAATGAAGACCTATAATCTTTTATTTTTATCTTTGACAAATTTTTCAAGTCTTCTCTTAAGATCATCAGATTGACCCGTTAAGATCATGACACGTAATTCTTTAGCTAGAACTGATTCAATAGAAGCATCTTGATTCTCATTTATTAGTTTTTTTGCCCATTTAAGAGCAAGATGATCTTTTTGTACTATTGTATTAGCTGTACGTTTAAGAATCCTTCTTAAACCCTCTAGTTTACAGACTTGATTCACTAATCCTATCTTGAGGGCTTCTTCGGCATCAATTTCAGAGCCTAAATACATTAGTTGCTTAGCTCTTCCCTCGCCAATAATTCTGGGCAATAGTTTGGTAGAGGCATTAGAAAAAAAAAGCCCTACTCCTAACTCTGGGAGCATTATTCGCGTATTATTAGCAGCAATTCTTAAATCACAATATAAAAGTTGCTCAAACCCTCCACCTATCACCCAACCGTGAAGACCAGCAACTATAATACCTGAATGTGAAATCATTACTCTTGTTAGATCTTGAAAAGCCTTTAAAAATTCAACTGCTTCTACCATACGATTTTTATTAGTGAGTAAATCATATCCATATTTTAAATCTGCACCTACGGTAAAGTCTTTACCATTAGCTGAATAAATAATACAAATATCATTATTTTCAGCACTTTCATTAAAAGCATTAATAATTTCTTTAAGAGTATCTAAATCTATTGCATTTCTTTTCTCAGATTTATTTAAGGTAATTTTTCCAATATCACCTTCTTTTTCATATAATACAATATTTTCCATATTCAGACCTCCATTTATGAATGTGTAAAATTCTCTAAATCGTAAATTCTATCTTAAAACATATCCATTTCCTTTTTGTTTTATTTTTCTATTTTTAATGAGTTTATCAAAATGCTTTTGGATCATTATCATTTCTGCAATAATTTCATATTCCTTGAATTGACTATAATTTTTATAAATAATATTTTTCCTTTTAAAATCTATTATCTTTTTCGGATTGGTTTCAGAAAAATAGGATAAAATCCGTTCATCTCGTTGATAAATTATTGATTTATATTTACTCAGTTCTTCTTTTATTACTTTTTCACCTTCAATTATTCCTCTATGACCTGTAACAGCCGTTCTTATATCAAATTCATTTAATTTATTAAGTGATTCTTCAAAATCACTTAAATTTGAGTCAATACCAGCATAAAAAACAAAATTAGTTAAATCAATATCCGCTAAAAATGCTATTTTAGAATTCAATTCTAAAAATGCACAATGACCGGCTGTATGCCCAGGAGTATGAATAACTCTTATATTAAAATCGTTCCCAACTTTAATAATTTGATTATCCTCTAGAAGAGTATCAATTTTAGTGTTCTCAAGTTTTAAACCTTCCATAAGCCATTCAAATTCTTCTTCTGATGGAGAATTAGAGATTCCATAAAACTCATTAAATTTACTAACATTTTCTATCAGGAATTTATCTTTTGAATGAATATGAAACTTTGCATAAGGTAATAATCTATTACCTGAAGTATGATCTTCATGCCAATGTGAAAGTAATACATTATTTATAGGATAAATTCTTTTAAGTTTTCTTAAAAGCCTACTAGAAATACCTGTGTCTATTAAAAAATCATCTATTAGTAAAGAATGTGAATAAGGATATTTACCATATCTAGCTCCTTTTATGAAAACTATTTTCTTATACTCTTCTGAAATAGGTTGTATAAAATGCTTCATTACAATCTAAATTAAATTATTGTACTTTTTAATGATTGGTAAAAACATGAAATTAAGATAATAATAATTTGAATCGAAGGGTTTGAAAAAATGTATTATTATTGTCCTAATTGTGCTTCAATGAAAATGCCAAAAGTCTTAAATTATTTTCCACCTAAAACGGTAAGATGCTTAAATTGTGGATATATTAACGTAGAAACTAAATTTATAAAAGAACATCAACAGAAATTCGCACAACTTCATTACTCTCATTGAAGCTCTAATATTTTCTATTTTTTTTTGAATTTATTGTATTTAGAATTACTTCAAAGCGTAATAACAGCGTTTAGGTGAATAAACTTTTCCTTCTTCCCTTAATTCTTTTATTATTTTCGATACTTCCTTCGATTCAACACCAGTTTGCTCAGCAATTTCACCAGGACGTAAAGGCTTATCAGTACTTTTAAATACGGTTAAAACTTTTTCTCTTGCACCCATAATTCATCAAATTTTTATGTAATGTGAATAAAGTAATTTATCTTCCTATTTATAAAATTATTTTATATTTAAAAATAAAAACTCAATATATATGATAAATTAGTATGCTTTCGCAATATATACAGTACATCCAGCAGGTTTCCCACATATTAAACATGTTGCAAATTCATGTTTTTCTTCATCAACTCGTTTTCCACGGACACCTCCTCCAATTTCTTTTTCAACCACTTCAGCACAATGATATGCATTCATATCAATTGAACAGAAACCACAGCAGACTATTTTCCCCTGTTCAATTGCTTCTTTAGCAGAATCTTTTTCATAGCATAACTCAACTTGAGATTCAAAGTCAATTAATGATTTTTTTTTAATTTCTTTTGTGTAGTTCTGAGCAATCTCATTAACTTTCTTTTCTAATTCTTTTTCTTTCACAATAAATTTCTTACTATCATGTCTCTTTATTATAACTAATTGACCCTTTTCGATATCTCTAGGACCTATTTCAATTCTGATTGGAACTCCACGTAATTCCCAATAATAAAATTTACTTCCAGCAGATTCATCTGACTCATCGAGTTTAACAGTATATTTGTCTTTTAAGATTTCAAAAATTTCTTTAGCTTTAGCTAAAATCGGTTCCTCTTTTCCTTTAAACAAAATAGGAATGATAACAATCTGAACTGGAGCCAGATCAAAAGGTAAGACTAAACCATTGTCATCTCCCAAATACGCAATCATAGCTCCATAATTCCTACTCTGAGCAGGACCATAACAAGTTTGATAACCATATTTCTCTTTCCCATCAGTGTCCACGAACTTTACATCAAATGGTTTTGAAAAGTTTTGACCTAAAAGGTGTGTTGAAGGTAATTGTAGAACTTTTCCTGAACCCATTAGAGCATCAGCTGCATATGTATGAACAGCTCCTGGGAATTTATCCCATTCTGGTCTCTGAAAAAAGATGATAGGAATACAGCATTCATCTTGAAGAATTTGATAAGTTGTTTCCATATCCTCTTTAACCTGCTCCATTGCTCCTTCCATAGTAGCAAATACATTGTGCGATTCAATCCAATGAAATTCTCTTGCTCTAAAGAAAGGTCTTGTCATTTTTCCCTCATATCTCCAAACTTGACATGATAAATATCTCTTAAATGGTAGATCTTTATAACTTCTAATCCATAAAGCATACATCTTATAAAGGGCGGTTTCACTTGTGGGACGTAATGCCAAACGTTCAGACAATTTACCAGAACTCCCCGCTTCGGTAACCCAAAATACTTCAGGAGAGAATCCCTTAACATGTTGAGCTTCTAATAAAAAATTAGATTCAGGAATAAGAGAAGGCATTGTTAAAGGGAGATGATCTTTTGCTTCTAGTAAATCTTCTGTTTTTTTATACATCTTTCTAATTGTGAGGGTCGCCCATTCTCTATAAACAACAAACCCCTTGATATTATATCTAATATCTGCTAATTCTGCTTTATTAATTATTTCGGTATACCACGCTGAAAAATCATCTTTTTTCGAAACTGTGATTCCCGTAATAGGAGCTTCTTTTTTCTTTTTAGCCATAGAAAATCATCAAATATAATATTTAAAAAATTATATATTTTATCCTTGCTTCTGGTCATTTTCTTAATTCATCTAACATTTCTTCAACTTCCTGATATAACTCTGGATAAAGTTTAGCAAATATACGATACCAATCTTTCCCAATCATTCCACCACCATAAAAACAAAGAATACAACCTATTAGAACAATTTCCTCATGATTCAAATTGAATATTACCATGGATAGAAAATCTGTTCCATGAATTATCATACTTACAGCAAAACTATTTAATAATATTCCAATATGATAAATTGGAACTCTTGGTGAACTAAAAAATTTAATAGAATCGGGGGTCATTTGATCAAATACAGTTGTCCCCATACTATTTTCTTTAACCTCTCTTTTTTCTATAAATTTAAACTGTAAAACATCCCTCAAATCTCTGAAAACTAGAAAACTTCCACTAAACAAAAACAATAAAAGCAAAATTGTATCTACTGCTAAATAGATTCTTAACTGGTTCTTCATTACCTCGTGTTGAATTAATAAAAGACGGATTACCCATAAAAAAAAGGCAAATATAACAAATAAAATGCCTACAAATCCTTCATGAATGCGATATTTCTGAAGAAATCTTCTTTTTTTACTATGATTCGAGTTATTTTTAATAAATTTAATAAAGTTTAGAGTTAAGCCAGGAGATAATATAGAAATGCACAAGATAACTATTAAATCTCTTATAATAGAACAATCTAAAAAATTTGGCTCAATTTTAAACAACTCTAAAAAATAAAGAAAAATCCATGAAGGAGTTCCAGAAGCAATCATAGAAATAAAAAAAATATTGAAAATCTTAAAAGAAACTAAATATAAGAGTAAATAAAAAGTCACTGTGAAATATATGATTGTAACCATCCAAACTATACTTAGTTTACTCTCATTCCATTCATACAGTATACTGGAATTAATGAAGTAGTTGATTACTATAATACTAAATATAAATAAACACAAAATAATTGCTGCTTTAATAAATATTAAATACTTTCTCATCAAATCGCTTCAAAAATCGATAAATAAGATATTTACTCTTTATCAAATAATAATTTTGCATCTGTAATAATAAACGATGTTTTTATTATTACTTGATATTTTTTAGATTCCAAAAAAGTTTTTAATTCGGTTCCAATTTGATTTAATTTAGCTTTATCTTCCTCATTTAGAACCGAATAAATGATAGCAGAAAGGGCAGATGGTAATTCTTCTAATATTGAATCACTAGGGGGAACTATAGATATGTAATCAGCACCGGCTAATTGTGCAATTTTTTTTATTTCTTCTTCCAAAGAGCCAAATGTAAAATACTGCTTGCTTTTGGATAAAAATTTTTCTGATATTATTTTCTCTAAATTTGCACGTGAAGTTGGGTCATAAAAAGCAGTTAATTCTTGAGAACAAATAGTTTTGTATTTTCCATTTATTAAAATATCCTTATCTTCTATGAACTCAATTAACTTTTTATAATAATCAGGATCAATCTTTTGAAAGTTTTCAATATTTCTAACTAAATCTGTCAACTTATCGATTAAATCATAATAAAATTTTAAGGTGGATTTAATTACTAATTTATCTTTCATTTCTTTTATTTCAAGATAATACTTCTTAAGAATAAGGTTTACATTATGATTAAATTTAGCGCATAACTTAGCTATCTCATTTATATTTTTTACAGATTTCTTGCTTAATTGATTTAGTAAGGAATTGTCTAAGGTTGATAAACTTTCAAATATCTCGTTAATCTTATTGTAATACTTTTTCTCTATATAACTCATACCCTTATAAAAAAAATAAAAATCTACCTATATAATGTTATTTTTTCCAAAATCTCTAAGAAAATACCTGCTAAAGGCAGAAAATTAGTAAAGGCGTTAAATTTTTTACTTTAATATTTAAAGAAAGAATATTTCTACGGCTTTCATAACAGCTCCACTTATCATTGGAACAGAAAAGTTATCATTTATCCCAATTGGTAATAATTCGATCAACGGAGCAGCAATTCCCCCCGATATAAGCATTATTAGAGGTATATCTAACGATGTATAAAGAATATATCCTAGAATAATAACAGAACCAATATAGGCTAGAGTACCTTCAAGAGATTTTTCAAATATCTTGTGGCGCCCATAAGCTAATCCAAATATTTTAGCAAACATATCACCAAAGACAAGAAAAGTTAAAGCAGTTATTGCAATCTCAATAGGAATAAAAAAAAGTACTGTTAAAAACGTAGATATTAAAAAAATAGTCATTGTTGAGAATCTTTTCTCTTCACCTTTTCTAAAAATCGCTTTAATTTTTTCTGTTAACAATATATTGGTTCGCTTATGAAGAAATCGAAAGATATCAAGAGCAACAAAACATAAACACACAATTCCTATAACAGAAAGGCCAAGTTGATAATCAATAAAAACAAATATAAGAAATAACAACGATACGGGTCTTATAGCTACTCTCCACCAACTTGAGAGAAAAGCTTCATCTGTAATCACTAATTTTTTCTCTGTAATTACTTTATACATTCCAATAGATGCAATATGAACAAGAATTAATACAAAAAAGAGATTAAATCCGCTTGTAGGATAGATTATAAATACAGAATAACCAAGTAAAGGAAATAAAATCACTGGTAAAAGCGTCCCTGCTTTAGATATATAAGTAAATATTATTACGAGTATAAGTAATAAAAGTAAAACATAAAATAATTCAAAACTGGTGGTAAGATAGTTTACAAGGTAAAAAAGGAGTAATCCAGTGGCAGTAGCATTCCCTTGACCCCCCCGAAATTTTAAATAAAATGGAAAAACATGGCCAACTATAGCCATTAATCCACTAATTTGCCAAAAAATAGGATTAACTCCTAAGCTAAACGCGACCATCATTGCTAATAAACCTTTTAAAGTGTCATATAAAGCCGTTAGAATAGCATAAGGAAGACCTAAAACTTTAAATGCATTCGTAGTTCCTGGGTTCTTTGTTCCCTCTTCTCTTACATCAATCCCTTTTAATTTACCAAAAAGAAACGCTGGTAATATTGCCCCTAAAAGGTAACCAATTATTACACTCAAAATGCTTAAAAATAACTCAACTATTTCCATTTTATATCACTATTATTTCTATTATTACTTGAAATTATGAATATAAATACTTTTTTGTATAATATATTAATTCATTCTCAAAATAGAATATAGATTAAGTAAGTGGAATATTGAGATAAAAATTAAAAAAAATTAATAAAAAAAAATTAATTCCCTTGCTCGGAATTGTGAAATCTTTTTACTGTAGCTTATTTTTTATTTGTTTGGAGCGGCTCCTCAACGTTACTTCCGTGACTTTTGCGATTTCTGATACTTCTGCCTGTGTTTTCCGAAGATTTCCCGCTTTTGCGGCCATATAAATTACACTTGCGGCTAATCCTTTTGGATCTTTACCAGTTCGTAATAATCCATTTTTTGAAGCTTTGACAAGCATATTGATTGCTTTTTTCTGTGTTTCCATTGGTAAACCAAGGTCGTTCCCGAATCGATATACCAATTGCTCCGCAGTTATTGGTCGATACTTAAGTCCTAAAAGAGGTAACACTTCCTTTACGACCATACCCAAAGAGCGGTGTACAGTCCTTCTTGGTGTCATAGAAGCTTCACAGACTTCTTCTAATAATCGTGGAAATTCATGTACTCTTATTGCAGCATATAATGATGCCGCAATGAATCCATCAATGGATCTGCCCATTGTGAGCTTCTTCTTTGCCACAACACTATAAATCTTCCATGCTGTTTCTTTAATATAATCCGGGATATTCATTTTGCTAGAAAGCATTTTGAGTTTGGGTTTAGCCTCCCAAAAATTGCGTTCGATGCTTGAAATCAATGAATTTTGAATTTTTGATAATCTTGAGAATAAAGTTTTCCCTCTAGCATTTATTAATCTTCCCTTTGAATCGACTTTAGATGCAGGAAGCATAGTTCTTGGTCCAAATTCCCTCCAACGAGGCTCAGTTCGCCTTCTTTTATTTACTTCTTCAATGGTGTAAGCTCGTCGTTCATTTCCTACTAAATTGCGTTCAATAACCAATCCACAATTTAAACATACATTATCTCCATCTCGAGATTCAATACAAGGATTATTACAACATTGAGTATCTGAATTACAGTTAAGTTCACTCTCTGAACTAGTTTTTGTTGAACGTAGTCTATCTTTATAGCTCATTTCTGTTCACTTATTATTGTTTTATTTTTTTTCGGCTGTTGGTAAATTAATCAATATTGATATTGATCGAATTTGTGTCTGTTCTGTGATCGTTATGATCCGTTTTGTATAAATTCTTTTAGTCTTTAAAATATTAATTTTATTGACTATGTCTTTAAATTTTTTAAAATAGATCATGTCTATTTATGCGTTATGTCACAAATTGTAACGCCACTATATAAAAGCTTTTCTATACAAATTTGTTATATGTCCACGAACGGGCGAAAAACGGGGATTTTAGTGGGATTTATAAAATATAAAAAGAATAGGAATCAAAAAGAACTAAAAAAAGGAAAATCTTTTGATCGAATTTTTATTATAAGGAACTTTAATGGTGGAGATACATGAACCTCTCCATATAATACAAGAAAATTTGATTATAATACCCTGTGAAATAGAAATCGGATGCGTGGCCACCAAAAGGCATCCATAATATAGCACAGTTTTCATTTGCATTAGCGTAATATGTATTTTGAATATTTTCAGATATACAAAAATAATTAATTATATCATGAGTGCCTTGAAAGATAAGGCAAGGAGGGCTATCACTTTCAATTAGTTTTTCTGGATTTTTAAACACATCCCTTCCACTAATTCCAAAAAAGTTCATTAGATCATTTGCAGGATAGAAAGGAACCAATCCCTTTATTGTTAAATTAGCGCTGAATATATCTGTGTAATCTCCACTCGCTATAGCTAAAGCTACAGCACAAGTTAGATGTCCTCCTGCTGATCCACCACTAATGAATACAGAATCCAAATTTGCACCATAACTATCAGCATTATCAGTCAAATAGTTAGTAAAAACACCAATATGACGCATCATGTCATCGATATCAAAATTGCCTTTTTTATAATCAGGTGTTAAGGGATCAAGTGAATATAAAGGATTTTCAGCAATTCCATATTGAATATCAAAAACTTTATAACCTTGAGCAGCGAAATATTTATTCATCTGCATCATATTCATCAAACCTTTATCACCAGAAACCCAAGCTCCTCCATGGATTCTAATAATTGTAGAGTTTGCTCCAGGAAGTTCTTCACCATTATTTAAAGGCATATAAGCGTCAAAATATAGTTTTATTCCTTCATCATTATAGAACAAAGTATTTTTCTCAATTTTACAGTCCTTAGGAGGAATTCCTAAAAAATAGCTTGATAAAGAGAAAGGGGTTTCTAAAAAGAAATTGTCAACTTCAGAAGGTATCTTTTCTCTCCAGTCTGAACCAAACGTATTTGAAAAGTTTCGTTCAATATTATTTATTGTATATTGGGTTAAAAATAATGGAGTTAATAGCAATCCAGATATAAAAATCCCACTTATTGCAGTTCTATAAAATTTTTTAGAATTCCATCTGGGATGTTTCAATTTTAAAAGTAGAATTGTATTTGCAAAAAATATTATTGAAAAGAAGATACCAAATTGACCAGAAACGATTGCTATAAATGTGGTAACAACTTCAAAAGAACCAACTAAAATAACAATTCCAAAGATAATACCTATGATAAAAGTAACCCTGGAAATTACAGTAATAATTTTCTTTAATGTTTTTTTAGTTTTAACGAATCTCGCTGAAAATCGTTTTTCGAAATAATACTTTTCAAACCCTAAGTTTATCTTATTATAAGTTTTACTTCCAAAAACAGCATAAATAATTCCTATAATTAAAATCCCAAAATAGAAGATATAAGTTAAGGTGTATGCCAATAAATTATCAATTAATTGATTGGAATAAGTTACAGAAATAAGTAAATTTCCAAGCATCATACAAACTATAGCAAGAATAATAAATATTAAATAAACATAACTGAATAAATTCATTTTAGTAGTGAATTTGCTCCTTCCATTTGTCTTGTTTGAGTTAATAAAAATAAGAATAAGATTTCCAAAAAATGTCATTAAAAGAAGAATTCCAAAAACATCCCATAATATTGAATAGGAAGGAAATAATAAATAAAAGATTCCCAAAATAACACAAATTGAATTCAAGATAACTGAGGAGTAGCAGGCGCTTATAATAGATGGATTATTTAACCAATTCTTCCCGATCTTCATTTTTTGCTTACTTTTGGTTCTCCCCTAATCCTAAGTATAAATATAATGGCTAAATCTAATGTCAAAGATTCTTGCCATTACTAAATATTCTTATACCTAATGATTCCCATAGGAATCAAGGTTTAAACTTATATTATTGATCAAAAATTTAATATTAAAACATAGACAAAAAGATAAATTTTTAAAGTGAAAGCGGAAAATATCGGAAATTCCTATTTAATCTAATAAAGGTGTTTTATTCTCCTTTATTACTCATTTTTATGTGTGACTTTAACACGTACTTTCATTTATTAATATCAGATATTTTTAATAAAGGAAGCACTAAGGGACCATTAGGTAAAATTAGTATAGATGCATCCGGTCCATATTTCTTTAAACAAATTTTAATGGCTTCTTCAACGGTCTTAGCGTATTTCAACCCAATATTACCAATCTCATCTTCATTTAATTTAGAAATGATAAAGATCTCTGCTTTCATAAGAATTCTAGCAAGTATTTGAATTTCCCATTGATCAGGTACTACAATTTCCTTATTTAATATTTTTTTGTGAATTTCGATCGGTGTCATTCCAGAATATATTAATTCTTTAAATTTATCTTGGGCAATCCCAATCCCATCAACACATTCATTTACAGCGATGATTGTACCACTCTTTTTTACAGCCATTTCTCCAATTGCCATGCTTTTTACTGCTTGGTATAAATTAAGGTCTAGGGGATATCCTCCATTGCCACATATAACTATATCATAGGGCTCCTTAATTTCTCTGAAAATATGTCTTTTTTGATACTTTATTAATTTTTCATGAGCTTCAATAAGATCTCCTGCAGTTATTTGAACAATTTCATGTTGCTTATTAATACATACATTGACAATAAAATCTACCCCTACGATGTTAGAAATTTCAATTGCATGATCATGTAAAGGATTTTCCTTGTAAATTCCGAATCGAGCATATTTTGAATTGATTTTTTCAGCAGAGTGATTAGCTTGGATAGTTTCTGTTCCTAAAATACCAGGAACTATAGATTTACGACCACCTGAAAACCCAAAAAAGAAGTGAGGTTCTACATAGCCGGTTAAGATCTTTAAATCAGCAGTAAAATAATGTCTATTTATTAAAATTGGATCTTTATCAGTTAACTTTCCTATATAGATCAAGGAATCTTTATCATTTGCTTGATGATCGACAACTTTAATTCTGTTTTTTAGATTTTTACCCAAAATACGTTCCAATTCATCCTCATAAGAAGCACGATGTAGTCCTATGGCAATCAGAATGGTAATTTGGTTATCTTCAATTCCGTAAGCATTTAACTCATCTATTAAAGCTTCAAGAATTAAGTTTGAGGGGACCGGTCTAGTTGCGTCACTTGAAACAATACAGACTTTTTCTAAATTACTTTTATTATTAATTATATCTTTAAGAGGTAAACATCCAATTGGATTATTAATTGCGTCTTTAATTTTTATTATAGGATTTTCAATAGGTTTTCGTTCTGAAGGCAGAAAGATGGTAGTATTCCATTTTGGATCTAAACTTATTTCAATACCATCTTTTCCATAATCAAATTTCATGATTTCTCAATTTTCATGGATAATTTCTCTTGCTTTTTCAAAAATTTCAATTGTATTTACACCAGCAGGACATTTAGTTTGACAGAGCCCACATAAAGTACATGTGTGAAACACTTCTGTAATTAAATCATTTAATTCTAAATCACCATGGACTAATCCGTTTAAGAGACATAAACGTCCTCTTGGACTATATGTTTCTAATGCATAATTTATTCTCGAGGGACAAGTGATACAAAATCCACATCTCATACATTTTAATTCCAATATGCTATCAGATTGGTTTTTTAGAGAACGTTTTATGCTTGGAGTATTAATAGCTCGAAGATCTCCTTTTCCAATTCCTGGATTTAAGATCATATTCGGATCATAGAATTTCTTAATTTGTGTCATCAATTCAATTATATTAGAGTCATGTTCTAATTCAAGATATGGGGTTTTAATTTTCCCTATTCCATGTTCACCGGTTATTGATCCTCCAGCAGGTATTATTATTTCTCTGTATAAATAATCTATTGCCTTTTCAAAATCTTTTACATCTTGTTCATCATTTTCATTAAATAAAAATGTGGGATGCAAATTTCCTTCCATGTGACAGATTATTGCGACTAACAAATTTTTGGCGTTAATTCTTTTAGGAATCTCTTCTATTTTTTTAATAACTTCAGAAAATTCTGAAATTTGAATTGTACAATCTTCAACACAGGTATTGGGTCTAATTCTTGAAAGAGCGGGAAGATTAGCTTTTCTTGCAAGGATTAACCTTTCTCTTTCTTCTTCAGTCATAGCTATTTTATTATAGATTGGATTTTTTTGGATAATAATATCAAACATAACTGCAAATGATTCATCAACTTCAATTGTAGAGTTTCCATCAACCTCAGCTAATAGAACATATCCATTTGGAAAATCAAAGAATTCACCACCTAAATATTCAGTAACCGCTTTCAAAATAATTTTATCCATAAATTCTAATAAATTTGGTACAATCCCTCTTCTTCTTATCTCTAAAACAGCATCTTTTAAATCATCAACATTTTCAAAAATAAACAGTCCTAATTTTCGCGTCTTTGGTAAAGGTCGGATTCTTAAACCTATCTTTGTAATAACTCCCAAAGTGCCTTCCGAACCGATAAAAAGGTCTTTTATGTTATATGAAGATACTGATTTTAAAACTTTTGAACCTAAATTTAAAATTCTTCCATCTGATAATACAACTTCTAAATAAATAACATAAATTTTTGTGACACCATACTTGAATGCTTGTATACCTCCCGCATTGTTTGCGACCATCCCTCCAATAGTAGCAACGCAACTAGAACCAGGATCTGGAGGAAAAAAGTATCCATATGGTTTTAAAGTCTCATTTAACTCATCACATATTACTCCTGGTTCAACTTCAACTAAATTATTTTCAATGTCTACCTTTAGAATTTCATTCATTTGACTCAAATCTAAAATTATCCCCCCATAGGGGCTTAGTGAGCCAGATGATAAACTTGTACCACTTCCTCGAGGGGTTACTGGAATTCTATTTTTATTGGCTAAATTTAGAATTTCAGAAACCTGTTTCGTATTTTGTGGGATTAATATTAAATCTGGAACCCATCCTTTATTAAAAATGGATCCTCCAAAAGCATAAGTGAATCTTACTTCATACTCATCAAAAAAAAAACTTTCTCCAACGACTTCCTTAAATTTATCTAATAAAAGTTGGGAGATTTTATTATAATGTGGTGGTTCCATTTTTAAAATTTTTCTGTTGAAGCTTAATTATATTTTGGTAAATGACTTTAGATATATTTTATTCTTTTAAAAATAAATTTTGTTTCTATAAAATCCTTTGAAAGAATTTCAAAATTCTTTCGCATAATACAATTTCTCATATGACTTCAAATCTTTTCTTTTTTTTTCTATAATCGAAAAAAATTTAAGATTGATTTGATTTTTTAATCATGAAAAAGAAAATTCGCCAATAATAAAAGGAAAAAAGAATGAAACAATCTAATAATAAAAATTCTACAGATGACGCAGAATTTAAAAAAATTCCATCTATAAATAAAAAAAAGCAGCTCTATTCAAATTATTTAAGTAATATAATTCAGAATTTATCAAATCCCAGGTTCCTAGGATCAATTCATATGAAAAAAGAGACAAGTCCTAAGATCAATTCAGTTGAAAATCTGATAGAAGATGAACTAAAATTAAAGATGACAAAAGCTTTAAAAAACACATTATTTAACCCTGTAACAAAGATTTTAATACTATCGGCGATTGTTTTTAATCTTATCTGGTTTCTCTTAATAGCTATTTTATAAAAGATTAAAAGTAAGTTAATCGAAAAACTAGACAAATGGTTAAATATTTTTTTAGAGTAGTAACAAAAACTTATTTTCCATCTAATAAATTTAAAAGGTATTTAAATCTGTTAAGATTAGATTTTAATATTCATTTCAGATATTCAAACTAAACTATTAATAAAAAGGTTATTGTGTAATTGATTTACGACGTAATTATTATTGGGGGTGGTGTCACAGGGTGCAATATAGCCCGTACTCTTTCAAAATATAATTTAAAAGTGTGTTTATTAGAAAAAGAGGCAGAGATTGCTGCTGGAACCACTAAGGCTAATTCTGGAGTAATTCATGCTGGATATGCTTCTTCTAGAGAATACATTAAGCGATATTTATGTATTAAAGGAAATAAACTATATACCCAAGCAGCCGAGGAATTGAATTTCCCATTCAAACGAATTGGTTCCTTTGTAGTTGCATTAGAGGATAATCAAATTAAACAGTTAGAAGAAGAACGAAAAAAAGGCATTGAAGATGGCATTCCTGGTTTGGAAGTAATATTAGACAAGAAGAAAATAAAACAGATGGAACCCAATTTAACTGATGAGGTTGTTGGAGTGTTACATGCTCCAACAGCGGGACTTGCTAGCCCATATGAATTAACCTTTGCATTGGCTGAAAATGCTGCCATGAACGGGATAAAATTTTTCAGAAATCATGAAGTAGTTAAAATTAAACATCAGGATTACATTTTCACTATACGAACATATGAAGGTGAATTTCAGGGACGAAATATAATTAATGCTGCTGGATTGCATGCTGCGAGAGTTTCCAGAATGCTAGGACTAGATTATTTTAGTATAATGCCAAGAAAGGGTGAATATATTCTCTTTGATCGTAATGTTTTTCAATTGAATAAGATTTTATTCCCAATTCCCACGAAAGTATCAAAGGGAATATTAGTTTGCCCTACACTGCATGGTAACACTTTTGTTGGACCCAATGCTCAAAATATAACTGATCGTGAAGATATCTCAACAACTACAGCAGGCTTAAAAGAAATTTTGGATGGAGGAATGAAATTAATTCCGAATATTCCCGCAAGAAGCTCAATTAGAAATTTTGCTGGATTAAGAGCTGTTCCAGATACTTATGATTTTATAATTGATAATACAGATGTATATGGTTTTATCAATGTAGCGGGGATTTTATCACCTGGTTTAACAGCAACATTCGCAATCGCAGAAAAAGTTGTTGAATTTCTTGAGTTATTAGGTGTAGAATTAAATGTGAAGGAAGATTATAACCCTATTCGCCCTAAACCAGAAAGATTTAAAGACTTCACGAAAAAAGAACTTGACAAAAAAATACAAGAGGATCCAGCTTGGGGCAGAATAATTTGTCGATGTGAAACTATACCTGAAAAAGAAATAATTAATGCAATTCATGCTCCTGTAGGGGCCAATACGGTTGATGGTGTAAAATTTCGATGTAGGCCTGGTATGGGTAGATGTCAAGGTGGCTTTTGTCGACCTCGTGTCATTGAGATTCTATCAAGAGAACTGAACAAACCGTATGTAGAAATTACGAAGAGAGGAGAAGATACCAATATTTTGGTTGGAAAGACAAAAGACTTCATGTTAAAAAGCGAAAGGGGGGGTGCTAGTGAATGAAACAATATAGTGTAGATGTAGCTGTAATAGGTGGTGGATCTGCAGGGTTAGCAGCAGCAATTGTTGTTAAAAAAGCTGAATTAAATGTATTAATAATTGAAAGGGATAAAGAATTAGGTGGAATTACACTCCAATGTATTCATAATGGATTTGGACTTCACGAATTTAAAGAAGAATTAACTGGACCTGAATATGTCCAACGATTTATCAACCAAGCTAAAGAACTAGAAATTCCTGCTAAGTTAGACACGATGGTAATTGAATTCACCCCAGATAAAACAATCTATGCTGTGAATAAAGAAGAAGGACTAATTGAGATTAAAACTAAAGCTATTATTCTTGCAATGGGTTGTCGTGAAAAAACACGAGGTGCGATTAATATTCCCGGCTTTCGACCTGCAGGAATATATACTGCTGGACAAGCTCAAAGATTTGTCAATATTGAAGGATATTTACCCGGTAGAACTTTTGTTATTTTGGGAAGTGGAGATATTGGCATGATTATGGCACGGCGATTAACTTGGGAGGGCTGTCAAGTTAAGGCGGTTGTAGAAATTCAACCCTATGTAAGTGGATTAATAAGAAATGAAGTACAATGCTTAGAAGATTATGGAATTCCATTAATAACGTCTTACACTATCACGAAAATCCATGGAAAAGAAAGGCTTAAGGGAGTTACAATTTCAAAAGTAGATAGAAATTTCGATAGAGTTATAGGTTCTGACAAGTTTATTGAATGTGATACACTTCTTCTATCAGTAGGATTGATTCCTGAAAATGAATTAACAAGGGAAGCAGGAGCGGAAATCTCACAAATGGGAGGCCCTGTAGTAGATAATAATCTGGAAACCAAGATTGATGGGATTTTTGCTTGTGGTAATGTTCTACAAGTACATGATTTAGTAGATCTGGTTACAGCAGAGGCAAAAAGAGCTGGATTAAATGCTATTGAATATATTAAAGAAAGATATAGTAAAAAAATAGGAAAAAAAGACCAAATAAAATGTATTCCGGGTGAAAATGTTAATTATATAAAGCCCGATTTGATTAATCGTGCTGATTTATCCAAAAATATTATTTTTACATTTCGAGTCAAGCGACCAGATAGAAGACTTCTAATTCAATTAAAAGATGAAAAAAATAAGATTGTTTACAAACGAAAGAGGAGATACGTTATTCCTAGCGAAATGATTGAAATAAAATTAAATTTAAGTGAACAACAAATAGATCCTGAAAGTAATACCTTGGAGGTTGAAGTGATCCCTCGACCAGAGGTTTTAATTGAGGATGATTAATCAAAAAAAAAGGTGATGAGAGTTGTCAACAAAAAGTAATGAAACTGAGCTTCCCGAAGGATTCAAGGATATAAGATGCATCATTTGTCCTACAGGCTGTCTTGTACATGTCGAAAAAATTAATGGAGAACTAATCATTGAAGGGCATTCTTGTAAAAGAGGGGAAGAATATGCAAGAGAAGAATTTGTTGCTCCAAAAAGAATTCTTACTACAACAATGCAAGTAGAAAGCGGTTTTTTACCTTTGGTCCCCGTGAGATCAGACACGCCTATTCCAAAAGATCGATTGGAAGAAACTCTTAAAGAAATCGCAAAAGTAAAAACTAAAGCTCCTATAAAAATGGGAGATATTCTTATAGAAAAAGTTCTAGGACTTGAGATCAATATTATAGCAAGTAGAGATTTAATTGAAAGTAAATAACTTTTTCATCTTTTAAACTTCCCTATCTCTTTTATTTGTTTGATTTTTGTAAATTTATATATTGAAGGATCTTTTCCAAATGTGTCATTTTACTAAAATATATAAAATCTAACTTAGATTAAATTGTTAGAAAAAAGGTATTAAATTTTTTAAAATAAAATTTAGAGGAGACTTATTTTGTCAGAATTCGAACAAAAAGTATTGAAATTACTCGAAGAAATTAATAATAAACTAGATAAAGTATTGAAAGCTGAGCCTATATCTGTAAGTTCAGCACCAGTGGCATCAGCAGCACCTTCTCCTGCGGCTTCAACAGTTAAACCTTCTGCTATAGTTGACAAGCAAGAGGAAGAAGCACGAATGGAAGAGAAACCGCCTGTTGAGGGCCGAAGAGTCTGTCCTGAGTGTGGAGGAACCGCGTTTGCCACACACGAAGATAAAGGCCAAGTTTTACATCAAATGGGTGGCGTAAAGATTTATGCTAAGAAATACGTCTGTAAGCAGTGTGGATACACTTTTTAATTTTTTTTTTTAAATTTTATTAAATCTTCTGAAAACTATGATATTTTTATAAAAACACCTATTATTAAACCTTTAAGTTAGATTTTTAATTTCTTTATACTTTAAATTCTTAATTAGAAATGTTATAAGGTACATGTGGTGCAGAATTAAATTCCTCAAATGAGAGTTAGTAAATGGATTCAATACATTAAAAGCTTTATTTTAAATAATTTTACCAGCCAAAAAGTTCCCTATTCTGCTCAGATAGAATTGACTCTGCGTTGTAATGGGAAGTGTCCATTCTGTTCAATTCATTCTTTACCCGAATCTATTCTGGGTACTGATATGACTACTGAACAAATAAAATATTTAATCGATGAGATAGCTAAATTGGGAGTACTCTCTCTTTCTTTTACAGGTGGTGAGCCCACATTAAGAAAAGATTTACCAGAATTAATTTATTACACGGGAGTAGTACACAATTTTATGAATGGTATCGCTACTAATGGATATTTATTACCTAAATTATTTAAAGAACAAAAAATTGAAGGCTTGGATTATGTTTTACTTTCGCTTGACTATCCTACAGCAAAATTGCATAATAAAATGCGAGGAATTAAAGTATTTGATAGAGTTATTGAATCTATTAAATTAGCCAATAAGCATGATATCAAACCTATCATAAGCACAGTGGTTATGAAAGATAATATCCACTTATTGGATGATATTTGCCAATTAACTGAAAGATTAGGGTGTTCAATTGAATTATATCCCTGTGAAGATATAATAAGGGATTTCCCTAATAAAAGTTACCAAATCCAAGATATTCAAGAAATGATACCGGAAATATCTGTATGGGCGAAATTAATACGATCATTAAGAAAAAAATACAATAATATTTTAACTGATCCAATAAGCGTTGAAGTGGTTGAGAAAGGAGGTTTTGGTGGATTCCCAGACCATCATCAAAATATTCTACGCTGTCATGTCGCAGAAGCGTATATATTCATTAGTCATGATGGATTTATTAATTATCCTTGTAAAATTCATCCAATTCTAAGTTACAATTCTTTAAAGTATCCAATATCGAGTATTTATAACTCTCATAAAGTAAAAGAAATAATGAAGATGCATGATAATTATCATTTCTGCAAAAATTGTCGTTTGGGGTGTGCTATCGCATCATCAATCCCAACTCGTTGGAAAACGGTTTATGCTAAGTATATTAAAGGCTTTTTAGAAGGCAAGTTATGATAGTAAATGTCATTGCACAATTCAAAAAATTTAATTAAAAACATAGTTTTCCTAATATAGTGATGAAATAATGTCAGCCATTATAGTAATTATTCAAATAGTATTCATTACGCTAGGGATGATTGTCCTAGGGATGGTTCTTAATCATTTCTTAGGATTAACAAAAGAAGTCTTACAAGATATGAGGAAAAAAGCTTTAAATTTTCGAGAACGTATGAAAAACGCTCAACTTATAGGAGATTATGAACAATTGATACAAACACAGCAGGAATCAACTGTGTTTATGAAATCAATAATGAAGAAACAGATGATTCCCTTATGCTTGAGATGTATCATTTTTATTGGTATTTTTATGGTTCTAGGAATGATTTATGTAGATTATGAGAGTGGATTGCTACCATTTCCAATTCTAATTTTTGGTAGTGGTTGGTTAGCTATTTACCTAATCTTTTCAGTTTACTTTTCCTTATTTATATGGGGGGTGAAAAAACTTACAGGGATGGGAGGTAAGACGAAAAATTCTGTGAAAGAAATCATGGGGCTTGTCTCCCCCCAACAAGATACAGGACTCTCTTCATATCCTACTTCCAATATACCTGATATGCCGAGAAGAGATTCTTGGAAAGAGCGTATTGAAGAATAGGACGATCATTATAATTAATTTTTTAATTTTTTGTTAGTTTAAAATAACAATGAAGCGAAATTTTGTATTAAACCTAATTTTCATTGCTCTATTTATCCTTTTTTTGGTTTTATCGATAGTAATTGATTTCTTTTTTTTTATCCCTATTATATGTTTCTTACCCTTCTCTTTTAGAACAATTAAAAAAAACAGTACATATTTTGAAGAGAGATCAACTCAAACTTCATCATATACGGATTCTAGAAATTCAGAAATAAGATATTGTCCGAGATGTGGTGGAGAAATAACAAAATCTATTGCAAAATATTGTTATCATTGTGGAGAAAAATTAAATAATAAATAACATGTGGTAAATTATGGTTGAAAATAATGATATTAAAAGACAAATGACGCTTTATTTTATATTTGCTGCAGCTATGATTGGACTTAATTACTTAATTCAAAAATTAAATGAAATCATTGCTCCAATCATTTGTGCTAGTTTAGGGTCAATTGAATTCTTTCAAGTATTCTATTGCTCTACTAACCCATTTAATATGCCAGAATTAGTTGGTTCTATTGTAGCAGTTGGAATTACATATTTTATTAAGTTCTTCTTAGATAAATATCTAGTTTTTAAAAGAACTGGCACCGGAGCAAAACAAACATCAATAGAATTTACTAAATATCTTGGCTTCGCAATTCTTACTACAATAGAAAATATTGGAATTCAATTTTTATTAACAAACTTTCTAAATGCTCCACTCGAAATAAGCGTGATTATTGCACTTAGTATTGGATATATTTCGAAATTTTTTCTTGATAGAAAATTTGTTTTTGTAAAAAATTTAGAATTAGATATAGAAAATAATAAAATTTAATAGATCGAAAGGTGATTTTAAATATATGACAGAGGAAGATCGTGAGGAAGAGAATGATAAATCTATCGTTGACGCTTTGGGTCAACTGGGTTGGGTAGAAGAAAAGGAAGAAAAAGAGAAACCTTTAGAAACTGAAGATAATCTTAAAGACCAACTCAATTTCTTTATGGAAGAGAACAAAAGGTTAATAGAGGAGATTTCTGAAAAAATTGAAAAAATTCAAAATTTAGAACAAAATATTCAAGAATTATCTCAAAAAGCAGAAGATAATGCTACCCAGAGTCAGGCCGTTCAAAAATTATATGAAACAATTGAGAATAGAAATGATGACATTGAAAATTTAAACTCTACTCTTGAGGAGCAATCGTCAAAATTCAATACAATAACTAATGATCAAGTTGAAAAAATAAAAGAATTAACTTCTCAAATTGAGCAATTTCAATCGGAACAAGCGAAGAATCAGGATTTACTAAATAAAATAGATGAAAAAGAAATCATGATTAAAGAATTAAAAGAACAATTACAATTCCTTGAAACTGATTCAATCCAAAAATCTAAGTTTGAAAAACTTGAAGTACTTATAGAAAAAAAGGATGAAATCATAACTGAAAAAGAAAAATCGATTTTTACCATTGAAAATGATTTAAAAACATCTAATCAGAAAATTCATGATCTTCAACAACAATTAGAAACATTCAATTTAGTAAAGAAAGATCTTGAAAAAAAAGTAGAACGAAATAAGACTTTAGTTGTGGAAATTGAAGAATTAAAACAAAAAAACATAACTATCCAAGAATTAATTGAACGGTATGAAGAAAAGTTAGAAGAAGCACATAAAAAATCCGGAAATTTAACGGGTAAATTTGAATTAGAGCTAGCTAATATGCGAAGTATGCTTGATGACAGATCGCAGGAGATAAAAAGCATGAGAGAACAGTTAAAGGAATTACAGAGTAAAACAGGTGATACAATACAAAAAGAAGAGAAGTTTTTAAGCGACCTTCAACAAATAAAAGATGAAAAATTAAAATTAGAATCAGATCTCGAAGAAAAAAATAAGGAAGTAATTGAACTAAAAAAGAGAATCAAATTAATGCGCAGAGATATTCAAAAATCTTAATTTAAAATGGTTTTGCTTTGTTATGTATGTAAAATCATTAAAAAAAGAGAAAAAATAAAATTATTAAAAAACCTTATTTTTCGCGCCACTCAATTCCACATTGGCCGCATTTATATTTTTTTCCGTACACTCGAGGGTAGTCTAATATTATATTGGACTTATCAACAGTCTCATGAATCATGTGAGGGTCATCAGTAGAGCATTCAGGGCATTTTCGGCGACCTTCAACCTTCTCAATCGTTAAAATCGTGCTGTCTGTTCTACCAGGTATTCCTGGCGCAGCACCAGAAGCCTTCACCTCAGAAATATCCGCTTGTACTTCTTCTGGAGAAACATCTTTAACTTCTGACTTAAATTCTGGTTGAATTGCCGCCGCAATCCTATCATCTTCATCTTCTCCTTCTAATACAGATTCAGCTTTTAATTGTACCGCATCAGATTCCTTATAATCTACCCCTCTCGCTAAAGCTGCCATAAATTCTGCATCATCTCCTTCTTCAAAGATAGTTTCTTGCTGTAATCCTGCCCTATCAGCATCTATAGCACGTCCCCATTGACCTGATTTGACACGTTCTTTCACATTACTTGTACTTCCTTGCCAAATATACACTTTATTGCCTAAATCAGCAACAAAACAATCTTCTGAGTCTAATGATTCTTTTTTAAATGGGATTTGAATCATTTTCATCGCATTGATATCTTCAAATTCTTCTGAAGAAACTCGATAAAGAGCATTTTTCCATTCTGTAAAGCCCGCCCAATCACCCGTAGATACATCTTTAAGTAATGTTTTAGCGTAGTTTTTTTCAACAATTTTCATTGTGCCCATTGGATTGATCGTTTTCATAAATTCTTTTGATTCTTGTCCTTGATCTACTGTAATTATTTTAGCAGCGCCACCACGTTGTTGGTCGAGTGTTCTTGCTTGAGCAGCACCTGCGGTCTTCTCATCTACTGAGCATTTATTACCTATCCAGACATATATAGTTCTTTCGTCATCTAAAAGGTAAACGTCTCCGCTGGAAAAGACTGGTTTATTGATTGCATTTAAATTTCCTTGATCAATAAGAAAAAGTTTCATCTTTAATTTCACTTTTTTAATTTTTAATAAATTTTTTTTTAATTACATTATGAAAATAAGTCTATAAAAGTTTTGATAAAAACTTCGGTAATATTACTATATTATTACCTTTAAAGAAGATGAAATAAAGCCTTTAAAAATCATTTAGGGCTGAATTAATTCTTTTAATCAATTCCGGGATTTCACTTAGATCTATAGAGCAATAAGCAATGCGTATACCGTTAATATTCTCATCCAATTTTTCAATTGGTATTATTCCTACTTTATATTGTTTTAATAAGCGATCTGCGAATTCTGTTGCTTTAATTTTATTAGCATTTAAATTTAAAAAGACAAAAAATCCACCTGAATTAGGATCAATTGACATATTTGGATTATTTATTTTTAATAACTCGGAATTAATACAATCATATCTTTCTTTGAGTAAATTTTGTACTTCCCTTCTTGATTGCATGATTTGTTCCATTCCCTTCTCATGGAATAACTTATGGATGAGTACTTGGTAGAAACTGTTGCAATTTGATATTGTTGCGCGAATGAAACCTTCTAATTTATTATGGATTTCATCCTTTAATATTTGTAATTCTCCATTGTTTTCTATCCAGCTTGGTTTTAAACCTAATGTGATAAAACCAATCCGGCCTCCATAAATCAAGAGTTCCTTTGTGATTCCATCCAATTTAATTGGAATGACATTTTCATCCAACTGGTGTAGGTCATAGAATATTGATCTATTTAACACATTATCTTTAAATACGTATGGCTCATATGCGTCATCAACTAAAACAATAATAGGTTTTTCATGAGTTAGTTGACTTTCTTTTAACATTTCAACAAGTGTGGAACCTTCTTCTGTTGTAGGAACATATCCTGTAGGATTATTAGGAAAATTCAAAAGGATGACTATTTTTTCTTGAATTTTAGCAACGTCCTCAATCGCTGTTTTTAATCCTTCGATATTTATCCTGTTATTTTTAAAAAATTCAAATGATTTACTTTTCGCACCAATGAATTTGCTAATAATATTATCATAATTTCCCCATCTCTTATTTGGTACAATAATAGAATCACTTGGATTTAAAAACAGTGAGCAAGCTTGAAAAATTCCATTAGTAATTCCTCCTGTTATTACTGGAGTGGTTATATATTTATTTAACCGAGAAAATAAAATATCTTCCTTATTACTATATAATGATTTCTGAACTATCCATTCTTTCCAAATTTCCCTTGTTTCTTGTAATCCACCAATAGAAGTATAAGGAACGATTTCTTTAACAGTGAGCCTTGAATAATCAGTGATCTCTTTCAGATAACATGGTAACCAATCGTTACTTCCTCCATCAATAAAATCCTTTTCAAATCCATAAGCGGCTCCAAGCGTCCCTATCAATTCTGCTTCTTCTCTTGCTCTTTTCGCCCAATAGAAAATCCCCTCTGGAAGGAAAATTCTTTTCCCAATTTCTGAAAAGGCTTTGTATATTGGGGTTTTTTGTATAATGCTAAAGTTCATAATAAATACATCAATTTTTAAAAATTATAAAGAAACTTATCTAGGAATGAATAATTTTGGAAAGTAATTGAAATTTATTTGCTGAATTTAAATATTAAAATAAATTAACAAACAATTATGAATAATGAAAATAATTTAAGCGATTCTGAAAATGAAAAAATAAATGAAAAGCACTTTCAAAAAGGTAGGCAAAACTTCATTGATGGAATCAAAGATGGATTTGAAAATTTTAAAACTTCTTTAGAAGAAAAATCAAAGAAAAATAAAGAATTATGGGAAGAAAATAAAGAAAAAGTGAATAAATTCTTTAATGGAGTTAAGCAAGATTGGGAGAGTAAGATCAAAGAATGGAATACAGAAATGGAACAACGAAGGTTGGAAACAAAAGAACAGTGGGATGCTCATAAGAAAAAGATAAGCCAAGATTTCAAAAATTGGCAAGAAAAGACACAACAAAAATGGGAAGAAGGAGTGAAGGCAGTTAGAAAGGGATTTTTTCGAGCGTATTTATGGACTTTACTGTTAATAATTCCAATTATAATAATTTTAGTTATCATAATTCGAATAATAGGATTTTAAATGATTGAGATCTTCACTATATCCTTTATTGTTGCTCTTACTGGTGCTTTATCTCCTGGACCCGTATTAACATTCACGATTTATAAATCGCTTAAGAGTAAAAATCCTTTCGCAGGATTTTTTATTGTTTTGGGTCATGCACTTTTAGAATTTTCTTTGATAATCTTATTATTGTTAGGAGCTTCCTTTCTTTTCCAAAATCTTCTATTTTTAATAATGATTGGAATAATTGGAGGTATTTGTTTAATGATTTTCGGGTTTCTTACTATAAGAGAAGTATATAAAAAACAATATGAAATTAAATTTAATCTAAAAGAAGAAAATATGAGTGGTTTTAAGGGTAATAGTTTTCTTGGAGGTATATTTTATTCAATATCAAATCCTTATTGGGCGTTTTGGTGGGCAGTCACAGGCTTGACAATTATGATCAATTTGAATATATCATTTCAAAATCCACTAGGTTTATTGTTATTCTTTCTTGGGCACGAATTAGGAGATTTTATATGGTATGTTCCAATTTCTCTTTTTGTTTATTTTGGAGGCAAATCCTTAAACTCTAAGGTTTATAAGTATGTTTTAATTGTTTGTGGAGGTTTTATGATAGCCTTTGGTATTTATTTAATTCTTAATGTCACCATTTTCCCTCCAAGTGTATGATCTAATTAATAGCTTGGATTTTTTAAGAAATAGTTATGAATTAAAAAAATTTCTCTAATATCTTTCTAATCCTTGATCTTCTTCAATTTCAAATAAATCTGAATGAGGTTCAAGAAAATGGTTTTGACACATGGGACAAGAATTATATTTTGAAAGCCAAAAGGCAACACATAAATAGTGATATGTACTCCCACAGAAAGGACATGTTATTACTCTATCTTTAGCAAAATTAATAAATTTATGGCACACTGTACATTGAACATCCGAAGCAGAGATTCCTTTCCTTAATTTAACTCTATTTGTTAGAATTGTCTCCAATTTTGCTGCTTCTACTTGATAAAGTCCTAAAGAATTATTTAATTGATTAATCTTTGATTTAATCTCTGAAATTCTTTCTTTCAACTCCTCCTCTGATAATTTCTCCGCTAAGAATGATGATAATGCAAAATTTAAAGGTAAACCTTCAAAATTTTCTGTTTGTTCTGTGATTTCAGTAATAGTAGCAAATAAAATTCCTTCTTTTTCTATTAAATCTTTAAAACTTTTAAATATCTTGTTAAGAAGCAATGACATTAGAAATGTTAGTTGCTGTCTTTTTCTATTTAAGCTGTCTTCCCAATATTTTATTACTTGATAAATATCTACATCATTAGTTTTTACAGAATCTAATCTTTTGAATACAGAGTCTTTAATTTTCTGGATTTTGATGTTATAATCATTTAGAATTTCTCTAATCCTTTTTAATTGAGGAAATTCTTCTTTTATTATGAATGATGCTTCATCCTCATAAACTCTTATTAAATCATTCACTTCAGAGATTTTATCTGAGATAAACTTTCTTATTTCGACTCTTATTTCTTCATCCTTAACTGTCTTAATAAAACTTAAATATTCGTTTTTTCTGCGAAAAATTTCAGAAGAAACATTCGAAAATATTTTTCTTAACGAAGCTGTAATATTTTCATATGGATTTAGGAAATTCTCTATATTTAATATCCAATCTTCAATTTCATTAATTTTTGCAGAAAAATTTTCAATTTTATTATAATAAAAGCTAGTTATTTCTTCAAATTTTTCTGCCTCAATTACATCATGGATTTTTTCTTGGAAACTCTTTTCCAACCCTAAAATATAATAGTCAACTATTTTTGGTAAAAAGGTGCCTATTTTTTGTTCTTTAAGAGTTTTTAAATTAATACTCGAATCCTTTTCTTTTAAATCAAAATCTTCGATTTCAACAAATATTTCCTGTAATTTTTCTTCAATTATTCGTCTAAGCAAAGGAGTAATAAAATTCTTAAGATTTTGTATAACTTCTTTCCTTTCGAGTATGTTAATGAATTCTTCTCCCTGAAATACTTCAAATATCTTATTTAAATATAAGAGATGGAGTAAATCAGAATAAAATTTAATCTTATTCTCATCTTTTGAATAGAAAAATTGATAAATTTCTTCAAAATGAAAAGTTAGGATTCGCTCTTTTTTATCCTTCTTCCTTTTATTCAGAAATACATCATTTAGACTTATAATGAAAGTGACTAATTCTTTAATTTCACTCCATTTTTCTATCGAAAGAGGTATCTTATTTAATTTAAAATTTAAATTCTTAATTCTATTAATATCAGTCCAAAGAGTTGTTGAATCCTCATGAACAGATTTAATATCTTTAATCGATTGCTGGATTTCGGACCCCAGATGAGTACTCTCTTTAAGATGATCTTCTATTTTCTGTAAAGGGGCGTCTAATGCTGTGCTTTTTTTTGCTATCCTTTTTACATTCCTGATGTTTGAGCTGAGATTTTGTAGATTATTCGAAATAACTTGTAATTCTTCCAATACTTCGTTTTTTAAATAAAAGTAATCTGAGCTTTCAGTAGACAATAAATAACTTTCTGCAAAATTTTTCAGATCCTCTATATAACTCGAATAATGACCATAAATGTCAGTAGAAAGGTGAAGTTTTGATTTTAAATAATCTTCTATTTTAATGCCTTCAGAATCTTCAGATTTAAGTTTTACAACCATTTCCTTAATGGTTATAATCTCATCTTTAGTGAATCCATGAATCTCCCTTGTATCATTAAATCTATTATTGGAAAAATTCAACTTGATTTTACCCCTCGTTAATACATGAGAATCTAATAATTAGTAAACTTTCATTGAATAAATTCTTATTGGTAAAAAAGCAGAATATCTGAAATATAAAAATAAAGGGTATAAGAAATTATTCTCCTAATTCTTTAATCTCTAAATATTTTTCTTTTGAGCCATCAGCTTTAATAATCAAAATATCAATACCATTTCCCGTCATGGCATCCCGAGCGATTGAGTTTCTGATTGCTTTTTCTACCAGCTTTTCACCAGCAGTCACAGTCATATCTTTCTTATAATCCGCTTCCAAAATACCAATTGAAAGTAACATACCTGTTCCAGCAGTTCCATAATCATCTTCCATAAGTGAACCAAGTGCATCAAGTGTGTATAGTTTTGGCCCATCTGCATCCATTCCAGCTATAATAAGATTTGTATATAAAGGGGCCATTTTCCTCGAATATAAGTAGTTAGACACTAATTTTCCCATACTTCTAGTAGAAATTCTCTCACCTGTTTCTAGCTCATACAAGTTTGCTTGTGCCCGGAGAATCCGTACTAATATCTGAAAATCACCTATGAGCCCGTAACATGTTAAACCAATATAATCGGTAATCTTAAAGACTTTTTGGGTCGATTTATTAGTGACTGTGTAACCCCATGTAGCTCTTCTATCATTTCCAAGCACAACACCATCTTTACATTTGATTGCTACACCCACTGCGCCTGGAACCATTATTTCTTGCGACATTTTTTTTTCTCTTTTTAGGATTTATTACTCAAATTAGGCACTATTTTGATAATATAAATAATCAGATTTAATTAAAATTTTTCTTTTAAATTATAATATTTTACCATTATTCTCTAAAAATTAAAGTTTTTTATTCCCATGATAAATTTATGATTTTTAATATTTCAATCAGCATTATAATCTCTAGATTGAGATTAATTTTTCTTTCTTAATTCAATTATGGCTAAATTGATATGATCGGATAATTAATAATATGTCATAACATGAGGATTATTTTTTTTAATAAGAAATTTTATAATTCTTCATTAAATCTCAATAAACCCTATATTAAAGAAGGTTTATTCAATATCGATATCAGAATAATTTTGATTCTATAAAAATTAATGCATCTTTTTCGAATGGTTGACTATTATATGATCACATAATTGTTGACATCAACATTTGTTGCGGATCACTTTTATCAATTATATATTTATTAATTCGCCACTAAGTCATAGCGAAACTAAGATAAAAAGTAAATTTATCAAATTTAATATTTGAATAATGGTGATAATAAAAAAAACATTTCATATCTTCACTATGATCAACAGTCCGATGATCATAGATGATGACTATTTTTTTATAATAAAAATTTTTTGTCGTAAATTTTTTTTCATTTAACTCATGAAACTCTTCTGATTTGCCATAACATTTAAATAACTCTTCAGATATTATATTATCTAAGACACTTTACTAATAACTTCAAAAAAAATTAAAAACTTAAATTTTTAAAAATTTTAGTAAAAAATATTGGAGGAATAAAAAATGGCTAAAAAGAAACATTCTTTCGCATGGAGTCCAATTCGCCGATTAATGAAACAACAGGGTGCCAGTATAGTAGCTCGAAATGCAGTTGATTTATTAATTGATCATTTAGAAAAAACTGCTACTGCTTTAACCGAACAAGCAAGGACATTTACCATGCACGCAAACAGGAAGAAAATCACTAAAAATGATCTTCTTCTATCAATTAAATACAAATAAAAAGATTTTTTGGGCTAAAAACAAATTATAATTCTTTACTTTTTTTTCTTTTTTATTTTTCATAGCTATAAAGAGATTGATAGATTAAATTTTAATTACACCCGTTCTTAGATTTTCACGGGATGATTCATAACTTAATCATTTTCAATTACTTCAATTAATTCCTTGTAGATCAAAATCTTAAAATTAAAAATCACGAGAAATTAATCAACATATCAGAAAAACAAAGCAGTCAGAGAATTAAAATTTTAATTCTAATTATCATATAGAATTATAAGACAAAAATTAAAAGAATTATAATAAAAAATATTTAAGAAAAAATCAATCATTTTTGTAGGAGATACTAGATGGGAAGGAGATCTTGGATTCATCTTATAAAATCAAAAGAGGAAGCCTTCAGAATAAGAGAATTCATTGAAAAGAGTAAATATTATATATTTATAGTCTGTGGTGCTTTAATTGAAGATTCGCTTAAAGATGTTTGGGGTAATAAATATGGTATTGATGGTATGATAACTCCTGCATTATTAACACAATCAGATGGAAGCTCAGTAATTGAGGAGATGATTAAACAAGAAATAATATATGGGAGTAGAACTGTTGTACTAGATAATTTAATTTCAGAAGAAATTGAAGTAACTGAACACGGGTGGAAAATTAGAAAAGCACGTTATATGTCATCTCAAGAATTTTTTGATTATATAGATAAAGAGATGGTGCCTAAAATTTCCAAATTGAGGAAACGTGAGGATCTTACCTCATTAGATATTAAAAAACAGATAATTTATTCGCTAAAACATGGTGATCATCATAGATTACATCATTTAATTTTATATAAACTCCTTAGATTCTTAGATTTAGAAGATTTTGAAGAATTATGGAATAAATACAATTTAAAATTAGTTCGGCTTTTTGCTAAGGATATAAGAATACTTAGAGGTGAATTTTTCCAAGATATTACCTTTCCAGATAAATTCTCTGAATTTCTACAACAAAAAATTATTGAAATTATCATTAAAGGAGAAAACGAGCAAATAGAAGATTTGATTTGGCTTAAATTATATCAATTTTTGGATGTTAAAGATTTAAAGACCTTACCAGAAGATAAACTCCTTAATTTTATTGAATTATTTTATACAACTATTAATAAAGTTAGATATGTAGATTACGTTATTGAAGAGATTGAAATATTTACTAAAAAAGTCGGGAATTCCCTATCTCCTTATTTTAGAAAACTTATTAAACACATAATTAAATCAAAGGATACAAATAGCATTTTAAACCTCATTCTTAATCGTTGGACTTACATGCTTAACAAACAAAGTCTGATGGATCTTTTAAGGGATTCAGAATTAGACTTTTTTAACATTCTAATTAAAACAACGCAGGATTTAGGTGATTATTACGGATTTAATAAAGAAATTGATGATACTATATTTGAGTATATTTTAGAGATAGTAACCCCTTCAGAAGCGGAAGCTCTGAAAGATTTAAAATCTTTGATTAAAGAAGGATTTATTATTATGTATAAAAGAGATATAGATAAAGAAATAAATAGTATAGTGAAAAAAGATAATCACATAGTAAGTATAACCATTCAGGATAGTCAACTGGAAAAAGTTCCAGAGTCAATTGGAATGCTTGAATATCTTAAAGAGTTTGTAATAGAAAAAGCAAAAATAACTCATCTCCCTGAATCGATTGGTAATTTGAGATCACTTAAAACTCTTGAAATACATTCATGTGGATTGAAAACAATTCCAAACTCTATAGGTAATTTGAAATCACTTGAGGAATTGTATTTAAATGGCAATAATCTAGCAATACTTCCAGATTCAATTGGAAATCTACAATCTTTAAAAATTTTAGATTTATATGGAAATAATTTGAAGACACTCCCCTTATCAATTGGAAATATTACATCTATAAATAAAATCAATATAGGAGAAAATCCTAATTTGATCTTGCCAAAGAGTCTGAATCAATTTAATATTAAAAAATAATGTATTTTAGATTAGTAAAACGACAAAAGAATTCAAAAATATTAAAAATTAATATATAAAATTTTACTTAAATATTAATAAAGACAATTCTAAAATCTGTTCTCAAATTATTAGATTAGAAGTTCACAACGATGCTATTTGCTATTTCTTATTTTTCACTGATAAGAGTTTAATATTTCTATCTTCCATTAAGTATTCTAGTGTATTCTTCCACATCTTCAATTTTTCTTTGACAGATAATATATCGTTTAATGTATAATATTTGTTTGAAAAGCGTTTTAACAATGCTGTAGTAATCGTAAGAAAATAACTAAAAACGACTTGCTTTTGTCAATTAAATACAAATAAAGAAATTTTTTAGACTAGAATAAACTTTATAATTTTTTTTCTTTTTTTTTTTCTTTTTTCTAATAACTTTATCTAATACTATTGCAGTTCCCTTAAGACTTCCGACTAATTCAAATAATTTCTTTAAGTTCGTATCTTATGGATAATCAAATTTTATTTTGTAGAATCTATCCTCAATAATTCCTCCACATTGTCTCGCGATCCTAGTAGCCTCGGGTACATTTTGACCTGATGACCTAGAATTACAACAAAATTCAATAATCATGATTTCACCTCTAATAATCAATTTTAGCTTTTAAAATAAACTTGATTTTATATTCATCACTCCAGAACTTTAAATACCTTTAAATATTTTCCTCAATACAATGGTATACATTTCCAATTTTGACCTTTAAATAGGCAAAATGAATGAAATCTAATATTAAATGGAAAAGATGAAAAAAAAATTAAATTTAATTAAAGTAGAGAAATTACTTTTTGGATTTACAGAATAAAAAAGTGGGTAATGACAAAATGATTAAAAATAACAAAAAGGTTATTATATTAAGCGCGATATTTCTCCCATTTATGATTTGCGCAATCAGTGGTAGGCTAGTTCAATCTAATAATGCTAATTTGGAAGAAGTTAATGAAATTAATAATGAATTTAAAATAAAAATAGCTAGTGGATATACTCCTATTTATATCCATATAGATGCCAGTGTTAATGATAATTGGTCAAACACCGCTAGTAATTGTGATTGGTGTAATGAAAAAGATGGAGTTTATTACATTGAAAATTGTTCTATCGATGCTTCACTTTCTCCTACTGGAAGTGGAATCTTTATTAATAATTCCAAATATGTGAAATTCATAATCCAAAATTGCAGTGTTTATAATGCTGGTTCTGATCATCTTGATGCAGGGATTAAATTAGAAAATACATGCAATGGAACTTTAATAAATAATGACTGTTCAAATAACAATTTTGGAGGATTTCTTTTAAATAATGGATGTAAAAATAACACCATCTCATGGAATACAGCAAATAACAATCATGCCGTTGGTATTTATAGCTTTGATCATTGTAACAACAATACTATTGAATTTAATATTGTTAGGGAAAATGATGATGTGGGTATTGTTTTAGAAGAGTATTGCAATAATAACACAATTTTTAGCAATATTGCTAAAGATAACGGAGATTTTGGTGGTATTTATTTAGAGGATTATTGTAATGACAACACAATTTATAATAATACTGTTGGTAATGATCTAACTACAGATCAAAATTTTGGAATTTATTTGTACTGGAATTGTGATAAAAATTTAATCATGAATAACACGGCAAGTAATAATTATTGGTACGGGATAAGCTTTGAAATGGCTTGTGATAACAACATACTTATCAGTAACACTGCTAACAATAATGGTCGATATGGTATATATATAGAAAGGTGGTGTGATTATAACAATATAACAAATTGTGAAATACGATACAATACCATAGGTTTATTGTTGGAGACTGGATGTAATAATAATACGTTCTTTAATAATAAAATCATAAATAATTCACAATTTGGGGTTGTTATAGAAAATTATACTGATGAATGCATGTATAATCTTTTTTACAGGAATATTTTTAATAATCCCCTCGGGATTAATGCTCTAGATAATTGTTCTAATAATCGTTGGGATAACGGAATAATAGGAAATCTATGGCATGATTATAATGGTAAGGATGAAAATAATGATGGGATAGGAGATACACCATATAATGGAATTGGAGGAACAGGGGGTGCTCAAGATAGATTTCCAATATGGGATGATGGTGTAGAGATTAATCCATTCCCGATTGAATTAATTATTATCATATCAAGTATTATTATAATTGCTGGTACAACATTATCAATTGGGTTTATATTTTGGAAGAGATCAATAAAGAGAAAATTATAAAAT
>Ga0114922_10000301_pt1 | contig 47479 bp, 49 predicted proteins | sample AartaG_FD_100975 | JGI IMG/M metagenome (GOLD analysis project Ga0114922, IMG submission 100975) | Deep subsurface microbial communities from Aarhus Bay to uncover new lineages of life (NeLLi) - Aarhus_00045 metaG | ecosystem: Environmental > Aquatic > Marine > Oceanic > Sediment | place... | reverse complement strand
AGTAGCTTTAGCAGCTCTTTTTTCAGCCTCTTGCTTAGTTCTTAAAACTTCGTATTTAACTCTTTCAGATTCTTGATTTGCAACTTGAACTTTTTCAATTTGCTCTTTAATCTTAGTAGGAAGAACGATCTCTCTTAGTTGAACTGATTCAATAGATACTGGTTTACCATCTAAAGCTTCAATCTCTTTTCTAATACCATCTTCAATCATTGTTGCAATTACATTTCTTTGCATAGGTAATGTTTCAGCATTAAATCCACCAACAACATTTCTTACAATGTTTCGAACAACTGGATTTACGATTTTATCTTCCCAAGAAAGTCCCCAAGTAGCAATAGTTGTAGGTGCTCCATGTGGTAAAAGTTTATATTGAACAGTTAATTCAATTGAAACAGGAAGTCCCCTTGCATCAAGAATATTAATAGCAGGATTGATTTTAATTCCAGCACCCATTCCACTCATATCTTCAACTGACTTATAGTTGATAAGTCTAACTTTTGTATCAACAGTGATAATCTTTTGAATACCAGGGATATAAAGATGAAAACCAGGTTGTAAAGCTTCTGTTTCATACTTACCTGTAGTTACTTTAATACCAACCTCACCAGAGTTGATGATTACATAAGGTTTTGCCATAAATAGCATAATAACTATTGCAATTACTGCATAGATGATACCTGATTGTTTATTGAAATTTTTAAATATTTCAGGTGGTTGAAATGGTGGTTCATAACCTCCGCCGTTACCGCCGTTTCCTCCGCCTCCATTATTAGAGTTATTATTTGTGTTTTTAGAACCTTTGTTCTCTTGTTGTCTATTTTTAAAATAGTCGTTATCTATTGGCATTTTTCTTTTCCTTTGTTTGTTTTTTATGTGCAATAATATATTATTGCACTTTAGTTTGACTTAAATATATTTTCTAGTTAATGTATGTTAAATGTTTTAAGTACTTTTCATTTTTTCCAGCAACTACATCAAAGTATGCAGACTGAATCTTTTCAGTTATAGGACCACGTGAACCACAACCGATGATTCTTGCATCAACATCTTTAATAGGTGTGATTTCAGCAGCTGTTCCAGTTAAGAAGCACTCAGTACAGATATATACTTCTTCCCTTGTGATTCTTCTTCTTATAACTTCAATACCCATATCATTAGCCAAATCTATAACTGTAGCTTGTGTGATAGATTTAAGTGAGTTGTCATTTGGTGGAGTGATAAGTTTTCCATCTTCAACCATAAAAAAGCACGCTCCACTAGCTTCAGCGATATAACCTTGGTCATCTCTCATTAAAGCTTCATCATATCCAGCTTCAACTGCTTCATATTTTGCCATTTGTGAGTTAAGATAGTTTGCTACAGCTTTTGCTTTACCCATACCTGAAGTGTTTCCACCTCTAGTCATAGAAGCAATTTTAAGTCTAATACCATTTTTTAAACCATCTTCCCCTAAGTATGCTCCCCATTTCCAAGATGAAATAGATACATTAACTGGGCAATCTTTATGGTAAAGACCCATAACACCATAACCTAAATAAACAAGTGGTCTAATATATGCACCCTCAAAAAGCTCATTCTCTTGTAAAAGTTTAACTTGTGCATCATTTAACTCTTCAACTGTATACGGCACATCAATCATAGTCATTTTTGATGAGTCTAAAAGTCTTTGAGTATGCTCTTGAAGTTTGAATATAGCACATCTACCATCTACAGTTTTGTATGCTTTTGTACCCTCAATAGCACCATTTCCATAGTGTAATGTATGTGTTAGAACATGCACCTGTGCTTCATCCCAAGGTGTTAGTTCTCCATCCATCCAAATATATTTTGCTTTATCCATTAATTTATCCTAGTATAATATTTATATAATTTCAATTTTACTTATTATTTTATCTAAAAATAGTTTAAAAACGAAATAAGCAATGAAAACAATATTTTTAGATATAATTTTCAAAAATATTAGCTATAAAGAGAACTTAGAATATGAATATATTATCAAAAAATGCAACAGCTGAAGTGTCAATTGAAAAGATGAATAATGCTTTAAAAAGTATATCTTCAGATATAACCTTAGGAAAACAACTACACCCTTTGACAAATTGCTACTCCGTAAATCTAAAATCCAATGATGCACCAAATCATATATATACAAATGGAAAAGGGATAAATGAACTATCTTGTACTGCTAGTGCCTTGGGTGAATATATAGAGAGAATGCAAACAAACAACTTTTTTATAGAGTTTTACATGCAAGATAAAGAGTTCTATTGCGATCAGAAAAGTTTTACAGATATAAAAGAGTGTTTAAATGATGAACTGCATAAATTTTATAATCCAAATGATGAGTTAACTTTAGAGGATTTTTTAGATTTTAATAGTGATGAAACGGATAAGATAATATGCTTACCTTTTATAAATCAATCTGATAGTAAAAAAGTATATTTCCCAACAAATATCATACACAATTTATACGTAAGTAACGGACTAGCTACTGGAAATACGCCAGCTGAAGCTAAAGTTCAAGCACTATCAGAAATATTTGAAAGATATGTAAAAATTAAGATAATCAAAGAGGGATACTCAATGCCCAAAATACCTCAAGATATTATAAAGTCATTTCCAGCCCTTTTTGAAGATATTCAATCTTTGGAAGAAAAAGGCTTTAAGTTAGAAGTATTGGATGCATCATTGGGTGGAGAGTTTCCTGTGGTTGCTATATCGTTAATAGATTCAAAAGAGAATAGTCTATTTGTTTCTTTTGGTTCTCATCCTATTTTAGAAGTTTGTTTAGAGCGAACTATGACAGAACTAATGCAAGGTAGAGGTGTCGAAGACTTGAACTCTTTTGAAAAGCCAAGTTTTAATGATGAAATCATAAATAATAGTTTCAATATAGAGTCACATTTTATAAATTCAGATGGTAAAATGAACTTTTCTTTTCTAAATAAAAATAGTTCTTTTGAGTATAGTCCTTGGAAATACAAGGGTAAAAATAGTGATGATGAATATAAGTTTTTATTTGATATATCTAAAAAAATGAATAAAAATATATATTTAAGAGAGTATGATTATCTAGGGTTTTATTCATGTGCCATTATTGTACCAAGTATTTCAGAGATTTACCCTATTGATGATTTGGTTTACAATAATGCAAATAGAGGAAAAGAGATACGTCAAAATATTTTAAATTTTAAAAATTTTGATGTAGATTTAGAAGATATAATCCAAAGTATTGAGTATCTAGGGGATGATTTGGACGTAGCGAAATACATAGGTGTGCTATTTAAAGATAACTTTACATTAGGAGATTTTAAAGCACAAATATATCTAATGCTAGGTGACTTAGAATCAGCAGTTGGGTACTTTGAGTTATCTTCAAAAAAAATATCATATATACTAGCTCAACTTTGTCATATAGAAATAAATGAGTTAAACTTTGAAGATTATTATGAGTCTTTATGTGATGTTTTCACACAAGAGAAACTAGAAGTGGCTATGAATATATTTAATATAGATAATTATTTTATAGATATCTCATTTCATAATGATTATGTAAATATACAAAATTTATATGATAGATTAGGCGTGAAGAAACAAAGTATGTTAAATTGAGGCTAAGTATAACGTTTGAGTTGAAAAACAAGGTGCTGTTTTCACTTGGCTTTTCAAAGTTTTATATATAACTTTACACGATAAAAGATTAAATAACCGCAGTTTAACCTTGTTTTTCTTTCCAACGTTTTGTTAGTCTCTAAAGTACAATACTACTTAAAAGTTTGTATTCTTATTATCTATTGTATTTTGAAGTTTTTCTATATTATTTTTATTACATATTATATTGTTAGCAATATTTTTTGTAAGTTCTTTATTATTTTTCATATCTTCCATTAATAAATCTCTTTGAATAGTCAAAACAATCATTCCAATAAATAATAATGTTAAAGATTTATTTATTTCTGTATGTCGTTCATCTAGAGGTATTTTTTTAAAACTAAATATGAAAATACTTGTAGTTATTAAAGATATTAGTAATACACCAATAGTATCTAAATATTTAATATTATACATAAGTTCTTCTGTAATATTTTGATTATTCATACAGTTTGTAGCACAGTAAGCCATTAGATATAAAGTAATAACAGTATAAATACTTTTCCATTTATTATCTACAGTACAATACATTTATATCCTTTTATATATTCAAATTAAATCTAGATTGACTAGTTATTAGTCATACATTATATACAACTTGGCCTTTAATTCTTCGATATTATGACATTTTAAATGTGTGATATAGAAAGTAGTATAAAACCTTTATCTAAGGTATATATAAGAGTTATTTATAGAAATACTCTAAATAGTGTTAGGATATAGATTATTTTTTTAATTTATTATAGAATAATAATGTATGGTTTACCATGCTATATAGTTGTAAATAGTACATTATGTATATATATCTAGAAAAAATCTTGATAAAACTGCATTTTGTTAGTTTTATTTTAAACTAATTAGTAGATATTAGTTCGACTAAACAATAGTAATAAGAAGAAGAAATCATTGTATATATTTCTAATCAAAGGATAGTTATAAATTAAGTAAGAACAGATATTTAATAATAAGTATGGTAAATATATGGAGATTTAAAATGACAAAGAAAATGACAATAACATTAGAAGATAATTTAATAGATGAATTAAGTCTAGTAGCATTAGAAACTGGCAAAAAAAAGCTCAAGTTGTAAGGGAAGCTTTACAAGATTATTTTGATGTAAATTCTTTAACAAAAACTGTACAAGAATATAAAATGGGAACTTTAAAAACTGTAAATCATAAAGATGTAAGAGATTCACTTGGCTTATGATATTCAGTATGATCCAAAAGCTGTAAAGCAACTTAAAAAATTAAATAAACAAATAGCTTCTAAAATATTAGATAGGATTGAAGAATATAGTTCAAATCCAATATCGACTAAAATTAAAAAATTAAAAACACCATTTGAAGGTGCATATAGGTTAGGAATAGGAGATTATAGAGTGATCTTTTATGAAGAAGATAAGCTAATTCTTATTTCAAAAATTGCTCATAGGAAAGAGATTTATATTTAATATCAATTAGATATAATCACTTTATGAATAATACATTAACGATAAAAGAGATAGAAGAAATTTTATATGATAGAACTAAAAACGATGAGTTTAAAACTTTAAAAAGTTTGCCATCTCCTGCTACTTTTAAAGATATGCAAAAAGCTACAGATAGAATAGTTGAAGCTATAAAAAATAATGAAACTATTAATCTTGTTGGTGATTATGATGTTGATGGTATCACATCAACATCAATAATGGTTCAATTCTTTTTAGCACTTGGAGTTGAGATAAACTATATCATTCCAAATAGATTTGAACATGGATATGGTTTGAGTCCTAAGATATTAGAGAAGATATATGATGGTCTGATCATAACTGTTGATAATGGAATTACTGCATTTGAAGCATCTGAGATTTGTCAAAGTAGGGGACTAGATTTAATTATTACAGATCATCATACTGTATCTGATAAGTTACCTATAGCTTATGCTATTGTAAATCCTAAGCAAGATGATTGTGAGTTTCCATTTTCTGATATTTGTGGTGCTCAGGTAGCTTGGTACTTATGTGCAAGTATTAAAAAAGCATTAAAATTTGATTATGATTTGATGCAACTTTTTGATATATTGGCTTTGGCAATTGTAGCTGATATTATGCCAATGGTTAGTATAAATCAAACAATGGTAAAAGCTGGATTAAGAGCTTTACAAACTTCAAAAAGACCTGCTATTATTGCTATTAAAGAAAGATATGGATTGACTACAATTACTGAAGAGGATATTGGATTTAAAATTGCTCCACTTATAAATTGTGCTGGTAGAATAAGTGATCCTATTATAGCTTTAGAGTTTTTGTTGTCTTATGATGAATTTGAAGCAAATGAACAGTTAGACTATTTAGTAGAATTAAATGAGCAAAGAAAAGTTGATCAATTAAAAATTTTCTCTGAAGCAAAAGAGCAAGTTATAGATACTGATGATGTTATAATTGTTTCAAGTGATAGTTGGAATGAAGGTATTATAGGTATTGTTGCATCAAAGTTATGTGAAAAATATAAAAAACCAGCATTCGTTTTTTCTATAAAAGGTGAAATAGCAAAAGCTAGTAGTAGAAGTAATGCTTCTACACATTTATATAATCTTATATCAACATGTAGTGAACTCTTAAATGGTTATGGTGGACATAAACAAGCAGCAGGTTTGAGTTTAAATAAAAAGAATTTAGAAGAGTTTAGAAAGTTAATAAACTATAACATAAAAAATATGCCAATAGAAAAGGATGATTCAAATTCAAACTCAATAGGTGAATTTTCTATAAATTGTGTAAATAGTAGTGTATACAATATGATAGAATCATATAGACCATTTGGACAACAAAATCCATATCCAATATTTACTTTTTCAAACATAGAAGTTTTAGATATATCTAAAATGGGAAGAAATAAAGAGTTTACAAAGCTTATTGTTGGTGATGGTTATGAAAGTGTTGAAGTTGTTATATTTATGGATTTTGATGATGTAAGTATTGGTGATAAAATAAACTTTACAGCAACAATATCTAAAAATGAATTTAGAGGTACTGTAAAGTATAATTTGATGTTTAAAGAGTTGTTATAATACCATTGGTGCATATATCTCTTGTATATTATCTGTTTTTTTAGGTAGTGTATTTAATTCTTTAATCTCTTGTGTTAAATTTACACTGTGTGTTGAAGCAGCTAGTATACTGCCGTTATCCATATTTATAAGTTTTAAAAATAATATAAGTTGGTTTTTGGAAAGTGTATAATTAGTAACAACAACATATCTTGATTGATTTGATACTTCTTTTAAGTTTCTTCTATCTCGAGTTAGTGCTTTAAACCCTTCTTTTCCAAACCTAAAGTTTTCAGAAAGTTCAATCTCTCTTACAGTATAGCTATATCTTGATACTAAGTTACTTTTTAGATGATCAGTCAAAATAAAACTTAGTTTTGTATTGCTTTTTAGTGTATAAGTTTCTGCAAAGTTAGTAACAAGCAATACTTCATTTCTTGACATATTTGGAAAAATTTGATTTGATGCTTTTTTTAATAAGCTTGAAACAATTCCTTCAAAGTTTGTTGATTTTAACTCTGCATTATACTTTATTTCAGGTACACTTACACTACATCCAGATATAAAAATAATAGTACATATCACTAGTATATTTATTTTAAATTTATTCATTAATATTCTCCATTATTGCTATATTGTTTTAATTGTATATAATAATCTTGTAGTGTTTCTGAAGCTCTACCTTTGTATTTGGCAAATGCTAGTTCTCTATAAGATATATTACAGTTATGTTGTTTTTTTAAATTAATTAGATTATAAAATCTTTTATCAATGTGTTCTCTTGCATCATATGCATCAATTTGATTATAGATACCTAATGGAGTGGAAAATATCCATATTACAGCACTTTTTGCTTCTATTCCTGTTACATCATTTATTTCATGGTTTGCATCAATTAAATCAGCAATTTGTGTTGTAAGTTGATTACAATTAAGCAATACATCTTCTTGTTGATAAACTTCCACATCTTTTGGTGAACAAGCAGTAAATAAAAGTAAAACTGATGATACAAAAACTAAAATTTTAATATTCATTATTAGTATCTTGTATTATTGTTAAAGGGTTCATGTTTTTTAAATCTATTGGTTCATGATATATAATTTTCTCTTTTTTAGGTTCTTTTTTAGCACATAAATCATATAGAGTACAATCTTGTGGTTTATATATAACTCTAGAACTTGAGATTATGTTTCCTGAAATAGAATCTATTATTCTACTATTTATTAAAAAACTTTTATTTTCAAACTTAACATAAGTACCTACTAAAATATACTCGATTGTTTCAATAGTATCTTTAAGTTTTTCGGTTTCTCTTGTGATATGAAACTCACCGTCTTTTGTAACAGCAATAGCATCTTGACCTCTGAAATCTGTAACATTAAACTTATTTATATGTAGTTCGTTAAACATACTCTCACTTAACATTCTACCAAATGTAGTTGTCTCTTCAAGGTTGTCTAGGTTTACAAAAGTAGTTAAAATTATTTTTGTTGTTTTATCTTTTACTGTATTAGAGTGTAAAAGTTGTTTTGCAATTTGCATAATAACTTCATTTAAATTACTAGAAGAGTAGTTATTTAAACTATTATCGATAAATGGTTTTTTATCTACCATAACTATTTGTTTTTCAATGTTTGTTGTTGTTTGTTTTAATTTTTCTTGTTTAGAATCTTCTTGTTTTGGTGTAGTTAGAGTTTGAAATTGACATCCAGAAAAGAAAAGAGTTGATAATAAAAATAGAAAAGAGATAGATTTCATCTATATACCTTATTGTAAAATTTAATTATTATACAAAAGGTTATATAAATATGTCTTTAATTAACTATATAATGATTATCTCATTGTACTAGTAACTATTCTTATAGTTCTAGGTTTAATACAATTATTAAGAAGTTTACAATCATTAGTGTTGTAATAAGTTTTAGCAGATGCAACAACTTTACCAGTTTTGTTATCCATAATTCTTGCATTTATTAATATCTTGTTATCAATTGATGAATAAGTACCTACTAATACATAAGTGTTTGGTATGTTTCTATTGATAAGTTTAGCATTTCTAGTAATAAAGAATTCACCTGTTGTATTAATAGTTAATGCATTTTGTCCTCTGAAATCAGCAACATTAAATCCTCTAATAAATAGCTCATTAAAGAATGTTTCACCAAGAGTTCTTCCAAATGCAGTTGTTTTACTTAGTTGATGTAAATCTACAAAAGATGTTATAGCAATATTTCCCATATCCTCTTTTATAATTCTACTACTTGCTAGTAATTTATCTGCTAACTCTACAATTCTATCATCTACTTCACCGTTTGAACCAATTGGTGCTTGATATTCATATTGGTTAATTTCTGACTGACTTTTTACTTGAATTGCACTAAGAATAGTAGAATAACACAATACAGTTGTAATAAACCCAGCTTTTAATATACTTCTAATCATAATATACTCCTTATGTCTACAATTTATAATGAAATCTTATCTTAACAATTCTTAAAATTAGATTAATTATATACCAATTGGTATATTAATATTAATCTAAACTTAAATTTTGCTATTAATCAAATAAAATTAACAAACAATTAACATATTCAACTTGATTTAAATCAAGGTTCGTTAAACTTACAACAATAAGTGGCGTTTTGCGTGGCTTTATTTTAAACTTTAGGAGGATGTTGATGCAGAACAGTGCAGCAATTGAGTATGACTATTCAATAGCAAAAGCCTTTACTTTTGCAACAATTCTGTTTGGTATTATAGGTATGTTAGTTGGTGTTATTTTAGCATTTCAAATGGCATTTCCAGCTTTAAGTAATTTAGCTGGCGAATATGGTACATTCAGTAGATTAAGACCTTTACACACAAATGGTGTGGCATATGGTTTTACGCTTAGTGGTGTCTTTGCAACATGGTATTATGTTGGTCAAAGAGTATTAAAAGTATCTTTAAAAGAGTCTCCATTTTTAATGGGTGTTGCGAAATTACATTTCGTATTGTATTTTATTACAATTCTTTTAGCGGTAGTAACTTTAATTTCGGGAATTACAACTTCAAAAGAGTATGCTGAATTAGAATGGCCAATTGATATACTAGTAGTAGTATGGTGGGTTCTATGGGGTATCTCAATTTTTGGTTTAGTTGGAATTAGAAGAGAGAGAACATTATATATTTCTTTATGGTATTATATAGCTTGTTTCATTGCAATTGCAATGTTATATCTATTTAATAATATGGAAGTTCCAACAATGTTATTTGCTAATGGAGCTCCAAGTAGTTTCATGCATTCAATTTCATTATACGCTGGTACAAATGATGCCTTAGTACAATGGTGGTTTGGACACAATGCTGTTGCATTCGTATTTACTACACCAATTATTGCTATGATTTATTATTTCTTACCAAAAGAATCTGGACAAAATGTTTATTCTTATAAACTTTCTATTCTTGCATTCTGGGGATTAATGTTTGTTTATTTATGGGCTGGTGGACATCACCTTATTTATAGTACTGTTCCTGATTGGATGCAAACTATGGGTTCTGTTATGTCTGTTGTTCTTATTTTACCATCATGGGGATCGGCTATTAATATGCTTCTTACTATGAAAGGTGAATGGGGTCAACTACAATCATCTCCATTAATTAAATTTATGGTTATGGCTTCAACTTTCTATATGTTATCAACAATTGAAGGTCCAATTCAAGCTATTAAATCTGTTAATGCTATTGCTCACTTTACTGACTGGATTCCTGGTCACGTACATGATGGTACATTAGGATGGGTTGCATTCATGGTAATGTCAGCGCTATTCCATATGGCTCCAAGAATGTATGGTAGAGAGATCTATTCTAAATCATTAATGGAAACACAATTCTGGTTACAAACAACTGCTATTGTATTATACTTTACATCTATGTGGATTGCAGGTATTACTCAAGGTATGATGTGGAGAGCATATGACGAATATGGTTCTTTATTATACTCATTCATTGATACAGTTACAGTACTTCAACCTTACTACACTATTAGAGCGGTAGGTGGATTAATGTTCTTAATTGGTTTCTTTATTTTTGCATATAATATGTATAAAACAGCTACTTGTGGTAGAGTTCTTGATAAAGAGCCTGCAAACGCATCGCCTATGGGCGCTTAAGAGAAAGGGGTTAATATGTTTCATTGGTTAGAACAAAGACCGTTTTTCTTTGCGGTAGTAGTATTTTTATTTGTTTCTTTTGCAGGTATCGTGGAAGTTATTCCTGATTTTGCTAAATCATCACAACCTACAGTTGGTACTAAGCCATACTCTGTTTTAGAGTTAGCTGGTAGACAAGTGTATATTAAAGATAGTTGTAATGCTTGTCATTCACAATTAATTAGACCATTTAAATCAGAAACTGATAGATATGGTATGTATTCTTTAAGTGGTGAGTATGCTTATGATAGACCATTTTTATGGGGATCTAAAAGAACTGGTCCTGATTTACAAAGAATTGGTAACTATAGAACAACAGATTGGCATGAAAACCATATGATGGAGCCTGCTTCAGTTGTACCTGGTACAATTATGCCAGCTTACCCACATATGTTTACAAACAAAGCTGATATTGCTACGGCATATGCAAATGCAAATACTCAAAAACAAGTATTCGCAGTACCATATGATAAGCCAGGTAATCCTAAGCTAGGTTCATGGAATGATGCACAAGCTTCAGCTTTAGAAGAAGCTAAACTTATTGCAGCTGACATGAAAAACCAAGGTGTAAAAGATGCAGTAGCTGCTGGTGAGATTCCAGAAATTGTTGCAATTATTGCATATATGAATTCTCTAAAATAAAGGTTTAAAATGGAATACGAAACATTGTTGACGGTACAAGGCTATGCAAAGTTTGGATTGCTTACATTAACATTTATCGTATTCTATAGTTATGCTTACTCTATATACAAAAGGGACAAGAGTGGAGATAGAGACTTTGAAAGTTACTCTAATCTTGTCCTTGATGATGCTATAGAGTCTAAACCTTTAGAAGATAATAGGGAAGAGCGAAGCAAAGATGATATAGATCATATTTCTGAGCGAATGCAAAGTAATAATGAGACAGATCATAATTCTGAGCGAATAAATGAAGAAGAAAAAATAAAAAAAGGAGATAGCTAGTATGAAATCTATGGTAATAGGTGGTATTATTCTTATCGTTGCATTGATGGCTGGTACAATTTTTATTGCAGGTGATTCATTTCAACTGGGTGAAGATTATATCAATGACCTTACAATGCTTGCTGGATTTGCCATTATTGGTATTACAGTATTTGTTGCATTAAAGTATGTTAATCAGATTAAAAATGATACAGCTACTGGTGAGTTAAAAGAAGAAAATTGGGACGGTATTGGTGAATACGGTAATGATATTCCTTCTGGATGGGGATTGGCTTTTATAGGTACAATCATTTGGATGTTCTGGTACATGTTTGTTGGTTATCCTACAAACCAATTTTCACAAATTGGTCAGTATAATGAAGAAACATTAGAATATAACGCAAAATTTGAGTCAAAATGGGCAAATATCACTAATGAAGAATTAGTTGGTATGGGTCAATCTGTATTCTTAGTACAATGTGCTCCATGTCATGGTGTAGATGCTGAGGGTATTAATGGTAAAGCTCAAGATTTAACAAAAAGAATCAGTGAAGAATCTGTTCTTGAAGTTATAAACAATGGTGCAAACAACTTTAAATCTGCATATCCTGGTGGAATGCCAGCTGGTATGGCTTCTGGATCTGATGCTCAAGAAATTGCTGCATTTGTTGCAGGTGGATTAAAAGGTGCAAAACCTGCTATGTGGGCTGCATGTTCTTCATGTCACGGTGAAAACGGTGAAGGTATGGATTATGTTGCACCAAATATTAAATCATATAGTGATAAAGTAATGGCTACTATACTTACTGATGGTAAAAAATCGACAATTGGTGAAATGCCAGCTTTCAAAAATTTATCAGAAACTCAAGTAAAAGCTGTTGCTAATTACTTAAGAAGTATAGGAGAATAAGATGGCAGGTAACACACAAATCGACCCTAAAACAGAAGGTGGTTTATTTAGTTTAATGCATGGTATTACAGGTATGTTAGTTGCAACAGTGTTGTTATTAACAATACTTGCAGTATTAAGTATCGCAGCTATTAGCACTCAAGCAGCTAATGCTGAGAACTATTATGAGGTTAATCAAGACTTAAATGCTTTAAAATTTAATAGTTCTGATAACCATAAAATGTGGATCAATAAATAAGGAGTAGAAGATGGATAAAGTAATTGGAGTATTATTAGCAGTTTCGGCTGTTGTAACAATCATGTTATCATTTCTTGACCCTACAAGAGTATTTGTTGGGTAATTAGTGATAATTACAATTTAAAAAGGGAGATGAGAAATCATCTCCCTTTTTTTATGTAAAATTAAGTCAAAAAGATGTAGCATACAATCCTAAAATTAAAGGATTATAACTTGAAACTAAAAATATTTTTACTATTATTAATACTTGGAAGTGCATTTGCAAATGAAACAGATAAATATATAATATCTCACGGTGGTATATTAGACTCTAGGGCAGAGCTAAAAATTAATGAGATTGGTAACGAAGTAAAATCTAAACTAAATGTTAATATTTATGTAGATATAAAAGGTGACAACGGTATTGATACAAAACTACCTCGAGATGTAAGAGTTAAAATGATGAAAAAAATTGAACAAAATACTGTGAAAAATCTAAAAGCACCTTATGCAGTTTTATCATTATCTATGGACCAAATGTATGCAAGTATTTTAATGTCTGATGATTTAAAAGATATTATTAATAAAGATGATATTTTAGGTGGTTATGTTATTCCACTATTAGCTTCAAAAGATAAAAATACATTGATGGCAAAAGCAAGTGCTGCAACTTTAAATGGATTTGCGCAAATTGCAGATAGTATAGCAGAAAGTAAAAATATAAAATTAAATTCTAGTATTGGACATGAGGGAAAAACTACAGGTACAATATGGAAAGTGTTTATGTATACATTAGTAATAACAGGTGTTCTTTTATATATTGTTATTATTATGAGAGAGAAAAAATATAAAAACATGACTAAAAAAGAGATAGAAGAGATGGAAAAAGATGGAAAATAAAATAGAAAAAAAACCAATGCCAAAATGGCTAATATACGGACTATTTATATTTAAATTTATTTTAGGGTTAGGGCTTATTTATTGGACTATCTATATGACACTTCAATCTAATGTTGGAGAAGATGATGATAATGCTTTTTTAAGTACTTACCACAATGTAGATTCTAATTTTAATAATATAGTTAATAATAATAGCCTATTTGAATCAAAATATAATATAAAATTTGAGTTCAATGATGAGACTATAGTTGGATTGTCTTATAAAGATATATTCTTATCACAACGTGCGATACAAAATAGAAAAATAAGAAAAAATATTTTAAAAGTTGGAAACAATAGTTTTACTATAAAAGTTCAAGATAAAAATGGTAATGAGATAAAAAATAAAAAGATTAATATTTTAGTTACTAAATCAACAAATCATTTAGAAGATGTTACTCTAATATTTAATAATACAGATACAAAAGATTTTAAAATAAATAGTATAGGTTATTGGAATATCACAGGAACTATTAAAGTAGATGGTATGACAGGTACATTTTACATAAAAACAAATGCAAAAAACTTTATGTAATAACACTTTAACTATATTCCCTACAGCTAGATCTGTAAGGGAATATATAAATAATGCAAAGTCTACAAATCAATTACTACAAAAAATTATACCTATAGGTGAATTTTTCCAACTTTCAGTTCTTCATAAAAATAGAAAAAATGTTATAGATAAAAATTTAAAAATACTATATCTTAAAGAAGCAATATTAAATAGTGATATTGAAAAACTAGGACTTAGTAGAGATTTCAGTACATTTTTAAAACAAAGCGAATATATATTTAGATTTTTTTTAGAAACAGCAAATGAATATGTTTCATTTGATAGTTTATTACAATATGATACATATACTTTATATAGCGATCATATTGATGTTTTAAAAGAGGTTTATATAAACTATGTTGAACAATTAGAAAAACATGGCTATACAGACAATATACTTATGCCACAAGAGTATATTATAAATAAAGAGTATATAGAGCAGTTTGATAGTATAACCATCCATTTGGAGGGATATTTATCAGGATATGAATTTAAAATAATAACTGATATATCAAAAATTGTTAAATGTAATATAGAAATATCATTTAACCAATTTAATCTAAAAAATTTAAATTTATTTGGATCAATTAGAGATGATTTAAAACCTGATTATAGATACAGTATAGATATTACAAATGATAAGATTATTAGTGAGACTAAACATACTTTAATAGAACAAGATATAAGCATATCCCCAATTTCATCACAACTAGAACAAATAGCTTTTATCAAATATAAAATCACAATGATGATACAAGGTGGAATAGAAGCTGATAATATAGTTGTAATAACTCCAAATGAACAAATCACTAAGATGTTAGAACTATTTGATAAAGAGCATTATTTTAACTTTGCAATGGGTAGAGCAATAAAAGATAATAAAATATTTCAGGTTATTAAACTTATCAATAAAATTTTAATTGATAATGAACCAAAAGATAATCATAAATTTAAATTTCTTCAAATAGAAGAGGACAAGTTTACAAATCTATTTAAAAATAATTGGAAAAGTGTTATAACACATGAATTATTTAATGATATTACTAATTATCTTTTCTCATTTGAATATGATGAAGAGGTACTAGATAAACTAGAAGTGCAAAAAACAACTTTGGAGTTGTTGCTATTTGTTAATTTAAAAAGTGATTTTGAAAATATTTTAGTCAAAGATTTTATTAAACTATTTCAAAATCAAATATCATCTATTACCGTTGATGATGTATTTGGTGGTAAAATTACAGTCTTGGGTATACTTGAAACAAGACAAGTCTCTTATGATGGGGTTATTGTTATAGATTTTAATGACGATAAAATACCAAAAATTAGCATAAAAGATAAATTTATATCATCAAGTTTAAAAGAAAAAGCAAATCTTCCTACAGTAGAAAATAGAGAAAATTTACAAAGATATTATTACTCAAGAGTATTTTCTAAAGCCTCAAATATAGCACTATGTTATATTGATGATGATAGTTCAGTTATGAGTAGGTTTATTGTTCAGCTTTTTCCTAACTATAAAAACTATATAGTAAAAAAAGATTATAAATCTATTTTATACAATACAAAGCATTTAACCCATTATTACAATGATATTATATGTGATATTAATCTCTCAAAACTATCATGGTCAGCAACAAGTTTAAAAACATATTTAAGCTGTAAAAGAAAGTACTATTTTAACTATATATCAAATATAAAAGATCATAGTATAAGTATAAAACCAGAATCATTTGAAATTGGAAACATAATCCATAATGCCTTAGAAGAGGGTGTAAAACAAAATAGTTTTAATACTACATTTATAAATAACTATTTAAGCTCTTATCAAAAAACAAACCCTTATTTAGTATTAGAATTAGAGTTATGGAAGAAAAAGCTTGTATCACTTATAGAATTTCAAAAAATAAGAGATGAAAATGGTATAAAAATCTTTCAAGTAGAACAACCTTTTAATATAAAATATAAAGGGATAAATCTAAAAGGTAAAATTGATAGAATTGATAAATATCCAGATAATACTTATGAGATACTTGACTATAAAACATCATCTTCTTTAAAAGTTGATACTATAAAAACATATGAAGATTCGCTCGACTTTCAGCTTGAATTTTATCAAATTGCTGTCAGAGATAAGATGATAAAAAGTGTTGGTTATTATGATTTAAATGATGCAACTATTAAAACTGAAGTAGTTTTAGATGAGAAGTTAGAACTTTTAGATTTACATTTAGAATCGTTAAAAACAAAAACAGTAAATTTTAAAAGAACTGATAACTTAACAAACTGTCAGTTCTGCCCATACAAAATAATATGTGATATTTAAGATGATTAGAAAAGCATTTAAAAAAGTTGGTAAAACAAAAAAGTTAAAACCTTTTTTAAAAAAATATAATATCCCTGTAGAGTATCTATCTGTTACAAGAAGAATGACTGCAAAAGCAGTATTTATAGGTTTGTTTATAGCATTTATACCTATGCCTATGCAGATGTTAGCAGTAGTATTAATGATACCGCTATTAAGATTTAATGTTCCAATTGCATTAGCAATATGTTGGTTTTCAAACCCAATTACAATGCCAATAATATATTATGTAGAATACTTAACAGGTAGTTTTATTTTAAATATAGATGTTAATACTGTGGAGATGAGTCTAGAATGGTTTAGTCAAAACTTTGATAATATTTTTATACCATTATATGTGGGGGCTTTAGTTTATTCAACTGTTTTTGCATCTATTTCATTTTATTTGATAAATCATTTTTGGAAAGATTCTGTTCGAAAAAATAAAAAGTTAAATTTTAAGAACAGAAAATAGTTTTATTAGTTAGCTTGTAGTTTTAAAAGTTCCTCTTTAACTTTTGCAACATGTTCTTTAACTCTTACTTTTGACCAAATACCAGATATTTCACCTTGTGGATTGATAATAAAAGTTGATCTAACAACATCCATATACTCTTTTCCAAAAGTTTTTTTAAGTTGCCAAACACCATATGCTTCACATACAACTTTATCTTCGTCAGAAAGTAGTGTAATACCTAATTCTTTTTTAGCAATAAAGTTTTGATGTTTTTTACAGCTATCTGGACTTACTCCAAGTATAACAGCATCTAAGTCATCAAACTCTGGTTCTGCTTGAGTAAACTCACAAGCTTGTGTTGTGCAACCTGGTGTATTATCTTTTGGATAAAAATATAATACTATCCACTTCCCTTTTAAATCTCTTAAACATATCTCAACTTCATCTTGATTTTGTATACAAAATTCTGGTGCTTTACTTCCTATTTCTAACATTTTTTTTCCTCTTTTTTATTTATAACAAAATATTATTAATTTAAACTGTAACATTATAACCGAATATACTTATTTAGCATTATATATTCTTATTATTTATAAAATATAAGATATAGTAGTTTGTATATTTTATATTATACAAAAAGAATGATTTTAATTTATTGGAGATAGTAAAATTGGAACTTGATAAACAATTTAAAGAGATGCTTATAAGAGATTATGATAGATTTATTATCTCGTCTGAAACTGATTTAAATGGTATAATTACTTATGCAAGTGTGGGTTTTTGCAATATTAGTGGATATACTAAAGATGAGTTATTAGGTTCAAGTCACAATATAGTAAGAGATCCATCAGTTGATAAAACAGTATTTAATGATTTATGGGTCGAGTTAAAGAAAAAAAAAACAGTTTGTTTAGAGATGAAAAATTTAACAAAATCCAAAGAGGAGTATTGGGTATATTCTGAAATATCACCTTTATATAATAATGGTATTCATGTAGGATATAGAGCTTTAAGAAAAGATATTACAAATGAGAAACGACTTAAAAATAAAATCTTTGAGTATGAACTTTTAACATTAGAAAATGCAAACTCTAAATCTCAAAATCATGAAACAAAAAAAATTGTAGTTAAATCAAAAAAAGAGATGAGTACTTTTAAAGATAATATGATTGCGATTTTTACTCATGAATTAAAAACTCCATTAAATGCAATTATAAGTTTTTCACAATATACAACAAAAACTTTGCAAAGGGAGTTAACTCCTAAAAAAATTGAAAAACTTTCGATGTTATCTAAAAAAATAACATCAAATGGTTTAATTCAATTAAATATGATTGAAAATTTATTAGAAATTGCAAAAATACAATCAAATCAAATAGTTCCACAACAAGTTATTGTAAATATGAGAGATTTTATATTGCCACATATATCAGTATATAAAGATGCATATAATAAAAAAGTAACTTATGACATCGACCCAACTTTAAATATCTCTTTGGATAAAAAACTTTGTGGAATGATATTTGATAACTTATATTCAAATGCTTTAAAATATGGAAAATCTCAAGTTCATGTTTCATTTAAAAGAGTTGGAAAATATTTTGATTTAAGTATTGAAGATGATGGTGATGGTATACCTAATGATGAGAAAGAAAAGATATTTAAAATGTTTGAACAAGCTGATACAGAAGTAAGAAATAATAATAGTGGTGGTACTGGTATCGGGTTATATACAGTAAAAGTATTTACAACTGCTTGTGATAAAGAGGTTATTTTAGAGGATTCTAAATTATTAGGTGGTTCAAAATTTATAGTTAGAGGGAAAGAATAGATGATAAATATATTATTAGTAGATGATGTTGATGATAACAACTTAGCTTTAGAGTTGATTATTGAGATGTATATGGAAGATAATGGTATTGATGAAGATGATTATACTGTTGATATATCTACGAATGGCAGAGATGCTTTAATAAAAGTGCAAGATGCAAGTTATGATATGATTTTCTTAGATGTTATGATGCCAAAAATGAATGGTTTGGATGCTTTAAAATATATTAGGGGTTCTAAGTTAGATAAACAACCGGTTATCATTATGGTTACTGCACTTGGTGATGATGAAACAAAAAGGCAGGAAAGAAAAAGAGGAGCAAATGCTTTTATAGTAAAACCATTTCAAAATGATACAATTGAATTAATGCTTAATCATTATATAAAAAAGATTGAAAAAATAAATATAAATAATAAAGAGTTTGATTTAAAAGATGATTTATTTGATTTTAATAATGATGGCACGATAAAAGTAGATAATATCTTGGTTAAAATTTCAGCAAAAGAGTTTTTAGATGACTCTGGTGATATAGAATATATTTTAGATTCTATAGATGATTGTGAACCAATAATGGAAGTAATAGAAAATTTAGAGATAGATGAGTTTTCTAATAATAAAGAAAATATAACTTTTCTTTTATCTAAGTATGGTACATTTTTAAATAATTTTGCAGACTTTTATGATATATCTTCATTACTACATTTACTAAAAGAGAATATAAATAAAATTGAGATAGATAACTATAGTGAACCTACATCTTTAGATATTCTTGAACTTACAAAAGAAATTTTACTTGAGTTGAGAGATTGGAAAATCAATGTATTTGATGATAAAGACTCTATAGATGTTTTTTCTATAAATGATTCTATTTTAACTAAATGTATTTCTATACAAAATATAATAAATTTATCTAATAATAAAATTTAGATAAATTTAGCTTTATTTTATAGCAATAAAAGTTGCGAAGTTTACCCACTTGAATATACAATCAAAGTGTTTAAATCCAGCATCCTCTATCATCTTTTTATTCTCTTCATAAGTATATGGAATAAGTACATTTTCTAACGCTTCTCTTTTTTGTGCAATCTCAAACTCACTATATCCTTGAGTCTTTTTAAACTCATAATACTCATCTATAAATTGTTTATTTAATACTTTATTATCAGTAACAACTTTTTCACTAAATATAAATACACTTCCCTCTTCAAGTGAGTTATATATCTTTTTAATCAGTTTTTCCCTTTGTAAAGGTCGAATAAATTGTAGTGTATAGTTAGAAATTATTACATTTGACTTTTTAAAATCTACATTAAAAATATCATCATTTATAAATGTAATATTATGTCCATACGCATTTGTTTTTTGTTTAGCACGTATTAGCATAGCATCAGATGTATCTATACCAATCAAATCTAAGTTTTTATTAGAATGGTTCGCAATACTTATAAGTGTGGATGCAGTAGAACATCCCAAATCATAAATAGTAGAACCTTCTTTTATATATTTTATAGCAAATGATGTTGTAAGTTCTAACATTTGCTTATAAAAAGGTACAGAACGACTAAGCATATCATCAAATACTGATGCTACATCTTCGTCAAATTCAAATTGTTTTGTTATCGGTTTATTAAATACTTTATCTTTCATCAAAACTATTGTATAATAATTATCATTTTAAAAAATTTAAAGGGGTTGTTTAATGTCATTATTTGGAAGTATTGGGAAAGTATTTTCACCATCTAAAATTAAAAAAAGAACATTTGATCCGGAGAAAATGTCAGTTGAAGATATATCTATACCTGTGTGTTTAAAAAATTTAGATATTGATACTGCAAAAAGTATGGTAAATGAAGAGTTTGGTACATATAGGTCTTTAGGATATAAAGATAAACCGCTTGAACAGATAAAACAAAATGAGTATCACTCTTATCAGATTGGAATTATATTAAGATGTTTACAAGATGATATAGTATTCTATTATCCAAAAATTGAAGAGGTTTTACCCTCTATGGTTACGTTTATTACTAAAAAACAGTTACATATGAAAGTTTTTGATATAGTATATAGATATGATACTTTGGTTGAAAAAGACTCTTTAGCACAGGAGTTAATTAAAGATATGAAATGGACACCTTTGGATATGGCATATTTATTACATTATTTATGTTTAGAAAATAGAGTGATTCCTAAAAAATAATACTTTTAATAAGTATATTTTTTAGCTATGGCTATATCTTGAAGAATCGCTTTTTTTAATTCACTAAACTCTTCAAACTTTTTATTATCTCTAATCTTTTCATAGAATTTTATCTCTACTACTTTTGGAATCTCAATATTTGATATATCCTCTAAGATATGTGTCTCTAAAGCAAATTTACCATCAGTAGTAACTCTATGACCTATAAATGTAACTGAGCAGTAAGATGTACTATTTAAAATAGTTTGTGTGATGTATATACCCTCTTGAGGTATTAAAAAGTCTTTTACGTCAAGGTTTATTGTTGGGACAAATTGTTTTTTTCCTAAACCTTGACCTTTTATATGATAACCTTTTAGTTTATAGTTATATCCTAAAAGATTAGTGGCTTGTGTTATATCTCCATCTCGCAAGTATCCTCTTATAACTCTCGAATGAACAGCTATATCTTCAACTTTGAACTCATCGATTACCTCTACGTTACCTTTAAAAAGTTCTTTTAGATTTTCTATATTGTACGCTGCTTTATTTCCAAAATGAAAATCATATCCAACTACTATTTTTTCTAATGATGGAAATTCTTGATATAAAAGTTTAATAAATTCTTCACCACTTAGGTGTTTTATGTTTTCTAATGGATAAAAAAAGATAGGATATATAGTATGCTCATCTCTAGTAGTCAACGGAGAAAGATTTGCATATGAAGTTTGTATCACAACAATTGCACCGTTTGTATCTAATTTGGAAAATAGTTGTTGATGTGCTAAATGCATCCCATCAAAACCACCAATAGTAATACTTGTAATTGTATTTTTTATATTTATTCCTTTTTATATAGAAGTTAATTGTGGTATAATACATAAATAAAGATGAAAATTAGATATAAGGATATAGTATAAAAATCAATATATATCAAATAGTAAAAAAATCAAATGATGGCTTTGAACCATTAGTAAATGAATTTATTAAAATGTCAAGTAGATATGCAACGGTAGAAGTTCATTCTATATTTAATAAACAAATTGGAAAAGCACAAACAATTGGTGAAAAAGAATCTCAACAATCATACAACGATGTTTTTATACCAAAGTTAGCCAACGGATACAATATAGCTTTAGATGTGTTGGGAACTAGAATGGATAGTTTTAGATTTAGTACTTTTATACAAGATAAAATGACAGTAAATTTTTTTATTGGTGGTGCTTATGGATTTGATAGAGAATTTTTAAAAAAATGTGATAAAACAATATCGTTAAGTGAACTAACTTATGCACATAAAATAGCAAATATTGTATTGTGTGAACAGATATTTAGGTCACTTTGTATACTTAATAACCATCCATATCATAAGTAATTTATATAAATTTAGATAAAATAAAAAAAATTCATAAATGGAGAGCTTATTGTGGCTTCAAAAAAACAGATAGAAGAGTTAAAAGAGATTTTACTTAGTAGAGAAGTAGAGATAAAAAGTAACATAGAAGATAGTATTGATAACATATCAAAACTGAATAATTGTGACTGTAAAGATGATTTAGATTTTGCAGAAGCTAGTAGTGATAGCTTTACATCAGGTATCATAGTTCAACAGCAAAAACAAGAACTAAAAGAGATTGGTGAAGCTTTAAAAAGTATAGAAAATAGAACTTATGGTATCTGTGAGATGTGTGATGAGTCTATTGCTATTGGAAGATTAAAAGCAAAACCTTTTGCTAAGTATTGTACAGACTGTAGAGAAATACACGAAAATAACTGTTAAGTTATATAGATTAAGGAGATAATAGTAATGGGATTAAAAAAATATATATTTGGATCAATGGTTTTAATACTTGTGGTTTTTGGATATGCTTTTAGTATTGAATCAGGTGATTATAGAATAGAGATTCTAGAAACTGTATTTGTTTTACCAGTAGCTGTATGGGTAGTTACACCTGTAATAGTACTGTTTGTTATGACAATTTTACATATATTATTTTATGGACTAAAAAACTATTTTTCATTAAAATCAGTTAATAAAGATATTGAATCTGTAAAAACTCTTTTATCAAAAAAATTAGTTGGTGAAGATTCAAATGTAATTTTCAAAAATGAAACATTTAAAGAGTTAAGTGAAATTATAAAACAATTAAATGTTGAAGCAAAAGATGAAACATTCAGTTCAACAGATAAAAAACTAGATAATACAGTTTCTAAAATAGCAAGTATTAAAAATGGTAAATATGTTTCATCAAAAGATTTAAAGCTTCAAAACAATAGTGAACTAATGATACAAAATACAAAAAATAGAATCTCACAAGATGATAATTTTGCATTGGAAGCTGTGAAAAAAAGTTCAAATAATAATGTAGATATTGTAAAAGTTGCTTTTGATAAAGTTTTAGGAACTAAATCAATGACAACAATTAAAAAAAGTATTGATGATATAGAGTTTGATAAATCTATGATTATGGCTTTATTAGAAAAAGATGCAAAAGATCAAAATGAGTTCTCAATGAATAACGATATGATTTTAAATTTAATTAAAAAAGTTGAGTTTACAAATGAAGAGTTAATATCTATTGCAAAAAATTATAAAATATCTATGTCACCAGATCAACTTATAAAGTTATATGAAGATATATCTGCATTTAATGAAGATTATACAACTGCATATCTATATGTATTAGCTCAATATGAGATGGTTGATAATATGAGAGATATTTTAATCAATAGTGAAAATAATGAGTACAGTGCATTTAAAGCTATAATTGATTTAAAAGATGCAGGAAAACATACATACTCATTAGATACTCTTTGTTATAAATAATATTGGGATTAAATGAATAAATTATTAGACTTTTCTAAACCTGTGGTAGCTTTAGCTCCACTTGCAGGTTATACAGATCTCCCTTTTCGATCTGTCGTTAAAAACTTTGGTGTTGATTATACTGTTAGTGAAATGATAAGCTCAAATGCTTTAGCATATAACAGCGAAAAAACATTAAAAATGATACAAAAATCTCCAAATGAAGACCCATATTTTGTACAACTTGCAGGTAGTAAAGCAGATATTATGCAAATTGCTGTTGAGAAGTTAAATGCTATTGATGGTATTGCTGGGATTGATTTAAACTGTGGTTGTCCTGCTCCTAAGGTATTTAATCATGGATCGGGATCTAACCTGTTAGGTGATCTTCCTAGGCTTCAAGAGATATTGAAAACAATTAAAAAATATTCAAACAAAACATATACAACTGCTAAAGTAAGAATAGGGGTTAATGAAAAAATACCTGTTGATATTGCTAAAGCAGTAGAAGATTGTGGTGTAGATTTTATAGCTGTACATGGTAGAACTAAAAAGGGTGCATATAAAGCTCCTGTAGACTACGATGCAATAGCAGCTATCAAAGAGGCTGTTAATATACCTGTAATAGCAAATGGTGATATAACAGACCTAGTAAAGTCTAAGTATGTGTTAGATTATACAAAAGCTGATGGTATTATGATTGGACGAGGTGCTATAGGTAAACCTTGGATTTTTCATCAAATTGCTAACCGTGAAGAATCTATTAGTAATGAATTAAAAAAGCAAATTATTTTTGAGCATTTTGATAATATGATAACTTATTATAGTGATTATGGTGTAGTTATGTTTAGAAAACATCTTCATACTTACTCAAAAGGTTATGATAATGCTAATAGTTTTAGAGAAAAGGTAAATACAACTACCGAACCAGAAAAGATGAGAGAGCTAATAGAAAACTTTTTTTAACTATTAGTTTTGCTCATATTCTGATAATGCTTGTAATAACTCATTTACATTTATAGGTTTTTGTATATATCTATATACTCCAACTTCATCTGCTCTTAAAAAGTAATCATACTCTCCATGTGCTGTTGTTAAAATAAAAGGTGTATTAGGACTAATAGCTTTAATCTCTTTAGCCATTTCTAATCCATCCATTTTAGGCATCTTAATATCAGTAATTACAAATGATATATCTTTACTTGCTTTGAATACTTCTAAGCCTTCTTTACCATTGATTGCAGTTTTTACATCACCAAATACTTTTTTTAATATCTTGCTAAATGATTGCATGATTGCTGCATCATCTTCTACATATAAAACTGTTTCTTCTTTTAAATGTTCAATATTCATTTTTTTATCCTTTAGATATAAAAAAAGCTAAGTGGTAAACCACTTAGCTTTTTTAAAGAAATTAATCTTTGCTTACCCTAAAAATGGGTTTGCATATAATGCAATTAAAGCAATAACAAGTGTATAAATAACTTGTGCTTCGATCATTGCTAGTGCAATAAACATAGTAGTCATAAGTTTTCCACCCATACCTGGATTTCTAGCTGTACCAGCAATAGTTGCAGCAGCAGTATTACCCATACCAACAGCTCCACCAAGAGCAGCAAGACCAAGACCAACACCAGCAGCAAGTACTGAGTAAGCTTTCAATGTTTCGTTAGCTACATTTGCATCAGATGCGAAAGCAGCAGTTGCAATAGCAACCATTAAGAATAAAATTTTTTTCATTCAAAATTCCTTTGTAATAATTTATTTTTCAAAAGTGAGTTCGGCTAGCGTAAACAACTAAATTAATAATTGCCAATAACCATATAAATACAGCTATTTTCCTACTTTACACTCTTAAGTAATGGCATTATATATAAATTCTTATTAAATGTCAAAATAAATTAGTTTTTTGGTATATTAATTTTAAAAGTAGTACCGCCATCTATATTTTTTACAGATATATCTCCTTTTAATTTCTTTTCAATTATCATTTTTGACATAAATAGTCCAAGTCCTGTACCACCTGTCTCTTTTTTTGTTGTGTAGTACTTATCAAAAATTATATCTTTATTTGTATTTTCAATTCCACCTGCATTATCAGCTACATATAAAATAATATTATTTTCACCTGTTTTGATGTCAATAGTAATAGTATTTTTTTTATCTTTATCATCTTTAAATTGATCAATTGCATTATTTAGAAGATTCATTAAAACTTGAATAATATAGTTTTCATAACTATTAAGTTGACACTCATCTTTAATTAAATTTATAACATTAACATCTTTTTTTTCAAATTTTTTCTTCAATATTCTAATAGATTTTGATACTAATATTCTTAAATCAAATACTTTTGTTGTTTTATTTATATTTAAAAAATCTCTAAAGTCATTTACTGTTTGAGTTAATAAGTTTGTTGAGTTATCTATATCCTCTATTGAATTAAAAAGTGTATCATCATCAAGAGTATCAAGATCTTTTTGGAGTTGTATATTTCCCACTGACATACTTATAATTGATAAGGGCTGTATCCATTGATGTGTAATATTTTCAAACATTTCACCAAGCATAGCAAATTTTGATTGTTGAATTAAAAGTTCATTTTTATTTTTTATATCATTGATTAAATAGTTTTGTAACTCTTGTAACTCTAAATGTGTTTTTATTCTTGCTTTTAATACTGTAGGTTCAACTGGTTTAGATACATAATCAACCGCACCTAATTCTAGCCCTTTAACAATATCTTTTCCATTTTCTAATATTGTTAAAAACATTATAGGGATATGTTTGTTCTTCTTTTTTATTATTTTACATACCTCATATCCATCCATTTGGGGCATTACTACATCTAATAAAATCATATCAGGTAATAAACCATTATCAATCATATCAAGAGCTTTTTGTCCGCTAGTTGCAACACTTACTTTATATTCTTGCTTTAATATTTCTACAATAACTTGAATGTTTTCAGGTGCATCATCTACTACTAAAATTGATTTTTTATTTTGGTTCATTATATTATTACTCTTTATTTGATTATTTGCTTCTTGATTCTCTTTTATATCAATTGAAGTTATTTTTAAATGTGTATTTATTCTGTGTTTAACAATATTTTTAGAGATAGGTTTAGTAATATACTCAACTCCACCCATAGCCAAACCTTTCTCTTGATCCTCTATACTATTTAGTGAGGTTACAAATATCACAGGTATATCTTTTGTATTAGAATCCTCTTTTAATACTTTGCAAACTTCATATCCATCCATATTTGGCATGATTATATCTAAAAGTATTATATCTGGTTTAGGTTCTTTTTGTGCTAGTTTAATCGCTTTTTCACCAGATGTTGCAGCAATAATAGTGTAATCATCTTTTAACATAGTTGTAAACATATGGATATTTGCTGGTGCATCATCTACTATTAATACTTTTGGTTTAATCTTCACTTTTTAAATCCTCTAAAAATTTTCTTATTAAATCTTCTGCTATATCTGTATCAAACTCATCTATAGCATTAACTAGAAGTGTAGAGAACTCTTTATGTTCAATTTCTAGATATGGCAATAAGACTACCATATTCTCTGAACATTTAACTATATCAGAATCTAAACTATCTAAAATAATAATTAAAGTTTTTACTACTTTTTCTTTATCAAAGCTTATTGTATCATAAGAACTCTCTACTTGTAATGTAGAAATTGCATCAAAAACTTCACAAAATTTGATTTTTAAATCTTCTATCATATCTTTTTGTGGGATAGTATTTTGTTTTAATAATAAATCAATTGAGTTTAATATTTTAAATAATTGATTCGCACTAATATTTCCAGATATACCTTTTAGTTCGTGAATTTTATCTGCTAACTCTTTCGTCTTTTTATTTAATATTAACTCTTCAATATATTCTATAACATTTATATATTTTTTACTAAATTGTTTTAATATTTTTACATATGCAGTTTCATTATCACTAATTCTATGCATAGCCTCTTCTATATCAAATATAGAAGCAGGTAACTGATTTATATATTTATATTTAACTTGATTTTGAATAGATAAATCTTTTGATAAATCATCTTCAATTTTTAAGAAAGTTTTCATTGTTTTAAAAAGTTTTTTTGGATTTATTGGTTTTGTTATATGTTCATTCATCCCTGCTTTTAAACTTTTATCTCTATCTCCTACTAAAGCATTTGCACTTAAAGCAATAATAGGTATATTTTTAAAATAATCATCCTCAAAATCTCTTATATGTTTAGTAGCTTCTATCCCATCCATAAGAGGCATTTGAATATCCATAAGTACAATATCATAAAATTTTGATTTGATTTTTTGTAGCGCATCTATCCCATCTACTGCTATTTCTACTACTAAACCATTGTGTTCCAACATTAATGTTGCAAACTCTTGGTTTAATTTATTATCCTCTACAAGTAAAACTTTTATCCCTTTTAAACTTAAAGTATCACTAGATTCAGTTCTTTTTTCAATTTTTAAAATCTCTTTATGTGAGATAACTTCAACAATTTTATCATATAAAGTTGATGGAGAGATAGGTTTACTCAAAAAACCATTTATACCATTATATTCAAGATGTTTATCTACAACCTCTTGCGAATATGCAGTTACCATTATAGTTTTTGGTGTTTTATTACCCATAGAATCTTTTACTTTTTGATATACTTCAAGCCCATTCATATTTGGCATTTTATAATCTAAAAATACTAAATCATATTTATTATTTATCATCTGTTCACAAGCATCTTTACCATTGTTTACACTTTGTACATTATAGTTAAAAGATTTTAACATTTTAGATAGAATTTCATTTGCCACTATATTATCATCAACAACTAAAACATTTAAATCTGATATCTCTTTAATAAACTTATACTCTTTTTGTTGTTGGTTATTTGTTACTTCTACTTTTATAGTAAAACAAAATGTTGAACCAACCCCCTCTTTACTATCATCAATCCATATTTTACCACCAAGCATTGCTGATAGTTTTTTACAAATAGCAAGACCCAAGCCCGTACCCTCAAAGCTTCTTGTTTGTGAGTTATCTACTTGTGTGAATTCTGAAAAAAGTTTTTCTTGATTGCTTTTTGATATTCCCATACCGCTATCTTTAATACAAAACATTAAAGTTGCATTGTTTTTATCTTTATTTACAAGTTTTGCAGATACTAGTATCTCTCCCTCTTTTGTGAACTTTATTCCATTTGAAATAAGGTTTGTTAAAATTTGTGAAATTCTTAGTTTATCACTTATTATATTTACAGGAAGCTCTTTATCGTAGTATGTTAATAGTTCAAGTTTATTTTCTTGAGCTTTTATACTCATAATACCCATCACATCATTAATAAGCTCATTTATATTAAATTCACTATTTTTTATCTCTAGTTTGTTTGCTTCTATTTTTGAAAAGTCTAAAATATCATTGATAATTATAAGTAAAGAGTTAGCTGCACCTTCTGCTTTTTTTATATAGTTGGCATCATCTTTAGTTAAATTTGTTTTATTAATAAGATAAAGCATACCTAAAATAGCATTCATAGGTGTTCTTATCTCGTGGCTCATTTTTGCTAAAAAGTCTGATTTTACATCAACTGCTTCTTCTGCTTTTATTTTTAAAGATTCAAGTTTTTCATTTGCATTCATTAATGCTTTGTGTTGGGTATCGGATACTTTAAGTATTTTATCTACACGTTTAGTAAGTTTATCAATTTCATAAATAGAAGTTTCAAGTTTTTTTTGCGCTAATACTCTTTTTTTATATTCGTTAGAGATTTTTTTACTTCCATACGCAATAAGTACTAATATAAATACTAAAAATGCTATAGTTTCCATATTTATCCTTTTACTAGTGTTTTAACAATTGTCTCTACAAGTTGATATCTACTCTCAAATCCAAACTCTAAACTTTTTTTATGGTTCTCTTTTTGTATCTTTTTAAGTTCATCATTATTTATAAGTAAAGCATCAACTTTAAATGGTGTTGATCTATCATACTCATCTTGAATTAAAGAAAATGTATCTATAAGTTCTGCAGCATAGTTTGTAGACATTACAAATACTGCATTTTTATAATACATAGCTTTTAGTACACTTTGAGAAAAAAGTTTAAGTTGTGTAGGTAAAATAAATATATCAGAAACAATAAAAAGCTCATCAATATCTTTATAGTCCTCAAAAAATAAAACTTTATATGGTAGTTTAGCTCTATTTATTTGTAGTTTTAGTTTTTGTATCTCTTTCGAACCTGACTCTATCATAACGACATAGTTTGTTTTATGCATATTTTCAAGTATTTCTAACAATGATTTAATACCACTAAGTGTTAAATCTTTCCCTTGAAAAAAAATCATTTTAGTTTTTTTATCTATATCAAACTTCTCTTTAAACTCTTTTTTTAGCTCTTTATCATAAGGAATATTATTATTTACATATGGATATATAACCTCTATTTTATCACTATTTAAAGCAGATAACATCTTCATGATTTTTAGTTTTACGCCATTTGAATTTACAATAGTTTTTTTACTATTTTCAATCATATTTAAAGCTGTATCGTTTATGATACCTTGGTGAAAATATATATCAGGATATTTAGTTGATCTAAAAGTTAGTTTTGAAAGAATTGATGGTTTTTTAAAATATGTTACATCATATAATTTTTCAAGTCTTTGAGTTATTTTCGTTTTATTTTTTATTGCTATATTAATACTATTCATTTTTAAATAGTATTAAAATATTGTTTAAAGTATAGTTATATCTTAGCTATTTACCGCATCAGTTTGATAAACTTCATTTGCTTGTGTTACTTTTGTAGTTTGATATGCCAATTCACCAGCTATATCGTGCTCTTTAAACTTTATACCTTTTGGATGTTTTTGACTATAAAGGTTAACAGCACATTGTTTAAAGTTTGGCTCAAAATATTTTGGGTCAAAGTCTGCAATAGTAAGATTGTTTGTTTTTGTTCTAGTATGCCATTGTTCAACTGTACGACCTGTATTTAGTGTAAGTGGAAAATCTTTATTGCAAGATTCGGTAAGAGGTTTCCAGTAAAGTGGAAGAAGTTTTGCTTTTCTATCAAATGTATTACACTTCATATCATCAACATAAAGTCTTTTTTTACCTTCTGGGTATTTTTCATTACAAGGCCATTGGATACCGCCTAATTTTTCAATTTTAGAGTAACTCATACCACTATAGTCACATAGTTGTCCAGCACTTACTTTTTTTATCTCTTCAAAAATATCAGCACTTGATTTAAAGTTTTTAAATAATAGCTCATACTTGTTTGAGAAGTATTTTGAAAACTCTATAACTATATTTGCATCACTCATTGTTTTTCCCAGAGGTTCTACAGCTTTTTTTGCATAGTTACATCTTCTTTCACTGTTTGTATATGTTCCCTCTTTTTCACTCCATGTTGCAGCAGAAAATATAACATCAGCAATTTCAGCTGTTTCAGACATAAAAGCATCTTGAACAACTAAAATATCAAGTTTTTTTAAAGCTTTTCGTAATCTATTTTGATCAGGAAAACTAACCAATGGATTTGTAGCAGTTACCCATAATGCTTTTATCTCATCTCTTTCAATTGCTTCAATAATCTGTGGATAACTATATCCTCTTTTTGTAGGCACCAAATCAACAGGAACATTTACAATTCTAGCAAAGTCCATTCTATCTTCTATATTTGTAAAGTTTCTATACCCTGGTATTGATGAAGTAAATCCAAATTCTCTAGTTCCCATTGCATTACATTGACCAGTTATACTAAATGGAGATGCCCCCTCTTTTCCTAAGTTACCAGTAATAAGTGCAAGATTACAAATAGAACTTACAGTATCTGTACCAATACTTGATTGGTTTACACCCATAGTCCAAGCACTTAGTGCCTTATCTGCTCCTGCATACACTCTTGCTAACTCATAAAGTGTTTTTACATCCAGTCCAGCTATAACGGCTACATCTTGTGGTTTATAGTTTTCCATAATATGTTTTCTAAACTCTTTAAATCCACTTGTTTTATTTTTTATAAACTCAGTATCTTCCCAACCTTGCTCTAAAATAATATGACATAAACCGTTCATAAGTGCTAAATCACTTCTTGGTGATATTGGTACAAATACATCTGCCATATTAGCAGTTTTGCTATGTCTTGGATCTACAACTATTATAGTTGGTTTTTTCCCTCTTATTTTTTTATTTTTAGCAATGTGAAGTTTAAGAATAGGGTGGTTATCTGCTATATTTGCCCCTATTAACATTATCACATCAGCATGAGAAAAGTCTTCATAAGAAGCAGGTGGTCCATCACTTCCAAAAGTTTGTTTATATCCCATAACAGCAGATGCCATACATAAAGTTGTATTTCCATCGTAGTTATTTGATTCTAAACCTAATTGCATAAATTTACCTAAAGTATAAAAATCTTCAGTTAAAAATTGTCCTGTTGAGATACATGCAACTGCACCTTTTCCATGTTTTGCTTGAATCTCTTTAAACTTATCTGATGTATATTTAAAAGCTTCATTCCACTCTACAGGTTTTAGCATATTATTTTTTTTCATCATTGTGTTGTAACTCTATTAGAAGAGTTTACCATCTCATGTTCGGTTAAATCTTTTGGGCAAAGTGTACCTTTTGATACAGGATGAGATGGATCACCTTTAGTTCGAACGGGTTTACCATCTTTTACACCAATATAAAGTCCACATCCAACACCACAGTATCCACATGTACTTCGTACCCACCTGTCAGGTGCATTATGTTTAGCTATTGTTCCAAATTTTGTATCTTTTGTATATGAATATTTATCTTCTTTTATATCATTATTTATAAATTTATTTATTAAATTCTTTAGCATCACGATACCTTGTATTGATTTTATTTAGCTCGATTTCTATTAGCTAAAGATATAGGATAGTTTTTCTCTTTATAGATTGATTGTGCATGTTTTTGAATATTACTTTCTTTTAAAAATTCCAAACGAGAAAGGTCTCTTAACTTATAAACTGAATTATCTATAAAATCTAAAGTTATAAGTTCATTGAGTATAGCATCACACATACTTAAAGCAGATGATACAAGGAGATTAATTATTATTAATATAGCTTTGAATTATTAATCTATAATATTCTACTTTTAAGAAATAGTTAAAATATTAAAGATATACTATATATATTAAGATAATAAGAAGGATAATAAAAATGAAATTGTATGCACCATGGGAGAAAGCATTTAGTAAAATATCTACACCATTTGAACATTTTATTCATGCTCAAACTACTACTGGTATGATTTTAATGATTATGACTGTGTTGGCACTTATTCTTGCAAATACTCCATTAACAGAATCTTATGTTCAATTTTTTCATACAAAAGTTGATATTGCAATAGGTTCATGGAAACTTTCACATTCTATTCATCACTGGATAAATGATGGACTTATGGCTGTTTTCTTTTTTATTATTGGTTTAGAGATAAAAAGAGAGATTTTAGTAGGTGAGTTGTCAAATTTTAAAGTAGCTATTTTACCTATATTTGCTGCTATTGGTGGTATGGTTTTTCCTGCATTGATATTTCTTAGTATAAACTCTGGCACTGACGGTTCATCAGGATGGGGAATACCAATGGCTACTGATATTGCATTTGCTATTAGTGCTTTAGTCCTTTTAGGAAAAAGAGTACCTACAGCTCTTGTAACGTTTTTAGTTGCTCTTGCTATTGTTGATGACCTTGGTGCTGTTTTAGTAATTGCTATATTTTATACTGAACAAATTAATTATTTTCCACTTATGTTTGCTAGTTTAACTTTTTTAATTTTAATCATTTTTAATCGTATTGGTATACATTCTACTTTGCCCTATTTTATTGTTGGAGTATTTATGTGGCTTTTTATGTTAGAGTCTGGCGTACATGCAACTACGGCTGGAGTTATAGCCGCTATGGCAATACCTTCTATACCAAAACAAACACCTTTAGATTTTACTAAAGAGACAAAACAATTAATAGATGAATATGATAACTATCCTGTTACTTCAGATCATATGATGCATGAAAAACAAAAAGCTATTTTGATAAATATACAAGATAAAATAGATGATATAGGTACTCCAGCAGATAGATTAGAACGTGGACTTCATCTTCCTGTTGCATTAATCATAATTCCACTTTTTGCACTTGCAAACGCAGGAATAACAATAGATATTAATTCGTATTCTAACACTTTGATGGAACCTATTTCTATAGGTATTATAGCTGGACTTATATTAGGAAAAGTTATTGGTATTTTTGGTGTATCTTGGTTAGCAGTAAAATTAAAAATTGCAAAACTTCCACAAAACAGTAGCATGAGTCAAATATTTGGTGTAGCTTTTCTTGGAGGTATTGGATTTACTATGTCTATATTTGTTGCAGACTTAGCATTTATGAATAGTGATGAGTTGATATTTCAAGCAAAGGTTGGAATTTTAACTGCTTCATTATTTTCAGGACTATTTGGATTTTTTTGGCTTAAATATATTGCTAAAAGTAATCCAAAAGGGTAAGATATAAATATAACTAAATATTAATAAATACTACTAAAATTAGATTATTAAAACAAGGACAATAAAATAGATGAAAAATATTAGAATGTGACAATGAAATTGTAAAGTAAAAGATGCATGTGAAAGATATAGATTATATAAAGCTGGTCAAAAAGAGAATAAAACTCACAATGGAAAAGTACATAAAGGTTGTGGACAATTTATTCAAAATGCAAAATAAAATTTATACCCCTAACTCTTTGATTTTAGCAACACCAAATATTAAGTTTTAATTAATAATTTTTATATATACTTCCGCTTATTGATGCAACTAAGTTGCATTTAGGAGAATTAATGAAAAAGATACTATACGGCTTTATAATTTCTACATCACTAGTAAGTGCAAATAGTGATATTTTTGTAAGTACTGGAAAAAAAGATTATACTAATTCAAAAACAAAAATTGATGGTACAACAAATACAATAGGAACAACTCACACTTATGAAGGTTCTATACTAAAATTACAATATTCAAAAGATATTGTATATAGAGAAAACCCTATCACTCATCAATCAATTGAAACTTTAGATGTAAAAAAATATAATCTTAACTATAGATATAATATAGATAAACAATTAAGCTTCAAAACAAGCTATATAAAAATTATAGACAATTTAGCACCAACAGATCAAGGCAAAGTATATGGTTTAGGTAGTAGCTACAACATCAAAAAGGGCTTAGGAGTTGCATTTGATCTATATAAAAGTGATTATGAACAATTTAATGTAAATCAATATGATTTATCAATATACAAAGGCTTTAAAATTGCAGATGTTAAGTTTAAAGCAACACTGATAGCTAAATCTATTATTATAGATGGTGAAAAATATGCTGCTTATACTTTTAAAGATAAAGATTATTTTACTACGGGTCTAAAAATAGGAGCATTATACAAACAATATAAAGTTGGTATAAGTGCCTTTACAGGTACAAGAATCTTTACTGTATTGAATGATGGAGATAAAGTCCAGCATCATGCAATGGAACAAAACAAAACATACTCATTAAATATAGGTAAAAAATTCGAAAATCTTGATATAGCACTTATCTATTCATACCAAAATGGTAAAGAGCTGTCTGAAAATCAAGATAATGTAGATACAAAAGTAACATTATTGAATTTTAAATATAGATTTTAAAATTATACAAGATTATAAAACCCTAATGAGTTTTATAATCCCTACCTCTTTGATTTCCAGCGAAAAAGTTTCCTGCTAATCCTAGGGGTACAACAGATACATAAAATATATATCTTCCCATTAGTTCACTAAATATGGCTCCAATTATTGCTACTATAAGTAGTATAGATGCAAACCATAAGCTTCCATTTGCTAAAAATAGTATAGATAGTATAGGAAATATAACACCAAAACCAATAAGAGAAATGTATCTAGTTTTTAGATGTTTTGCAAAGTTATTTTCTAATAAAAACTTTGTTTTATTTAGTTGGTAAAAATTCTTTTCATCATCATGTAAATATTTATAAAATGTTTTCTCTTCATGTATAACTAGAACTTGATATGCAGCCATTAGTAAAGTTAAACTTAAAACTACCATCGCACTTGCTCCATATCCTTGAATAGTTAATACTAAACTTACAAGAATAAGACCTATGTAACCAGACCCTATAAATCTTTTTGTTGTAGAATCTCTATCCCAAGATGGTCTTGCCTTGATTCTATATATCATTGACTGCGCGTATATTCCAAATACTCCACTAAATACAGCACCCACTGTAAATACAAATTTTAAAAATCCTGAATCAATAAAATATGCAAGTACTACACCCAAACCAAAACCTGCATATATTCCTAAAGCTAAGGCTTCTCTTGATAGCCAATATTTTCTCCAATTTTTCATAGCTGTATGTGCAAATAGCGGCCGACCAAGATGAAGAGCAGATAAAGGTAATCCTATAAGTGCTGGTAAAATTATAAATATACTAAGCCATAAGCTTCCAGTTGCAAGATTTGAAAATCCAAGCATACTTAAGCTCTCTCCTGCTGCCATTGCAACCATTCCTCCAACACTCATTTGTGTTAAAATAGTCATAAACACTAAAGGTAGTTCACTATGAGCTGGTTTAGTTATATGATCATCTGCTGGTTTCCACAACCTTTTACACAAGCAGACCAATATATTCTTACCCTTGTATTTACTAAATGTACTTTTTCACCTAGGTAGTTTGACATCTCAATAGCATCATTTTTATTTTCTATTACGCCAAATGGACAATGCTCTGTTCCTGCACAAGCTATAAGATTGTTCAAGTATGGTGTATTTACATTTTTGTAAACTTTGAAAAACTCTTGATTAAGAAGTATAGACACATCTTTAACACATAAAATATGTATACTTTGTTCCATATCTAGTCTAATTTGACCATTTCCAAACTGTTCACTAAGGTTTGAAAGCTCTAACATATCAGAACCTGTAAATATTCTAGATGGAACTACTACATGTACACCAAATGTTCCATCTCTTAAACTTATTTTTCCACTTATTGCAGTATTAAACTTTCTAGGTAGTGTAGAGATCCAGTCTTTGTTATATAAAAACTTATCTTGAAGTTTTAGAAGTGTTTTATATGATGGCAAAATATTATCAAATGCCATATCATCAAATGGATCACACATAATTCCTCTTATGTTATCTACTCCAGTTTGATAAGGATCTATATTCACCTCTTTTAATTTTTTTAAAATTGTAGGAATATTTTCTATATCAATATATCTTAACTCACATTGTGTTCTTGTTGTTAAATCTAAATAATCATTTCCATATAGTTTTGCACACTCACCGATTACTTTTGCTTGATCGTACTTTAACTGCCCTCCTGGGATTCTAAGTTTTATCATAAACTGTTTTGGTGTTTTTGCTCTATAATATATTCCAAAACATTTTAAAAAATAATCTTTATCTTCATCAGGAATAGAATCAAACCCATCTTTTGCGTATTGCTCTAGCTTATTAAAAGCAACTTGTGGATCTTTTAGAGTTTTTAGTTTTTCTATCTTATTTTGTTTTTTATTTCTATTATTGAATGCTGTTAATAATGCTTCCATTTTATATACTCCAATATTTTATATTGGTTATAGTATATCAGCCATGTGGATATTGTAATTATTTTTTATGTATATTTAGTATACATTTTTAATTATATTTTATATATAATAGAAGGTTTAAGAATTTTTAAAAAGGGATATTTATCCCTTTTAATTGTAAGAATAGTCTTAGAAACTTGCCCACTCATCAGTTGTATCATTTGCCACAACTGTTTTAATTTTCTTAGTAGGTTTTGTTGGTTTAGAAATTGTTGTTTTTGAAACTATATTATTTGTCTCTTTTCGAGGAAAGTTCACTTCGTGACCGCTATTCGCTACTTTTGCTTTTGTTGTATTTTTCCCTACAAACTCTTTTTCATCTGCATCGTCAACAATAGTTTGAGCAATAGTTTGTGTCTGAACCGCAATATCTTTTGTATCACTTGCCGTATTTGCATTTTGTTGTGTTTGTTGGTCAAGTTTTGCAACGGCACTATTGATTTGTTCTATACCTTTTTGTTGCTCTTTTGAAGATGTCTCAACATTAGTGATTAACTCTAAAGTTTTTGAAATAGATTCATTTAGGTGTGTATAACCCTCTATCATCTCATCCGCTATTTTTTTACCGCTATTTGCTTTATCTATTGCATTTGATACTAACGCTTTAATCTCATTGGCAGCTTCTGCAGATCTTGAAGCTAGATTTCTAACCTCTTGAGCAACTACGGCGAAACCTTTTCCAGCTTCTCCTGCAGTTGCAGCTTCAACAGCTGCATTAAGTGATAGAATATTTGTTTGAAATGCAATTTGATCAATAACAGTAATTGCTTCATTTATTGATGTTACTTCTGTATCAATTTCATCCATAGCATTTGTTGTTTTTGTTGCAAGTTTATTTCCAGCACTTACAGAGTTCTTTACATCATTTCCAAGGTTTGCCATTTGTATAACTGTATTTGTATTATTTGAAATATTACTTGTAATCTGCTCAAGAGCAGCTGATGTTTCTTCTAAAGAAGCTGCTGCTTCATTTGAAGATGTATTTAAACTATCAACATTTGATAGTAAAATATCTGAACTATTTTGAAGTGTTAATCCATTTACTTTATTTTCAACCAACATATGAGTTGTTGCTGTTCTTAGTGCATTTACATCTTTTATAACTAAATCAAATACACCATTTTTTTCAATACTTGGCATAACTAATTCATTTGTATAGTCAAGCTTTGAATACTCACCTAATCTTTTATTTAAAAGTATAAAGTTTTCTTTTGTAGCTCTAATCATATCATTAACACTATTTTTAAAGTTATTTAAAGTATGGTTTGTAGTTGACTTTTCAATAGTTTGTGAGTACCAACCATGTTGAACCCTTTTCATAACCATCTCAGCCTCTTCTATTAATAACTCATCTTTTGCATTACCTTCTGCAATTTTATCTAAATACTCATTGATATGTGTAGATAACTCAGCTATTTCATCATGACTAGTTATTTCAATTCTACTATCAGATTTTCCTGTCTCTTTTAATGATTTTGTAGCATTATTTAGCTTTTTAAGTGGAGTTAAAATAGAGTTTAATATCAATGTACTAATAAGCATAATTGTTACAAGAACTATTATCATAATAATGATATTTAAAATTATGGCAGATTGAAGGTTTTCATTAAAACTCTTTTTACTTGTCTTTAACTCTTTAGTAGTTTGCTTAATACTAGATAGGATGATTGTTTTTAATGCTCTCCACTCTTTTAAAGATTGTTTTAAATCACTTTTTGTTAGTAGCTGATTGTTCATAGTTTTGTTTATACTTTTATTTGCAGTAAGTGAAAATGAGTTTATAGGATATTTTACTTTACTGTACAGTTTACTATCAACTTTTTTTATTTTTAGAGCATAAGTTTTTATCTTAGCTACACCTAGTTTCATAGATTCTTTAGCTTTTTGACTATTTGGATTGTTGAACACAACACCACTTGCAGAGTTGTATAGTAACCCACCAATAAACATTGATTTTAAATCAGATGTTTTCTCTGAAATCATATTTGATTGTTGATATTCTTTTTCTAAACTTGTAAAAGAGTTGTATGTAACAAATCCTAATATCAATAAACCAATAAATACTAAAAAAGTATTCACTTTTAACCTTGTACTAATAAACATACTATTAAACATCATTACCCCTTGTTTTGTCCGAAATTATACATAAATAATGGTTATGATTATGTTAAGATAGTGACATTATTTAAGAAAAATACCAAAGATGTCTCACAATTGTTGTAAAATTATAGTTTTGTAGAAAATTAGTACTATTTATTCATAAAATTTTGTAAACTCTTCTAGTTCAACTCTTGGAGTTCTATAACTATTTACAATATCTGAGTTATCTTCATATCCCAAAGCAATACCACAAAGTAAAACCTTATCATTTGATATATTTAGTTCATCTTTTACTATATCAGGATATTGGGCAAGAGATGCTTCAATACAAGTAGAGAGTCCAATTTCAACTGCGACTAAAGCAATAGATTGTAAAAACATACCATAGTCTAAATAAGAACCTTTTTGAAGATCTTTATCTATAAAAAAGTATAAAACTACAGGTGCTCCAAAAGCTTCATAGTTTTTTAACCATTGGTTTAATTGTTTATCTTTATCATCTTTTGTTATATCTAAGGTTTTATACATTTGTAAACCAGTTTGTTTTCGTCTATTTTTATATATATCGTTCCAAACTAAAGGGTAGTATTGATAGTCCATATTTTCATCTTTTTTATTTAAAAAAGCGTTTTTTAGTTTGTTGTCTAAACTTTTTTTACTATTACCACTTAGTACACACACTTGCCAAGGTTGTATATTAACACCAGATGGTGCATGTTTTGCATGGTTTAAAATATATTCTATTTTATCTTTTTGTACAGTTTTATCTAAGTAAGCTCTTACTGATTTTCTTTTTAATAATGCATCTGAAACATTCATAATAATTACCTTTTATCTTTTAATGAATTTTTTAAAAATTTGCCAAATTATAGTAACAATAAAATACCATTTTGCTTTGAAGATTTGTATAGCTTTAATCATCCCAAAGTAAAGTATCTGTTTTCTAACTTCTGGTTTTAAACGTCTAAATCTACTTTTTAACCATAAAAAAAAGTAGATAACTACAATAAATAAAACTAGATAAAGTACTAATCTAATCACTTAGGTAAACTAATAGTAAATCTTGCACCACTATATTGTTGTTCATTATAAGTATAATCAACATTTTCAACAACTAAAAGTCCAATCAAACTTTCATTTATAATTTTTTTTGACATATACAGTCCTAGACCTGTACCTTGAAATTTGTTTTTAGTTGTAAAATATGGTTCAAATATTTTACACTTTATATTCTCTTTTATCCCTTTTGCATTGTCTGTAATAGTTATGATTATATTCTCTTCATTCTCATAACATTTTATAAAAATATATCTAGGGTTTTGTAACTCTTGATTTACTATTGCATCTCTTGCATTGTTTAGTAAATTTATAACAACCTGAACCAATTCATTTTTATGACTAAATATATTAATATCACTAAAATCTTCAATAACTTCTATATCATTACTTTTAAAACTTGCACTTAATAAATCTAAGTTTATTTTCATTACATCTTTCATATTGAATTGTTCTTTATTTTTATTTGGTTTATAAAAATTTCTAAAATCTTCAATTATAGTTGATAGGTATTGTGTATTGTTTATTATGTTATGTGTTAAATCTTCAAATTCTTTATCAGATAATATGTCAAACTCTTTTTGGATTTGCAAAGCACTGGCTGCTGTACTTATTGCACTTAAAGGTTGTCTCCATTGATGTGCAATATTTCCTATCATCTCACCCATGGCCGCCATTTTTGATTGGCTCATTATTATTTGATCACTTTTTCTTAATTCTATCTCTTTTTCCTGAACAATATCAGTTTGCTTCTTTAATTTTAATAAGTTTTTTATCCTAGCAATAAGTTCAATATCATTAACAAATGGTTTTCTTGTATAGTCATTTGCTCCAGCTTCTTCTAAACCAATTCTCAGAATTTCAATATCTTCATTTGCAGTTGCTAAAAGTATCATAACATCATTTAAGCACAACTCTTCTCTTATATATCTACAAGCTGTTATCCCATCCATATCTGGCATCATAATATCCAATATGATTAAGTCAATAGGGTTCTCTTTTAAATAGTTTAGTCCATCTCTTGCGTTAAATACACCGTGAAGGTTTTTAAAGCCCTCATCTTCAAGCATATCTTCAATAAGTGCGACATTATCTTCTAGGTCATCTATTATTAAAATATTCATATCAAAAATATTATTATACATTATTTACCTTTTCTAAAAAGTGATTCTATAAGTTCAATTAGTATATCATCATCCTCTATAGGCTTTGATAAATACTCATCAAAACCTTGCTTTAAGAACATCTCTCTATCACCAAGCATTGCATGAGCAGTTAAAGCTATTACAGGAGTAGATGAAATATTATTTACTTTTCTTATCTCTTGTATCACTTGTGTTCCATCCATTTTTGGTAAAGATATATCAAGTAAAACTAAATCAGGTTTCTCTTCTATTGTTTTATTTAATCCCTCTTGCCCATCAACAGCAAAACTTAATCTATAATCATCTTCTAAAAATGCTTCGATTAAGTCCATATTATCAGGATTGTCTTCTACAACTAGTATATGTTTTTTCATATTTATTAAACCCTTTAAATTTTTTCTAAAGCTTTTTTAACAGCTTCTTGCACATCACTACCTTTTTTTATTAGAGGTATATGTTTTTGATTTAAAATTTTTAAATCATCTTTTGTAAAATCTTTTGCACTAACAACTACAATATTTAAATCTTTATACTTGTCTTGATATTTAATCATATTTAAAAAGTCAAAACCACTAAATTCTGGCATCATTAAATCTAAAAATATTATATCAGGTCTAAATCCAGATTCAAGTATATCATAAGCTTTTTTCCCATTTGATGCAATCTTTATATTAGTTACCATATCACTTGTCATATCTATCATCATATCTTGAATATCTTTCTCATCATCAACAATCAAAGCACTATTTATAGGAAATGAAAAATTCTCTTTTATCACATGTGATAAATCGTTTTTTGAAATAGGTTTACTTAAACAAGCACGTGCACCCATACTTAAAGCTCTATGTTCATTTGATACGTTACTGATTATTATGATTGGAATATCTTTTAACTCATCATCCTCTTCAATCTCTTTTAAAACTTCCCATCCGTTCATTATTGGCATCATAATATCTAAAGTGATAAGTGATGGTTTTACTTTTCTAGCTTTTTCTAAACCTTCTTTTCCATTTGAAGCTGTGTATATAATTATATCTTTATAATCATGTACATACTCCTCAATAAGTTCTCTACTATCTTGCGTATCATCAATGATTAAAATACTTTTTATCTTTGTTTTATTTATATTTTTTATCAACTCTTTTGGTGTTTCTAACTCTTTGATTTTATCATTTAGGTATCTTATGGGTAACACTATGCTAAATGTAGAACCAACATCAACGTCTGATTCAACCACAATATCACCATCAAGTAGCTCAACCATATTTTTAGAAATTGCAAGTCCTAAACCAGTACCACCAAACTTTCTAGTTGTACTTCCATCTGCTTGTCTAAATGCCTCAAAGATAAGTTTTAGTTTATCTTTTGGTATACCTATACCGTTGTCAGCAATAGATATATGCAACTTTTGCTCTTTTATCTCAATAGATACTACAACTTTACCTTTGTTTATTGGTACAAATTTAAGTGCATTTCCAATAATATTTACAATAACCTGACGAAGTTTATTATCATCTATATGTGCCATTAGTATTTTGCTATCAGTTTTATTTTCAAAACTTAATTCAATATTTTTTGAATCTGCTTGTCCATGAAGCATCTCTGTTGTATTTTTTGTAAATATGATTAAATCAACATCTTTAGGATCAAGTTCAATTTTTCCAGCTTCTATTTTTGAAAGATCTAAAATATCATTTATAAGCCCCAGTAGATGTTTACCATTATTGTTTATCTTTGATACTTGGTCTATCTGTTTTTCATCAAGATTACCTTTTTTATTTTTAATTAAAATACTTGAAAACCCAATAACAGAGTTCAATGGCGTTCTCAATTCGTGAGACATATTTGCTAAAAACTCACTTTTCATCTTATCTGATTCTTGTAGTTCTAAGTTGGCTTGTTCTAATACTAAAGATTGATGTTGAATATAGTTATAACTAATTGCATTATTTAAAGAACCAATTAAAGCATGAATATAACCTTTTAAATAATCTTTATCTATTTTTTTAGCACTTGCAATTGCTACAACACCTAAAGGTTTGTCTTGAAATACTAAAGGAAATGAGTAAAAATTATTTAGTTCAACTTGTCCAATACCAATATTTATAGGTAAAAGAACATCAGAACCTATATCTTCTATATCGATAACTCTATTTTGTTTTAAACTTTCCATAATAAGTGGGCTATTTGTTATAAAGTCTTCATTTATATCTAGAGTATGTTTATCAATAGCTCTTGATGATAATACTTTTAAATTACCTTTTTCATAAACCATAAAAAATCCAAGTAAAGCCCCTGATACATCACAAATATTGTGTAGAGTTTTATTTGCTAAAAATGCAACATCAACAGAGTTTAGATTTGCCAAGAAATCACTAAAGTTACTAAGTCTTACTTTCTCATCTTCAAGAACAGTATGTGATAATTGTAAGTTATGATTTACTTTTTCTATCTCTTTTGTTTTTTGTGTGATTATGTTTTCTAAGTTATCTTTATATGAATCTAACTCATGTGTTCTTGACTTAATTATCTCAATCATCTCATTAAAATCAAATTTCATATTTTCCAACATCACATTATCTGCAAAACATTTAATCTCTTGAACTAAATTAATATCATTTTTAGCATTTCTTACAGCTTTTGAAACCTCTTTAATAACCCTTTCATCACATCTAAAACATGCTTCAAGTAGTTTGATGTTTTTATTAATATTATTTGCAATTAAAGCAATTTCATCATTTGATTTTATCTCTATCTCTTTTACTTTTCTATTTCTATAAATTACAAATAATATAAAATCTTCTATACCAGCAGAAAGATTATTTAAAGATTCCATAAAACTATTTGTAATAGACCTAAACCATATAATAATAGTGATAAAAATTAAAACAATTGAAAAAAGTGTAAATAAAAATATATTCTTAAGTTGTGTCTGTCTTTTATCTATTTTTATTTTTAACTCTTGTTCATGCACATTGTAAAGTTTTATTAGTTCATTTATTCTGGTGGTTGAAACATCCCACCACTTATGTGCATCTATGTCGATAACTTTTTTACCTAAATGTTCTAAAATAGTATTTGTAAAATAGTTATAGTTATCAATATTTGAGAATATATTAGCATCTTTTTTAGTTGTAAAGTTTTTGTAGATGTTTAAGTTCTCAATTTGCCTAATATGTACAAAACTAAAGTTTTGAAACATTTTTATAGTCAGTTTATTACCTGAAAATATACCATTTAATATAGCTCTTTCTTGTCCCGCATTTTCAATAGCGATTAAAAGTTTTACGTTTAGATGAGCCATTTGTGAAATATCTTTATCTTTACTAACTAACATAATTTTATTTTGAATATTTAAAAGATTTGATATAAGGTTTGTATAAAATTTAAAAGCTTTATCACTATTTATACCTATTGATGTGATATTGTTTCTAACAGTAGTTAAACTCTGTATACTATTTAATATATTTTTATCTACATCAATATTGAATTTAAATAATTTTAAAACTTTATTTGTCTCTTTTCTTTGCTTATTTAACAATGATTCTGTTTTTTTATCTCCACCTTTTATATATCCAACACTTAAGCCTCTTTCTCTTTGTAAGTTAAAAATGACTTTTGAAGCATCTTGACTTAATTGCATAAGCGATGTAATATTTTTTGTATTGTTTAGTTTTATCTTACTTGAATATAGTGTATTTAAAGCAAAAGCTAAAAAAGCTAATGCAGGAACCGCAATAAGTAAAAAAAGTTTAGTTTTAATAGTTGTATTTTTTTTCATCATTATTCACCTAAACTTTTATATATTTCTTCTGCTTCTAGTATCTCTTCTTGTGTAGCTTGTCTTCTTCTGCTTCTATAACCTTTTTTTCCATTATCTAATGTTATTGGAAATACAATTGCATGTACCCAATAGTATCTTCCATCTTTTTTTTTATTTTTTACAAAACCTTCCCACCAATTTCCAGCTTGAATAGTCTCCCACAAATCATAAAAAGCAGCTTTTGGTACATCTTCATGACGAATAATATTATGAGGTTTACCAATTAAAGAATCAATAGACCATCCACAAATCTTTGAAAAGTAATCATTTGCAAAAGTAATAACACCTTTTTCATCTGTCTCAGAAACAAATAGATAATCTATTGGTAACTCATCTTCATTGTTATATATCATTTTATCTTCCTCTAAATATTGACTTATTTCGTCCTGATCTTTTTGCTTCATATAATGCTTCATCAGCATCTTTAAGAAGTTCATCTAAATCTATTATTTCATTTGTAGCTTTTTTTATACCTAAACTTATAGTAAATTTTATAATTGTATTATCATCATTTAGAAGCTCTAAAGACTCTATATCAACTCTTATTTTTTCAACTAGTTGTTGAACTTTTTCTTCTGATGGATTAGTACAAATAATAGCAAACTCTTCACCTCCAAGTCTACCAAAAATAGTATCTTTGCAAATACTATTTTTAATTGTATTAGCTACAATAATAATAACCTTATCCCCTATATGATGACCATAAGTATCATTTACAGCTTTAAATTTATCTATATCAACCATTATTGCATATAAATTATTTTGATGATTTGAAAAGTTCTTTAAAGATAGCTCAAAAAACTTTCTTCGGTTGTATATACCAGTCATAGGGTCATGTGATGCTATATATTCAAGATGATTTATAAGTGATTTTATTTTTAATTCTTTTTTAACTCTAGCTATAAGCTCTTCTGGTGAAAATGGTTTTGATACATAATCACTAGCTCCAAGTTCAAAACCTTTAACAATATCATCACTATCTGACTTTGCAGTTATAAAAATTATTGGAATATGTTTTGTGTTTTCATCACTTTTTAGAATTTTGCACAGTTCAAATCCATCCATATCTGGCATCATTACATCAAGTAAAATTAAATCAAAACTGTTATCATTTTGAATTATTTTCAAAGCATCTTTAGCTCTTGTTGTTTGTGTAGATTCTACTTTATACTCATACTCTCCATAGTTAAACTCATCATCAAGTAAATCCTCTAGAAGATCAAGGTTATCTTGAATATCGTCAACTAAAAGTATTTTATTTATCATATATGAAACTCCAACTAAACTTTTATAAGTTTTTATATTATATATTATCTAAAAGAGGCTTTTTTGTATATTATAAAATCTCATAATAGTCTCATATTTTATAAGTTTTCATGCTTTATTACTCTAAAATGAACTCAATTTTTCTATTTGTAATCAGACACTTTTTACTTATCTAATAATTTCAAAATGGATAAAAATACATTACTTTATTAGGTCAATCCGACCAAATTTAAAAATATTATTTGAACACCTTTATCTACGAGTATTATAAATTTTACAATATGTAAAATATTATCTTTTTAGTTTTATTTAAGAATAATAATAGTTTTGT
>Ga0114922_10000300_pt1 | contig 47604 bp, 44 predicted proteins | sample AartaG_FD_100975 | JGI IMG/M metagenome (GOLD analysis project Ga0114922, IMG submission 100975) | Deep subsurface microbial communities from Aarhus Bay to uncover new lineages of life (NeLLi) - Aarhus_00045 metaG | ecosystem: Environmental > Aquatic > Marine > Oceanic > Sediment | place... | reverse complement strand
GCCAGGGCCCTGGCCACGATTCTCAGTTCGGCCTCATCCACTCCACATGCCGCGGCAGCTTCCGCCGGCGTGTTCGGTACAACCTTTGACTTGAACTCGCCTGCCATGGCTGAATCCACGAGGTTCTCCTCGACAGCCGCCAGGCAGATTCCGGTGAGAGCAAGTTCATCGGCCCCGGCCCTGTAAACCAACTCCAGGTCGGCAACGTCGGCCGACTTGACTGAGAAGGGGTTAATGGAATAGATCCGCGGTTTTCCAAAAGTCCGCGTCCTGCGTATGCGCAGGTATTCGTTGGGGTGTTCCCTGATCAGGTCGGAGCCGAAGGTGACAATCACGTCGGAATCGTCGACGTCGGCGATGCGGAAGGACTGCCGACAGAGCAGCGAGAAAATGGAGTCCCCCACCGTGGGCAACATCGGGTAGTCACACCGGAAATCAACGTTGTTGGAGTTGAGGACGGTGCGGAAGAACTTCGAGAACCCGTACAGGGAAGTGTTATCCAGATTGGGAGCGATCAAGCCGCCGATGCAGACCCGGCCCATCGTCTGCTGGATCTCCGTGAACCGCTTGTGTATCAGTTCCATCGCTTCTTCCCACGAAGCCGGCACCTGTTTACCGTCTTTCTTTATCAGCGGTTCGGGCAGCCGCTCCGGAGAATTCGCCACCTGGTAGCCGTAGCGGGTGACGTCGGCCAGCCAGCCGTCGTCGATGTCGTCGTTGGCCCGGGATGTGGTCCGATAGACGTGGTTTTTGTGATCCTCTTTGTAAAGGAGGATGTTGCTGCCGGAACTTGTGAAATTGCAGACTGAAGGCACCGACGTTGTCAGCCACACCCTGATCTTGTAGCGCCAGTCGGCGCTTGTCAGGGCGCCCACCGGGCAGATCTCCGCCAGGTTGCCGGAAAAGGGGTTGGTTACCTGCCGACCGCGAGCGGGGCCGATCCGGGTGTTGTTGCCGCGCTCGTAGACGCCGAGATCATATTCGCCGAAGGCCTCCTTGTTGGCCCGGACACACTTGTAGCAGAGCAGGCAGCGGTTGCGATTGAGGATCAGCTCGGGGCCGATCCTGAGATCGTCGAAGGTCGTAGTCATGCCCTCCTCGACGAACCGGGATTTCCGGAACTCAAAGCGGGAGTCGTCAATGCCGCAGTCAAAGGCGATATCCTGGAGCTCGCACTCGCCGGACTGGTCGCAGGTGGGACAGTCGAGCGGGTGGTTCGCCAGGATAAACTCGATGACCGCGCGCCGGCCCTGCTTCACCTGGTCGGAGGCGGTGTGAATCACCATGCCGTCGGTAGCCTCAGTGGCGCAGGCAACCGCCAGATTGGGCCATTTCTCCACTTCGACGTAACACACGCGACAGGCGCCTATCGCCTTCAGCTTGGGATGCCAGCAGAAAGTGGGAATGTGAATCCCCAGCGATGCGGCCGCCTCAAGCAGAGTCGTGCCCTTAGGGACAGTCACCGCCCGTCCGTCAATGGTGAGGCTTATCGTATCTGCTTTTGCCTTGACCGGGGCGTTTTTTGTCGTATCTTCAGCCATCTTTCGTTCTACCTGAGAGCGAACTCCGATTTCACCAGGCACTTCTTATTGTCAACGTGGTACTGCCACTCCTCACGCCAGAGCTTTATCGCCGACTGAATCGGCATCACGGCGGCGTCGCCCAGCGGGCACACGGTGCGGCCCAGGATGTTGCCGCAGATCTCCTCGATGTGCTCGATGTCACCCGGTTTTCCCCGGCCGCGCTCGATGCGACGGATTATCTTCTCCAGCCAGGCGGTGCCCTCGCGGCAGGGTGTGCACTTTCCGCAGGACTCATGGCGGTAGAAGTGAATCAGCTTCAGGATAGCCCAGACAATACAGGTATCCTCGCTGAATACAATCACCGCCCCGCTACCGAGCATGGAACCGGCTTCGGCCAACGACTCGTAGTCAAGGTTGACATCGATCATCTCCGGCGTCAGGAACGGGGTCGAGGACCCTCCCGGGATGACGCCCTTGAGCTTCCTGCCTCCGAGAATGCCGCCGCCATAGGCGGGGTCGTAGATCAAGTGCCTGAGAGGGAAACCGAGTTCCACCTCGTAGTTGCCGGGCCGGTTGACATGACCGCTCAGCGAGAAAATCTTGGACCCGGTCGATTTCTCGGTACCCATTGTCCGGTACCAGTCGGCCCCACGATTGATGATGTGAGGCACCGCCGAGAGCGTCTCAACGTTGTTGACAATCGTGGGGCAGCCGTACAGACCCTCGATAGCGGGGAAGGGCGGCCGGATGCGCGACATCCCACGCTCGCCCTCTATCGAGTTCAGCAGGGCCGTTTCTTCGCCGCAGATATACGCCCCGCCGCCACAGTGGACGATCATATCGAGATCATAGCCGCTGTCGTAGATGTTCCTGCCAAGGTGGCCCCGCGCGTATGCTTCTTCGGTCGCCTTTTCCATGCGCTCGATGCAATGACCGAACTCGCCGCGGATATAGATGAACATCAGGTGACAGCCGATGGCATAGGCGGCGATCGCCATTCCCTCGATGATCGCATGAGGGTCGCGTTCCATGATGACCCGGTCCTTACACGTGCCGGGTTCCGATTCGTCGGCGTTGCAGCAGAGATAACGCGGCTTGGGGGAATCCTTGGGCACGAACCCCCACTTCACGCCCGCCGGGAACCCGGCTCCGCCCCGGCCTCGCAGACCGGAGTTCCTGACTTCCTCGATCACTTTCTCCGGAGGCATACCGCCCAGGACTTTCTTTAAGGCCCGATACCCGCCGTGCTCCTCGAACCTTTCCACCTTGTGCTGGTCCGGGTCCTCGACGTACCGGAGAAGGTGCAGCTTTTCGCTGCCGGCCACTTCCTCGGCATTTGTTATCACCGGTGAATAGAACGTCACGATTTGGACCTCAACTCCTCAAGTATCCCGTCCACTTTTTCACGGGTGAGGTTCTCGTAATAATCCTGGTTTACCTGCATCACCGGGGCCGTGGCGCAGGAGCCGAGACACTCCACCGTAACCAGAGTAAACAGCCCGTCCGGAGTGGTTTCGCCCTGCTTGATTTCCAGTTTCTCCTCGAGGTAGCTGATAAGAGACTCGGCCCCCAGAAGGGAACATGAGATATTATGACACACCTGGATCAGGAACTTCCCCACCGGCTGTTTCGGAAACATGGTGTAGAACGTCGCCGCCTCGGCGATCTCCACCGCCGGTACGCCGATTATCTGCGACACCTCTCCGTAGATCTCCTCGTTGAGATGTCCGACCTGACGATAGGCTATAGTAATGGCGGGAAGAATGGCCGATTTCCGAATTGGATACCGGGCCGCCTTTTCCCTGATGCGAGCGATTGACTCTTCGGTAAGGATCATCGGTCAACCTCGCCAAGGACAATATCAATAGTCCCGATGGCGCAGACAACGTCGGCGAACAGCGAACCCTCAACCAGGCACGGAAGCGCCGCCAAGTTGACGAAGGACGGCGGTCGCACGCGTACCCGACGCGGCTTGTTGGTGCCGTCACCGGTGATGTAAAAGCCAAGCTCTCCCTTGGGAGCCTCAATCGCCTGGTAGACCGATCCCACGGGCGCTTTGAACCCCTCGGTAATGATCTTGAAGTGGAATATCATCGATTCCATCTTGTACAGGATATCCTCTTTGGGGGGGAGTACGACTCCCGGTACATGGGCGCGATAGGGCCCCTCCGGCATACCGTCCAGGGTCTGCCTGATAATGCGAATGGACTGGCGAATCTCTTCCAGGCGCAAAAGGTAACGGTCGTATGCGTCGCCGTTCCTGCCGAGGGCTATGTCGAAATCAAAGTTCTCGTAGCCGCTGTAGGGGTTGGATTTGCGCAGGTCGTGCTTGACGCCGCTGCCGCGCAACATAGGACCGGACAGTGACCAGGCGATGGCGTCTTCGGCCGATATCACGGCCACGCCTTTGGTGCGATTGATGAATATCTGGTTCTTCGTGAGCAGGGCCTCATAATCGCCAAGGTGTTCCGAGACTTCCGTGACGGCCCGGCGCACCTTGCTTTCGAAATCCGGCGGCAGTTCATGTGCCAGACCACCGATACGGATGTAGCTGGTCATCATCCGCTGGCCGCCGCAGGCCTCGTAGACGTCAATGATCGACTCCCGCTCGCGGAACGTGTACAGGAGCATAGACATGGCGCCGAGGTCTATCGAATGCGTACCGAGCCACACCAGGTGTGACTTGATACGCGTCAGCTCGGCCAGACAGACCCGCGCCCACTTGACTTTCTCCGGCACCTCAATATCCATCAGCTTTTCCACCGCCAGGCAGTAGCCGAGGTTGTTTGACATCGGCGAGAGGTAGTCCATGCGGTCGGTGCACGGGAGCGCCTTGTAGTAGAGCATCGACTCCATGGTCTTCTCGATGCCGGTGTGGAGATAACCCACAACCGGCTTGGCAGAGACAACCCGTTCGCCGTCGAGCTCCAGAACTACCCGCAACACACCGTGGGTGGAGGGATGTTGAGGCCCCATGTTCAGGGTGACGGTTCTGGTTTCGGCCATTACCTGATTACCTCCGGCGGCGCGTCCTTGTTCCAACCGAAGGTCGGCTGCTCCCAGGTGAGAGGGAAGTCCTTGCGCAGCGGGTGTCCTTCCAGGTCCTCGGGGGTGAGGATCTTCGTCAGGTCGGGATGACCGGTGAACTCTATCCCGAACAGATCGTAGGCCTCCCGCTCCAGCCAGTTGGCTGACGGCCACAGATCGGTCAGCGATCTGAGGGTCGGTCGGTCGGATTCCAAGCGAATGCTCAGGAAGAAGCGGTGCCGACTGGAAAGCGAATACAGGTTGTAGACGACTTCGAAGCGGCCGTCCCGCTCGCGTTCGTGGCCGAGCCAGTCGACTACCGTGATGTCGGAAAGATACCTGACATCCAATTCGACTTCCTCAAGGAGAGCCTGGCAGATATCGATCAGCGACTCCGGTTTGATTTGAAACGTCTGCTCACCGCGGAAGTTGTCTTCACCGATGACAGCTTCATCGAACCGTTCCTTGAGGAAACCCCGTACGTTCTCTTCCATTCTAACGTCCCTGAGACAGATATTGACAAACCCTGCCCGGCGGGAGACGGCTTAGCGAAGTCGACCGACTCACACCGCTTTTCTGCCCCATTCTTCTCTCTGGTCTTTGAGCGATTCCTTCTCGACCCTCGCAAAAAGCTTGAGGATCCCGTCTATCAACTGTTCCGGCCGGGGGGGGCAGCCGGGGACATAGACGTCAACCGGTATTATCCTGTCCACTCCCTGCAGCACGGCATAGTTGTTGAACACGCCACCACAGGAGGCGCAGGAACCCATTGAGATCACCCACTTCGGGTTGGGCATCTGCTCGTAAAGGGTCTTGATCACGGGAGCCATCTTCATTGACACCCTACCAGCCACTATCATGAGGTCAGCCTGTCTCGGTGACGGCCGCATTACCTCCATACCGAACCGGGCAAGATCGAAACGGGGGGCAAAAGCCGCCATCATCTCGATAGCACAGCAAGCCAGACCGAACCCCAGCGGCCACATCGACCGCTTATGGGACCAGTTGACCATCTTGTCGAGCGTGGTCAGAATGATCGAATCGGGGATCTTTTCCTCTAATCCCATTTAAGTGCCCCTCGTCCGAGGATATAGAAGTAGCCGACCAGCAGGATAAGGACAAAAACCAGCATCTCCACGAACCCGAACAGACCGAGGTTGCGTGATATGACCGCCCACGGATAGAGAAAAACGATCTCGATATCAAACAGTATAAACAGAACGGCCACAAGGTAGAACTTGACCGGTATCGGATCTTTGGTTGTCCCCACCGGTGTTATGCCGCATTCATACGGGTCGCGCTTTTTACCCAGCTTGGTTTTGCGCCCCAATAACCCTGACATCAAAAGCAGAGCCACCGCTAGGACTGTCGCAAAGAGAAGCAGGAACAGGATGGGGAAGAATGCCTCAAACATGCTGCTGTTGTATTCTCCGATTTCTGAAAATCAACTGCCCAACTGTAGCCTTTGCGCCGATTGATGTCAAGAACAAATGGAACAATCTTAAGCCGTTTGAGCTGTGGAAGGCTACTTCGCACAGCCTCGCTCGGGCCATATTCTACTGTCTGCCAACGGGGTAGGCGCATCATCGAAAGCGGGGCATCCGGAGGAGCTTGCTACTTTTATCACAAATGCGAACTTATCGGCTCACGCCGACAGTGTAGCCGGCGAAAAAGGGATGGACTCTCACGACCCTGCTCAGGCCACTTGGATCGAACTTGCCATAGGCCGAAGAGTTGCCGTAGAGCTCAAGGAAGTTTCCGGAGCGGTCGAACTTCATTCAGCCGCCTCCCCTGACGGCGTATTCGGCGTCGTAGATTTCCACCAGATCGGGCTTCTTGACCCAACCGGCGGAAACTCCCTGCCGTTCGCAGAAATGATCTAAAGGTTGGCATGGTATGGGTACTGCGATACCCGGCCTAAAACGAAGTTGAGCTGGGCCTCACCGCTGATCAGCACAAATTTGAAAACCGGCTCTTCGCCGTCATAGCCGACCGAAGGATCAGAGCCTGCCGGACAGGTGAGATCAACGACATTCACGGTCAGCTGCCGGGAACCGGCCATGTCAGCGCCCGATCCTGATATGGTTGGAGAATATCCAGCCCCGCTTGCCTTTGAAGGCCTCGACCCGGTAAATCCCCGGGGCCGGGACCTGGTATTCCAACTCATGAGAGTGAGTCTCCAGCACCTTCTCGCCGTTGCGCACCAGCTGGAGAGTGGCCGGCGACGGCAACCTGACATACAGGCGCAGGCCCTTCTCCCACGGGAGCTCCCCGCCGCAGACCGCCCGTCGGCTGCCGTTGTCGGCGAAGAACTCGAAATCATCGGCCTCCCCCCAGCGAACGTTGGCAAAGAACAAACGGCAATCGCGGATGGCATCGTACAGTTGAAGGCGGGCGGCTGGGAAGTCCCTGCTCAACGGCTCCCTAAGGAGAATGTAGCAGCGGAGCGAACGGAAATGAACCTTGTACGGGAAAATCTCCACCTTCAGAGGCCCAACCTTGAAGGAAAAGGCGTGCGCGTCGGTACCTGCGATGCCGACACACTTGTCGGTCTTGTTCAGTTCATCCCATCTCTTGAGAATCCGCGCGGTGGGGGCGATCATGGACTTGCGGGGCGAAAAAGCCATCAACAGCCTGTTGTACCGGGTCAGCTTCTCCATCCATTCCGACATCTGGTTCCACAGTTCGATACCGTCGAACCCCTCAACCGACCAGTCCTTCCACGGGTAGGCCGGGTGGTCCTTGAGGGCCTTGCGGATTTCGTCCGGATGAGCCAGTATTCCTAAAGCGCCGTCCCCTGCTCCTGCGGCCACGTACTGTGCGGCGGTCATCTCCGGAGGATAGACCCGGGGCGAGTCGAAGAGCAGGTAATGGTGCTCGTCCTGAAGATCGTTGTGCTCATACCCCACGACCACAAGCGTCTTACCGTAGAAGCCTTCCCTACCCGCCTCGCGGTTGCTGAGCGTCATGTGGTCACAGAACATCATGAAATCCAGACCCACCTTGCGGCCGATAGCCACCACATCTTCTAGCGTTCTGGTTCCGTCGGACTCGGTAGTGTGAATGTGCACCGCCCCGGCGTACTGATACCAGTCACCCTTCTTCCTAACCATGTCGCTCGTTCCCCAAGTCAGGGACCTTCCTGAAAATGTACAGGCCGATCAGCATCATGATCGCCAGCGAGAGAATGCCGACCCTGTATGCTAACTTGCCGCTGTCCACATCGCTTATACCCAGCAGCTCGACCGCTGTTTGACCTATAGGTCTTCGCGGGTGAAAAAGATACACCACGGTTGTCCATACGAGGGGACCCACTATCGCCGCGGCCCGCCCCGAAAGCGCGAACAATCCGAAAAAGCGGCCCAGTTCTCCGCGCGGCACAAGTTCCGCCAACATCGGCCGACTGGTTGTCCAAAGCCCCCCGAGAAATACGCCTACCGCAGAACCGAGAACCCAGACGGCCGCCATGCTGTCGATGAAGACGAATAGGGTCAACGTTACGACCCATCCGATGACAATGACTCTCAGCAGTTTTTTCAGCGACCAATACTGGGCCAGCTTCCCGATCACGACTGACCCAAGCACCGCCGCCACGGTGGACACGATAAGAAACGAGGTGATGCGCTCCTCAGCCAGGTTCATAACGAGGGAGCAGTAAAGCCCGAAGTTGATTATGGCTGTCGCCACGGCGTCTTCAAAGAAGTAGTCGGCGATGAGGAAACGCAGCACGCCGGGATACTTCCGCGTCTGACGGATACCGTCCCAGACGTCCTTGTAAGAAGCTTTCCAGCCGATTCTTCGCGCGGCGACAGGAGGCGACTCCTTCACCCACAGGAATAACGGCAGCGCAAACAGCATGAACAGAATCGCAGTCGGTAGAAAGGAGGCATTCTTGCCGCCGGCATCGAGAAAGGGAACGTCCCACGAGTAGACCGAACCGGTCACGAAAGGTAGAATCAGAATCATGCCGAGGATCGCTCCCACATAGCCCAGCGATACTCCGATCCCCGATACGAAGCGGGCCTGCCTGCCGTCGGCCACCGAGTAGAGCAGTGCGTTGTAGAACGGCTGGCCGGCCTCGTAACAGAAGTTGGAGATGATAAACAGGATTATCATCAAGACGATGGCGCCCGGCGGCACGTAGGCCATCAGTCCCACTGAGATACAGCAGGTCAGCGTGAACAAAAGGAGAAAAATCCTCTTGCGGGTGGAATGGTCGGACATTGCCCCCAGGGCGGGCAGCAGAAGCGCGGCCAGCAGCATGGAGATCGAGAAGGGTATGTCGAAATACCGATCATCCTGACCCAGGTCCTCGACCAGGTACCGTTTGAGGTAGAGTGACACGATGTTCATGGAGTAGATGGTGTTGGCGAAATCATACAGCGACCAGCCGACAATGTCTTTTCGAAGCAGGGACCGGTCGCTCATGGTCTACAGACCAAGCTGATCGGATATGGTGAGCATACTCTCGTGAACCAACGCCAGGAACTCACCAAGCTCAAGCCCCAAATTTGAACAGGCGGCCATGTTCTCACGCGACGCACCGGCGGCAAACCGCTTCTCCTTGAAACGCCGCAGCATGAAATCGGTGTCGATAGACGCCAATTTCTTGCTGGGATGCATCAGGGCGCAGGCCACGATGAAGCCTGTGGCAGGATCAACGGAGTACAGCGCCCAGTCCAGACGACTCCGGCAGGGAACATGACCCGGGTGAGCATGGATGGCGTGAACCATCTCGTCGGGAAGATCATACTCCGCCAGCCATTCGGTCGTGAGGAACGCGTGTCGGGCTTCGTCATTCCTGGTCTCATTGTAGTCCAGGTCGTGCACGAGTCCCGTGAGCCCCCAGTAAGCGACATCTTCTTTGAGATGCTCGGCCAACCGGCGCATGGCAACCTCGACCGCCAGTATATGTTTGAGCAGGTTATTCTTGCCTATCCGGTCAAGCACCAATTGATGGGCGACCTCGCGTGAGAGTTTGAGTTTAAGCATGAAGTGCAATTAAAGCCGCCGCATAGTCCCAGTCAAGCGACCATTCGGGGCACTGACAGGCTGCTCCAAAACTCGGAACAGAACAAAAAACAGCTGTTGCCTTCCATTACAGATCATTCCCGCACCCTTACATCATTCCCGCGCACGCGGGAATCCACTGGTATCAGCGCCCTACTGGATGCCCGCCATCGTTACTCGAATCAACTCGACTTGGCCCCTTGTTTGCATCTGTCCGAATTATGCCGAAAGGACACAAACTTATCCAAAAACTCCTTGTTTCCCGATTGCCCGTCTTAAAATCACGATGTGTCCGCCGTGGTGGAAATCGTGCAAACAGAGGAAGAGTACACCGCGTATCCGAGAATCTTTGCATTCAGTAAAGATATGTATTTTCTCTTCAAGTTTCTCGTCATCGATTTCACCAAGAACCGCAAAGATCTTGACATAAAGGTTATTGATGCGATTTATGATTGCCTCTAATGACGGATAAACCAACGGGTCGTCGGAGACAGTGGCTCCTCTTGAAAAGAGTTCGGTCCATTCCTCGGGGAAATCTGTCTCGTCGGTCAGACAGCCTAGTATCTGGGATAACCCCCTTGCCATATGGCCGGCTTCCCAACGAATATGATTGGGATAAGCTTCAATGCGATACAGAGATTCCTCTTCATTGATGTCATTAAGCAAGGCGTCAGCAGCATTCTTACATCTTTCGAGCACAAACCTCAGGTGATCTTGCATATTCATTGCTTTCTCCTAATGGATGCCTACAAGTAGTGCAATATAGTCCTTCACTGTGACCGAGGTATTACAAATGGTCCCCGATCTTCTGCCCTACCAGCAGGCTGCTCCAAAACTCGGAACAGAATAAAAAACAGCTGTTGCCTTCCATTACAGATCATTCCCGCGCACGCGGGAATCCACTGGTATCAACGACTTACTGGATGCCCTCTTTCGCGGGCGTGACGAATCCGTCAGCCTCCGCGCATGACAAAATGTTTTTTAACTACCTGCTAATTGACGAAGTTCCATACCAGGCCATAGTAAAAAAACTGACCGGGAAAAGTAATGTGCTCCCGTGAGCGATAGACCCGGGAGAGAACGTTCTGGAAAACAAAATGGAAGCGAAAGTCTTTCAACTCTAAGGTCAGCTTGGCGTTGGCGACCATGCCGTCGCCCAGGTTCTTCTCGTCGTACCCGTGGTACGGACCGACATAGACGACCTCACCGTACGCGCGAAGGCCCAGCAGCTTCTGACGCCAGTAGTAGTGAAGCTCGACGCCGGAGAAGGCCTGGTACTCCGGTTGATAGGGCTTATCGTCGAACCGGGCATAGTCCACGTGATGATATGCCCCGCCGCCGCGGAAACGAATAGCGTCCTTGATCGTGATTTCCTTTTGAATCATGATATCGGCGAACTCGATGTCGCCGTTGGCCGGTGAAAACAGAGTGTAGGGGCCAACAAGATCCACGCTGTCCACGGCCGGTCGGTTTTGCCAGTCAATACCGTCGAAGATCCTGCCGCCGGTAACGGAAAGACGCAGGCTGTTGCCGGCCGTCCCCAGTTCAACAAGAATGTTGCCGACCAGTTGGCGTTCCTTGCTGAGTTGCGGGTTGCCTTCATCGGCATAGTCGAAGTCGCCGGGCACATAGACCGAGACCCGTCGGAGGGGTAGGTATCTCTCGTGGAGAGAGGGCGCCCGCTCGCTGTAGCCGAGCGACGCCAGAACGAACAGCCGCGGTGACTCTCTGTGGAATGCTGCCGCCGCCCGGGGTAGGAAACCATAGTCCCTTTCGTGTCGCCCGCCGGCCGTGATAGCGAAGCGGAGTCCATCGTTGAGACGGGCGAGGTTCAGGGTGACATCAACGATCGTGCGATTGTGAATCTGATACCAACTATCGTATTGCAGGTCCTGTCCGCCCAGCCGCGCCTTCATGAACATCCTGCCGGCCAGCCACTCTCGCGCCAGAAAGCCGCCGTGACCGGTCATATTGAATCGGGATCGGGTAGCGCCGTCCGTGAATGAACCCTGCCTGACATACTCGTACCCGGCTTCGTAGCGGGCGGTGCGTTCGCCGTTGTGGTAATCGAAGGCCACGACGGCGCAGCGATCGAAACGGTTTCTGGAAACCGTGGCGCCCCCTTTGTCAGGCCGCACCGGCAACCATCCGTCGCGACTGTACAACTGCCCGCTGGCCCTGAGCCCGTATTGCCCGGCCAGCGGAAAGTACATGTCGCCCACGTAGTGGTACGCGTCGTCGGCCCGGGACGGCGCCGGTCCGTCGGCCTCGCGGTAGCCTATCGAGCCGTCGATGTTCTTACCCCCCTTGAACCGGCGGGAGTACTTCCCCCGCACCCAGGAATAACTGAACCCGCCCTTGTCGGCCATGATGGCCGTCTCCGGCTCATCCGTCGCTGGTTCCCGGGGCAATGTCATCAGCGTCGCCACCGCCTGCCGTCCCCCGAAGAGCATCCCGGTTGCGCCGGGGATAATGAACAAATCGTGGTCGAAGGCCGTGGGAACATCGCCAAGATCAACCAGACCGTCCGGTTCGAGAGTGTGTTCGAACGGATGCACGGGTAGTCGGTCAATAACCAGGTTCAGCCGGTCACCCCCCAGGCCGAACGGCTGCACCGTCTTTCGCAGCGGCGTAGCCTGGTGCTCGACTATGAAATATGAGGGATCGAAACGAAAGTCGTCACCAGCGTCGTGGTAAAACGACCGCTCGCGCTGAGGCCTGACATTCAATCGATCCGAGGCGAAGTAGGCGACCAGACTGTCAAAATAAGATAAAGACGGGGGACGCTGCAGATGAGCCTTTCGGTACTCCTCGTATCGCTCCTCGAAACTGATCCCGGTCATCGAGGAATCACCGAGGCTGTCGACAGGCGGTGCGATGGCTACGGCCGAATCCAGCAGTGCCGCCGTCTCAGAGGCAGCGCTGTCTTCGACAGGGATCACCGGCACACTGTCGGTCGGCGTCGGCAAGAAGGCCGAATCGGCCTCGGCCACATCCGCCCGGGCGTCCACCGCGAGGCAGGCAAGCGAAGCACCGAGTATGAAGAGTTGTCGTATCATTCAGGATCTTTTTCCCTCTCATATAAGCGCCGAACCACTCCGAAAAGCAAAGGGAAAATCAGAACATTGCTCGCCAGGGATACACCGCTCCAGAGCAGGCTGATGAGGAACCGCGGCCAGAAAGGCTGAAAGAGCCAGGCGTCGACGGCGCTCACGGGCAGATAGAAAGCAGCGGTGCAGACGACGGCGGCAACGATCAGCCAGATCGTCAAGACCATCCGGCCCCGATGGCGCCAGTCGCCGCGGCGGAAAACATCCCCTACAATACCACTGGCCGCGGCACCCGCTACCTGGGTCAGCGCCAGGGGAAGGGCCGCCGGGCCGAAGGGATTGAACGATGTCCACAGCCACATCCCGATCGACCCCACCAGGAGGCCGGGAACCGCCCCCCACAGAAAGCCTGCCGAAAACACGAGAAAGAAAATCAGGTTGACATTGGGCAGATAGACGGTGCCCAGGGAAAGGACATAGACCAGGGCGGAAAAGAGGGCTATCCGACTTATCAGTCGCGGTCCCAGCCTCATCGAATGACGGCCACCTTGGCGCGGTCCTGGGCCACCAGGTAACCCCGGCGCGCCTTCGAATACAGACGAGCGTGGGCAATGTAGACGCCCGCCGCCACTTCAGCGCCGGACTCGTTGGTCAGGTCCCATTCGGTATAGTATTCGCCCATGCGGGCCACTCGCCAGGTGATGTTGTCGAGGGTCTTCACTCTTTCGCCGGCGATAGTAAAGATGTCGATTTCGAGGTGCGGGTCTTCTTCGGTGAACGGCCGCCCGAGGGTCGGAAAACTCGAGGTGTCGGTAGGTACGCGCAACTTGAACCGCACGTGCGTATGTCCCGCCTCGCCGACTCTCACCGGATTGGGATAGGGTGCCAGCACGGCCGCCGGAACATTTATCATGCTGGAGTCGAAACTGCTGCCGCCGACCTTGTAGCCCAATTTCATCGTATGATACATCGGGTTGTTCCAGTAGAACCGCTCCGGCGAAGCGGGGGTAAGAATGAACGTCACCGAGAGATACTGCCTGTGATCCAGAAGCTTCAGTTGCGAGGTATAGTCGTCGTCAAACATGTAGAAGTCGAGTATCAACGAATCGGGGTTGTCCAGGGTTCGGTAGAGAATGTGCGCCCCCCAGCCGGCGCGCAACGGCGGTATGACATCCCCCACCTTGCCCAGTGAGAGCCAGATATTGAAGGAGCTGTCGACGTGGTAAGTGAAACTGTCGAAGAAACCCAGCCAATTCATGGTGTCCGCCACCTGGAAGGAATCGGTGCAGTTGGGAAAAGCCCCGGCGCCGGTGGTGCAAACCCAGTACGTGATCTCGGTAACCTCGGCGGCGTATTCCAGATCATGCAGCTTGAGGTAATAGGCACCGTTGTGATCCGGGCTGTTGTCTATGTTGTCGTTGATGTCCACAATAACCGGGTATGAGAACTGGACGTCGATTTTCTCGTACGGAACGGCGGGGTAGAATTCCTTCTCCGAGTAGCCGGTAACTCCGTCGGGAATGCTGTCGGTGCGCTCGCCGGTGAAGTAGTTCCACAGGGCGAACTCCGAGAACGCCGTTTCCCAGTTTTCCGTTTGACCGCTGGCGGAATAGATAGCCTGATCGGCAGCCTCAAGGAAATCCGGGCCGAAGCCGAGATCGCGGCAACGCATCCAGATATCCCTGATGATGTCGTGACCGAACCTCTCGGCAAGGTATATCGGAAAGACGACCGACCCGTACGGGTGATAGTCCCAGTGGGTGCTGGTGAACTGCATGATGGAACTCTGCGGGAAGCGGAAGAAGTATGGGAGATAGTAGTAGTAGTCGTTGATGTTATCAAACACCATTTCCTCCATCCACACCGCCGACATCTCCATGAAGGCGCGACTGGGAAGGTCCCTCGCTCTCTCCTCGGTCGCGTCCATGCCGAACTGGACGGCGTGAAAGAACTCATGGGCGCAGGTTACGCGCACGGCGTCGAGGGGGCGGTTCTCGTAGCCGAAGAGCTGACTGGGATTACTATTGAGTTCGATAAACGATGTCGACCGGAGAGAATCGTTCCCCTCGCGAAGCAGCGAGTCCGGATATGCGTATCCGTAGACCTGCGTGAACAGATTGCGAAGGTAAACGTCGTATTTCTCGTCCCCGCCCGGCTCGTATCCGTCGGGCGGCGGCGGCGGATACTCCAGGCTGTCGACTATGAAGGCGTAGACGGAATCGAGGATCTCGGCCACTTTCACCACGAAATTCGGCACTCCGTTCTCATTCACACTCTGCGATCCATAGACGGCGTTCAGACCGCTGGTAGTGTAGTGAACGCGAAAAAGGCCGGAATCCGAATCATGGGACTGGTCCAGCCCGGTCGGCCTGTTGTATAGCTCGGCACCCAGCGACTTGAGCAACCCCTGGTCCAGCTTCCGGTAGGCGGCAAGGAACTCAAGCACCGCCGGCGTGCCGCATTTCACGGGGAGATTGCCCACGCCATGGTCATACTCCCCCAGGGCGGTGGCTGGCCGGTCAGTAGTCCGGCCGGTCGCGTACAGGTAGTTCTCAATAATCTCGACTTGCTCATCGCGGCTAAGTGACTCGTCCGCGGACAAGGAAACCACCGCTGTAAGCAGTATCAACAATACCATCGATGTCATCTTCAATTCGATTCCCTTTTCTTCGCGGCTCGCTCCTTCAACCTGTCCAGGTACTCCACGGGCACCGGTTCTGAACCGACCGTTCCGTGACTGGCGCCCCGTCCATGAAAGTCGGAGCCGCCCGAACACAGCAACCTCAACCGCTCGGCCAGATGCTTGAGCCGGTCGATGTCCGCCTGCCTGTGATTGGGATGGTACACTTCGATCCCATCCAGGCCCAGCGCCACCAAGTCTTCGACCATAGCGACGGAATTATCGACCATCGGGTGCGCCAGAACGGCCACGCCGCGGGCCTGGTGAATAAGCTCGATGGTCTCCCGGGGAGCGAAGTTCATCTTAGGGACAAAGGCTGGTCGACCGTCGCCGATGTATTTATGAAAAGCATGCTCGTACGTACTGACGGCCTTTCGGGCATACAGGGCCGCTGCGACATGAGGACGCCCCACCGGGGCTCCGCCGGCTTCTTCCAGGATTTCCTCAAACGTGATCTCGACTCCAAGTTCATTCAGTCTTTTGACAATCTGAGCGCCCCGTTTGTTCCGACCTTCCTGGAACTGCTCCAGAGCTCTATGGAGAGGTTCGTTGTCGGTGTCAAACAGGTATGCCAGGATGTGAAGTTCTTTGGCGCTTGACGAGCATGAGAACTCAACGCCGGGGATCAACTCCGAATCGCCGTTGCGCCTGAGCCTGCTAATCTCAAGATATCCCCGGAGAGTGTCGTGGTCGGTGACGGCGAAGGCGGCAAGGTCCAGGTTGCGAACGATATCGAGCAGTTCCGCCGGACTGCACGTGCCGTCGGATTGATTGGTGTGCAAATGCAGGTCGATGCGTTGTCTCATCTATAACTTGCTCTCAACCAGCTCCCTGATCGCCGTCGCCCTCTGCCGTGCTTCCTCGGAAACAACCGCCACCTGCTTTTTCAGGCTCGAAACAAACTCCACGTCGGTGATCGACCCCAGATTGATGCGGACATTGTAACCGGCCCCGTCAACTGCGGACATGGCCATCAGTCCGGCCACCCCGGCATCGGTAATGGAGTTTACGTTCCCCTTCTCAGCTACGATCCAGACCAATTTCAGCACCTCAAGTGACTTCTGCATAACCGTCAGCGGCACTGATGCAGCTTCCTTATTGGCCTGCTCCACGGCCGCGTCTTTCTGTGCTCCATCGGGCAGCTTGAACGACTCCATGACCTTGTTGAATGCCTCTTTGTCGGTTTCGATCAGTTCGGTCAATTCCCGGCGGAACGTTTCGGCTCTGTCCCTGACGTCGGTCAACTCGTCCTTGACTCCGGCATACTGCTTCTTGTTGACGGTGAGACGACACACCATCGCCGCAAGGGCCGCTCCCAGCGCCCCGGCTGAAGCGGCCACCGAGCCGCCACCCGGAGCCGGCGCCGAAGACGCCACCTCGTCATAGAGACTATCGGCCGTAGCCGCGACGGCGCCGCCCGCCGCTTGAAGCTTCTGCTCCAGGACTTGCTCCTTAGAGAAGTTCTCAAGCCTCAGGTAGAAGTCGACCACGTCGAGTATGGCGTCGTTGGGCAGAAGCCCGATCACCTCGGACGAAGTCACGTTCACGCCGTAGCGCGCGGCTTCCGATTTGATCGTCTCGAAAACTCGGAATATCGGCGTCTTGGTGTAGTTGACCAGGTTCATGGAAATCTGTACCTGATCGCGCTCCTTGATTTCGAAGCCAAGCGCCTTGACGTAACGGTAGCCTCCTTTCAGGCTGCGAACAGCATCAGCCACCCGGTCGGCGATCCATTTCTTGTTGGTGCCGAGGTAAACGTTGAACGCCACCAGTGGAAAGCGGACGCCGATAGCGGTGGCGCCTGCCTTGAGGTTCATCCTGGCCGGGCCGTAGTCCGGCTTGCGCGATGGGTCTTCTTCGATCGCCTTGATCATCCCCTCGTACTGTCCCGTCCGCACTTTGGCCAGGTTCCGGCGGTTCGGGCTGGTACGAGCATCCTCATACAGGTAAACGGGGATTTTCAGTTCCTCGCCCACTTTCCTGCCAAGCTGGTGTGCGAGTTCAATTGTGTCCTCGATAGTGACCTCCGAGATCGGTATGAACGGGCAGACGTCGCAGGCTCCCATGCGGGGATGCTCGCCCTTGTGGGATGTCATGTCGATCAGTTCCGCAGCTTTCCGGTAACCACGAAAGGCCGCCTCGACAGCCTGGCCGGGGTGGCAGACGAACGTTACCACGGCACGGTTGTGATCCGGGTCCATCTCCCTGTCCAGCAGTACTACGCCGTCCTCAGCCGTGATGGCGGCACAGATGGCATCGATCACTTCCGGGCGACGACCTTCGGAGAAGTTGGGGACACATTCAACTAACTTGGGCATACTAATCTCCAAATCCAATGTTGCCTTGTCGCCTTTGCCGGTAACCCGAACCCGTCAGTAACGCTACATCCACACAAGTCACACGGTAAAACGCGGCGGCAGCATTACCGCTTCCACTGGAGCCTCAGGCCCCACGCCAGAAGCGGGATCATGATCTCATGGTGTTCTACGAAATTGAAACCTTTCCCGGTCGACAGAGTCGGCCTGTGCACTACGTTTTCCATGGGACGATAGTGGGTTATCATGTCAAAGTTGGCCGTTGTCAGCCGGCTCTTACCCTTACTCAGGTTGCGCGCCACCGTGAGCGCCTTCAGGAACACTTCCGGCAACATGACCGCCGAGCCGATGTTCGCCACCGCTCCCCCCCGGTCAACGGAGGCACAGACACTGCAGAGGATGCGGAAATCGATATGCGATGCGGCTCCAACGGCGGCGGCGTCGAATTCCGGATGCTGAGCCACGATGTCGGTGCCGATTCCGACATGAACGGTAGCGGGCCGACCCAGCGCCTGCGCCCGGCCGAAGAGCGAGAGATTCCGGTTACGGGCTTTCTCACCGTTGATGAACAGCCCGGCCGCCTCCCCCAGGCCGATCCCCTCGCGGTCCGCCAAAGCGCCCACCGCGGCGAACATCTCGCCGGTCTCCCGTGCCATTCCGAAAGAACCATCCTGCAGCCCGCTTGCCACATCCTCGGAAGTACCACCGAAGAAGGCCACCTCCAGGTCGTGGATGAGACCGGCGCCGTTAAACGACAACCCGGTCACTATCTCCCGTTCCATCAGGTCGATAATAACGGGAGACAGTCCCACTTTGATGGGGTGCGCTCCCAGGAGAATATGGAAGGGATGCCTACCCCGGCGTGCCTTGATGACCCGCGTTATGAACTCCCTGAGATCGTCTGCCTTGAGAAACAAGGGCAGCGACTCAAAGAAATCGACCCCGCGGATTCTCTTCATGGGGCGGCCAAAGGCTTTCCGCTCCGCCTTGTTGACGCGCCTGGCAAGGGGGTAGCGTTTGACACGGTCAAGGTCGACCGGAGATGTTCTTCTGGATCGGATCGTCATCTGTCAGAAAGCCTCGATTTCTCCCAGACGATAAGCGGTAAGTTCTGCAGAGATGGAACCGACCAGGACCTTGGATTTCATTATGACCGGCATTTTCAGATAATCATCGGTTAGCCAAACCTTCAGCCGGCCCTCGTGCTTGAACACGCCGACCGACCTGAGAAGCGGCTCGACCACGATACAATCGAAAGTCCCGGCGTCGACCGTAACCGTTTCCTTTTTGAGTATTCTTACCTCGAGCGGATAGTCCTTGCCGTCGGTGAAGTTCTCGAGGAACAGCGATTGGCCCACCTCCAAGTCCTGCGTTCGCACATAGTAGAGCACGGACAATACATCCTGAACAAAGGGCGCCACCTCAAGCGTGTCATCGTTGTAGAAGGCGAGATGGTTGAGTTGATCAAAGGTGCACATGCGGTTGGAATGATAACTTCCCTCACGAAGATTCTTCTCAAAGCGCCAACTGAACAGGCCCACCGCGTCGACAATCGACTCCACCCGGTCATCGACCTTGTAGAAGGTCGAGAAGAAGCTATTTGAATTGGCCCGGGTCACTATCTGATAGCAGGGGCGCTGTTCCCATTCAATCAGCCGCACCACCTCCATAGTGGCGGTGCCGGCATTGATGAACCCGTAGTTTATGTCAAACGACAGCTTCTCCCCTACGCCGAAGGCAATGTTGTCAACGGCCCGGTCAAAAGGTTTCATAGACGCCATGACGGACGCGGAGTCTTCAGGCGACGCCTCAGCGATCTGGATCTCCACCGACACAAAGTAGGCCAGAGGCATGAGGCCTGCCAGCGCCACCACCGACACCAGGAGCTTATGAATCAGGGACCGATCAGCCATTGGTCTTTTCATCAATCCTTTTTACAATCTCGTGAAGGGACTTGCCGAGATACTCACCGATTTCCAGAAAGGTTTCATTGTATCGCTCAAGCGACCGGCCGATGGGATCCTCAACTCCCTCCCCATCCCGATCGGGTTGCGGGAAGCTCTTGAGCAGATACGTCTTACCGCCTGCCTCACGACAGATTCTGACAATCTCCGCCACGTGACCCGGGGTCATTCCGATGACCAGGTCAGCCTTTTCAATCAGCGGGCAGGTCAGAGGCTGCGACTGATGTTCGGATAAATCAGAGTCCCATATCTTCGACGCCTCTATGGCATAAAGCGTGGCGGGAAAACCCACCGCCGCCGCTGTTCCCGCGGACATGATTTCGTACTTACCGGGCCTCTCTTTCTCCAGCAGGACTCGTAGAGCCCCCACCGCCATAGGGGAACGGCAGGTATTGCCGGTACAGACAAACAGTATGACGTACTTGTCACTCACAGCGAATATCTTTCAAGGTAGAGGCTATCTCATCCTGCGATACGACTCCCGCCCGTAGCACCCGCACCGGAACGATCGAGCAGTCCACAACCGTAGAAGGAGCCGAAGTCAGCCGACCGGAGTCCAGGAGGAGACTGACGCGGGAGCCGAGAGCTTCCGACACGTCACGGACAGTCTCGCCACCACCCCGACCGGAGAGGTTGGCTGACGTGGCCGTGAGGGGGAAGTTTGCTCTATCAAGAAGCATCCGTATGACTGGAGCCGAAGATACCCGCAGCCCGATTCTGCCGTTAACCACTATCGGTGGCTCCCGGGTCAGCGCCGCCGCGAGCACCAATGTCACCGGGCCGGGCAGAAAGCGCGACGCCAACACAGTTGCCGCAGGGGTTACCCGGGCAAACCGTGGCATCACCTCCACGCTGCCGACGAAAATCGCCATCGGCAAATCGCGAGAGCGTTGTTTGGTATCGCACACCCGCATCACCGCCACCGGGTCATCAGCTCGCGCCAGCAGCCCATACATTGTATCGGTTGCAGCCACCACGAGGGAGCCACCGCGAAGGAGCGAGGCGGCTTTCTCAATCAAAGCCGGATCAGGCGAATCGTACGCGACGGATACGACATCTATACTACTGGTCATGCTGAGAGTCGAATTCACTGTCAAGAGTGTCTCCAACGGGAAACGGCAGAGAATCGTACAGAAGCGGCTGCTCTTCAACACCCACGTTAACCATCACGACCCAGGCGTTGGCGTACCCGGCCGCTCTGGCTCGTTGCTGGTACACCTCCGCCGTATCCCTGTCCGCGAAACTCCCCACCCTCACCTTAAAGTAGGGCACTTCATAGTCCAGGTAGACGGAGCGGTCGAATATCTCCTCGGCGATCATCCGAGCATACTGCGCTTCGCCGTACAGCTTGCTGGTGAATATCTGGATTCGAAACGATTGGTTGTTGAGTCGATCTATGCGGTCGCTGAAGATAGTACTGGTCGCCGGAGACACAGTCGAATCCGGTTCGTCCATCCCGATATCGACCCGCCGGCTCCGGATATCGCCGGAATGCGGATACCGGGCGGGGACAATCTCGCGATCCTGACGAAACTCCAGTGGGTCAAATCGCGTCAGGGCGGGCGGGGCCTCATCAGAGTAAGGCGGCTCCTCTTTTCCGACACCGCGCGATCCCCCGCAGCCGATACAACAACTGAGACAGGACAGCAACATCAGCAGGCTACAGATACTTCCGCGTTTTCTCATTCTCTTCCAGAACCGTCAGCATCTTCTTGATTTCATCAGCACGCGACTTGTGCAACACCATGGTGATGTCGCCGGAACGGACAACGATCAGATCCGACACGCCCAGGCAGGCGATAATTCCCTGAGCGTCATTATAGACGGTCATCTCATAGGAATCCAGAATCGCCGTTTCCCCGACCCGGACATTGTTGTCCGCGTCTCTGTCCATGTAACGCTCCAGCGCAGTCCAGCCTCCCACGTCGTCCCACACGATGTCCGCCTTCATGGTCAGCACGTTGGCGGCCTTCTCCAGAACGGCAAAGTCAACCGAGATTGAAATGGCTTTCCGATAGAGTTGCCGGCGTGCCTCGGCCTCAGAGTTAGTCCCGATCTGCCCGGCGTATTCCACGAACAGCTTACTCAGCTCCGGTTGGCATTCCGCGATGGCCTTGAGGATCGCCGCAGCCGACCAGATGAACATGCCGCTGTTCCAGAGAAAGTCACCGCTGAAATAGTACTCCTTGGCGACTGCCACGCGCGGTTTCTCGGCAAAACCCGCAACCCTGAAAATCGGATGGCTGCCGGCGTGTTCGAACTTGTCACCGATCTTGATGTACCCATAGCCTGTCTCCGGGCGAGTCGGCACGATGCCGATCGTAATCAGGTGTTCGCCTTCGGAGGCGACCGCCGCTCCTTCCTCCAGTATCTTGAGGAGCTTGTCCGTCGGCCGGATCAGGTGGTCGGACGAGAGCACTATCAACACGGCGTGCGGGTCGATTCTGGCCAGATGGGTCGCCGCCAGACCGATGGCGACACAGGTGTTTCGTCCCAGCGGCTCGCTCAAGATGCACTGTTCCGGGAGACCGGGAATCTCATTCCTAATGACCCCGACCATGTTCTCGCCGGTGACTACACGAACGTTCTCCTTTGGCACCAGGGGAAGAATCCGCTCAATCGTTTCCTCCAACATCATCTTTTCGGAGGTAAGTCTCAGGAACTGTTTGGGCATATCAGTCCGTGACAGAGGCCAGAAGCGCTCGCCTTTACCACCCGCCAGAATTATACCGTATACCACGACCATTCCTCTAAACACAAGTCCCGCAATTTATTGATCATAACAGGCCAAAACGCTCCCGTCAACAAAAGATTCTGGAAGTGGTGCGCGACCCCTACCCGGTTGCCCTACAGTTTGCTGTGGAATCGGTGAATCGAGTGCCGTAGGCGCAGTATTGTATCGCGCTGCCAGGCGTCTCTGCCTGGCAGTAGCGCGAATTCATAGAAGCGTCGGTCAGAGACACCCGACGCCACCGCTTGGAGTACGTCTTTCAACAAGCCCGAAAACCAGCATACAGTCATCGAATCCAACCTATATTCCAGGTATTCCAGGCCAAGTCCCCAATGACAAAGGTGTTCGCATAGGCGGCATACGCCCCGGTGACCGTCTCGTCGTCGGCAGCCTCTCCTCGTGCTCTGTATGACCCGCAACATAGTCCGCATTATTCCAGCAGACGAGGGCGTCTGCCAGGCACAATGACGAATGTATCCCAATACGCGGGATTGATAAAGGAGCGGAAATGACCCATAGAGTGACGAAGTCACCCGTGGGCTGCAGACGCCCCGTCTGCCCGTGACCGACTTCTTGGACAGCCTCTCTTCGGATGACGAGTGCCGCCGGTCAATTTGTCGCCGCCAGAACAGCCAGCACGATAGAGTGAAACCTGCTCGCTACAGAGTCCCAGCGATTGGCGAGAGCCACCGGTACGCGGCCGCCGAAAAGAAGACCCCCGACCTCGGCCCGTCCGTAAAGAGCCATCGCCCGGTAGACACCGATGGCAGTTTCGATATTAGGCGCCACCATGGCGTCGGCCTGACCGGCTACTTCGGAGTTGGTGATCCCTTTGGAATACGCGGCCACAGTGTCCACCGCGACATCGAACGAAAGCGGCCCGTCAACAAGAGCGCCCTTGATCTGGCCGCGATCGGACATCTTGGCCAGGACAGCCGCCTCGGTTGTCACCGGCATCTGCAGGTAGATGGCTTCGACCGCGGCAAGCATGGCGATGCGGGGAGAGTCAACCCCAGCGGCAGCGGCGAAGCCGGCAACGTTATTCACAAGGGCTAATTTGGTTTCCAAGTCCGGCCATGGGACGACACCGGCGTCGGTTAGAAAGAGGAGTTTCGGGTAACGCTCCGGCTTCATCACGGCGATATGTGAAATCAACCTGCCCCTCACCTTAAACAGGGTTTCTTCCCGCAACAAGAGCTTCAGGAAATCAACCATGGAGCCGCGACCCTTGATGATAAGATCCACCTCCCCGCGAGCCGCTATCTGGGCCGCTGTCACAAACGCAGCGTCGGGCTGGTTAATATCGATAACTTCGGCGTTCCCAAGCTCGATACCCGATGCGGCGGTCATTTTCCTGAACAGGGTCTCGTCGCCGACTACAACCGGTTCGACAAGTTTTTCCTTCACGGCGCGATCAAACGCCTGCAACCACTCTGGAGCGGATGGTACAGCCAGCGCAGCCTTCGGTCTGGACGACGACGTTCTTTCCTTTGCCCGCGCGATCAGTTGCTCGAAACTGTGAACCTCGGGTACTACCATATCGGTCGCCATCTCAATACCCCCCGTCATCCCGGAGATTCGTCCGCATGTAGTAGTCGGATAGAACGCAGGCCAGGGCAAGCGAGGCTTTCTTGTTCTTAACCGTGTCCGTTCGGGAGACGAGTGATACGGGAACCCTGGCCCCGACAATCACCCCTGCAAATACCGCCTCGGCAAACTGAATGAGAGACTTGCAGATGATATTGCACTCCTCGATGGAATCGACCAGAAAGATATCGGCGTCGGCCACCACCGGTCCCTTCACACCGCAGGCCGCAGCCGCTTTCTCTGATGTCGCAACATCGAACGAAAGAGGAGCCTGTATCCGTATATCGTCGAACTGCTCGGACGCCCTGGGTACGATGAAGTCAACGTCGGAGAGTGTATGAGTCACTTTCTCCGTGCGCTCGTTGACGGCCGCCGATATGGCCACTTTCACTGGCGAGAGACCCAGGGCTCGCGCGACCGACATGGCGTTTTCCAGTATCTGCAGCTTCTGCTCCCAGTCCGGTCTGACGATCATCCCGCCGTCAGTAAAGTTCAGCAGCTTGTGATAGCCGGGGATATCCAGAACGGCGCAGTGTGACAGCGTGTTCTTGCCGCGTAGCCGGTACTGTTTGTCGAGCACCGTCTTCAGGAGGGCCGACGTGGGCAGAAAGCCCTTCATGATGGCGTCGGCGTTCCCCTCGGAAGCCAACCGCACAGCGGTGTGAGCCGCGCGGTCGACATCTCGTTCGTCTATTATCTCCAGGCGGTCAATGGGTATCTGCTGTTCCCCGGCCAGCCGCTGGATAGCCTCCTTGTCACCGGCCAGGATACCGCGAAGGAAACCGTCCGCTTCCGCCTGCGAGACAGCCCCGATGACGTCAACATCCTGGGCAGCCGCCACGGCAATCGTCTTTCTACGGCTCTCGCTTGCGATAGCTATCGCGCGTTCGATAAGCTGATCCGAGGAACGAACAGGTTCGGTAGTCATCTGAACTTGCCCGTCAGTACTTCTTCAGATTCTCTTCGCCGGACAGGAACCGGACACCGGCGGTAGCAAGGGCTTCCATCTCGAACTCGCCGGGGACAACGACGACCTTGCCTAAGAAGGCGACGTACTTCCTGATCTCATCAACCAGCAGTTGCGAGTGAGCCATCCCCCCTGTGAGCACAACCGCTTCAAAATCACCGGAGAGAGCCACTGCGGCGGCGCCGATTTCCTTGGCCACCTGGTAGGCCATGGCGTTGAAATAAAGGTGGGCCTTTTCGTCGCCGTCGGCGATTATCTTTTCCACCGCACGAAGGTCCGACTGCCCGAGGTAGGCCACGAGACCGGACTTCTTAGAGAGCTTGTTGATCATTTCCTTTTCCGTGAACTCGCCTGAGTAACACAGCTTCACCAGACCGCCTATCGGCACCGCCCCGGCCCGGTCAGGCGAGAAAGGTCCCATGCCCAGAAGGGCGTCGTTCACCTCTACTACGAGTCCTCTTCGGAGCGCCGCCACGGAGATGCCACCCCCCATGTGAACGGCCACGAAGTTGATTTCGTCCAGCCGTTTGCCAAGCAGGGTCGCCTGGCGGCGGCAGACCTCCTTGATATTCAAGGCGTGCACGCGACACTTGCGCTCGATCTCCGGCACACCACTGATGCGGGCGACGTCGGTGAAATTGTCCACCGTGACGGGATCTGATATCATGGCCGGAACGCTGTACCGCTCGCCCAGGTGATGGGCAATGATAGCCCCCAGGTTGGAGGCGTGGTTGGAATAGCGCATGTTGTGGAGGTCGTCCAGCATGGCCACGGTTATCTCATAGGACCCGCCCTCAAGCGGCCGGAGAGGCGCGCCGCGCCCGACGACCGTCTTGAGTTGTTCCGGTTTCAGTTCGAGCGAGTTGATCCACTCGTTTATTCCCTTCATCCGGAACTCAAGCTGGTCGGCCACGTTCTCAAACCGGGCCAGCTCGCCGGCGTCATGCCTGACACCCTGTTCGGCTACCCTCGTGTTGCCGTTGAAGAGCGCCGTCTTTGTGGAGGTGGACCCGGGGTTTATGATCAACATGCCGTTGTCCATCGCGCCTCCTTATACCCCCACCGTGTCCGGCTTTATGGATCGTCCCCGCTCAAGAGCGCTCAGGTTGATATCGACAAACCTGGCCTTGACCTTGGTCTTGATGACCTCTTTCCACTGGTCGAGCGCAAAGGGCAGATAGTTGGAAAGAATCCCCAGCAGGATGGTGTTCACCAGTCGCGGATTTCCTAACTCACGCGCGATACTGTCAGCATCGACGGCAATCACGTTGGCGGCTTTCTTCTTTAGACGATCAACGGCATCATCCGGGTAGGAGAAGCTTTTCGAGGATGTCACGATAGCCGGAATCAGCGAGGTAGTCGAGACGATGGCCACGCCGTCTTTTTTCATCCAGTCGACGGCGCGAAGACCCTCGGCCTGCTCGAATGCTATCAGGACATCGGCCTGACCGTACTGGATGGTCGGCGAGTGGACCCTGGGGCCGATCCGGACATGCGACGACACCACTCCCCCTCTCTGCGACATGCCGTGGACTTCCGACTTCTTGACGTCATAGCCGAACTTCATCGCCACTTCGGAGATCAACTCCGAAGCCAGCAGCACCCCCTGTCCGCCGACACCGACAATCAGTATATCGTAGCTCTTATTCGTCATGGCACCCACCTACGCTTTCACAAACTGGCTTTTCAGCACTATCGCCTCCGGCTTGCAGACCTGAGCGCACAGAGTGCAGCCGGTACAGAGAGTCGGGTCGATCATCGCCTTGGGATTGCCGCGCTTGTTGGTCTCGCTCGAAGCCAGGATGGCGGGGCATCCTATTCGAAAGCAGAGTGAACATCCGTTGCAGAGTTCGAGATCCACGACATACGGTTCATCCATGATCCGCACGGGCATCAGCACGCACGGGCGGCTGGTGATGACCACCGAGGGTTCCGGGTGGGCTGTCTCTTCCCTGACGGCATCAAGACACTCCTGGTAGTTGTAGGCGTCTACCTGGCGCACATTCTTGACTCCCAGCGCCCGGCACAGTGTTGGAAAATCGACCTTACCGGCTTCCTCACCCATCAGGGTAGTGCCTGTTGCCGGATGTTGCTGGCCGCCGGTCATCGCCGTGACCTGATTGTCGAGGATAATCACGGTAACATTACTCTTGTTGTACACAGCATCCAGAAGACCGGTGATGCCCGAATGCAAGAAGGTCGAATCCCCGATCACGGCCACCGATCCTTTCCTGGAGCCGTCCACTCGTTCCAGCCCGATGGCGCTTCCGATCGACGCGCCCATGCAGATACAGGTATCCAGCGCGCTCAGCGGGGCCAGCGTGCCCAGCGTGTAGCAGCCGATGTCGCCCGTGACCGTGAGCCTCAGCTTCTTGAGAGCCATGAACATGCCGCGATGCGGACAGCCGGGACACAGCACCGGCGGCCGCGGGAACATCTGCTCTTCGGGCGGGATCTCTGCAAGAGCATGCATGGCGATCACGCCCGCCTCCTTCAACCCCCGCGCCACCCGGTAGGGGGAGAGTTCCCCACAATGGCCGAAGTACTTCTTGCCCTCCACGTTGTAACCGGCCGCCCTGATCTGGTCCTCGTAAAACGGTTCTAACTCCTCAACGACAATCACCCTGTCGTGGTCTTTGATAAACTCCGCTATCTTCTTCAAGGGCAGTGGGTAGCTCAGACCGAGTTTGAGGTGATCGAAATCCGGGGCGGCCTCCTTGGCATACTGGTATGCCACGCCGCCGGTGATAATGCCGACGCCGGAGCCGTTGCCTTCGACTATGTTGAACGGTGAGTTCTCGCTGAACTCCTTCAGCTTCTCAAGTCTCTCGCGCACCGCCTTGTGACGACCGCGCGCGTGGCCGGGGACCATTACATACTTGGCCGGGTTCTTCACGAATTTGCCGCGGCGAGGTTCAACCGGGTCGCCGAACTCCACAATCCCCTTGGAGTGTGATATGCGCGTGGTCATGCGAAGCATCACCGGGGTATCGAACTGCTCGGAGATATCGAACGCCGCCTTGACCATGTCTTTCGACTCCTGGCTGTCGGCCGGTTCAAGCATCGGCACCTGCGCGAAGCGTGCGAAGATGCGGTTGTCCTGCTCGTTCTGAGAGGAGTGCATCTCCGGGTCATCAGCCGAGACCACCACCAGCCCGCCGTCGACCCCGGTGTAGCTGTGGGTCATGAACGGGTCGGCAGCGACGTTTAACCCGACGTGCTTCATTGCTACCAGCGCCCGCGCACCGCCAATCGAGGCCCCGATAGCCACCTCGTAGGCCACCTTCTCGTTCGGGGACCACTGGGAATAAATCGTGCGGTAACGCGCCGCCAGCGTCTCGAGGATTTCGGTCGACGGCGTCCCCGGATAGGCCGCGGCCACACTCACCCCGGCCTCGTACACCCCACGGGCGACCGCTTCGTTACCTGATAAGAGTTCCTTCATTGATGTCTCGCTATGTCAGTAACCATACTTGCTATCCTACAGCCTGAGCGTGTCGAAACCGCAGCAGTTTCGAGCTTGCTTTTGGCGCGCACCTGATTGGCTGTGCGCGGCGGCTTTCGGTCAGCCATGATAATACAGATTCCCCCTCCCCGCAACCTCTGCCGCTTGTTTTTTGGGGGTTTGCAGAAAGTGACAAACTACCGGTAAGGGATTTCGGTTGACACAGCCCGGACAATCGACTAAAGTTCCCATAGCGGTAGACGAATGTGCACCAGAGGTCTTATGCTACTCAGCCGCAGAACGTGACGCCGAAAGGGGACTCCGATGAAAAGATGCACCTTGTATCTCAAAGAGCACAACCTGCTCCGGCAGGAACTGCAGGGTCTGAAGGAATGCCAACTAAGGTTTCTGACACTCTCGGTAACCGTGACGGCACTGCTGCTGGGTTACATCGCCCACAGCAACCCAGGGTCCTCAGGTAACACATACTACCTCTTTCCTCTGGTGATTGTGATTCCATCCTGGTGGATATTTTTCGATAAAGCCAAGTCTATTTCCCGAATAGTCGGCTATTACAGAAACCTGGAAGACCTGATACTGCAGGACGATAGCGACCTTCAATTCGACGGGTGGGAAAACGCACTGGAGAGATTTCGAAAACAGCAGCACAAAAAGAGCAGTCGCCACGATATTGGATGGGGCAAGAAACTCAGCCGCCTCCTTACTACTCATAGGTACTTATCGGTTGGCTTCGCTACCTTTTTGGTGCTGTCAGCTATCTGCATAATAATGAGCAAACCGTCGTTATCCCTGGATTTGTCATTTCAACAAGTCTGTTACTACCTGTCGCTCACCATCGTTATTTTCTCGTTCGGCTACATACTCTTACTGATAACTCAGTTGATGTGGGGCAAGCACTCCTACGAGTCCAACTACTACTTCTGGCGAGTAGATATTCTGGGGCGCAAGCTGCCCGACGACTGAGTGCGGGGTAGAGGCCAGCGATGGCAGCAAGACCAGCACATGGCACAGAAGCCGGAGTAACTCATCTACCCGACCCGTCAGTTCAGCCGCCCTCCCTATCTGACGACACCACAACCACTTACGGTCGGCGGCGGCCGCTGCGCGCCCAGAGCCCGACTCTCCCAAGCTCAACCACCCTCCCATTCTGAGACGCAATCCGCGGGAACCTTTTTCTTGCGGCTCGGTTCAAGATAATACTTTACAAATCAGTAATGATTTTGTAAAATAGCGCCTCGGCTTGGTGAGAATGAAGGCAACCTGGAGCGAGATATGCGATTTTCGGCTACAGAAGAATACGGTTTGAGATGCCTTTTGGTTCTGGCCCGCAAGGGACCAGGGGACCGGCTCTCCATTCCCGATATCGCCGAAATGGAAGGAATCTCTGTGCCGTATGCTTCAAAGCTCCTCTCCAAACTGCGAAAAGCCGGGCTGGTAACGACTGTCCGGGGTCGCAAGGGAGGATTTTATATCGCCCGGCCGCCGGATGAGATTTGTCTGCTGGAAGTAATCACCGGCCTGGGGGGGCCGCTGATCGACCCGGACCACTGCCTCAAGCGCTCCGGGCGGCTGGAGCGATGTGTACACGTCAGCCACTGTTCGGTGCACGACATGCTTGGCGGCCTGGCCGGATATGTTGCCGGCTTTCTCGGCAGCACTTCACTGGCGGACATTATCAGCGGCACTCTGCCGCCGGCGGCGAACCGGGCAGGCTCTTCGGCAACATTTGTGAATCTGGAAACCCTGATGGAGACTCCCGCCCCGAACACGGAAGGCGTGAAGAAAAACGCCGCCAACACAACCACTAAGCGACAAGGAACGGTCAAACATGCCCGATCAGAAAGCTCTCTTTGAATTCAACGAGATACGCGTTGAGGTGGACGACAAGCAGATTGTCCCCGGGGTCAGCCTGAAGATTCTCCCCGGCGAGATCCATGCCATCATGGGTCCCAACGGCTCCGGTAAGTCTTCCCTCTCCAACGCCCTGATGGGGCATCCGGATTATGCTATCACCTGGGGTGAGGCGTTTCTTGACGGTCGCAGCATCCTAAGCATGAGCGCCGATGAGCGCTCGCGCGCCGGGCTGTACCTTGCTTTCCAGTATCCTCTGGCCATCCCGGGGGTAACCGTGGCCAATTTCATGCGAGCGGCGCTACAGGCTCACCGGGGTAAAGGTGCCGACATGTCCGATTTTCGCAAGCTGTTCAAGGCCGCCATGAAGGCGCTATCAATCGACCCGTCGTTCGCCACCCGCTATCTCAACGAAGGTTTCTCGGGAGGCGAGAAGAAGCGCGTCGAGATACTCCAGATGGCCGTACTCAACCCGAAGATGGCCATGCTCGACGAGACCGATTCCGGGCTGGACATCGACGCTTTGAAAATCGTCTCGGAAGGAATCAATCGCTTTCACAATGATTCAAACGGCCTGCTGCTGGTGACCCACTACCAGCGCCTGTTGAATTACGTCAAGCCACACCATGTCCACGTCATGATACACGGTCGGATAGTGAAGACCGGCGGTCCGGAACTGGCGCTCAAGTTAGAAGAACTCGGCTATGACTGGGTAGAGGCCGAATACGTCGAGGGAACCGGAGTTTAGGTATGTCGGACGAGATCAGGCGGCGCAACGAGGACCTGTCTTCTCTGGACAAAGACTATGCCACGAGGTACGGTTTCCAGGACCCGGTCAACTACTTCCACAAGGGAGCCAGGGGAATCAACCACGAGGTCGTGGAGATGATCTCCCGGATGAAAAAGGAGCCGGCGTGGATGACCGAGCGCCGTCATGAAGCACTGGACATCTTCAGCTCCAGGCCGATGCCGAAGTGGGGCAACACCGAGATGCTCTCCAAGATCGACTTCGATAACATCTACTACTTCATGAAACCGATAGAACACCAGCAAACGAGCTGGGATGACGTACCGGAGTACATCAAGAAGACGTTCGACCGTCTTGGCATCCCCGAGGCGGAACGGAAATTCTTAGGTGGCGTGTCGGCCCAGTACGAATCGGAAGTGGTCTACCACTCCATGCGTGAAGATCTGAAAAAGCAGGGGATAATTTTCCTCGATATGGACAGCGGTCTGCGAGAGCACCCGGACCTGGTCAGGAAGTACTTCGGGACCGTGATCCCCACTACCGACAACAAATTCGCGGCGCTGAATACGGCCGTCTGGTCGGGCGGATCGTTCATCTACGTACCGCCCGGTATCGACGTCAAGGTACCGCTTCAGGCATACTTCCGGATCAACGCGGAGAACATGGGTCAGTTCGAGCGGACCCTGATAATCGCCGACAAAGGCTCGCGGGTGCATTATATCGAGGGTTGCACGGCGCCGGTGTACTCGACCGACTCACTGCACACGGCCGTAGTGGAGGTGATCGCTCTGGAGGACTCCTACATGCGGTACACGACTATCCAGAACTGGTCGCGCAATATATTCAACCTGGTGACCAAACGGGCTTCAGCTTACGACAATGCCACGGTGGAATGGGTCGACGGGAACCTCGGTTCGCGGCTGACGATGAAATATCCGTGCATCCAACTGATGGGCCCGGGAGCCAAAGGGGAGATCCTGTCGGTGGCCTTCGCCGGCAAGGATCAGCACCAGGACGCCGGGGCAAAAGTGATCCACGCCGCTCCCAACACCTCGTCCCGGATCAGATCGAAATCGGTTTCCAAGGACAACGGCAGGGCATCCTACCGCGGACTGGCTAAAGTTCACAAGAACGCCGTCAACACAAAGCTGTCTGTCGAATGCGACGCCCTGCTGATCGGCGAGGAGGCACGCAGTGACACCTACCCGACCATGGAGGTAGATAACGACCAGGTCAAGGTGGAACATGAGGCGCGCGTTTCCAAAGTGGCCGAAGAGCAGCTCTTCTATCTCACCAGCCGGGGACTGACGGAGGATGACGCCCGGCTGCTGATCGTAAACGGCTTCATGGAACCGTTTACGAAGGAACTGCCTCTCGAGTATGCGGTGGAGTTGAACCGCCTGATCGAGCTTGAAATGGAAGGATCAATTGGATAATGGGCAGAAGCAGCCAAAAGACAAGCCCTGCGAGCAGGTTTCTCATCCCCGAATCGGCTCCGGAGTTGCTCCGTGGTCCGAAGTGGCTGCAGGATATCAGGGAACGATCTCGCCGGTCCTTCAATGAGAGTCCGGTTCCGCCGCGCGGATTACACCTGTGGCGTTATACCGACCCAGCGACATTCCTGATCCCCCACGACGGATCCCCGGACAGCACCCATGATGACAGTGTCCTGCCCGCCAAAGAACCGATGTCCGAGCATCGGGAAAAAGACTCCACGAGCCGCTTTGTTCATGACGTCGGAGGCCGGGACATTGAGTTGCGCGGCGTGGATGAACTCATCTCCCACGGTGTGGTCGTCTGCAGATTGTCGGAGGCGGTCGACCGGCATCGGGAGTTGGTCGAGCAATACCTCTACCGGTTGATTAACAGCCGGAGCGGCAAGTTTGAGGCGCAAAACAGCGCCCTCTGGAATGACGGGATTTTTGTATTTGTACCTGACTCTGTTCGTGTCACCGAGCCGATCCATCTTCTGCGGCAAGCCGGGCGGTCCGGATCAGTGCAATTCCACAGGTTGCTGGTAGTAGTCGGTCGCAACGCCGAGTTGACTGTGATCGACGAATATATCAGTGGTAGGGACGGTGACCGGGATACCGGTCATGTCAACAGCGCCGTGGAGATATTCGGTTTTCAGGAAAGCCGCGTGCGCTACGTGCCTTTGCAAAGGTACGCTCACCGCATGAATTCCTACCTGACTCACAGGGCCACCCTTGAGCGCGGCGCCGTGATGTTGACTGTCCCGCTTGATTTCGGCGGCGCCGTGTCGAAACATAACTACGGAGTAACCCTGGCGGGAGAAGGCGCCGAGAGTGACATCATCGGGCTGCTGTTCGCGTCCGGGCGTCAGCATTTCGACAACCACACCCGGCACCATCATGCAGCCTCCCGAACACAATCGAATATCGACTTCAAGACCATACTGCGCGATAAATCAACCTCGGCCTACACCGGCCTGATACGAATAGAGAATGAAGCCAGAGGCTGCGAGGCTTACCAGGAAAACCGCAACCTCCTGCTTACTCGCGGCGCACGCGCGGATGTGATCCCAGAGCTTGAAATCCTTAACGAGGATGTGTCCTGTACTCACGGCGCGACAATCGGCCCCATCGACCCCCTGACCATTTTCTACCTGAGGTCGCGCGGGATCGAGCAGGAGGAGGCGGTGCGCATGATTGTGGCCGGTTTTGTGGACTCCACCCTGAAACGTCTGCCGACCGATCTGGCGGTGCGAGTGGGCGAATTTACCGGTCGCCTGGAGGGTTTGTAGGAATGGGCCGGTTCGTCAAAGTCGCCAGGGTCGGCGATATTCCCGAAGGGCAGGTTCGCGAGTATGAGGTGGCCGATGTGAGCATTGTCATCTGTCACACTGCCGGCAGGTTCTATGCTCTGGCCAACGAATGTTCGCATGATTCGGCCTCTTTCGGTGACGGCCGTCTTGTCGGGCACGAGTTGGTCTGCCCCCGGCACGGTGCTACATTCGATTTGCGCAGTGGAGCGGTCAGCGGCCCCCCGGCGGTGGTGGGCATCGACCGGTTTGAACTGAAAGTTGAAGGCGAAGATATCTACGTTCTCGTGGACTGAGTATGACACCAATTTGCAGAGTACAGGCATGAGTCAATTGCACACCAACACCGGGAAAGTTCCCATCCCAGCCGATAGTCACCAACCGCGACTGGACCTGGTTGCCGTCAAGGCCGACTTCCCCATACTGGATCAGAGGATCAACGGGCGGCGGCTCGTCTATCTTGACAGCGCCGCAACGTCGCAGAAACCGTGGGTTGTGATCCGGGCGATCACCGACTACTACCGCAAGCAGAATGCTAATATCCACCGCGGGCTGCATTTCCTGGCCGAGAGAGCAACTGCCGCCTATGAAAAGAGTCGAGCGCACGCTGCCGATTTCATGGGGGGTGTCGAGCGCGAGGAGGTGATTTTCACCCGCGGCACGACCGAGGCGATCAACTTGGTTTCATACTCGTGGGGAGAAGCCAACATCGGGGAAGGGGATGAGATAGTCATCACCGAGATGGAGCATCATGCCAACCTGGTCCCCTGGGTTATTCTGGCTCAAAAAAAGAACGCCGTTCTCAAGCGAATCCCGATAACGTTCTGCGGCCATCTCGACTTGAGCGACATCGACAGCATAATCACACCGAGAACGAAGCTGCTTGCCATCACGCAGATGTCCAATGTCCTGGGAACGATCAATCCGGTGGCCGAACTGACAGAGCTGGCCCACAAACGGGGGGCGCTGGTTCTGGTCGACGGCGCTCAGGCGGCGCCGCACATGCCCATTGATGTCAAGGAGTTGGGTGCTGATTTCTACGCTTTCTCATCGCACAAGATGCTCGGCCCGACCGGCGTGGGTATTCTCTACGGGCGGCGTGAACTGCTTGAAGAAATGCCGCCGTTCAACACGGGCGGTGAGATGATCGGCGAGGTGCATTTCGACCGTGTCACCTGGGCTGAGTTGCCGCATAAGTTCGAGGCGGGCACGCCCGACATCGCCAACGTCGTGGCGTTCGATACAGCCCTGACGTATCTCGAAGAACTGGGCCTGGAAAGTATCAGGCAACATGAGATGGAACTCACCGGTTATGCTATCGAACGGCTGTCGCAGATCAAGGGACTGGAAATCCAGGGGCCGCAGGAACCGGCTCAGCGCGGGAGCGCTATCTCATTCACCGATCCAAACATCCACCCTCACGATATCAGCACCTTCCTCGATTCAAGAGGCATTGCCATTCGAGCGGGACACCACTGCGCCCAGCCGTTGCTGAGGATATTGGGAAAGACCGCCACCGCCAGGGCCTCGCTTTACATTTACAACGACGAGGCCGATATTGACGCCCTCATAGAAGCCTTAATCGAGATGAGGAGGTATTTCGGCGTATGAACGAGCAGCTTGACGATATGTACCGCGAGATAATCCTCGACCATTTTCGTTCCCCGCGCGGTCGAAAGCCGCTTGAGAAAGCCGACATAAAATCCGACGGCTCCAATCCGGCCTGCGGTGATGAGATCGAGATGCAGGTCGAAATGGACAACGGCACTATCAAGGATATCCACGTTAACTGCAAGGGCTGCGCCATCTCCGTCGCTTCCGGATCGATGCTGGCCGAGCTAATAAAGGGCAAGCCCATTGACGAGGTCAGACGAATCGCCGAACTGGTCCGCAGGATGCTCAAGGGAGAGCAGGTGGAGATCCCCGACGACCTCGGCGATATCGATTCACTGCAGGGAGTGCGGCAGTTCCCGGTCCGGATCAAGTGCGCCCTGCTGGCGTGGGTTACCCTCGTGGAAGGGCTCAAGAGTTATGAAGACGGCCATAAGCACGCCGGCGCCTCGACCGAACATGATGACCAACCGGAATAAGAGACGAAACTCCGCACCCGCCCGCCTGTCGTCACCCGTCGCACAGGGAAACCTGACGCCATGACACTACCAGCCAAAGAACAGATATATGAAGCTCTAAAATCGGTTCAGGACCCTGAGGTTCGGCTCAGCATTGTCGATCTCGGCCTGGTGTACGATGTGGACGTCCAACTATCCGGCAGGGTCGAGATAAGAATGACCCTGACGACGCCCGCCTGCCCATACGGGGAGATACTGCTCACGAATGCACAGAAGGCCGCCGCCGAGGTAGAGGGTGTTGTAGAGGTTCAGATGATCTTAGTGTGGGATCCTCCGTGGGATCCAAAGACGATGGCATCCGACACCGCCAAGGACGCCCTTGGCATCTGGTAGGTCGTTCGCAGACTCAGATGTCAGAACCACAGGGGTTCTGACCTACAGCAATCCCGTAGGGCAGGTTTGTCTTCAAACCTGCCATTTACCCCAAGCAGGCGGATCCGAAGACGGATCCGCCCTACAACTATCATGTTCCGTGTGCAGTGTATCCGGTCGCTTACGCGATCTCGAGCATCTTCTCAAGAGCTACAAGGGCGTTGCTCTTTGTCGGTTCGGGAACCCTGATCGGTTCCAGATCGGCATGGTTCTCCAGACAGTACGCCAGGTCGTTGAGGGTAGTGCGATACATGTTGGCGCACACGGGACAGGTCAGCCCGGACAACTCGAATATCTTCTTGTCGGGGTGCTGCATGGCCATGCGACTGACCAGGTTTATCTCGGTGCCGATGGCGATAGTCGATCCCGGCGGCGCTGTCCGGCAATAGTCGACAATGAACGAGGTTGACCCGTCGGCGTCGGCTGCCGCGACCACGTCAGGAGTACACTCGGGATGCACCACGATCCTGACGTCGGGATACTGCTCCCGCGTCAGGCGGACGTGCTCGGCGGTGAAAGTAGTATGGACGTGGCAGTGGCCTTTCCACAGGATGATTGTCGCCCGGTCGATCTGTTCCTCAGAAAGTCCGCCGCCCTCGCGGGCGAAATCCCAGACGACCATCTGCTCCGGTTTCAACCCAAACTTGATACCCGTATTGTAACCCAGGTTCTCATCAGGAAAAAAGAAGACCTTGTCTTTGCGCTCCAGGCCGTACTTGAAAGCCGCAGGTGCATTGGAGGAAGTACAAATCAGTCCCCCGAGCTTGCCCGTAAACGCTTTGAGACCGGCGGTCGTGTTCATGTAGGAAATCGGCATGATCCTTTTCTCACCACCGAATTGCTTTAGATGATCCCACGCCTGGAGCACGTCGACCATGTCCGCCATGTCGGCCATGGGGCAACCCGCCAGCGGATTCGGAAGATAAACCTGCTGATGCGCGGCGGCGAGAATATCGGCCGCCTCGGCCATAAAACGCACACCGCAGAAGATTATTAGGTCGACATCCTTCCGGGATGCAGCCACCTTCGACAGACCGTAGCTGTCACCCAGGTGATCGCCGAACTCAACCACCTCGATCCGTTGATAATGATGCGTCAGGATAGTAAGCCGGTTACCCAATCGTTCCCGAGCGAGACGAATGCGGTCCTTCAGTTCGTCGACACCGGCTTCTCGATACTCCGTGGGAAGTGAGAAATACATGGTCTCTCGTTCTGCGTTTCTCTCGCGCGTCAAAGCCTTCCGTCGGTCAACAGGCGGGACCTCGTCCCGGCATATCGGATCTCTCTTCCCGTCTGCTATTCATCTTCGTAGTCAGCGAAGAGGTCGCGATAGAAATCGTCCATACTATGTCTGCCGCCGGCCGTGTCCTGCTCGTCGTCCTCGAAGTATTCCGAGAACTTGGCTCCCAACGTCCCGCACACGGGACAACTGGTTGGACGTTCGTCATCATCATGGACATACCCGCACACGTTACACACCCACTGCATTGCCCTCTCCTTCGACGTACTGATCTGGTATCTCAAGTAGCAAGCCGTGATCTCCTCTGCGTGCTCCTCCAACAGTGACAAGCGGCGGTCGCCATACCGGGCGTCGGCCTCGGCGGGCGTTCCCAATCTCAAACCGCGGCGTGTCGACAAGTATCTGTCGTTCCTTCAGCATTGATTCCTTCCGAACACCGTGCTACGAGCCGCCGGAACTTCTAATATATTCGACCGCCCGACGCATTCTCTCTACTACTACCGACTGCGAAAGCACCACCAGCATTTCATACAGCGACGGACCGGCGGGGATTCCCGAAACAGCCAGACGAGTGGGATGAATCAACTCGGCCCGTTTGACGCCCTTTTCCTCCGCCAGCACCGACAGTGTGGCCTCGACGCTCTCGTGTGTGAATCCGGCCTGGCCCTCGAACCGGTTAACCAGTTCCTCCAACAGATCGGCTTTTTCCACAGTGAATTGTTTAGCCGCGGCTTTGGCGTCGTATCGATAATCGAATGCAAAGAAATAGCCACTGAGGGTGATGAAATCCTGAAGGCGGCGGACACGTTCTTTGAGGAGACCCACAACCGCGCGGAGGTAGTCCCATCGCGTCTCCAGCCAGTATCTTGAGGTCAGTCCGGCTTCCACCAGCAACGGCGCGACCATCGCGGCCAGCTCGTGATCCGTCTTTCTGACAATATGTTCTCTGTTTATGGCCACTAATTTATCTTCGTCGAAGATGGCATTGGACGGGTTGAAGTTCTCCGCCCTGAAGGTATCGATCAATTCCGGTACGGTGTAGACCTCGCGGTCGTCCTTTGACGACCAGCCCAGCAGGCAGAGGTAATTGAACATCGCTTCCGGCAGAATCCCCTCTTTGCGATAGGCCATGACGTCCTTGTCCCCAAGTCTCTTGGAGACCTTCCTTTTGTCGGGACGAAGGATCAGCGGAACGTGGGCGAACCGGGGTATCTCAAAACCGAGCGCCCGGTAGATCTGGATCTGCTTGAAGGTGTTGGTGATGTGATCGTTGCCGCGAATAACATCGGTGATACCCATCTCGTGGTCGTCCACGACCACGGCCAGGTTGTAGGTTGCCGAACCGTCGGAGCGAGCGACAATGAAATCTTCGATATCTTCGCTGCGGCGGGTTAATTCACCTGAGACGAGGTCGACAAAGCGGATCTCGCCGTCGGGAATCCGGATGCGTATAGTGTACGGTTTGCCGGCGGCGAGAAGGGTATCAATCTCTTCCTGCGACAGATTCAGACACCGCCGGTTGTAGTGCGGCGATCTCTTCTCCGCCTGCGCTTGTTCCCGGTCCTTCTGCAGTAGTTCGGGCGGGCAGAAACATCGATACCCATACCCGTCAGCGAGTATCTGCTGCGCGTACCTGCTGTATGTTTCAAGCCGGTCCGCCTGGTAGACGATCTCTTCGTCCCAATCCAGCCCTAACCATCTCATCGCCTTCATGATCGGTTCTATCAGGGCAGGGTCACTCCGTCGGGGGTCCGTGTTCTCGATTCTGACCAGAAATTTCCCCCCGCAATGGCGGGCGTACAGGTAGTTGAAAATGGCCGTGCGGGCCGTTCCCACGTGGACGTACCCGGAAGGGGATGGGGCAATGCGAACTCTCACCTGTCGCTGCGTCATATCGAGCCTATCCCACTCAGTTGCTCTCCCGGCCTGAACGGTTGTCATCGTCATACGGGGGATGCGGTCCCAGTGGCTGCGTCTGCGAACCGGGCGGCGTGAGCGTGCTCTGCGGGCCGGGCGGAGAAGGACCACCGGTGTGCACGGGAGGCGGTGGGGGTGGGGCGGCGCTGTAGGCCGTGATCGGCCGAAGCGACGGCCGGCCGGCCGGTTGAAGGTCAAACTCCAGGCCACCGGCAAGTCGGGCTATCAGGTTATAGAAGACGATCATGATCACACCAAAGAGCGTGAAGAATATGGCTCCCCCCACGGCGCCCATAATGGGCAGGAAAATCAATAAAACGCCGACTGATACGCCCTCATCAATGCCGACACCACCGAGATCCTCAAGGATCGGAAACTGCTGCATCACCGTGAGCATGAAAGACATAAACAGCGCATACAACAAACCGATGAAGAATCCTGCGATGAGATTGACAAAGAAGGCAACCCTGGTGAAAGCCCAAATTCCAATTGATCTCAGTTCGTATCGCATCATATCCCCTTGGTTCTCAGGTACCATTTCGTCAACACCGCTTCAACCGGTACAGGACTGAAGCCTGCTCCGGCAGCCGACCCGACCCTTCGCACATTCCGTTCCTGCCGATCAGGACCGGTGACCTTGCTACTCATCCTTGAAGATATATAATCGGACATTGTTTTCAAACCCATACCGGGAAATCAGGAGCTTCTGATTATAAACCGTGCATCCACGGCTGCGCACAGCTTCTCGTCAGGCGAGGCAATGAAAGGATTAATGTCTATCTCGGAGAAGCAACTGAATTCCTCCACGAGTTGAGACAACCGCAGGAGGGTTTCCTCCAGCACGTCCTGATTGACCGGCGGCGCGCCCCGGAATCCGTTCAACAGCGGGTATGACCGGAGCGAGCGCACGATTTCGCGTGCCCCGCGATCGGTGAGCGGATTGATGCGGAAGGCGACGTCCTTCATCACCTCGACATATACGCCACCTAAACCGAACATAATAAGCGGTCCGAAAGAGGGATCGGTGGTCATCCCCATTACGGTTTCGATTCCGCCGGCTATCAACTGTTGCATGGCCACCGAGAACTCGCCCTTCTCGCCGGCGGTGATGATTCGCTTGTGGAGCGTTTCAAAAGATGACCGGATATCCTCGTCGGTGCGAAGGTCCACCATGACGCCGCCCATCTCCGTCTTGTGCAGGACAGGCGGCGTGTTCACTTTCATCACCACGGGATAGCCGATTTTCCTGGCAACCCTGACCGCCGCGTCGACGCTCCCGGCGTATGTGTAGGGCATGGTGCGAATCCCGTAGGCGGCGAGAATGGCCAGTGCCTCATCGCCCACGATCGCTTCTTTTCCCCGGGCCAGAGCGCTTTCGACTATCGCTTCCACTTTCGCGGAGTCCACCGTGAACGTCTTGAACTTGCCCTGCGGCCTGCTGACATTCATTTGATGCCGGTAGGTAGTGGCCAACGTCTTGGCGATTGCCTCCGGAAAAATGTACACCGGTATGCCGTTCTCCCTGAGATAGTCCATGCCTTCCGAACTCAATCCGGCTCCCATGAAACAGACCAGCACCGTCTTTTCCGCTTCGGCCAGCGCCTCGTGGATATTCCTGGCCACGTCGAGTTGATCGACCGTAACCGGCGGTACGAATATGGGGACAATAGAATCGTAACGGTCGTCATTCTTCACGATATCGAGTGTTTTCCGGAACTCTTCGCCGCCGGCCCCGGCGATCATATCCAACGGATTGGAGAACGACGCCTCGGCCGGGATGAATTTCCTGAGTTCAGTGATAGTCGGCGCGGAGAGAGGGGGCATTTCCATACCGTTGTTGATCAGGGCGTCAGTGGCAAGTATTCCAGGTCCGCCGGCATTGGTCACGACCACGACCCGATTGCTCCTGGGAATCGGCTGTGTCGACAGCGCCATGGCGACGTCAAATAGTTCCTCGATGGTGTCCACCCGCATGACTCCGGTCTGTTCGAAGAGCGCGTCGACACCGACGTCGAGACCGGCCAGGGCACCCGTATGGGAGGAGGCCGCCTTTGCCCCCAACTTGGTGCGCCCCGACTTCACCGCCACAATCGGTTTGCGACGGCTGACCTCGCGGGCTATCACCGTGAAATTGCGCGGATTGCCGAAATTCTCCAGGTACATGAGGATGATATCGGTATCGGGATCATCCTTGAAGTACTCCAACATGTCGTTGGAGGATATGTCCGCCTTGTTGCCGATCGAAGCCACGAAGGAGAAACCGAGCCCCAACTCGCGGGCTATGCTCATGATGGCCTCGCCCATCGCCCCGGATTGAGTGATGAACCCGATCCGTCCCCGCCTGGGAAACGTCTTGCCGAAAGTGGCGTTGAGACTAACCTCCGGATCGGTATTAAGGACTCCAAAGCAATTAGGACCAATCATGCGCATGCCGTGTTCCTGAACTACCCGAAGAACTTCCAGCTCTCTCTGCTTACCCTCGGGGCCGACTTCAGAGAAACCGGCCGAAATCACAACCAAACCCTTGACGCCTTTTTCGCCACACTGAACGACGACCTCCTTCACAGCCTCCTTAGGGACTATGACGATAGCCAGGTCAACAGCGTCCGGCACATCCAGGATTGTCGAATAAGCCTTGATGGAATGAATCACCGACGCCTTCGGGTTAACGGGAAAGACCTTACCATTGAACTCGGCCAGCAGAATGTTGTGCAGGGTCTCACGGCCAATCGAACCCTTCCGCGTGGAGGCCCCGATAACCGCCACCGACTTAGGTTTGAATATAACATCCAGGGATTGTCTCACAGCCCGGTGTCATCCTTTCCAGAGCGAGTCGTCACCACGGGTAGAGCACAGTCGATTATACCCACCATAGCGCCGATCACCGCCGGGGTATTGGCTTGTTTTCCCAACGAATCAACACCGTGAAGTACTGTTGTCAAGCGAAAGTTCCCCGCCGGCCCGCCCTTTTACGACGTGGCGGCGCTACCCCGGCAGGCACCGAAAAACGCCGCCGGGCGTGTCGCTCGGCGGCGTCTCGGTCTTCCTGGAATCCTGGACTGCGATGAGCCTTCCCTCGGAGGGTGCTACTTGCTCCCGGCCTTACTCGAGGCGTTTCTCAGTTGGGCCTGGGCCGCCGCCAACCGGGCAATCGGCACCCGGTAGGGCGAACAGGAAACGTAATCAAGGCCGACCCGGTGACAAAAGTCGATGGAATCAGGATCGCCGCCGTGTTCGCCGCAGATGCCGACCTTCAGGTCCTTCCGCGCCGCCACCCCCTTATCGCGGCCCATAGTGATCAACTGTCCGACACCATTCTGATCTATAGACACAAACGGGTCAAATGGCAGGATCGCATTCTCGAGGTAGTAGTTGAGGAACCTGCCGGCGTCATCCCGCGAAAAGCCCATCGTCATCTGAGTCAGGTCATTGGTTCCGAAGCTGAAGAACTCGGCCTCCTGCGCCACCTCATCGGCGGTCAGGGCTGCCCGTGGAATTTCTATCATGGTTCCGATCAGGTAGTCCAGCTTCTTGACCTTGCGTTTAGCCATGACTTCATTGGCGATTCGTACGGCGATTTCTTTCTGATGGCGGAACTCGTTGACATGCCCGATCAGCGGAATCATGATTTCCGGACGCACGGGCTTCTTGTCCCTGGCCAGCGTGCAGGCCGCTTCAATTATCGCCCGTACCTGCATCTCGGTGATCTCCGGGTACACAATGCCCAGGCGGCAGCCGCGATGACCGAGCATTGGGTTTAACTCCGTCAGTTCTTCAATGCGCCGGATGACCTTTCGCAGCGCCTCCAGTTTCTCCTCGTACTCCTCATCCTTCTTGTCTAAGGCCTCAATCTTAGCCTGTATTTCTTCCTTCCTGGGCAGGAATTCGTGCAGCGGCGGGTCGAGCGTGCGGATTGTCACCGGCATGCCCTTCATCACCTGGAATATCTTCACGAAGTCCTTCTTCTGAAAAGGCAGCAGCTTGTCGAGAGCCGCCTGCCGCTCCTCGGGGGAGTCGGCCAGGATCATTTCCTGGACAATCGGAATACGATCCTCGGCAAAGAACATGTGCTCCGTGCGGCAGAGGCCGATTCCTTCGGCCCCGAACTTGATCGCCTGCTCGGCATCACGGGGAGTATCGGCATTCGTTCTTACGTTGAGGTGACGGATTTCGTCGGCCCAGGCCATGAACTGGGAGAACTCCCCGGACAGCTCCGGCTCGATTGTCGGCACGGTACCGAGTATCACGTCACCGGTAGAGCCGTTGAGGGTTATGACCTCGCCTTCCTTGATAATGAGTTTGCCGATCTGGAACTGCTTCCTGGCGGTATTGACTCGGATTGCCTCCGCTCCGGAAACGCAGCATTTTCCCATGCCGCGCGCCACGACGGCGGCATGAGAAGTCATGCCGCCTCGCGCCGTGAGGATACCGACGGCTGCGTTCATCCCCTCGATGTCATCGGGATTGGTTTCCTCGCGAACAAGAATGGCCGAAGTTTTGGCGCTGTGTTTGACGACGTCCTCAGCCGTGAAATAGACATGCCCCGACGCCGCGCCGGGTGACGCCGGAAGGCCGGTAGCTACAACATCGTACTTGGCCTTGGGATCGAGACTGGGGTGCAAGAGCCTATCCAAGCTCTGAGGATCGATCCTTTGAATTGCCTCCGCCCTGGTGATCAGCTTCTCCTTGACCATGTCAACGGCAATCTTGATTGCCGCCTGGACCGTACGCTTGCCGGCCCTGGTCTGAAGCATGAACAGTACGTTCTCCTCAATGGTGAACTCGAAATCCTGAATGTCGCGATAGTGCTTTTCCAGCCGGCTGGTAATGTTCTTGAGTTGCTTGTAGATCGACGGCATTTCCTGGGCCAGTTGCACAATAGGCTGGGGGGTGCGGATCCCGGCCACAACATCCTCGCCCTGGGCGTTGAGAAGGTATTCTCCGTAGAACTCCTTGACCCCGGTAGCGGGATTGCGCGTAAAACCGACCCCCGTGCCGGAATTGTTACCCATGTTGCCGAACACCATCACCTGCACATTGACGGCCGTGCCGAGATCGCTGGGGATGTTGTGCAACCGCCGGTAGGATATTGCCCTGGGGTTGTGCCAACTGCGAAAGACCGCGTCGCGGGCCATGCGCAACTGGACGTACGGATCGTCGGGGAAGCTCTCGCCGGTCTTGCGTTTGACGATCTGCTTGTATTTCTTGATAATACCCCTCAGATCGTTTTCCTGCAGAGAACTGTCCTGCTTGATGCGCTGGTCGGCTTTCGTTCTGGTGATGACGCTCTCAAAAACATCCTTGTCGATGCCCAGAACCACGCTCCCGAACATCGATATGAACCGCCGGTAGTTGTCCAGGGCAAAACGCATGTTGTTCGTCTTGCGGGCCAGCCCTTCAAGAGTCTCAGCATTGAGACCGAGGTTCAACACCGTGTCCATCATTCCCGGCATGGAGAACTTGGAGCCGGAGCGGACGGATACAAGAATTGGATCATTCGGATCACCGAACTTCCGACCGGTCACTTTCTCAAGCTTGCCCATATATGTTTCGAGGTCCCGATCAATCGCGCGCGGAACCTCAAGCGAGTTCTCATAGTACAGGTTGCAGACTTCAGTGCTGATGGTGAATCCGGGCGGCACCGGGATGCCGACGTTGGTCATCTCGGCCAGACCGGCTCCTTTGCCACCCAACAGGTCCTTCATCTGAGCGGCGCCGTCGGCCTTGCCTTTGGCAAAGAAGTAGTAGTATTTGCTTCCGGAAGTCGTCCCAGCGGCTTTTGTCCGTAAGCGCTTTTTACTCAAAGCGGGTTTCGTTTTGACCCTGACCTGTGTTTTCGTCTTGGTTTTCTTTATAGCAGCCTTTCTGGCGGTGGGCTTCTGCGGCTTTTTCTTTGTCGGCATACTGACTCCCCAGACTCTGCTTTTCACTTTATTAAAGTATGTTACCAACCACGGTCACCCCAGGCAACATAAAAAAGCGATTGAGAAACCGCGGTAACAAAAAAGCCCGGGGGGCACAGGGCCATCTGAGGTACACAGGCAAAACGCCGGGCCCGTAGAGGACTTCCCCATCCAGGCAGGCGCGCCCGGCCTGGCGCAACCAATAGAAAACGGCCATCCCTGCAGAGCGGGGATGGCCGTGTGTCTATCGGAAGGAATCTATCGATTCCGTCCAATGCCACGCCTCAGTTAACAAGGCGGCGGTGGAGGACCACTGACAAACATGTAGTCTACCAGGTAGACCAGATCAGAGATGTCAATGAGTGGCAGGCCGTCGCCGTTGACGTCAGCTTCTTCGAAACATGGCGGTTCAGGACCACTGACAAACATGTAGTCCACCAGGTACACCAGGTCAGAGATGTCAATAAGTGGCAGGCCGTCGTGGTTTATATCACCACGCATCTTGCAGCAGCCGGCGACTACCTCGACATTGACTATCTCGACGTCGGTGGCTTTAGCATGCCCGTCATCAGCCGTGAACGTGATGGTATAGAGACCAACGTCCTCCAGCGTGGGCGTCCAGGTGAATGCACCGGTGCCGTCGCCGTTATCCTCCCAGTTCGAACCGGGCATGGCCGGATCCGGAACGGCAGTCAGGGAAATGACATCGTGAATGTTGTCATCGGTAGCCGAGACATTGATCGTATTCAGTTCTTCAAACTGGAACACGACCGGATCGTCATCCGGAACGATCACCAGCACCGGCGCGAAGTTCTCCTCCACGATGACATCGACAACCTCGAAGTCGATAGCTCTGCCCTTCTTCCCGTCGTCAGCCGTGAATGTAATGGTATAGACGCCGCCGGCCTCGTTCGCAGTGGGTGACCACGTGAAGACACCGGTGCCGTTGTGGTTATCCGTCCACTGATGACCAGGCATGGCCGGATCCGGAACGGCAGTCAGAGTAATCTCATCTAATTCGTTATTATCACTGGCCGAGACATTGATCGTGTTCGGTCCCCCAAACACGAAGACGATCGGCTCTCCACCCGGATTGATCGGTTCCAGCTCCGGCGGCCAGTTCGGCTGCAAGTGATCCGCATACCAGCGATGACAGCCCTCAGCATCGGCGATAAAGGCTGCATAGTTGACGTTGCTGGTGATCATGCACTTGTAGACCTCCAGAACGTCACCCGGAGCAAGAGTGTAATTCCAGCGGAACGTCATCACCGCGTGCAGATCGGCATCAACCGAATCCGAGAGCACATAACCTTCGTTGTTGGCCATGTACATGTACATCGAATCCGGAACGAACGCAGCCGTAGGATAGACCTGGGTCGAGTTGTCCATTGTGTAGCAGCCGTACTGCTCGCCCGCCGGTTCACCGTTCTCTAAGATCTGCAGCAGCTCGATGCCGCCGTATCGATCGCTGTTATCCATGCACTCGTAAGCGTCATCCTGGTCCCACTCCGAGCCCTGCTGATACATCAGCCGGAGGTCGGCGTCAAAACCGGAACGGTTACGAGACCCCGAGTCGGAGACAATATCCCAGTCCATCCCCTCACCAATGGCCAGACCAGTGTGCGTCTCGCCATCCTGGGCGTAGACCTTCATGTACTGGATCAGGAAGTGACAACTGTCAACCGCCGCGCGCGGCGCAATCCAGCTATTCTCAAACATGATACCAGAGTCACGCGTCACGAACGAAGACTGGAACACCTCGTAGTCGCCCATGTCGGTCGGCGGCGTGTGGCTCCATGGGAAGAAACCATTATCAGAGAGGTAACCGTCGCCGAAGATCGACCAGTTGCAGCGGACCGTGTCGGTCGCATCCATCCAGCAGATCACCGGCGAGGCGTCGTAGATATAGTGCGTAGCGTCACCCGGAATGGTGTCACCCACGCTGCCTTCTTCGGCATCGTCGCAATCACCATAGTCGAAGTAGTCCATGTTGACATGCCCGATGCCCTGTTGACCCCAGTTGCCGTTGTTGGCAACGCTCAGAGCCATACAGGCGGTGTACTTGCTGCCGCTGCCGGCATAGATCGTATCCCAGACCGGCGTTATAACAGTATCAGCAACCCAGTGCTCGATCTCGATAGTAGTGGGACTGCCGATATGGTCACCGGTCAGAATCAAACGACCGGCAAGATAGGTGACCGTAGCCGACGGGCCACCAGCCGTACCCAGGGCATTAATGTACACCTGACCGGTCATAATACCGGCAAGACCAGACGGAAGGACGACGGTACCCTGCAAGTTGCCCGAAACATCCAGCCAGCCGGCAGGCCCTTCATCTTCTT